>VFSW01005183.1_pt1 | contig 19328 bp, 18 predicted proteins | sample 5358111 | NCBI WGS metagenome assembly VFSW01 (sample SAMN11554181, study PRJNA540505) | mine drainage metagenome | isolation source: sediment from site ElyBrook_90M | place: USA: Ely Copper Mine, Vershire, VT | collected 2017 | reverse complement strand
ATAAATTATTGAATAAATTCTTGTTGATATAGTTATATTTTGATTTCATCCATTTCCTCTCTTTTGACATTGAAGATCACCCTGTACGCAAATTTCTTTTTGGAAATAGCTGGTTTGACAAATGCCAACTCTGCTGGAAGTTCATCATTTATGAACATGACACATCCGAGTTCACGCTTTAGTCCCTTGTTTATCAAGTCGTCTACTGCCTGCTTTATCTTTGTAATCCTATCAAGACCTGCCTTTGTCTGTTCTGCTGCCTTGAAGTAAAGTTCCAACTCCCCCTTGATTCCTATGCCATCATATATGGATATGGCATCAAGGTCGTGCCAGTTATTCTTCTGGTCCTTCTTTCTGACGCTTTTCTTCTTTTTTGGGTCAGCCGTATCTCCATCTATTTTCTGTCTAAACTCTTGCAACTCTTCTGCATTGACAGAGTCTGTGACACGCAGTTTTTCTCCTATTAGTTTTGAAAGTTCATCTGACCTTGATTTTAGTGCATTAATCTCGCCTTCAAGTGATTTTTGCAGTTCAGTTACTGTTCTGAAATTCTGTATTTTCTCTTCTCTCATTTGTTTTCTACCTTTTCTATATTGACTGATGTGTCAGTTGATATCATGTCATCGATGCTGGATGTTGGCAGACGTTTGAGCTTCTTTGCACCATCTCGCAAGAATGCAATTTTCTTGTTCTTTATCTCCCTGTCTGCAGTTGCCATTGATATGACTGCAGGAATGGCATACTTTAGTACATTTGCTGTTTCATCAAGTGTTAGCTGATCAAATCTCTTGGTCTCTGACTTGAAGTTTGGTCTTATTAGAACCAGATCCAAACTTGGTGTCAGTATGACACGCACATTTTCAGGAAGGTTCAAAAGTTGTGGATGCAAATCCACGGAAAACGAGAGATAGCCTGTGATAATTTTCAAAGAGTTGTACAGGTCATCTATGACGTTTACCTTCTCCTTGTCTAGCTCGTATACCTGAACTGCCTCGTCGACGAGGCTCTCCATTGCCTTTACTGCTGCCGCTAGGTTGTCATCACTAGCCTTTTCATCAGGCGTCATCAGAGAAAATTCCTTTTTATATATAAATAAGGTGTGTATGTATCAAGAAAATACAATCTATGGGTTATTTGGCAGGTTAGGTGTGTCGATGGGCAAAATAACGAAAGATTACGAAGTTACCTTGACAAGTCCGATATATATTGTTCTAAAAACACTATTACCCTGATCGTCATAGCCAGAAAGATTGATGTACATTTTGTAGTGGTATCCTGGTTGTATGTTAAGCCCAGTCTGTGCGCTTCCACAACTATATGGTACTTCACTTGGTGTTGTAAAAGTCAGCAAAGTGTTTCCGTATACAGGTATAAAATAACTGTCTTGAGTATAACCGTGTCCACTTCCTAGTGTGCCCATTATGTTATCGCTTGCACTACTACAACCGCCAGTACCATTGTCAGATATTGCAACAGCTGCAGCAGAGTAAATTCCAGGTGTTACTGTTTGAAATATGATTCGAGTTGTGGCTGATACCAACCAGATACCATTTGGACCTTGGTTTGTGACCGAGAGTGTCAATGGTTGACTGAGACTGTAGGTATAGTAAGAATCAAATGGCTGGGAGGGTGGCGGTATTGTCAAATATGATGTAAAGATATTATTTGGTATTGTGATATCATCTATATCCCATTTCATATCCTGCGCATACGAAGGCTCATTTGCATACGTGACATTGAGTACTAGCCTATCAGCTGTACCAACAAAAACTGCACCGTTTGTACCAGTTGTGTTAAAAACATTTGTCTCTGTAAAGTTTTTGTATTCCCAACCGGTTGAACTGGCTGCCCCATCGACATATGGTAATACGACATTATTTGCTGTAAACACGTTTGCAAGCCAGGTGCCTGTCTTGGCATTTACAATATCTGCCCTGATATTCACTACATGTGCTGAAGGTCCATAACTTTTTGTATCCAAGCCACTTGCATCTGTTGATGTATTTATTGCATAATTATTCCAGTACATGATATAATCTATCATTCCATTGAAACCATAGGATGAATGATCAGGGTCACCACCAATGTAGATACTGTTAACGGTTATTACCTCTTTATTTGTATTACCGTTTGAATTGCTTGTAGATGCAACATTTGTACCATTTATGTAAAGTGAGCAGTTGTCTGTTCCTGTTCTTGCTGCAACAAAGAATTCCCAATCGCCAGCCTTTACTGTGCTACCACTACCACTACTAATACATGATATTGTATTATATGGAGTCTCAAATGTGAGTTGTAATTGGCCACTAGACAGCAAATAAACTGTGAAGTAATTTGAAGATGAGGAGTATGCACTATAAATCACTGCCTGACTTGATGGCAATGTGGTGGGGTTGAACCAGCCAGTGACTGTAACATCGTTTGAGCCTATCTCGTTACCGCCTCCGGTTGTGGCTGGGTTTGGAGTGACTGAAAGATATTGGTCACTAGAGCCTGTAAATGAGAAACACCCTGAACTATCTCTTGAACATGAAGACTGGAAGGTAGGTGCCGCACTGCCTCCACCTTCAACCATTTGATTGTTGTATGTTGACGAATCAAGCAACTGTTCACTTTGATTAAACAAAAATATCATGTCTGGCGATGGTATTCCCAATGTGGATGGGATGGGCACGCTCTTGTAATACATGGAAAGAACCCAGTTGCCCTGTGGGATGGATACTGCAGTAGAGTTGTCATAATTTGTGTCAAATATGGCCTGTTGTATTATGCCATTGTCTACAAAGTTTATTGTATGTCCTGTCTTGTTGTCAACCTGGCCAGAATACAGCTGATATGCTCCATTTAAGGTATCAAATGTTTCCTGGTGCAAGACCATGGTGTTATCATTGGTCTTACAGCAGACCAGTCCTTGCGTTTGTAGCGATGTCTGACTCTGCGATGCAAATTGCGGATATGCCAGTGTTACAATAGTGCTTGCAGTGTTCGTAGGACCGCTTGCAAGCGATGCTGTGAATGTTACAGTATCGCCAGTATTTTGGCCAACTGTATACAGCCACTTGAATGTAACTGATTGCCCGGGTATTAAACTTGGAAAACTGGACGGACTGGGGCCGCTTACAAGCGAATATGAACCTGTGCCAGTTACGGAAACTGCCATGCGCGGTTGGAGATTCAACAGGATGTTATTGTTTGATTGATTGTTCATTACAGTGTAAAGAACTTGGATGGTAGAGCCTGGCGAGGCAGTTGGGCTTGCATTGATCTGCATAAATACTGGCGCACTTGCTCCAGTGTTTATGTTAAATTGCTGTTCATTGCCTCTTGAGGTGACAAGTTTTATATTAAATGCATCAGTGGTGATTATAGGATGCGGAAAGTCTTGGCCTATGTTTGTCAGGACTGCGCTAGGCGCCACAAAATTATGTATGGGAGTATAACTATATGTCCAGTCAGTTCCATAATTCTGATCCGTTGTATCTGTTACCCATACTTTTGTAAAGTTGATGGGAAGAACTCCTGTATTTGCAACAGTGATGTTAAAATTGTTGTTGACAATGGCAGCGCCAGTAACTTGAAACTTTTCTTTAGCTTGATTTAATGTCTGCTGACTTTGTCCGACAATTGTCTGATCGAATTGACTCAGAATATTCATGCTATATGCTATATACGTAACGGTAGTGGTCAGTGCAATTATGGCAAAAACCATGCCTACTACTGTGGATAGTCCCCTTCTATTCATGGCGGTGCCGCCTGTGTTGTAAATATTGAACCTCTGGATGTAACAACCGATATAGTCTGTAAGCTCTTATGGTCCCATGCCCATTTCTGTTCAAATGTCATTGATTGTTTTGGCAGTATAGTGGCCGGCAACGTTGGCGTATAAGCACCAGAAGGTAAATTTGCACCCCAAGACGTGCCATTTAGCTGTATCTGTGCAACTTGGACACCCACTGTTCCTGTATTGGTTAGCGTGATGTTTACGCCATAATTTAATGTAAATGGTGGGGCAGATGCTAGAGGGCATTTCCCATTTATTCCATAGCAAAACAAAATATTTTCAAAGACGAGATTTTCATTGGCTTGATTGGTCACATCTGCAGTGGTATTTGAAATCTGTGTTTCAAATGACTTGAGATTACTGTTAGACCAGGAAACCAAGGATGCTCCTAATATCGCAACTGCTGTAAGCAACAAGGTAGAGGTAACAACCGTACTCAGACCCCTACGGCTTTTCATGAGATTCATGGTAAAACTTTGTTTTCTGCCATGGCTCTTATTGGTAAGTATGTATCTAGATTGAACTTACATTCGCCTCCTGGATAATCGGCTCAGTCGCAGGCTCTGGAGGCTGTATCTCTGTCTCTTCTGTCTTTACTTCTTCTATATCTGCCTCTGTCTTTACCTGTTCAATTGATTCAGCATTGCCACCGCTTTGCACTGCAGGCTCTTGGGCCAAAACCTCATCTTCTTTGGCTTCCTGGGGTACTGCTGATGAAATCTGTGATAGCTTGTATGCCGGACACGGGATCTGTAGTGTCTTTGAGACTATGTAGATTAGAGGAAAGACCTCCTGATAGATTCCATTTACGACAACTGGTATGTTTTTTTGATCAGGTTCTAACTGCTTTGACATTTCCATCTCGTTTCCAAAAAGAGATGCAACCCCTTCCACTGTGAGCTTTGTATTGGTAGGGTTTGAAAACAGGACAAACTTGTACTTTAGCTTGATTCCAGACTCGTTGTTTTCTATCTCATCAATGGAGACATCTATGTTATATTTGATAAAGTCATCATGCGAATTTTTTAACTTGTTGACTGCCAGTGAGGTTATCTCTATCTTTGGATTCATTGCTGATATAATATGACCATGCGTTTCAGACTTAAGCACCTGTCTGTAGTTTCATAATACATATCACACGATTAACGTCCCTACAAATACCACATCTCTGTGAGCAACCTAGAAGAGACAGATCAGAGGATAAAGGAGGTAAATTCCTCCAAAGTTGTAAACGAGAAATTCAACCTGAATATAAAGATATCAAAGCTCAAGCGAAACACGCATGCCTTATCAAAAAACTATGACATAAAAAAATACTTAGATTCCAACCAGTTCACATTTGCCCCAGAGATAACAGAGCTTATACCAAAGGACACTCCGCCCTATCTTGACAACGGCGAGCACTATGTGGAAAGGATAGGCAGGGCGCTTTCATTTTTCAGGCAGTGTGCATTAATAGGTCCAAGCGGAACCGGCAAGACACACATTGTGTATCTGGTAGCAGAGCTTGCAGGACTTCCAATGTGGGAGATTAACTGCGGCCTTCAGACCTCTGTCTTTGACTTGTTTGGAAGATATGTCGGACTTGGAAAGGAAAACTGGATTGACGGGCTGATTACATCATGGTGCAGGTATGGAGGAATCTTGTATCTTGATGAAGCCAACATGATGAAGCAAGATATTGCTACACGACTCAACCCTATTCTTGACCAGAGAGGACACATGGTCTTGACAGAAAAAGATAACGAAATAATCCAGCGTCACAAGGACGCGTTTCTCATAATCAGCATGAACCCTGTATCGTCCGAGTTTGCAGGTACAAAGCCAATAAACGCCGCAATGAGGCGAAGAATGAGCGTCTGGCTGAACTTTGACTATATGAGTGTTGGAACCAAGATAGATGAAAAAGAGATTGATCTTGTGGAAAGAAAGGCAGGCATTGGCAGAAAAGATGCCGAGAGAATAATACGAGTTGGCGCAGAACTGAGAAAGCAGTACAAGTCAGGCGAGCTGCCTTATGGTCCATCAGTAGGAGACCTACTCAACTGGGCAAAGATCATGGCAGACGGTACATCTATCAAAGAGGCCGCAGAAGAGACACTTATTTCACTTACAAGCGATGATCATGAAATCCAGACCATCGTACGTAAGTTGATACACAAGATCTGCGATAGCGTATGATATTTGACGAAGAAAATTTCTACGAGCACGTATACAGGTTATTCTATAAATTCTCTAATGCAAAACCCGAGCAAGTAGGCATCATCCTTTCAAAAAAAACAACATGCCCCATCATCCAAATAAAACCGTATGTTCAGATGACTGTTCCCCTGCCAAAAAAGATAGACGAAGAATATATCTTTGAAGGGATGATTTTTGAGAATACTGATGAAGGACGAAGAAGCCTCTGGAATCTGTTTCTTGCAACACTGTATCATGTGGCAGCGCACGCTGCAATCTCGGATTATTCTAATTATGATGAATGGCAAAAGAACAAGACTGGCGACATTAGCTGGGCTGTGATTGATTTTATTGAAGACACTAGGGTGGAAAAATACATCGAACGCAATGATCCTGATGTGTGGAAGTCTTGTTGTAGTGTCGAGTCTGCGCTTGCTGAGCATTTAAAAAAAGAGACAAAAGAGAGTAGCCATAAAAAAAAGCAGTATCGCCAGGCAGAAAATGAGAGGCGCCTTGGTGATGTCAAGACACGCATCTTGGAGATAAGAGACGAGGATAAAGATGATCTTGTCAAAGTAGCGGATTTTTTATATGCCAATCGTAATTTATTGGCACCAATACTGTTGCCTAACAGGGAGCGTCACGTACCTGGTTGGCTTTTAAAAGTTGAAAAACATGGCCCATCTCTTTCCCATCTTGGAATTTTTGAAGAACAGGTTGATAGGCTTGACGATCTGTGGCAACAAGACGAGCATGCAAAAGCGCAGATGCTTCGAAGATACAAAAAACACATGAAGAACCTGCATTTTGATAGCATAATAATTCCTCCAGGTAACATCCAATCATTTGTACAAATAAAATCAAAGACGTTGCCACTACTAAGAAGGATAAGACAACAAATCAGGATGATATCGAACCTGACTGATGATCCAAAGATTGACCAGATAGGATATGTAGATATGCAGATGGCAATACAGGCTATATCTTCTGAAGGTGCATCAAACGATATCTTTGAGCGCGATGAGCTTAGGAGGGGTGAAGAGGCATGGGTAATTCTTGTAGACAAGAGTGCAAGCATGAGTCTCAGATTTGACGAGCTAAAGGAGTTTGCTGTATGCATGTCAGAATCTGCAAATGATCTGACAGGAAAATATGATGCATGGGCGCTTTACAGCTTTGACAACAATTTTCACATACTAAAAGACTTTAAAGAAAAATACAACCAAGAAATCCAGTCAAGGATAGGTGCAATAGAAAACGGCGGCCTGTCGCTACTGCCTGATGCTATTGACCTTTCCAACAAAATACTGTCAGAAGACCCAAGAGAGAGAAAATACATCTTTGTAATAACAGACGGTAGCGCATCTGGCTATGACAGGATACAAGAGGCGTTCTCAAAGCTTGTAAAAAAGATTGATGCCTCTGGCACGACGTTGATTGCCATCGGGGTATCAAAGGGTACAACGCGTCACTTTAGGAATAACGCGCGAGGAAGAGACCTCAAGACTCTTGTGGCCAAATTTATCACTGCGTACAGGACTGCTTCCTCTAATGATCCTTGATGTAAAAAAGCGTCTTTTTACGCCTGGTTTAAATCCAAAACTAGGCGTCTTTTCATATATGTAAGTCAAAAAGACATACTAGATCAGATAACCCAGTGATTGCCAATTCTGGTAATAGATATGTTCCCAAGAACAAAGAACAGAAAGGCATTCAGTACTGTGATTACCACACTGATTATCCTAGTGGCATCAGTAGTTCTGGGAACAGGCGTTGTACTCTACGGTACTAGCCTTTTCCAAACTAATGCACAATCGCAAACACTTGCCACTCAAGGTGTCAAAGTGTGGACAGACGCTAAATATGCGAACGGAACAGCGTGGGGCGCAGCAGACGTCAGAAACAGTGGAGACAAACTACTATCTGTAGATACCATTTCTGTACGTGGTACGTCAGTACCATTCACGAATTGGTATGTTGATACAAACTCCTCTCAAGTAACATCAACAAACTTCCAGCAAGCACTAAACTATACTGGACTTATTGATGGACATGGTTGGATGAAAGACTACACTGGATTAGCAAACGTGTTGTCATCAAGTACCTGTCCAGCAATATCTACATATCCTACAGCACAAAATAGAATCCAAATAAATCTGGTAGGAACAAGTAGCACAAACCCAGTACTGTGTTTACAGCAGGCATCAGGTCCAATTTCTTTAAAGCCAGGTGCTACTGCAATTGTGTACTTTAGATTACCACAAAGTGTGCTGACAACAGTCGATGCAGGATCTTCAGGTTCAGTTGCAATCTATGCAGGCGAAGTAGGAGCACCACAAACAGTAACTATTGCAAGCCAATAGAGGGCAAACAAAATGCCCCAACCTCTTTTCTTTTTATTTTTGGTGAGTGAAACATGAAGGAGAAAAAAAATTCAAAAACAAATCAGGACGGATTCCTTGAAAGCGAGCTTATCGACGAGACTCAGGTCAGAATTCCAGACGGTTATAAATTAGTAAAAAAATATCCACTCAGGCCGCCATTTAGCTATGCAGATATTTTGTATAACGAGGAAAGATCGAGTTATCTGTATTTTGTTGACGAGCTTAAACTCAATCGGGAAGAGATTGTCATATTTCAAAGTCTTTACAGGTTGATAGAAGAGAGTCTGGAATCTCCAGCAGAATCAAAGAGTGCCACATTTGATGAGCAGCTAGACTCGGTTCTAAAAGAAAACGAAAAACTGTTTCTTGGCAACTCAAACGCAAGCATGGAGAAGGTAAAGTATTACCTTAGAAGGGACATTAACGGTTTTGGCATACTTGACCCGCTCATGCATGACGTAAACATTGAAGATGTCAGCTGCAGCGGCTCTGACAGGCCGCTTTACATATGGCACAGAAACTATGACAGCATACCTACAAATATCCAGTTTGCATCAGAGGAGAAGCTGAACTCCTTTGTTTCAAGGATTGTCTTCCGGGCAGGAAAACACGTAAGCTCGGCATTTCCTATTTCAGATCTTGCATTGCAGGGAAACCACAGAATTTCTGTTCTATATCAAAAGGAAGTAACTCCAAAGGGGACCAGTTTTACAATACGAAAGTTCAAAGAGGATCCTTATACGATAATTGACCTAATCAAGTTTGGAACAATCAGCGCCTCCATGGCGTCATATCTCTGGATGTTGACAGAATCCAAAATGTCTTTTATCATAATAGGTTCCACCGGAAGCGGCAAGACCACGCTGCTTAACGCAATTGTAGGCCTTGCCCATCCTGACTATAAGATATTCTCTGTAGAGGATGTTGCAGAGATTAACATCAATCATGAAAACTGGTTTACGTTGGTATCAAGAAGCGGCTTTGGCCTTGGTGGAGAAGGAGAGATTGGTCTGTATGATCTTATCAAGGCAGGTGTAAGACACAGGCCAGACTATATCGTTGTAGGAGAAATCAGGGGTTCTGAGGCATATGTAATGTTCCAGGCAATGGCCACAGGCCATGGTGGAATATGTACAATGCATGCAGACGGCCTTGAATCAGCAGTAAAAAGGCTGCAGCAAAAACCAATGGACATACCACCGGCATACATATCGCTAATGAACTGCTCGCTTGTTGTAAAAAGGGTAAAAGAATCTACCGGCCAGAGCGGCAGAAGGGTAATGGCAGTATCAGAAATAACTGGAGCAAATACGTCATATGCGGCATTTCACTGGGACCCGCGCTCTGACCACTTTAGTGATGGCCTGAGGGAAAGCGTTCTCTTGAAAAAAATATCAGAGGCCACAGGCAAGGACATGAAAGAGATACTTGAAGAGCACCAGAAAAGAATCATGATACTAAAATGGATGCTAGAGCATGATATGCGGGACTATAAAAAAGTCTCAGAAGTGATTGGAAAATACTATAGGGATCCGCAATCGTTGTTGTCGCAAATGGAGATTGAGATTTAGAATTGCTTTCGCTCAAAGACAAGGGAGAATATGAGAAGAAACAGTCAAAAAAGATAGAAAAAGAACTTCCGTTTTTTGTCACACTTGTATCCCTGCTTGCAACAAGTGGATTTGGGCCGTATACCATACTACAAAAGATAAAGGAGATCAGCCTGCTTCCAACTATTCAGGCAGAGTCAGTCAAGATTTTAAAGCGAATAGACATGCTGGGAGTTGACCCTCTTACCGCACTCTCAGATGCAAAGGACAAGCCATCCTCCAGGGCACTTGGGGAATTTCTTGGTGGCTATGTGTCAGCAATCCAGAGCGGGGGCAATGTCGTAAATTATCTAAAAACCAAGATGCAAGGCGCATTTGACAGGTTTGAAAGCCTAGAAAAGCAGTCTGTGGAGAAAATAAACGGAACAGTACATGCCTGGCTTACTATGCAGATTGTGATTCTTGCAATATTTATCATGATGGCAGCAATTGGTTCAAACTCGTTGGGACTGAATAGTACAAGTTCAGGTAACAGTCAGCCCCCATACATGCTCTTGCTCTTTGCCCCTGTCATGTCTGTCATATTTATGAAACTTGTTCAGAACATGGCAACATCTAACATCCAAGAGATTGGGGTAAAAAAAATAATAAAACTTGGTGTACCAATTGTAAGTATAGCAGTAGTGCTAATAGTCACCAGAGTATTTGATAGCATGCATATTGATTCTTACATTCTTGGAATTGCACTGATTGCAGCTTCGATACTTCCTGCAAAACAGTTTGCCAAGACATACAAACTAAACATGGATGCAGAGTTTGCAACCCCGCAGATATTGCGTGATATCACCGAGGCAAGAAAGGCAGGTATGGGGCCAGAAAAGTGCGTCATTCATGCTTGCAAAAGAAAGGACTTCAAGTCGTTCAATACAATCGCAAACTCAATATCAAACAAACTAGAGTGGGGCGTTACTCTTGATAGCTTGTTTAACACTTTACAAAACGAGATCAAAAACTTCCAGGTACTTGTTTCATTTAGAATCTTGTTTGAGATAATAACTTCTGGTGGAGGTAATGTAAATACGCTTGACTCGCTTGCAGATACGAGTGAAAAAGTCTACCAGATCCAGAAAAACAAGCAAGATATGTTAAAACCATATGTAGCAATAGGGTTTATGCTGTTTGTAATTACAGGGTTTACTACACTTCTTACAATAGACTCGCTTGTTGACGTAAACCAGGAAAAAAATCTTGGCAAGCCAGGTAGCGGCGTGGCAGATTACCAATCCATGATGGACTTTGTATCACTTGCAATACTTGTGCAGGCATGGCTTGCGGGCTTGTTTATTGGAAAAGTGACCCGTGGAGCATATTCTGGCGGATTCATGTATTCCATATTGCTTACTGTTGCCACAATGGGTGCTATTGTCGTAATCCAGATGCACTTTATAAATATCGGTGCAATAATATCGCACAAATAGGATTTCTGCAAACTTGGCTGACAACAACATGACCAAGTCTTTTTCTTGCAAATGAAATTTTTTAACTTGAATACAATCAACCAATAACACAAGACTGCCGCCAAAAAGATTTCAAAAACAATGGAATTACTTGGGAGGATCAGGCATGATCATTTGGCCTGATTTTACCAGTTTCTAAACGTGAACTACCCATGACTTTAGTCGTGGGTAGTTCGCACAGGAAGTACATAAACATATACAGAAAAAGGCTCCCTAGAAATCATCAAAATTTATCAAGATTGTAGTTCCAACTGTTGCCATGATATACAAATCATGTGGGGATTTAAAAAGCATATACTTTACGGTATCAAGCAGTAGTTCAGAATATGATTAATTCACTGGGGAACGTGGAATCCTTACAGTCGCTAATCCTGAGTCAATTGAAGCAGGCTCCAGATTCTTCAATGATGCCATACCATCAGCAGAGTTATAGTAGAACTGTATGTCATTGAAAAAGTCATACCGCCTTTTATATCAAGTTCTTCGTCAGTTAATGCCAACTTGAGATATATCTGGGGCATACTTTTACTGGGATTAGTCATATCTCCGCATTATATCTACGGAGACAGCGTGGGGCAGCTTGGCTACAAAGTCATGCCTGACAAGATCATGGAAGGTACTGATGGGATAATCCAGGTCTATTCCACTACTGCGGGAACAGACCTGAACAATCTCATAGCAACATCATCAGACTCTTCCATAGTTAAGATACTTGGGATTGAACAAGATACAATTCAATCAGATTATACTATTAAGATCAGTGCGGTTAATGCAGGAGGCACATCCATTGCACTTGCAGCACCAGGTTTTTCAGCAATAGAATTCCCAATTACAGTTTATCCAAACAACGGCATGCAGCAACAGTTATTGATAAAAACAACCCCGAGCGTCTTTTCCACGCGGGGTGTTACACAAGGGTATGTAGCAATAGAGCTTGCCAATAGTGATGGCTTGCCAACTACTGCAAAGCAGGATATGACTGTTACGTTGACTACATCAAACAGCGACATTGTAAACTTGAAAGATACCCAACTTGTAATAAAGAAAGGGGATTACTATTCGATTGGCCAGTTTACTGTAAACTCGGACGGCCAGGCCCAGATATATGCATCGTCAGGATCACTGCAAAGTGTAAGCAGCACAGTTAATGTAAACACAGTAACGCAATCATACACAATCCGAACATATGTCTATCCCAACATGACAGACAATTATGAAAACACTGACACGTATGTAATAGCTCAACTGCAGGATTCTCTTGGAAATCCAGTAATTGCAGATCACAACATTCCTATTACAGTGCAAATCAATAATGCAACTGCGCCCCCATCTGCGAATTTATTTAATGCAAATACACAAGCACAATCAAACGCGCTTTCAACTCTTGCATGCCAGAATTATAATTTCTGCAGCTCAAACTCGCTTATTCAATCAAATGCTCCTCTTTATATCAAAAAGGGCTCTTACTGGGGCTATTCAACAGTTCAAGTAGGTTCAGGCGCCACCGGGCTGTACAATATTACAGCTTCGGCAAAAGGTTACATGCAATCAACAAATTCAGCGCAAATGCTGACTGAAAACAATCAATACCTTGATGACAAGTATCCAGTAATGAATATACTACCAATCTTGGCAACAGGAGGCCATGAACTAATCGGGGTGGTACATCTTGAGAATTATACCCACTATCCAGTTATCGCAAGCCGTAATGTTGACGTCGCAATAGATTCTTCAGACACAAATACACTGTCAGTAGACAATACCATGATAAGTGCCGGGACAGGAGCTGCTCTGGTATTTGCAAACGTGGCAAAAACTGTTCCAAATCCAGTCACACTATACGTGCAATCTCAAGAGTCCACACCTATCATTCCAGATATACATATCCCATCAACACAGTCAATACACCTTGCGGCAGATCCACTGATACCGAAAATACCTTTTAACACAAGTTTTCCTTTGGCGTTGTATTCTATAGATGGCAGCGGTGCGGCCATCCCATTTACTAAAAACCTAACTCCAATGATAAACCCAAGAGATGCGGTTCAGACCGAGCCGCAAGCAATTGTTGCAGGCCAGTCTATATCGCTGGTAAATTCAACATTTGTAAAGGACGGTTCGGCAACTCTGACAGTTTCAGCCGGTGATCTTACGACTAGTATAACCATGCAAAGCTCATCTTTCAAGCCTTCTGCTATTTTACTAGATCATGCTGACCAAATACTTTCTAATACCAATGCAACTTTTTCAGTCGAGATAGTGGACGGCCAACAAAACCCAATGATTGCAGACAAGAACATCAACTTGCAGCTTGTCTCAAGTGACCCGTCAGTACTGGAAACTCAAAATAGCGTGCAAATCAAAAAAGGTTCGTATTATGCCACATTTGACGCAGAGTCAAAAAATGCAGGCACTGCTGAAATTTCATTACTATCAGATGAATTACCACTGTCAAAGTTTGACGTGACTGTTACAAGCTATACACCTACAATATCGCTTCAATCAACTGACCGTGTTGATCCAAACTATCCGTTTAATGCTACAGTAGTCGCATCATACTTGAACTCTCCACTTGATAATCTGGCAGTTGGATGGAATGTAACAGGCGCCAAGATACAAAGCATGGATACGTCCACAAACAGCAACGGCAAGGCCAGCATCGCGCTTGTTTCAGGCGATCCAAGCCCAATCAGCATTACGGCAACTGTATCCGGAGGCCCTTTTGCTCCAACAGTTGCAAGCAAACAAATTACTGTAAACCCTCCGTTACAGCCTGTCTCTGTGGCACACCTTGCCAACACGACTGTCAATTCACCAAAACCCTTTACCATCATGGGCATTAATCCGCTATTTCTGATCATCCCAGTAGCAGCTGGTGTTGCAATCTTGGTCTTAAAAAAGAGGGAGATGTTGGAAGAAATCTTAGAAAAGATTGGTCTTGCAGAGAAACTATCTGGAATAAAAGAAAGATTTACAGAAGCGCGCCAAAAATAGCTTATGATCTTATGAAAGTCACAATGCTTGAGATGCCAGACATGAAGGCGTTTCCAACCGTCTCGTTTCGACTAAGCATAAAAAGCGAGAAAAAACCCTCAAAGAACGTCATTGTACCTTGGAGTGGATTTGGATGAATCCATTGCAATGTGGTAAAGATCGCCGCACCGGTGGCTCCGATAAGGACTACAGTATAATAAATTCTATATCGCCTAGTTTTTGGATTGTGAAACGAAGAGAACAATTTCATGAGACTACCTCCTCCATTATTGGATATAAAATTGGCCTGCCATTTTTGGAAACGAGCGATCTGAGAACAAGAACATGTATCATGAAACATGTATTGTATCAATCTCAACACTGGGCCAGGCCAAAACCTGGATTGATAATCTAAGAGGTTTGTCATGATACTTGATTATACCGGCATTAACATGTTAAGAATTGGGTTTGCACTTGGCATGCTGGCAATAGCTTCTGTTTTAGATCTAAGAAAGAGGGAGGTCAATGATATTTTGTGGATTGGTTTTGGGGCCGTTGCTGTCGTATTAATATTTGCAAGTCCTGATCCTTTATACACTGTAAAACTGGTGGGCATCTCAATGATAATAGCACCTATAGCACTTGCTCTCTGGAGATTTGGAATATTTGGAGGAGCAGATGCGCTATGCCTCATTGTTCTTGCGGGCTTGGCTCCAATGATGTCAATATATGGCAATACGATAACTCCTTTGACCACTCTGACTGATGCGGCTCTACTTTCAATCGTACCACTGTTTGTAAATCTTGGAAGAAATCTTGTTGCAATATGCAAAAAAGAGAACATCTTCAATGGAATAGATGCAACAAAGTTAAACAAGGCAATAGCACTTTTTGTAGGCTATAGGGCAAAAAATCCAAGATACAGTTTTTCATTAGAGAGAGCGGATGGGAATCTGAGAAAACTCAATCTCGGGTTGCAGCATGCCGAAACTGCCGAGTTTTGTAACACGCCTGACACGTGGGTGACTCCGGGAATTCCCTACATACTTTACATATCATTTGGCTTTGTGGTACAATTGATTTATGGCGATATCATTGTTAACTTTATACAAAGTCTGTAGTGCCGCGTCTGTTGTTGTGAATTTTTTCAAATATCGAAGATTTATTAATTGAGAAAAAAGAGTCACGACATGGCGCTAAAAGCAGGACTGATCATGTCGGTAGTTTCTATAATCATGCTTGCAATTTATGGTGCTGACTCGATAATGGCAATAACTGAAAACCTCGGTGTTCAAAGTACGGCTTTTCTACATACTGATGTTAAGACAAGAGGAACTGTATTTGGCATAATACCAGCCATCATGCTTGTAGCATCATTTTTCATTACAAGAAAGGAGCCATCAAAAGTTCTTGGGATTTTGATAATTATCGGTGGTGCATTGATGATGGCAGGTGTCGGAATAATCTTTGCATTGCAAGGAAGCGCCATTCCAGCTGCAGGACGAGGAGAATTTGGTGCAGTTGTTGGAATTGGAATATTTATAGCAATCTTGGGCGGGATCAAGATTAAAAAATCCAAGCAGCGTGTAATATCAAGCTAATGACAACATGTACCAAATGTGGCCAGGATTCAAAGAAAACATACAATTGCGAGCACACCGAAGAAGCTGAGTTTTGTGTGGAGTGTTATACTGAATTACACTATTATATGACAGAGCAAAAACATGGCAAAGATTAATTGCATAAATTAATCAATATTTTATGTGGTTTTAGGAAAAACAAAGTTTCTCACTTTTTTCCAAATCTTTTAATTGTAAATGTTACGGGATGTGTGTGTGAAAGCCGTAATTCTTTCTGGGGGTTTTGGAAAGAGGCTAAAACCAATAACTGACTATGTGCCAAAACCGCTTGTTCCAATCGATAATACACCTGTAATTGAGTGGCAGATACGATATTTTAAAAAATTTGGTGTAAAAGACGTTATAATTTGTGCAGGTTATAAAAGTGATCAGCTGGTTGATTATCTGGCAGAAAAAAATCTTGGTGTAAATATCCGATATTCAATTGAAAAAACTCCGTTAGGCACTGGCGGTGCGATAAAGAGAGCTGGCAAGTATATCAACAAAGGAAGTTTTTATGTGATGAATGGGGACGTTATAACAAATATTGATTTGAATAAATTGAAAACATATCCAAACTCAATTGCAGTCATCCCACTTCGCACAAGGTTTGGACTAGTTCATATACTTGGAAATAAGGTTGAAAGATTTGAAGAAAAACCTGAAATTTTCAATTATTGGATAAACGCAGGGTTGTATCATTTAGAAAAAAGCATGTTAAAGCATTTGCCACAAGTTGGAAATATAGAAAGCACTGCGTTTCCAGAACTTGCAAAAAAAGGAATGATCCATGCAATAAAATTTACCAAAGCATTCTGGCACTCTATTGATTCTCATAAAGACATGGAAGAATGTACCAGAGAAATAAAATCAATACGGTATGAAAAATTCCTTTCAGAGTGAGATGTCATGCGACTAGGTTTTAGCTTGGGATCATTGCTGTCTCTTGATGAAATAATGGAATGCTCCAAGGTTCTTTCTCGATATAATCCGGATTCAATCTGGGTACCTGAAACATGGGGAATGGAGTGCTGTTCAGTGATGTCAGCCTTGTCGCAAATCACAAAAAAGCCAAAAATCGGCTCCTCAATTATGAACATCTATTCTAGAACTCCTGCATTAATATCCATGGCAGCATCCACTCTTGATATAATTTCCAATGGGAGATTCATCTTGGGCCTAGGTACAAGCAGTCAATCTATTGTTGACGAATGGCATGGCCTTGAATTCAATAGACCGCTTGCTCGTATGAAAGAATACGTTGAGATAATACGGTTGGCAATTTCTGGCAACAAAGTAAATTATACTGGAAAGTTTTTCAAGTTAAGGAATTTTACCCTTTTAATAAAACCTACAAGAGACCATATTCCGATATATCTTGCAGCGATAAACCAAAACATGGTAGAATTAACGTGGAATATTGCTGATGGGGTGATCTTTTACTTGAGACCTTTAGCCGAATTACAATATACTATATCCAAGATGCAGCAAAGAAAGAAAATAGACGTAGCGTGCCAACTAATCACCTGTGTATCTGAAGACAAAGACGAGGCAATTGAGAGGGCAAAAAAGACGATAGCATTTTATGTCTCAGTTGGAAAAATTTACCGAGTATTCTTGGCACATAATGGATTTGAGAAAGAAGCTTGCGCAATTTTTAATGAATATCAAAAATCAGGACTCAAGAATAACTATACCGAGGTATCAGATGACATGGTAGAAGCACTGTCAGTATGTGGAACACCACTTGAAGTAAGCAAAAAGATAAAAAGATTTGTAAATGCCGGAGTCGACCTTCCGATATTACAGTTTAATCCAACAGGAGATGTCACAAAGTCGTTCAAGCTGCTCATATCTGCTTTGGAGAATGAATTGGCTTGAAAGTTGGAATAGCTTCAACTGGGCTTACAAAATTTTCAAAAGACGACATCTCGATTGAATCATTAATGGTTTCATCGATTAAACCTGTCTTTGAAAACGCCAGTAATTTAGAACAAAAAGATATTGATGTCGTACTTACATCCACAAATGCTAATGACAAATATTTGGCAAACATTGTGTCAGAACTTTCAGGAATATCCCCAAAAGTTGCTCACTCTGTAGAAAGCCTGTGCAATTCTGGGACAAATTGTCTAGTGTCTGCGTATGCCTATATAACATCTGGATTGGCAAAGACGGCACTAGTTGTAGGTGCAGAAAAAACTGATAGCCCTGGACTGGTGTTAGAATGGGACAAGTCTAGAGGTCAATACAAACATCCGATTTATTGGTCTTCAATTTTCACGCAAGCATATATGAGAAAATATGGCACTACAATGGAAGACATGGCCTATGTGTCTGCCAAGAATCATAGAAATGCACTGGATAATCCAAATGCGTATTTTAACCGCACTTATTCTGTAGAAGAGATAATGCAATCGAAGATTCTTACAGAAAACATTCGGCTTTTAGATTGTTCCATGCCTTGTAATGGTGCAGCGGCCATATTGCTTGCATCTGAAGAAGTAATCTCAAGGTTTACAGACAATCCTATTTGGATAACAGGCATTGGTCAAAAAGCAACTTCTGCTGGATTTACCAAAAATAATGATCTAACATCCATGCAATCTACCATATCGTCTGTCGCAGACGCGTATGATATGTCAAAAAAGCAGCCATCAGACATTGATGTGGCTGAATTACATGACGCATTCAGTATCTGTGAGATGATTGAATTAGAAGATCTTGGCCTAGTTGACAGGGGAAAAAGCACATCTTATGTAAAACAGCTATATGAAACATCGGATAGAACGATAAATCCTAGAGGCGGTCTGATAGGTTCTGGTCATCCATTGGGAGCTACTGGAGTTGCTCAAACTATAGAAATATTTAACCAGCTGCAAGGAGATGCAGGAAAAAGACAAATAAATGGCGCAAAAACAGGCATGGTTCACAACATGTCTGCAGCAGGTACATCTTCTACTGTTTTGATTCTTGAATCATGAACAAATTTGAACAGGAATTAAAAAACAACAATTTTGTTTGTAGCCGGTGTGCTAGGTGTAACAAGACAGTGTGGCCTCCAAGTGATCTTTGCAATAAATGCTTTGGAGATGTAGTGTGGGAACCTGTTTCCAAGAACGCAAGACTAATCGAGTTTTCACGTAAAAATGGCGAGTATTTTTGTATGGCTGAATTCGATGAAGGAATTCGCGTAATGGGAACTGTAGAGTCTGCATCAATTTTACATGTTGGCCAGCCTTTGACTCTGATAAGATGCAGTTATGATGGTACAGAAAAATTCGTATTTAGTATATGTGAAGGAAAATAAACAAAGAAAAGTA
>VFSW01005182.1_pt1 | contig 19329 bp, 21 predicted proteins | sample 5358111 | NCBI WGS metagenome assembly VFSW01 (sample SAMN11554181, study PRJNA540505) | mine drainage metagenome | isolation source: sediment from site ElyBrook_90M | place: USA: Ely Copper Mine, Vershire, VT | collected 2017 | reverse complement strand
CACTTCAATAATGCCTTTGAATGCTCCTAGTAGCCCATTGATCGCGCCAATGGCGATGCCAATGGCAATGACGATCACCCCGCCAATCACCTTTGCTAAGAATTCGCCAACGGGTTCTAATTTCTCGAATGCCCCCTGCATTTCCTTGATCTGTGGCTGCGCCTCTTCAAACGCTTTTTGTGCCGATTTCACTGCATCACCGACACTGTGCAGAAGCACGTCGCCAACTTTGATCAGGATCGGCAATAGGTTCACATCGAACCATGTCCCGAACTTTATCACCGCTGGTAGGGCTTTGTTTTCGATAAAATCTTCAATTTGTCCAATGGCAGGAATGACGGTATTGTTGATAAAAGTGGTTGCCTTTGCCATTGCCCCTGGCAGCCAGTCGCCAAAACGAGTAATGAGTGGCGTGACACCATCGACTAATTTGGCCAGCATTGGCATCAACGCTTCGCCAATTTTCGCCTTAGTCTCATCCATGGCATGTTGAGCAATGGTTAGTTTGCCTGCAAAGGTGTCACCCGCCGCCTTCGCCGATCCGCCAAATTCCTTTGACAGTTCTTTGAGGATAACTCCTTGTGCTCCAGCAATATCGCCCGATTTCATCATCGTAGCGATCTGTTTCTTTTGCTGCGCGTCAAAGGTGACACCGACCCGTTGTAGCGCCGTAACCCCCTTGATCGGATCGTTTAAGGCTTTTCCTAATTGGATTGCTGATGATTTGGTGTCTTGCCCTAACGCTTGCGACATATCCAAAACGGTCTGAGTAGCAGAATCGAAGATACCGCCCTTTGCCCCAACATTTGTGAAAGTGAGCAGCATTGATTCAGCAGATTTCACGGATTCATCGCTATAGTCAGTCATACCAGAAAACGATTGTGCGAGGGTGTCTACATGATCCGCCGTGACTCCTGCTATACCGCCTGTGCTTTTGAGAACCGCTCCTACTTGGGCATCGGCATTTTGCATTTCTTTGGCTTTGTCGATGCTATCAGAGAGCGTGCCTTGCAGCATACCAAACGCGCCACTAACCGCTTCAACAATGCCAACACCGGCTGCAATCGGGAGGACTTTCCCCATAAAACGAGTAAAGGCATTACCAGAGTTCTCGGCGGCATCGCCTGTTTTCCCTGTCGCCTGCTCAACACTTCCAAGCGTCTTTTTTGCCTTGGCAGCATCTTCATCCAATTGTCCGAGGCGTAAGCGAACGTCTCCATAAATTGTGCCAAGGGCGATACTCACAGTTTGCTTCCTTAAAAAGACGTTAGTCTATCGCTCCCAGGGCGCGATCTCATTGCCATGAATAGACAGCATGCCGCCATGTTCTTGCACAAGCGGGCGTGTTCGTGTCTCACCCTCATCACCTTGCTGTGCTTTATGAATAAGTGCATGTACCTGTGCAGCCGCTGTCACATCAAACACATACCAGTCAATCGATCGAACCTGCGACGGCACCTCAAGACCCAATACCTCACGCATAACGGTACTTGGTCGTTGCCCGAATGTGTGACACATGAGAGCAAGGTTATTGAATTCCGCAGTCTCAACGAAAGGCTTTGAGGGCCGCTTGTCCCTGCTGCGAATATTGGATAATCGCTGTTTTATCGCATTCCAGAATCTGATCAACAGAAACTTCGCCCTTTGCGCATTCACTTGGACGTTTATCTACCACTGGAAATGAGGCAACCAATTTACATGTCAGAAAATCAGCAAGTTCTAGAAATTCATCATTGGAAAGAGTAGAGGCTTTGCCATTGTTTACACCAAGCAACTTACGAGCGGATGGTAATAACTCATTGGGAATTTCACCACGTCGAAAAAGCGACGTGACACTCACCGCATGGAGTCGAATGTACTTGCCGCTTGGCAAAAGGATCTTCTGTTCAGTGACATACGACGCGGCGGTATATTCCTCTACAGTCGTTTCTTCCTGCTCAAGTTCCTCATTATCCGTTTCATCAAACACTTCTCGTTGCTGATCAAGACGATCAAGTGGATTGACGGTAGCCTGTGACATACCATTATTAGGGCGTCGCTGTGGGGGGATGTGCCGCGATCGATTTGACATACAAAACCTTTCAAGTGAAACATCTTTTTTCTGATGTTTCGATTTCTGTGTGGAATTGAAACAAGAACAAGAAGGGGATAGCACAAAACTATCCCCTTACTAACTACAGAATATCGCCAGGGACGGGATCGAAGTTGGCCGTATTGGTAATGAAGTCGCGTATCCAGGACGCGCCCCGTGTTGGCATGCTTGTGAGAGCACCTCCCACAATATCGGTCGTGGTGCGATGGGCGTTGAACGTCAACAAACGCCCACCAATGGCTTCGGTCTGCATCTTGGGCGGTGAATCTGGGGAAAACTGCGCTTTGAGCACGCGAAATCGCATCACAATCGGTGCGCCGGTATCAGTATTCGCACCATCCATTGTGAGACGAACGCCGACATAGGTTGTCTGCAATTCCTGATCGACGCCATGGTAGAACCGTTTGGCAAAATCATCGCCACCACCAGGAGTCACAACAGGTAATCCCCAAAGGATTGAATCAATGGTATCATCATCGATTTCACACGCAACGGTGCCACTGCACAGATAGCCATACGGACGGTTAAACTTCTGACCATCGCCAGAGAATTCCAGTTTGCCCGCCTCTGCTTTGATCTCGCTTTCTTTGGTAAACCAGACCCGCTTGTATCCAATGACGCCGCCATTGTTATATTCGATATAGCAATGGCGCACGCCATAGATCTCATATTTGTTTTCAGCCATGATTGCTTGCTTACCTCACTTCAGATTAAAATGGCGTGACCGTGACGAGGGCACACCAGCGATCCTCGCCATGCGGACCTGTGCTGATGAATCTCCACTCACGCATCGGTTCCCGTTCCATAAGCCAGGTTACTGCCTCGGCTGCCTTGGCTGTTGAAGCGGCGTGACTCACAAGGATACGCGCTAGACGACCATCATCACCGAGTAAGGAAACGACACATCCTGGATAGACCGTTGCAAGACGTTCATTCCATGTAGCGATGATCTGGCGTTTGCGGGCCATGGCGATTGACGGATCTGGCTGCGACGGTTCAGGAATCGGCTCAGGGAGTGCCTCATCAGGCGGCGTCATGTCGAGTTGTGCGATTGATTCTATCGTGATAGGAGCGACAGTCGATGATGTATCTGGTGTTTCTTCAGTAGTCGTTGATTCCTCTATCCCAGTCGTCTGCTCTTCTTCAGATTCTGGATTCATGCGTTGTACCCCCTATGAGATGTTCTATCGATTGCCTGGCACACAAGAATGATCTGTGTGGTGCGGGTCATATAGCGTTGATCAGGCAGAAATGGCGGTGATTCTTCCTCAAAGATGAGGCCAGACATATACGTTGTTTGTACGTCATTGGCAGGTCGCCAGCCACTCTGTGATAACAAATATGTGATACGCGCCACAACGCCAGGCGTGCGTGTTTCGCCATGATCCTCATCATCATGCACTTCCACAATTATTCGTATATCACGCCCCGCCTTATTCGTTGCGCGTTTACCGCCTGGCGTCACTATGACAAATGGTGTCGGGCAGAGCGTCCGATCGGGACTCGGTCCATTCGTGGTGTAGTTCGGATACAGGGAATTAACGCCCTGACCTAATGCAACCAACAGTCCTTGGGACGGATCGGTATCAGTTGCGAGTACTGCCAGAATTTGACGATAGAGCGGCGTACCAATGACAGCAAGGGTAATTGGCGTGGTCATGTATAGCTCACTGTCACCGCTGGTGTACTTGCGCCACCGCCATAATAGATGCCGTTATGTGCTGGCATAAAAAAGGGATAGAGACCAACAGGCGCACTGGCTGGGATTACGCCAATAATTGTGCCAGTTGCAGCACTGGCGTTATCATACAAGAGTAGGGCGGCGGTTCCTACGGTCGTCACAAGCACATGACACAAACGGCCAGAGGTTGCTTTCACAACACCGGCAGCCGACGCCGCAGCAAACGCAGCCGTTGTGATACCAGCATCATTGACAACACCTGGAAGTGTGGCTGTGAGTGGCACCACAGCACTACTATCAAAATTGATATTGGGTAAAGAGGGCATAATTCATTCTCCTGAAAAAAGCGATTGCAGGTGATCACGCAACGCGGGTGCTTGTGCTGTTAGCGTGGGCCAGATGATTGCACGACGAGTCATAAAACGGGTACCCAATTCCAGAAACACTCCCACTGGCGCACCTGGCCACGATGCCCACGGCTTTAAGGTCATACGATCCGTTCGTGCCACAATCTGGATATCGCCATTACCCATAATACCAGCCTCGGCATCGAGCGATTGGCGAGCATTCAGTCCCGTCATCGAGGGGCCATTCTGATCATTCCATGGTGCGCCTGATTGCATGGCAGATTTCACATCGGCTGCCCATTCAGCAGAAACCTGTGCAATGGATGATCTGACCTGCTTCACAGCCTTATCGATAGCCTCTGGGGAATACGTATCTGTCATGATGTCACTTCATATTTCCGGCGGCATCCGTGGTACCGCCTTCTTCTGTTTGTGCCCAATAGTACGGTCCAATGACTTTACAAAAGACAACGCGCCGAAACGCATTATTGCGGGTTGGCAGGATGATCCATCGTTCTGTGTAGTTCGCATCGGTCAAGATGCCAGAACCGTCATTGGCATAATAGATCTGATCAATATTGGATGTACGCATGCCTTCCTGTGCCTGCTGTTCAGCACCACCACCAGCCGTGACATGGACCGTGATCGCACCAACAAGTTCGCGTGGTCTGGCAATAGGGTTACCACTGCTATCGGTTTGCGTTACCCGTGCATAGATCTGCATTTGTTCAGTCATGCCGCGTGCGGACATACGAGCAAAGATTGCTCCCATACGAGCCAGTAAATCAGCAGGAACGCTCATATCTCATATCCTCGCTATGGATTGATCGTGGGATTATACGGCAATAACGGATTCTCTAGCGGATCGGGAGTGAATGGAACCAAACCACCGTCATTGTCATTGCCCGATCGTGATGGTCCTGCCAGCACCAGACCAGAAACGAAGGTTGCGGCAAGGGACGTGACTTCGCCAGCGGCTTGCGAGATCAACATCTCATATTGCACAAGCAACTCTTGTTGTGTTTGATTCCAATCCATTTGCCGGTTGCGCTGATAGCGGTAGTCCTTGAATTGCTCAGAATCAACTACCGCTACGGTCATACGAGGACAGAGCAACGCCGCTGTTAAGTGGGCAAGAGCGCCCAGACATAAACTACTGGTATCGCCACCACTGGCAATAGATGTATCAAATGTGACAAACCGCCCATGAATGCGGGCTAATGCTGTAGGGAGATAGCTAAAGCCCTGGATCTGGCTATCCGTGACTTCGTTCGTAGTCACACCAAGCAAATCGCGGATCGTGTTTGCTAGATCACTGAAATATCCAGGCTGAGGCGTGCTGTTTGAAGAGAGAATGCCCCCACTTGTCTCAAATTGCGTGACATACCAATCGCCATAGCTACCTGCCACATCTGTGAAGCTATACAATGTTTGTGTAGAGATCAATGCAATTGCTGGTACGAGCGTTCCCCACGGACCTGCCGATGTCTGAGTGCTGCTTTTGGCAACGACCAGGTTTGGGTAGCCACTGGCGATCACCTGTGCAGGATTAGCAACATTCAGAGTAAGGGTAATCATGTTCGACTCGTTTCTGTAACGATGGTATTTGGGTTAGTTGATTCAGTAATGATCGATCCTGCCCCGCTTGCCTTAGTAATGAGGGCACCATAGAACACTGGCAATGGCATAACATAGACTGGTTGAATTGTGATTATGACACAACACCAACCATAGCTCGCTCCGCCTGACAATGACTGCGGTGCTACTGTAGCGGTGGTTGTCAGCACCTGCGCAAACCCATCCCTGTTAACATCATACGTCCCCTCATTGTGTCCATTGTTGTAGAGATTTGTGTAGCCTGTTAGCGTTGTTGGCACGGTTGTTGAACTATTGGACAGCGCAAAGAACGCAAGGGCGACTTCACCAGCATATGTTGGCGTCACACTGGCTGTCGTTGGGTTACTGGCATCAATAGTCGAGAATGTTGTTTGCAACTCGTCATACGGTAAACTGTTCTCAACGCCACTGTAATCAACAATGTTGCCACCAGTCATACTCGTACTTGCAGAAGTAAACGTGTATGATGCTGGCTCACCTGCTCCTGCTGTATGATAAAATATGGCAATTCCACATGGATTTATTGGATCGGCGTTATTAACAAGAACAAGTGTTTGCCATCCTGACGGCGCTGTAAAATCACTTGCATTGATCCCTGTGATACTAGCGTAGAGCACGTCTCCTGCTGTGACACCTGCGGGCGCATTGATGGCTAATGTACTGCCTAATGGGGTTGTTGTGCCTGCTGATGATGTAGATCGCAGTGCAATAGCCATAGCAAATGACTCCTAATACACAGCAGTTCTGAGCAATGCACTCTGAATGCCCATAACATCATTCTGAGTTGCCCCTGACACGGTGATATTCGTGACTGCTACGCCACTCACACCAGTTGAGACACTCGTGCCCGATGCGCTGCTTGCTGGCATTGTGGTTTGGACTTGCAGTCCTGTTTGCAGTGTGCCAGCCATATTGTACGCGCTATACGTGATCGTATAGATCCCATTCGATCCGCCCGTTGCGCCACTGGCGATATTGACGAGATTCATCGGGGCGTTGCCATAGGTGCTCAATTGCGAAGTACCTGCGGTAAACGCGCCAGCCCCAGATCCGCCCACGTTGAATTGAGCAAGATTGGTATTGACTGGTCCAAAGGCGGTAAATGCCGGTAGTGCCACAAGGCCACTGGCACCCGCAATGCCATTGAACAAATCAAGAAAATGCGGATCAACCTGAACACCATGTGCAACCAGATATTGCGAGAGACCGCCTGTGGCAGAATCCAATGCTGAACAGACTTGCCCTAGTGTTGCAAGGATCGCAGTATAGGATGTCGATCGATGCAGAAATGCCGACTCTTGCTGAAATGCCGCTTTGAAATTGGCAAGCAGAAATTGCAATTGCCCCTGATCATTTAAGGCCGCCACACGCGCGAGCGATGTGGCTTCCCCTGTGAGCACGGACGCTGTACTGCTATAGAAGCTATTGAGACCGATCACATGTGTTGCAACAGAATCACATACCGCCTGCACGATAGTGGATGATGGTTCATCCCACGCGGTTTTCTGGAAGAATGGGGGACTCAGGATTGCATTCTTCCAAGCCGCCCATGCCGCAGGCCCGCTCGATGCGTCCAGGTCATAGGATGATCCGGACACGGTAAGACCCGTGTTTTGATGGTCATAGTTCCACAAGAGGACAGCCTGAACGCCTTGCTGTCGTGCCCACGTCAAGGTTTGTGTATACCAGTCATGCCGAGAGAGGTAGACGCCACGAAAGCCGCCGCCTGCGCTATTGTACACAGCATCGCCGTTGTATTGCTGCATGCCCGTCTCGTTAATGACAAGAGGTTTTTTGAGTGTGGCCACATACGCGGTAATGAGAGGGAATTGCGCTTCATCATTGGTATCGTAGACCTCAAACGCAGCAACGGTAATTTGCGGGATCGCCATAACTTGCTGCCACCAATTGGTCAGGCCACCATTAGTGCCAATGAGTCCTGCGGTACAGATGAGATGATGCGGGTCATTCGCTTTAATGGTGTTGGCTGCGGCGGTGTAGAAGTTTACTAATACATTCACCGCCGCTTGTGTGTTTGGCGTAGGCGGTTCATTTTGCAAGTTGTACCATGCCACGTTCGGGACATGGCGATAGTGCAACGCCGCCGCCGCGTACATTGGTGCCCACAGCGTTTGATCCCACGGATTCTGGCCATTCAAGACGAGGATATCATTCCAGGTCGTGAAGTCAATGATCACCCATTGCCCGTTCAGATACGCTTGCTGAATGATGTAATCCATGTTCTGCCATAACTGCGTATTGTCGAACATAGACCACACAGGCAACGTATCAAACTGATTTGTGAGGCGGATCACAGTCAGATTACCAGCGGTGAATTCTCCTGGAATGGCTGCCAATGTGGTTTGATAGCCAGACGTCAGCCACGCGCCACTATTCCCTTCTGTTGATGGAAAGATTGACGCACCGGTCATGATATCGGAGAGTGGCGTCCCATTGATCGCCAATTTTGTGCCAATAGCACCAAGATAGGGACCGCCCAGATTCACGCCTGTGATATTGAACGGCGTATTAAGTGGAGTGGCCACGGGGTAGAGCATCATGGAATAATAGCCTGGCGTTGTGCACTCGTTATCACTGAGACCAAGCGTATCGGTATTGGCGAAATCATGCCAGTTGATGTACGCCGTACCACTACCCGTCGTGGTTGCGGTCACGTTGTACCACATATCGCAGTAGAGCTTATCCCCGACGCCAAACGTGAAATTCGTCGTGCTGGTGATCGTCGGGAACGTGAAAATAGTTGCGGTTGTCGTGATGCTTTGTGTGGAGAGCGTGCTGGTGCCAAGCACCGTATAGGTGTTATTCCAGGCGTGATACTGCACGATGCGAAACACCATATTGACAGTCAAGGTGCCAACGCTTACGGATGATTTGATTTTCGGGACCCATGACCCAGGCACGACTTGCTGGCCTTCAAGAAGCGTGCTATCGAGCACCATGCCATACCCAGATGGTGCACCTTGCACGCCAGCGGCAGGCCATGCAGCGGTTGATCCGCCTGCAACGACTTCTCCCCACCCCGTTGCTGTGCCTATGAGTGTGGTTTTCGTTGCGTTGTTTGATCCACCGCCCGTTGTGGTCATATTCTGTGCGGTCGGGATACTGGTAGAGAGTCCTTGCGATCCAAAGACGGTCAGCGGCGTAACGACAGGTGTAGTCATAACAGATCCTTTCTAATACGCCACTGTACGAAGAAGAGTCGATGAGACGGCGATCACGTCGCCAGCATTGCCGCCTGTGAGAGTGATGCCTGTAACGGCTATGCCCGACGCACCAGCACTCACTGACGCGCCTACTGCTGTGCCATTTGGCACGGTTGCCGTTGCGGTATAGCCCGTGTGCAGCACACCGCTACTGTCATATGTTGAATAGGTAATGGTATAGACGCCAGACGCCGCGCCTGTCGCTGCCGATCCGATATTGGTTAAATGGAGTGGGGCGTTGCCATAGGTCGTTGGTTCTGCGGTTCCTGCGGCAAAGGTCCCCGTACCCGATCCTGTTACCGTGATCTGGGCAAGGTTACTATCCACAGGTCCAAACGCCTGCCAATTGGCAAGCGCGGCAATCGGATACTGATAGCCTTTATAAAACGCCCGATTGAAGGCATCGAAGAAATGCGGATCGCATTGAAGTGTATTCGCTTGCATGAATGCCGCAAGTCCCCCTGTCGCCTGGTCAAGTGCAGCACAGGCAGGACGGTAGCAGTCAAGAATGGAGAGATAGTTGGTAACTTGGGCTAGCCACGCATTCTCATTTGTGACAAATTGCTCCATTGCGTTCAGGAGCGCGTATTGCTGGCTGGCGTCCCCCAATGCTGCAATGCGTCCGAGCGTGGTTCCCTGCCCCGTCACAAGAGCAGAGGACGATCCTGGCAGGGCTGCCACTGCGATGATATGTGCTGCGATAGAGTCCATGAGAGTTTGGGTGTTCGCAGCGGAGATAGTCGCCATACGTCCCGCTCCTTACACGGTTATTTTGCTGGTTGTGCTTGGCCAGCGCGGAGTTTCTCAACTTCTGCCCGCAATGCTTCGATTTCCTGTGTTGCCTGGGCAAGCGCTTGTGTGGCGGCATCGTTGATCGCGGCGGTAATATCAGGGCGACTCAACAGATCCCGCAGTTCAGGCGGCTTCACTGTTTCGCCTTTTTTGCTTTCGATCAACACCTTGTTAGCAATCGCCTGCATGACACGGGCCGTGGGGGCTACTTTGACGACGCGCCCCTTGGTGACAAGGACCTCGCCATCAGGGTGCCGTTCATCACGCTCATGAAAAATACCACTTGCATCGGGTTTGCCAGGAATATTCGCGAGGCGAGGATGCAACTCTACAAGGATATGTCCCTGCTGTTCATCCTCTTCGGTGTATTCGTCAATGACTTTTGGGGCGTCTTTCTTTGCCATGGATCATCACCTGTTTATATCAAGATAAGGCACGCCTCGTATGACGTGCCTGAAATGGACTGGAATACTACGCATTCAGCGTCAATGTGCTAATCGCCTGGGGAATCAACTGCCCAAAGCCAACGACTTCAGAGATCGCAATCTCGTTGTATTGCTTCGAGATGACGCGATCGGTCTCAGTCAGTGACGCGCCGATTTCGATGACCATCTCTAACGCCATGTCGCGATCAATCCCGAAGAGCACATTCGATGGGGCGCTTTGCAGGTAGACAAGCCGGATCGAGGTCCAGATGTCCTGTGCGAGTTGAATCTTTGCATTCACAGGGCCTTGTGTGGCGGCCTGATTGACCATTGACAGCAACATCAACGGATTGATGTTCGGGAATTGCAGTGTCAAGACACTGAGCAACTCGGCCTCACCACCAACCACGGTTTTGAGCTGATACGGATACAACTTGAGTGCCCAGCGCAGCCACGCGCTGTAGGTCAGTTTGCCAGCAACGGTACTCGGATCAAGGGTCGTCAAATTGTAGTTCGTGGCGGGGTTGCTATTGCCGTCGCCATTGATACCAACGTCTAACGCTTCCTGGGACTTATCCAGCATGGCCTGGAGCGCAATACGACTGATGTGCAACGCAAACAGATCAATACGCAACCGACGGAAAACCTCATAGGACCCTTGCAGTTTCACGCCGTATTTGTGCAAACTGATTGATTTTTCAGAGGTTTGCACTTTGACCGTTGGCAGCTCTCCGAACTCAGCAACACGGCCCATCTGACGGGACGCAGTTGTATCTTGCAGGTAAATCGAACGATAGGAATCGCTGTCAACGGGCGTGGTGACGGCGATCAGTTCCGGCAAAATGGGAGGCGCCAGCATTGCGATACGCACCTGGCGATTAATGAACTCAGGGAAGAGAATTGGGGATGCGGGTTGATCGGATGCATAGAAGCGTTCAACTGTATCGGCAAAAATGCCTTTGACAGCATCACTTTGTGTGCGAATGCCGGCAATGTAGAGCTGGCGTTCAAACGCATCAAGACCATCGTTGTAGCGTTCCGATGGGTCCATTTCTTCGAGATATTGGGTCAGGGTCATGCCCTGCTCACGGGCTTTGACCGTGATTTCGTTGAAGGCGCTTTTGGCGGCATCTTCAGAATTCACTTGTGCGAATCGACCGAGAATCTCGCCAGCATTGGGCTGGGACTTCTCGATCCGTCGCATCGCATAGCCACGATCCTGGGTTGAAGGAGCCTGGCGAGGGGCGGCAATCGTCATGGGATTAAACCTCATTTTCATCATTTTTGCGATAGAAAAGGCGCTGATCAGATCCGATCAGCGCCATAAGAAGGGGAAGGAAGGACGTCTTAGGAGAAGTAGACGGCGGCAAACAGATAGCCAGTCGGGGCAGCGACACCAGTGGAGTCAGTCGTTTTACCAAGACTGACCACAATGCCGCGCTCCGTTGCAAGGCGAACGCCACCAGCGGGGCTAATCACATTGCCAGCACCATCGACCTGCACACCACGCCCGACGATCGGAGGCGTGCCAGTGGCGTAGCGCAAAAGCATGGTGCCCTTGCACTGGACACTGCATTTGGTGCCTTCCACTTTGACCAATTTGCCAGTGGGATACCCGCCCGTTGCGCCTAAACCAACGGTACTGTCACTCACAAGCGCAACGGTCAAGCCAACCTGCACAGAACCAAGTCCCAAATCGTACCGGTTCGTATCGGGCACGATCGAGGCGTCAAAATCAAATGTGAGAACGTCAACGGCCTGCTCTTGGTAGGCCACAAAATCACGGACATCAGCCATGGGTATTCCTCATTTCAACTAGCATGTGCTAGCGTTTCTTTGATGTGGTGTAAAACGATGGATCGGTAACACGACGCGGCGATCGTGGTGCCTCACGACCAGTCAAGCCGATCGGATTATTGGGATCGCGTGGCAATGTCTGGCGACCACCTACCCGTGTCGCCTCATCTGACCAGGTGCCACCGCCATTCACGTTGTCATCAGGGGTAAAGGTGCCAACAGGCGATAACTGTTGGCGGGCCAGTTCCTGCCAGTTCGCTCGCACTTTCACAATCTCGTCATACGTCGATCGTTCTAACATGCGACGGTACATGGCTTCATCAAATGCCGAACCCATTGCCCGAACACCAGCCGCCAGCGCCGTTGCAATCGCTTCTTTTTGGGCTTGCTGCCCTATGGCGATCAACTTCTGCTGTTCGCGGGTGAGGCCAACTTGTGAGCGTCCCGCTTGCTCTGAGCTTATCGGGTGAACAGGCGGCAGGCTGTCATTATCGCCATCGCCATCATCCGATCCTGGCGGGTTGGGTTGTTTGGGATCATGCGCATCACCCTGATCTTCGCCATTTTGTTTGGCGGCGTTGGTATCGGCATCATCCTCACCATCGCCAGGTTCGTTGTCAGGGTTTTTGTTGGTGCCATCGTCATTATCAGCAAGAAATGCTCGCATGGCCTGCATCGCATCATCCATGGTATTATGCCCATCGGCAAGATTGTCATGAATGGCTTGCAACTTTGCCATATTATCCGCGCTGATCGCTTTCCCTGAACGGGTCATGATGCCACGGATAAAATCGGTCCCTTTCATATCATCATCCTCATTTTTCGGAGTATAGCCTGGATAGCGGTCAAAGAGCTTGATGCGACAGCGATCCTCGACAAAGCGCAATTGCCGCGTTGATGCACGCCCTAATTCGATTTCCCGTTCTGCTTTCAGGAGCATGGCGTTTGGTGTGGCACCGTCATAGACGAGCGAGAATTCAGCAAGGCGTGCGTCAACGTCAGCGATGCATTGCTGATCAGGCATGCCCTTGACGGCATACAGTTGGCCAGGCCAATGGGGGCAATCCGGATCGGTCAGCATATTAAGGCCACAAATCGAACAGGTGTATACATCAGGGATAAAGCCAATCGATACATCCTGGTAGATGCCACTTTCCATACCCGTGATGTAGTCATCGCTTTTCATACTGCCTGGCAGTTGCATACCACGTACCATGTAGGCAAGAGTGTGTGTTTCCATGCCATTGATGCCTTGTGCGACCTCGCCATAATATGATCGACCGATCGGCATCTGATAGTGCGCGTGGGAGTCACACATCGCAACGCCACTTGTGGCACCATCAGCAAAGTTCTTGAGACTTTGCGACGTCATGCGAGTGAAGTACGCATCGACATTTTGATTTGAGATACTAGCAGGGATGATATAGACTTGTTCGGGGGCTAACGGCGTGCGGGCTTGCTGATTGATGAGACGCATATCATCATCTGTTGGCACACCATGCGGACGGGCTACGGTGACAAGGGCACGTGTTGATGCCAAGGACTCAGTACGGGTATGGGTTTGCCGGCGCTCTCTCACGCCAGCAATGAAGCGATCCCATTCTGGCGGCGTCTTCTCCCACTGGGCATAGTGCTTTGTCAGATGCTCAAAAACAGGCTTCATATCCGCTTCTGGTATCGAACTTTGTTCCAGTCGTGCGACGGCATTGGAGACACCATGCCAGACGGCTTCGAGTCCAGAATCACCTAATCTATGATGAGGCAACTTATACGGCGCTTTTTTGGCGGCATCATCTCCGGTACTGCCATCCCACCACGCAACAGCAGCCTTATATTGAGTCCAGTTATCACCATCTGGACCGAGTATCTTATTTTGTGTGTCAGCAGACCAATCCCACGCCGTATCTTCCGGCGCGGTGCCTGTTTTTGCAAAAGGTACAACGGGCATTGGTCACCTCCTAATTTTGGATAAGTTGCATTTGAAACACAATATTTGCAGGTGCTGTACCCGTCCCTGGTGTATTCGTAATGACCGCCTCAAAGAAATCGCCAACTGCGACTGGGGTATTTGCCACTGCAAGAGCGCCAACGACTGAGATACGAGCTGCAGTCGTTGTCAACAATCCAATGACAGCACTTAACACCGTTGTGCCATTCTTGCGGATATCTACCGTATAGGTGGCATTGCCAGTGAGTGGCGTAATCGCCGCCACACGGGTATCGACAAGAAAGCCGGCGCGGGTTGCAATGCCTAATGGGATAGTGGCACTGGCAGCCGCCGCCTGAACGCCAGCAAAGATTTCTACTGAGCCAGAAGGCGTATTGGCAGGACCCTGAAACTGATTGAGTGTGCTGTTCCAGTACGGCACAAGTTGATCGGGCATATGTTCACCTTTTCTATGTGTGGTATGGCGCGAAGCCGCTTAAAATCAGGGAAATTGTGATAACGATACTTTCCGTTATCATAAATAGATTATACCGTATGCTTCTTATACACCTAACCATGGATTGGTTTGTGCAGCATCACTTGGATCGCCACTTGGCCTGATATCGCATTTGCATCTGGCGTGTGCTGGCGGGTACGCATCGCCTGATGGAAAATCCTCATCAATCGGTATGGGGCTGGCATATGCGTTATCTCTGCATGGCGTTGGACCTGTGGCCCCTGCTGTGGGATCGGGATCGCTGTCCGTTGCCCACACCTTTTGAGGTACACCGTTCTTTTCCCATGTCGTGACACTCGCATCACCATACACGTTGCTTGTCTCGTATTCAGCAATGAGATCGGCGCGGTCGTCTCCCATGCCAGCAATAAGCAAAGCAATCGAGGCAGCAATGGCAGTACCATCATCACCATTCTGAGCACCTGTGACAATCGTGCTGGCAATCTGGTTGCGGGTCGTCTCTTGCAATTGCGCAGCGCGGTCCTCGACATACTGCCTGATTTTGGCAAGGATCGCAGTATTCGTCAAGTGGACATCGCCTGTAAGTCCAATCTCATCAATGGCATCCTGAGCAGCGATCTCCCAACCTTCTGTACGAAATTCATCTAAGAGATCCACTAAATCAGGATCACTGTCAGGTACAGCTTCTTGCAACATTTGAGCAACGGTAGACACAAGCGCGGCTTTCTGCGCATCACGGGTCTTGACATATCTGCTTCGTTTTGGCAGCACAATCGTGGCAAGGATATGATCAACGGTCTCACGGGGTACTGCTGTTTTCTGGAGATGCTTTCCTACAGCATTTTTCAAGCGCTGTTGATATTGTGTACGCCGTGTTGATGCCGATGCTGTCCGCTCATGCACACGAAGCAGATCGGACATGGCGCGAACTATGGCATCATGGCCGTTCTTTGTTTGTACTGATTTCGTATTTGGCAGTACAGGCGCAGGCGTGGGTACTGGTTGATCACTGCCACTATCGGGTTGCCCTAGTGCGGCTAACGGATCGGGGTTTGGCGCGTCGGCAACGGACTTGCTGCCTGTCACATCGATGGCCGCCTCGTCTTGTGTGATCCAGCCCTCATCACGTTTCGTTGCAGCATTCTTGATTTCCAATGCCGACGCTTGCGCAACCTGCAAGCGATCGGATGCTCGCAACGCCTCGAATGTCACGGTCACGACAGACGCGCGACCACGGATACGCAACGCCACATTGAACAACCGCTCTAGCAAGGTTGCTACCACACGCTGGATATTGGCAATGCCTAGCGCGTAGATCTCCATTTGAAGCGTGCCCCAGGTTTCGGTCGTGCCCTCATTACTCCCCATAAGAATCGGCAATTGCTTTAACGCACGGAAAATACGGCGTTCGACAATGCGGATCAGGGTGTCAATATTAAACGTCTTGCCACTCGAATCAACACCATTGACTACAACGCTATCGAAGTGGACAAACGTATCATCAGGATTCAATGAGTTATAGGCTTGCTGAATGTCATTAAGAAAGGTCTGATAGTACAAAGCTCTCTGAGCGGCATTATTGGCGACATTGGGCGGCATCAAATCTTTGACTTTATCAGCAAGAACACTGATATTGAGACGCCCAAACGCATTGACGTGTGACCATTGCCGCAAGTCTTTGAGGAGTTGGGCATCAAAGACAATGACTTGCAGCACGGGCGCAAACGGCATGCGGCCATACGGATCATCAATGGCTGTGTCAAGCGGAATATAGGCAAAGGTCAATTCGTTGAGACGACGAAAGCCGCCATGCGAAAGCGCCTCCATCGTGCTCAGTACATCGGGACCTGGCGCCATTGACGCTGCATTTATACCTAAAACACCATTACCAGACGCGAGCATCGGCTGCCACTGGTAGGCGACATAGTTTTGTTCAATGTCTCGCTGAAAGAACACGGTCCAGGGAGATACAGGCACCATGTCAATGACGTCGGTGATATCAGTATTGGGGATCGTTTCGCCAGCACACGCGCCCTCCAAAGCAACACTCATGATCCATTGATTGACCAGATTGTTGATGCCGCCCCAATTATGATTGACCTGTGAGAGCACAGCATCGAGGACTGCCTTCCCTTCCGGATCTTCTTGTGTGTTATCAGGCGTGCGTACCTCATACGACCATGCCGCGCCAGCCAACCGCAGGATATTCCACAACGCTAGTGCAATGTTGGGATCGGCGTCTGCCAACACATCCAGTAACTGCTGTGGAGAAAATGCCCCTGGCGTGATCGTGGTCAGATCAAGGCTTTGATACCCACGGCGCGGCAAATACATCCATGGCAACGCACCCAGCACGTTCGCGTTGATCGGCAAGGTCTGACGTGGCGAGCCAGCCAGCAACCCTTTGAGCGCGATCACTTCTTCATCAGCAGGTGCTTGGGTGGTTGTTGGTTTTTTGCGAGTAGCCATTTATGCTCCGTTGCGTCGTGCGCCTAAAATCATGGTTGGGATATCGTGCGAGGACGTGTCAGGTGTGCGTGGTCCTGTGATGCCATAGCGTAAGCAGTCACAACTATGATCCTCTTGTCGAGGCGCGGGTGTTGGTAGAAACCCATCGCCACCAGGCGCTTGCTGTCGAACATAGGTACCGATGGTGCGAACCAAGTTTGGGCACGTGTTTTGCGCGATCAATAAGCGATTAGAGGCAAACGCGCCATTGACCTCGCTGGCGCCATATTCGATACTATTGTTCGCTTTCTGTGCTGGGAGACCATGATCGCACATCGTCTGAATATATTCTGGCATTGATGGATCACAGTACACTCCATCGATGCCATAGGATGTTTGCCAATGTTGCGCTCGATTGACCCACGTGCTTTCGCTTGTGAGTGAGACCACATGTACCATCGTGTCATAGTCCTCATGCAGCACGTAGATCCGCCCAATACCGTCTTCACCAAAGAGCAGTTGCACCCCAGGATCGGGAGACCAACCCCAGTCCTGCGCTAACCAGGTCCGTACTAGGGTCACTGTTTCTGTGTCACGTCCTGGACGTTTCACGGTAATGGTCTGATCGTCACTCATGACGATTGTGGCAAGATGCCGTGACTCGTCAAATTCCTCAAACATGAGGCCAGTCACGCGGGTAAATAACCCTTTCATCAGGCGATCAAACTTCTCTTTGGGCCATTGCTTTTTTAAGGCAAAATATTGATTCTTGGGATAGGACGGATTGTAGTAACTGGGAAATTGGATGATCCAATATTCATTCGATGTTTTCGGGTCATAGGCAGGCTTGGCTAAACGGCGCTCACACCAGGGCAGCGTGTACGGTGTCGATGTATTGAGTACGGGGCATTGATAAAGAGCAGATCGCTGTAGAATCGTATCCCATGCCGCCTCGCTATACAAACCGATCTCATCTGCCCAGATCGCACCATCGACATGAATCCCTTGAATCGAGTCAGGATTGTCGATACTGGCAAAGATGATACGGCCACCCGTATGCAACTCATAGAACATATCTCCCCAGCGCATAGTGCCAAGGCCAAGCGCGTCATAATACGCCCGCACCGTTGGCACCATGACCCGTTTCAGCATCTTATGTGTGGGTTCGATGAAGAGGTACGTTGCTGTCGAGTTGTCACGAATACGCGGGTAGAGCAGTCGGGGCGCTGCCCACGTTTTGCCGCCGCCCGTTCCTGCAAACATACTGACAATGCGATGCGTTTCCATAGCGTGCAATGCTTGTGATTGCCCATAATGGAAAACAGGAGGGAGATCATTAGTCGGATTCATCGTCGTCAATTGGTTCAAGAGGGGCCGTCTCAGTCGTAGTGTAGACGATATATGGCATCGTCTTTATGGTATTCTCAACAACTTGCTTGCGGTGCCCTAGTTCCTTGGCAATATCATCCAATGCGCCACGCACCGCGTCAAACGCCTCACGGTTAAACGATTCTTTGAGAATGAGGATCGGCGCGCCCTCTTCTTTGTCGTAGCCGATTTGACGGCGCTCTTGCAAGAGAGGTCGCTCTTCGTATTGAGTGCGGGCAGATTCTGCTAACTCTGACAAACCTATCATGCGTTGTTCCTTACGCATATAGGCATACCCTAGTTTCTCGCAGGATGTTATGACATCCTCACGCATCGCTTTGAGTCTGGCTTGAAATTCAGGATGAGCAATAAGACGTTCACACGTGCGTAAAGGAATACCGCCAAATTCCGCCACTTTTGCCTGTGAATGCCGTCCCTTAAAAACCATTGCTAGTACGTTTAACTGTGTTTCGTTCCACGCTAACGGTCTCCGTTGTCGTTCACCTTTCTTACTTGGCATAACATTACCGCCAATGGAAAACCCGTGCTACGTCAAAATAGCACGGGTTTCGATGTGTATTGTAAGGGCTTTAGGCACAACTGCCTACAGGTCTCGTTATCGCGCTATGCCGGGGCGGTGAGACTACCGAAATGATGCGTTCATAATAACCCGACGCATATGGGCTGTTAAATTGTCATTTTGTTGGCTAATCCATGCAATGGAACGTTCCCACTGAGTGGCGGCTTGATGCCAGTCCATGCCATCGCGATGAATAGCAAGAACAATATCCACCGCGTCCTGTGAGAAGAATGCTCTGAGTTCCGACTCACACAACGGATGATACCACCAATGAACAAGAAGCCATCGCTTGCGATCTGCCTTACCACTCGTCTTGATTGGGCCAATATAAGCAGACATTTGCTTTGTCCACTGGCAACCGCCTAAGTGCCCATCTGCCATATTTCTATGCAGGACAGTCGGGATCGGTTGCATATTGGTCATGCGTGATGGATTAAAATCACGCACAGGGTAGACAACAGTCCGTACCTGTGGCAACGGTTAGCCAGTGAGTTGATCGCGCTGAGATGACGGTACAGAACGGGGAGATGGTTTTGCATGTGCAGACAAGGTG
>VFSW01005181.1_pt1 | contig 19330 bp, 20 predicted proteins | sample 5358111 | NCBI WGS metagenome assembly VFSW01 (sample SAMN11554181, study PRJNA540505) | mine drainage metagenome | isolation source: sediment from site ElyBrook_90M | place: USA: Ely Copper Mine, Vershire, VT | collected 2017 | reverse complement strand
CTATTAAAGAAAGAATATGGTGTCCAACAGTTAATAAATGGGTTCTTACACTAAAATGGAATAGCACTCTCAGGGGATCATCGTAATCATACAGCAGCTTGGTTTCTTGCAAAATTTGCAGAGGAGTCCGCTTTTCTTCGGGCGTGCTTTGATTGCATCCGTGATCAAAAAGAAGGACTAAAAGGTGTAGATTAGCTTCTAGCTTAGCCCGTCTACCATCGTCATCTGAATAGCGCCAGCCTTGAATATTCCTTAATTCTTTAAAGTTTTCTATTAAATCTCTAACGACCCTGTGGGCTAGCTCTATACCTTTTCGCTTCAACTCTGCTTTTTGGCTTTCATTATTTGTGCTAGATGCCACTTCAAGAAGACGCTGTGAGCTAAAAAACCGATCTTCGTCATTGGGAAAGTTAAAGCTCTCAGATCTCTCAGGCGAAACTAACTGTTCTTCGCTTAAAAAATACCGCGCAGACGTAGTAAGATTCGTCTTATCATCTACCTCCACCTCAATCCCATTTTGTTTAAAAAGTGCATGTAATCTTGTAATTGCCTCGACAAATGAACTTTTAACCGCATAATTAAAGCACTGTTTTAAACCTCGAATTTTCACCCCCTCTGGCTTGGAGTTAAAACTTTCGAGGATCCTAGAGAGTGCCTCGGTATTCCAAAAATACATCAATTTCTCAAGACACTTCAAAAGAGTCTCATCGGTATAATCAGACTCAATTATTTTATCCACGGCGATGGAGATAGTTTCCTCGCAGGTATTCTTTTCGAGAAGAGCCTCGACCCCCTCCTCAGTATTGTTTGGAAAAAAAATATTGAAATCATTTTCGATAATATAACCGAGCTTAGTTGCGCATCTATTGTTGGCAAATCCTTTTCTCTCGTGAATCAACTTCTCAAAATAGGATATATCTAAGGGGATGACTCGTTTTTCTATTTGCCTTTTAACCATTACCCAACGATTGTCAGTGGATTCGTTTAAAATTTCCGTGACACAGTGAAATCCGAAATCCGGATAATATGGATGATTATACGGCAAGAGGATCTCGTCATCATCAAATATAACATCTCTTTTAGGATCAAAAGAAAATCGATCAGAATGAGCACAATTGAAAACTTCCTGGATTTTGACAAGCGTTGACAGGTTTTCTTGAATCACAAGTTTCCTGAAGGGCTCTATTTGGTACATCTTGTCTAAGAACCGCTCACGCACTTCCCCAACACAAGCTTTCCACAGCTTACAAACCTGTGCTATGGGGCCTACCTGGTTAACTAAAGAGAGAATTTCGATCAATATGGGCTGTGGAAGATTATTAATGTGAATAATAGCTGACATGTGGTTTATACTTTTTGAATTTTGCCTGGGCGCAGAGAAAAATCTCCATCCGTCCATTTTCGTTTCTTGGAAGCTACTGTATCTTTCAGATCTTCGCCGATATAGGGAGCTCGCGAGAGCAGGTCCACGACGTCTTGCAGATCTGCGCCATTATCGAGAAGTTTAACAACAATCGGCTCTAGCGCCTTTGTTGTTTGCGCGCGATATTTTCCCAACATGTTTTCGGCGGCTAAGCGGAGCAATTCCTGCGCAGGTACAGTGCTTATCAATTCCTCGATCGCAACCCCTTTCAGAGCGATCCGCTTAAGAAGCAGCTCGGTAGCGCTGGGAAATTTCTTGTCCAATGCGAGGCAGATGAGCGCCATGTCGTCCGACTTTGATTTTCCTTGATGGTTGATAGCCTTTAAAATCTCTTGTGAAGAGACATCGCATGTCACTAGCAGCGAGAGGGCGGCATCGATTTGAGATATTTCAGAAAAGTCTTCGTATAAAAATTTGGTTAGAGAGAGAAGACAAGAGACGGCAATCTCTTTTTCATATCGATATCTAACGTCAAGAATATCCAAAAATTGGGGTGTCAATTTTATTGTTTTCTCTTTAGATGACTCTTTTAAAATCACTTCAAAAATTTCAGCCGGTGCTTTTTTGACAAGCGCACAGATCGTTTCATCGGGGATCTCTACTTCCAACCTGGCAAAGTCTTGAAAATCTTCAATGGAATCTTCCACAGATTTACCCTCAAAGAATTTCGAGATATCCTTGTTTCGATCGATCATTTCCTTTAAAAGATCGGAAGACTTTTGTTTCAAAGCAACGCCCAGTAAAACGTCTTCCTCTTCGTCACCTATCATGCGAATTGGTTCGGCGCCTGCACGGTATACCTCCGCAATGAAATTTCCGGGTTTTTTAAAGAGAAATTCAAAACTGGAATTCAGTTGCAGGCTTACAATTCTATAGACGAGAATATGAAATTTACGCTCAAGCGCAAAAGTAAGGAGGTCATCAAAGTTTGTAATACCGATCTTTGCTAAAATTTTAAAGCATTTCGAGTCATAGTTCTGTTTGCGATAAAGAATTATGATTAAAATATGCAACAAAGCTTCTAATTTGCGCGCGGATAGAGTGGGCATTTCTGAAGAGATGCGTTGTGCGTATTTCTCAGCAAGGGATAACAGCTCCTCCCCATCGGTTGAGGTTTTTAATTGTTCATCAAGTGTAGAATAGGCGAAATTTTCTGCGGCTTTGTCAGCCGCCTCTTTAGTGGGAACCATTTTCTTTTGCCAAAGATTGTTCTTCGACAAGAAAACCATGGTCCCCCAATTAAAATTACACATTTGCTCTTCAGGAAGCTTGTAAATATCGGGATATTTTTCCTTATAGGGCTGAAGAATAGGATGCAGTTCTGTAAGAGCTTCCAAAAATGAATGTTGGGCAGCCGAATTAAAGCACAATTTAAAACCGCTAACTCTCGTAGTCTCAATGGGCTGATTCTGTAGGCCGCCTAGGACGCGCAAAAAAGCATCCATATTCCAATATTTCATGATGTAATGTAGGCATTTGTTCAATTCGGGGTCGATAAAATTGGATGCGCCGATCTTGTTTGCAACAATCTCGATTATCTCTGCTGGCTTTTTGCCTTCCAATTCTTCGCCATATCGGGGGATTGCTATTTCCAGAATCTTCCTTTCACAAAGCTGCTGGGAATTTCTTTTTCTTGTTTTGACTAGATTTGTAAAAAAGGCTTCGTCCAAGGGAATTAAACGCTTATTTTCTCTCGCCCTTTTGACGAAAGTGAAGGCATTGATCTCTCCCGAAGCGTCATAGAGCTCTTCTCCCAAAATTTCGGCCGTACACCTGTGCTCGGCAGCTTCTTCGTATGGCAGGGAAGGAGTCGCCGCAGCTTTGGGATTTAAAGCAAATCTATTAGACTTAGAATAAGTATATTCCGCTTTGAAGATCCAATCGATCTTATCATGCAAAGCGCTGGTGGGCATTACAATTTCAATGCTCTTTTGATAAAAAGGCTCTATCTCATAGATCCTTTTTAAGAACTTTTCGCGCAATTCTTCGACGCATATGCACCAGGCTTTACAGACTTGGGCGACTACAGAAAAATCTTTAACGTGAGATAAAATCTCTAGGAGCAGAGGCTGAGGAATGTCATTAATGTTTGTAATTTGCGTCATAGTCCGCAATTGTAACTAAACTTGAACTAAAAATACATAATAATAGTCTATAATAATTAATTTAGTTCAGGTTTGGTTTTTTTGGGCAGGAACTATCGATCGATAAAACGCCCTGCCTGCGATGCCAGACCGGCAATGGTAAGTTTAAATTTTAACAGGTTTGGTCAAGAATTCTTGGCTAAATCTATTAAATTTCTTCCGCGATGGATTCTGGAGCGGTTACGTAGACTTGGCCGATGATGGAGACTCCTTCGTCGACGGATAGAAGTGGCGCTGTGATGTTGCCGCGCACTTCGGCTCTGCCACGGAGGACCAGGCGTTCTTTGACAGTAATGTCGCCTTCCACTTTTCCTGCGATGAATGCTTCTTCGAGATTGAGATGGGCTTTGACAACGCCGCGGGGGCCGATGATGATTTTTCCCTTTGATTCGATTTCGCCTTCGAAGGTTCCATCGATCTGGATCATTTTTTGGAAGGAGAGGGTGCCTTTAAGAGAGACATTTTCGCCGATGATGGTTTCAGGCTCTTCGATCTCTAGAGGAGGTGGAGGCGCTTCATACGATTCTTCGACACCAACGGGAGATTCAGTGGTGATATCTTTTTCGAGAAAATTTTTGGCAAACTTAAACATTTAGGACTCCAAATTGCGCCGTGCCATCTGCACTTGTTTTTTGAGCGTCTCATCTTTTTCTAACTGATTGCGGATCTTTTTCCAAGCATGGAGAAGAGTTGAGTGCGTTTTGCCGCCAAAAGAGGAAGCGAGGCGCATGAGGGAGTCGCTCACGAGCTCTTTGGCCAGGTACATGGCGACTTGACGGGGCAGAGCGACCTGTTTGGCACGAGAAGTTCCGGTGATATCGCTTTCGCGGACTTCGAAGAGGGTGGCAACGCATTTGAGGATGTTTTCAACGGAGACTTTTTTGTCAGGGGCATGTTGGAAGAGTTCGCCCAGGGTGTTCTCCACAATTTCTTCAGAGACATCTTGGTTTAAGTGGCGGGCAAAGGCGCTGAGGCGGTTGATGGCGCCTTCGAGTTGGCGCACGTTGTTGAAGATGTGTTCAGCGATGAAGAAGGCGACTTTACTGGGGACGCGCAGGCCCTTCATTTCGGCTTTATGTTGGAGGATGGCAACGCGTGTTTCCAAGTCGGGCGGGCCGATGTGGGCGACGAGTCCCCACTCCATACGAGCGATGAGACGCTCGGAGAGTTTGAGCTGCGATGGGGGTTTGTCGCTCGTGATCACGATCTGTTTGTTTTGGTGGATGAGGGCTTCAAAGGTGCTGCAAAATTCCTCTTCAAAGTTGAGGCGGTTTTGCAAAAACTGGATATCGTCGACGAGGAGAACATCGAGAGAGCGGTAGTATCTTTTGAGTCGGTCGACGGACTTAGATTTGAGATGATCGACGATATCGTTGATGAACTCTTCGGTTGTGATGCACTGGATTTTGAGCTTTTTGTTATGCGCGTGGACGTAGTGGCCGATCGCGTGGAGCAGGTGGGTTTTGCCGAGGCCCACACCGCCGTGGATAAAGAGGGGATTATAGGAACGGCCGGGATGCGTCGCAACGCCGATGGCGGCGGATTTAACAAATTGGTTGGAGGGTCCTTCGATAAAATGGTCAAACGTATAATGGGCGTTGAGCTTGAGGGTGGAGGTTTCAGAGGGGGCCTCAGCAAATACGGGAGCGGGGGCCGTTTTTTGCTCAGCGAGGACGAAGGTGATGGGGATGTTCGGAAGATTTTTACGGTAATTTTGGAGGAAGTACTCTTGGACGAAGATGTTGGGGACTTGAAGAGTCAACTCGCCTTCTTTGCCTGGTGCGAGGTGAATCGGCGCTAGCCAGTTTTGGTATTCGGCCTTGGAACAACGCTCTTGCATTTCTTTCAAGAACGCGTCCCAGATCTCGCTTTCTGTTTGTGTCAGCATGGTCATCAATCTACCACGTATTTCTCTTTAGGTATACGCCAAGATCAGGGCGCTGGCTTGTCCGGCGATTTCGGGATTGGGGAGCGCTTGAAGCGCCCGCGCTTGCGCCATCGCTTGGCGACGATAACCCAGCGCAAACATCGCTTTTGTTCGGTTAAGAAGAGTCGGTTCGTGGTTAGGATCAATTTTAAGGGCTTTCTCAATGGTATTGAGTGCTTTTAAATTATTTCCCATCTCAAGATAGAGGCCTCCAAGTGTTTGGAGATCGTAGGCGCTTTGCGGGGCGAGAAGAGCCAACCCCTCAAAAATATTTGTGGCAATATCAAATTTACCTTGCTTCAGATAAGAGAAACCGACAAATCGCAAGTCGTCGAGTTGTTCGCTATTCCATCCCAGGATGTCATTCCACATTGTCATGGTCTATCCTTTGTGATATTGGTCGCGCCGGCTGAGCGCAAATGTTAACTGGCTATCCAATTCTTGCAAAAGTTTTAAAAGTTTAATCAGAGCTTCTTGTTCGCGACCTTCTTCTTCTCGATCGCCGGGATTTTTGACGGCTGTGATTTTTTGAATTTTGTCTTCGAGCTGCTCATCCGTTCCAAGTTGAGGAGCGATTTGATTGGTGAAGAGGCGTTTCCATTGAAATTGATATCCGGTGGGTGGATAAAACATGGCCCATGTCGGATGAACCCATTGTAGTCCCATGAGTATGGAGAGTTCTGAGACATGGGAGGGGAAGATGACGTCTTTCTGCGCATGGAGCGGAATCGATCCTGCGTCGGTGATAAACGGCCGCGTCTCTTCGAGGAGCTTTTGATCGGTTGCCCATCTTGTGGAGACATCGGCGGGAAGGTTCGATACGATTTTCGGTTCTGCCATGATTCCCTATGTACACCTATTGTGCTTTTACAGACAAGGAAGATTGAAGCTTGTGATTCAAATTTAGAAGTTTCCCACAAATTTCCACTTTTTGTAAATTGCTGAAAATAAGGATGTTAACGGGGTGGTTGGTGGGTGATTTCGGGGCCAATTTTGCAAAAAGTGTTGCGGCCATTCGATTCTGGTGTTAAATTGTGGCAAAAGGTGGAAAACAGTCGTGAGTCAATTCTTCTTTAGCGGCTCTACATATGCTCGGCTCGATGCGAAAAACAGATTTGTTCTTCCGCAGTCGATGCGTTTTGGCCTCGTGGAGAATGGCACGCTCGAGTTCACCATCGCTCTGGGACTCGGTGGATGTTTGGCGATTTATCGCCGCAGCGATATCGAAAAAATCGTCGCGAAATTCCAATCCAAGCAACATTTAGGGAAATACCAAAAGTTTTTCACGCTCTTCTTTTCTACACTCCATCAAACAACGTGCGACAAGCTCGGTCGCGTCATTCTTCCTCCTACGCTCAAGAAGTCGGTCGACATTAAAAATGAAATTGTGATCGCGGGTGTTCTCAATAAGATTGAGCTATGGCCCAAAGAAATTTACGACCAACAACTCAAATCTGTCCTTGATGGATCTGATGAGTTTGGCCTGAGCAAGATGTCCGAAGAGGCCTTTGCGCTTCTCGGCGAATGTCCAGAGGAGTGCACCGATGCACTACCCTGAAGGTTCTGGACACACGTCAGTGATGGTCGAGCCATTTTTAGAGCACTTCAAGGATCGCGAGCTGAAGGTGTTTTTTGATGGGACGGTGGGAGCCGGTGGGCATGCGCGCGCGATTTTAGAAGCGCACCCCGAGATCGAACAATTTATTGGATGTGATAGAGACCCCGAGGCCCTCAAGATTGCCAAAAAACATCTGGAGCCTTGGAAAGACAAAATCGAGCTAGTGCATTCCAATTTTGCAGAGCTCGACGACATCTTGCAAACGCGCAAGATCAGCGAAGTAAACGGTTTTTTTTTGATTTAGGAGTTTCATCGATGCAACTGAAAGAAGGATCCAGAGGCTTTAGCTTCAGCAAAGAGGGCCCGCTCGATATGCGGATGAACCCGGAAGATAAGCTGACGGCTGAAGAGATTGTCAATCACTACTCCGAACAAGAACTCGGCGATATCCTCCGTGAGTACGGAGAAGAGCCCCACTGGAAAAAAGCTGCTCGCACGATCGTTGAAGCGCGTCGTAAGGGTCCTATTGAAACTACTAAGCAATTGGCAGATCTGCTCGTCGGCTCTCTGGGATTTAAACGTGGAGGCAAACTCCATCCTGCCACGCTCGTATTCCAAGCGCTCCGTATCGTCGTCAATCGTGAGCTCGAAGCGATCGAGACGATGCTCATGAAAGCGATCCATTTTCTGGCGAAAGGCGGGCGCATCGGCGTTATCAGTTTCCATAGTTTAGAAGATCGGATTGTGAAAAATGTCCTGCGCAAAGCGGCATTCCGCCCTAAACGAGGAGATACGATTCCTCTTCTTAAACTACTGACGAAAAAACCGCTCACCGCTGCGTTTGCAGAAGTGCGCGCCAACCCAAGGTCCCGCAGCGCCAAAATGCGCTTTGCAGAAAAAATATGAATAAATATCCGTTCATTTTTTGCGGTATCTTTATCTTCGGCTTTGCTCTCTATACTTACGTCGAGCAGCAAAACCAAGTGACGGCGCTTAAATTGCAACTTCCAAAAATCGCCCGTGAGATCAAAGCATTGCAAGAGGAAAATACGCGCCTACAGTTCGAAATCGACACCTTCGAAAATCCCGACAATCTCCTCAAGCTCGCGGCAATGCCTCAATTTGCCCATTTGCAACATCCTCTCTCTACCGATGTTCTGACGGTCAGGGAAGGCCTTGCCCTCCATTTAGAGCCTGAAAAAGAAGCCGCAGCAGCTCCGAAATCGACGATCCGCCTTGCTACATCTGCATTAAGTCAGTGAAACGATTAAGCATTCTTTCCCTTTTTGTCTTTGGCCTTTTTTCCCTGCTGATCATGCAGTTCTACAAGATTCAAATTGTGGAAGGGAAAAAATGGGGCGAAGCTGCACGCCGCCAGCATCATCTTTCAGTTGTAGAGCCCTGCAGAAGAGGACTTTTCTATGCGAATGCGACGGTCAAGAAAGGCCATCCGGAAGAAAATAAATCTCTCGTCGTCGATGTTCCTAAATACCATCTGTATGCCGACCCTGAAGCGATCCCAGATACATTGCGGGGGGATGTCGCGCAAAATATTACGCGCATTTTGCGTCTCGGCTCCACTGAAAAAACCAAATTGACGACGCAGCTTGCCAAAAAAAGCCGCAGCCGGAAACTCGTTCTCTGGTTATCGCGCCAAAATTATGAAGCGTTGCAGGCTTGGTGGCAGCCGTTTGCCAAAAGTTCCAAACTGCCGCGGAATGCTCTGTTTTTTGTTCAAGATTACAAGCGATCCTATCCTTACGGAAAAATGTTGGGTCAAGTCCTGCATGCTCTTAGAGAAGACAAAGATCCCGTTACGCATCAGAGTATTCCGACAGGTGGCCTCGAGCTAGCCTTTGACTCGTATCTGAAAGGCAAAGAGGGACGCCGGATTATTTTGCGTTCGCCACGCCATCCTCTCGATACGGGTGAGGTGATTCAGGCCCCAGAGCACGGCGCCGATGTTTTCCTTACCATCAATCCGTATCTGCAAGCGATCGCGGAAGAAGAGATCGAAAAAGCGACCAAAAATGCGAATGCCGGGCGCGGCTGGGCCATTATCATGGAGCCCAAAACCGGCGAGATCTGGGCGCTGGCGCAATATCCCTTTTTTGAGCCCGCTTCCTATAGAAAGTATTTTAGCAACCCGCTGCTTCTCAATGATACGAAAGTCTGTGCCATCACCGATCCTTATGAGCCAGGTTCGACATTCAAGCCGCTGACGCTCATCGTGGCGCTCAAAGCAAATGAAGAGTTAAAAAGGCGCGGCAAGCCGCCGCTCTTTTCCGTCCAAGAAAAAGTTCCTGTCAGCGTCGGTCACTTTCCTGGCCGAGGAAAGCCCCTTAAAGACTTGCGTCTTCACTATTTTCTGAACATGTATATGGGTCTGCAAAAGTCATCCAATATTTACATGGCGACGATGATGAGGCGTGTCGTTGAGCAACTCGGCGAGACGTGGTATCGCAATACTCTACACGATGTCTTTGGCATGGGGGAAAAGACAGGGATTGAGCTCCCCGGTGAAAGCTCGGGACTACTTCCCATGCCTGGAAAAAAACACCCTTCCGGGGCTCCTGAATGGTCCAAGGCGACTCCGCCTTCTCTCGCAATGGGACACAACATCCTCGTCAACTCGATGCAGATGGTGAGAGCTTACGGCATCCTCGCCAACGGGGGATATGACGTGAAGCCAACCCTGATCCGCAAAATCGTTAAAGACCAGAAGATCCTCAAAGAACATATTCTGCCAGAACCAAGGCGCATGATTGAGCCTGAGATGCTTCGAGAAGTGGTCAAAGCGATGCGTTTTGTCACGCAAGAGGGAGGTTCGGCCTCCCGCGCCAATATTCCGGGATATACAGAAGCGGGGAAAACCGGAACGACAGAAAAAATTGTTAACGGAATTTATTCTAAAAAGGATCACATCTCGACATTTGTCGGGTTTGCCCCCGCGGTCAATCCCCAATTTGTCCTCCTGGTTGCCATCGATGATCCCAAATTCCAATATATCCCTGGGGTCGGCCGCAACCAGCGTGCAGGAACTTGTTCAGCGCCTGGCTTTCGCGATATTGGCCTCCGTGTGCTACAATATCTCGGCGTGCCCCCTGACGATCCTGAAAATAAAGTGTGGAAAAAGGAAGTCGGAGAACTAAAAGAGCTTTATCAAAAATGGAACGGCGGAAAGTAAAACTTAAAAAACTCATTGAAGGACTGGACATAGATGTCCGAGGGTCTCTCGACATCGACGTCTATGGCATCGGCTCAAATTCCCAAACAGTCAGCCCGGGCGATCTCTTCATCGCTCGCAGAGGTCAAAAATTTGATGCTACTCAGTTCATCCCCGATGTCGCAGAAGCAGGTGCCGTCGCTGCTCTGACCGATCTCTATAATCCGTTTGCTCCGAGTGTGACGCAACTTATCACCTCGGATGTCTCTCGTCTCGAAGAGGAACTTGTCCAACGATTTTATGACTATCCTGCTCGCAAGCTCTCTTTGATCGGCATCACGGGGACCAACGGGAAAACGACGACTTCTTATCTTCTCCATCATCTTTTTGAACCGTGTGGTCTTATTGGAACTGTCGAGTGGCGCCTTGGCCACTGCACACTGCCAGCAACCCGCACCACTCCTGATCTTGTCACCCTCACTAAATTTTTCTATGAAATGACGCTGTCTCAGTGCAAGCGCGCTGTGATGGAAGTGTCATCGCACGCTTTGTTCCAAGGTCGTGCTCGCTCCTTTACTTTTGATGTGGCCGTCTTTACGAACCTCACACAGGACCATCTCGATTATCACCATACGATGGAAGAATACGCCGCCGCTAAAGCCAAGCTGTTTTCTTCTCTCGAAAAGAATGCATGGGCCGTCGTGAATATCGATGATCCTGCTTACAGGGTGATGATCGCTAACTGCCCAGCTCAAATATTGACATACGGGTTTGATCAGAAAGCCGACCTGAGGGCGTCGGACCTCTGCCTGACAGCAGAAGGAATGCAGTTTACGATCCATTACCAGGGAGCGTCTTACTCGTTTTCTTCCAAACTCATCGGCCGATTCAATGTCTACAATCTCCTCGCTGCGATCAGTGTCGGCCTCACTCAAAAAATTGCTCTTTTCGACATTCTCGCAAAACTCTCTTCTTTCTCTTCCGTCCCAGGCCGCCTTGAGCGTGTCCCTAATGACTTGAGGATTCCCATCTTTGTCGATTATGCGCACACCGATGATGCCCTACGCAATGTTTTAGAAACTCTCCAAGAGTGCAAAAAAGGACGGATCATCACCGTATTCGGATGTGGCGGCAGCCGTGATCAAGGCAAGCGGCCCAAAATGGCCCGCGTGGCCGAGAGCCTCTCGGATGTTGTGATCATCACCAGCGATAATCCGCGGCAAGAGGATCCTGAAGAGATCATTAGGCAAGTTCTCATTGGCATCACCAATCGAAGCGAGTGCCTCGTTGAAGTCGATCGCAAGAAGGCGATTGCTAAGGCAGTTGCCCTAGCTAAAGAAAATGACATCGTTCTCATTGCTGGGAAAGGGCATGAGAAGACGCAAGAATTCAAAGACCACTCGATCCCATTTGATGATTGTCTCGTAGCTAAGGAAGCTCTGCAAATAACTTCTGCCGATAAAGTCGGTTGAACGCCCGCAGCTTATAGCTACAAACATAGTAGTATACATTTGTTGCAAGGCCAACGATCCCTAGCGGGCCATTACCAACCACGGCTTTGAGCGTATGCCACATCTGTGTTTGAGAGGTGATGAAAGCCAAGATCAAAAAGCTCAGGCAGAAGATGAGCAGGAAAAGTTGGATCGACAATAACCAAGTTCCATACTGTTTATACGCGCAATAATAAGTAATGCCCATAGCGCCGAGAACCCAAACGATATAAAAAATATGAGGAAAGGCAAAAATATACAAAATGGGTAATGCCCAACTGGCCCAGAATGCTATCAACCATTTTTTTCTAATTGAATAATCCATCTCGAAATAATAACCTTCCTCTACATTAGAGAACAAACCCTTTTATGATCCTTCAAACGCCTCGTCTATTATTGAGAGAATTCACAGAAAATGATCTAGATGCGTTTGCTCTGATTATGGCTGATCCAGAAGTCATGAAGTTTTCCCTCTCAGGGCCTCAATCTAAAGAAGTGGCAAAGCAGTATCTCGAGCACCGCATCCTACAGCATTATCGCGCGCATGGGTTTGGCCTTTGGGCCGTTGTCTACGAGGGTATTTTGATTGGTTTTACTGGCCTCATCACGCAAGAAATTGATGGGGAGAAAAAAATTGAATTGGGATATCGTTTCCACCCCAAATATTGGGGCAAGGGGTTAGCAACAGAAGCTTGCCGGGCGATTGCGCAATACGCGTTTACTGTGCTGAAGCTGAGCGAAGTGATTTCTATCATCGACCCTCAAAATATTCGCAGCCTTCGGGTCGCTGAAAAGGTGGGCATGACTAAGTGGAAAGAAACGACTTTCCACGGTTTCTCCGTGGGTATCTATCGGGTAAAAAATAATCTATCAAATTAGGCCGCTCTTGCTCCGCTTCTAAAAAGTGTGCTACACTCCCGACCATGGGTCGTCTCCTGATTTTTTTCGTCCTATGTTTTTCTCTCGTTGGCGCTGAGCTACCCCGAAGCCTTTCAGGAAATGGGCGCAAGGTTGTTAAATCGAGAATAAATCAAACAAGCGTTCCTCAACATGCCCGTCCGCTCGTTATCCTAGATGCAGGCCATGGGGGCAGCAATGAAGGAGCTCAAAATAGCCTCGTGATGGAAAAAAGGCTCACTCTCACTACGACGCTCTATCTCAAGCGGTATCTCGAAGAAGCCGGGTATCGCGTCATTCTCACGAGAAATCGCGATGTGTTTATTCCCCTTCCTCGGCGTGTAACGATTGCGAATAAAACCAAAGCCGCTCTTTTTGTGAGCGTCCACTACAACGCTTCTCACAATCACGAAGTGAAAGGGTTAGAAGTGTTTTACTACCAAGGCGACGATGTAAAACGGACGACAGCCTCTAAGCAGGTGGCGTCATCGATTTTATCTTCCATGCTGCACTACACGCATGCCGAATCGCGCGGAGTGAAAGCGGGAAATTTCCATGTGATACGTGAGACGACCATGCCGGCCGTGCTTGTCGAAGGAGGATTTATCACTAATCGCGAAGAGAGCACCCTTTTGTATGACAAAAAATATTTAGCAAGAATCGCTAAAGGAATCGCGCACGGTGTGGAAAAGTATATGAAGAGTCAGTTACAAAACTCGTAGCCATGGAAAAATCGATGATTTTGGGGAAGCAGCAAGCAGACACGAGGAGGCATACCCGAATAGGGTAGACGACGAGAGGAGGCTTGCTGCTTCCCCAAAAGGGCGATTTTAATAGGGTAGGAGTTTTATAACTGACTCTTAAAAAACGAATGTCCCCGGCGCGAGTTGAACGCGCGACCTGCCGCTTAGGAGGCGACCGCTCTATCCACCTGAGCTACGAGGACAAGAGATAGTATTCTAGAGGAAAAGGAACAAAGAATGGAAGCAGATATCGGACTCATCGGCTTAGCAGTGATGGGACAAAACTTAGTTTTAAATATGAATGACCACGGTTTTCAGGTGGTTGTCTTCAACCGCACCGTCTCCAAGGTCGATGATTTTTTGAAAGGTCCGGCCAAAAATACTCGCGTGCTCGGCGCTCATGATCTAAAAGATTTTTTCTCCAAACTGAAAAAACCGCGTAAAGTCATGCTCATGGTCAAGGCGGGCGTTGCTGTCGATGAACTCATCGCCGAATGCATTCCTTTCCTCGAAAAAGGCGATGTCGTCATCGATGGAGGCAATAGCCACTATCCCGATACCGAGCGCCGAGTGAAAGAACTTCAAGAGAAGGGGATTTTATTTGTGGGCACAGGGGTCTCAGGGGGAGAAGAGGGTGCCCGTCATGGTCCTTCCATCATGCCTGGTGGCAATCCGGCTGCGTGGCCTCTCGTCAAGCCTATCTTCCAAGCGATTGCTGCGAAAGCTGAAGATGGCTCTCCTTGCTGCGACTGGGTGGGAGAAGGAGGATCGGGCCACTATGTCAAAATGGTCCACAATGGAATCGAATATGGCGATATGCAGCTCATCTGTGAAGCCTATCAGCTGCTACGTGATGTCGGAAAGCTATCTCCCTCCGACATGCAACAGATCTTCAACAAGTGGAACCAAGGCGATCTCAATAGTTATCTCATTGAGATCACCGCATCGATTTTAGGTTTTAAAGATACCGATGGTCAATTTTTAGTCGATAAGATCCTCGATGTCGCGGGGCAAAAAGGAACCGGCAAATGGACAGGGATCTCTGCGCTGGAGATGGGCATTCCTGTGACTCTCATCGGCGAAGCTGTGTTTGCCCGGTGTCTCTCCTCGATGAAGGAAGAGCGCATGCAGGCGAGCAAAGTCTATCGTGGACCTGACGCTGGAAAAATCGATGTCGACTCCGTGGGGCATGCTCTCTATGCAGCCAAGATCATCAGCTATACCCAAGGGTTCATGCTCATGCGTGCCGCTGCCAACGAAATGAAATGGAATCTTAACTATGGCGCCATCGCGCTCATGTGGCGGGGCGGTTGCATCATCCGCAGCGCTTTCCTGGGCAAAATTCAGCGTGCGTTTAGCCAAAACAAAAACCTTCCTAGCCTCCTGCTGGATGCATTTTTCCAAGGAGAGATCTCTAAAACAGAAAAAGGGTGGCGTATGACGATTCAGGCAGCAGTTGGGGCAGGCATTCCCGTGCCGTGTCTCAGTACTGGACTCATGTTTTTTGATGGCTATCGATCAGCGACGCTCCCTGCGAATCTTCTCCAAGCGCAGCGGGACTTCTTTGGCGCGCATACTTATGAGCGCGTCGATCAGCCTAGAGGGAAATTCTTCCATACGAATTGGACAGGAACGGGTGGCAGCACGACCTCTACTTCTTATACGGCGTAGATGCGGGGGATACGATCATTGAAGAGGCATAGAACTTCGTAAGGGATCGTGTCGCAAAGGCGCGCGATTTCCATTAAAGGGATCTCCTCGTCGCCTTGCTTGCCGATGAGGACGACTTCTTCGCCCACAAAGACTTCTTGGCTGCCCACATCGACCATGAACTGGTCCATGCAGATCGTTCCCACAATGGGGAAGCGTTTTCCCCGAATTAGCACCGATCCGCGGTTCGAAAGACATCTGCGGTACCCATCTCCATAACCCACGGGCAAAGTGACGATGCGAGTCTGCTGGGGTGTGATGTAAGAATGGCCGTAACTGATTCCCTCTCCCTTTTCGACGACTTTAAAATAAGAGACCTTAGTTTTTAATGAGAAACAAGGAGCAATATCTTGCAGCGCCATCGGGGCGTTTTCGGGAAGATATCCCAAGGCTAGTAAAGATGTGCGCACCATATCTAAATGCGCATGAGGATAGTGGGCGACGCCGCCTGAGTTGGCCAAATGTCGGATTAGAGATGTGTCGCGAAAGAGTGGATCTTCAAGGAGCGTTTGGAAGGCGGAGATTTGCGTGGCGGCAAAGGTATCATTGTTCTGATCGGCAGTGGCTAGATGAGAATAAACGCCGATGACCTCAAAACAGGGTGTTGTTTTGAGGTGCTGCAACAGGGAAAGAGCCGAGCTTTGGCGGACACCCGTACGTTTCATCCCCGTGTCGACTTCGATATGCACGCGGCATTTTTGACGAATTTTTAAACACTTTTCAGCGACAAGATCGGCTTTGAATTTAGAGCTAATGGTAAATTCAAGATTAAAATTGATAAGATCGAGGATCTGGTCTTCGTGGATAGCACCGAGCACCAAGATCGGAATACGCACATTGGCCTGCCGTAACTGGATCCCTTCTTGCAAGTGAGCCACAGCTAGATAGTCGACGCCCGCTTCTTCGGCAGCCTTGCCCATCGCGCAAAGGCCATGGCCATAGGCATTGGCTTTCACAGGGAAACATAGCATCCGGTCTCCGATATGGCGGCGTATGATGGAAATATTTTTCTTGAATTGGGCGAGATCGACTTCAATCCAGGAGGGGTGAGGGAATTTGGGGTTCATATGCACGCATCATAGCAGGAGAGAGAAATTGAAGAACCTGTTAGTATTCATGCCATACATTTTGGAGAGTCAATGATTTCGTACGATGATTTTTTGAAGGTCGACATCCGTGTAGGAACAATCAAAGAAGTTCACGCTTTTCCAGAAGCGAGAAAGCCCGCCTATAAACTCATCATCGATTTCGGTCCCGAAATTGGACTGAAAAAATCATCAGCGCAGATCACAGGACGTTATCCCGATAAGTCTGTGCTCATTGGAAAACAAGTCATCGCCGTTGTCAATTTCCCTCCGAAACAAATTGGACCGTTCATTTCAGAAGTGTTGACACTAGGTCTTGCCGACAGCAGCGGGCACGTTGTTTTAGTGAGCCCTGATTATCCTATCGCCAATGGGGAGAGGCTGTTCTAATGACCGGCGTCATCTACGCTCTTTCGGCCTGCTTTATTTGGGGGCTTATATTTGTCGTACCTATTTTTATGCAGGGCTATGGTCCCATGGAAATCGCGCTCGGCAGATATTTATTTTATGGAGTGATATCCGCATTCGTTTTTTTAAAACGCCGATGCCGCTATCCGATGGCCATTTGGCTGAAGGCTCTCTACTTTTCTTTGGCTTCGTCCTTTGCTTATTATACGTTTGTGATTCTGGCTGTGCGTTTCGCGTCACCTGCGATTTGCGCGCTCATTTTAGGACTTAGCCCGATCACGATTGCGCTCTATGGCAATTGGAGAGAAAAAGAATGCAGTTATAGGAGCCTGATCATTCCTTCCGTTTTAATTTTGGTGGGCCTCTTCATGATCAATATTCCCCATTTGAATCACGATGCCTCTGCGCATATGTTGGGCATTCTTTATGCCAGTTTTGCTCTTCTTTCTTGGAGTTGGTATGTCGTTGCGAATTCCCGCTTTTTAAAGAAGCATCCCGAAGTGAATTCAGGGGATTGGTCGATACTTCTCGGCGTGGGAACTCTTGTTTGGGTCGGTGTCTTTGCGTTTACGGGAGACTTTTCCGGGGGAGAAAAATTTACTCAATTCTCCTTTCTAGGGGGATGTGCCATTTTGGGCATTCTTTGTTCGTGGGTGGGCACCTATTTATGGAATCGAGCGAGTTTTTTACTTCCTGTCGCATTAGCCGGCCAGCTCACGATTTTTGAGACGATTTTTGGGATCTTGTTTTTTTATGCGCTGCAACAAAGCTTGCCACCAGCTCTCGAATGTGCCGGCATCGTGCTGTTTCTGATTGCTGTACTGTGGGCGATGCGAGCATCGGACTCTAAGATTTTAGAGAAAAATTAACTGCGAATCTTTATATTACTTTGGATCATGGCAACGATTACATCTGTTTCTGAAAAAATCCTCCAGTGGCAGAAGAATGGAGGAACACTCAATGTCTCTAGAGTTGATCTCGATCGCTTAGTGAAAGAACAATTCGATCAAGCGATGCTGCTCATTGCGTCCATCACAGACTTGCAACAACCCAAGCAAAGAGACCAGATCAATTATGAAGCCGAATCGATCCAATGGGGATTGATCGTTTATGATAAAGAATCAATGGATCGATGGAAATACTTAAAGGGTCGCTTTGAGGTTTTATTGGAAACGGGGCTTCTTAATCAGAATCTTTCGAGGGATCTTTCTTGGCGATTTCAGTAGAATCCTCGATTCGCCTTTTTTTTGTTGGCTCATCGAGTATATCTGCATAGAGTCGTTTGCCTTTTTTGGGTCCCGTGAATTTTTCTTTCTTTTGCTCTTGTTCTATTTTTCCCATTCTATGTAGCAGAAGGATCTGCAAATCATAATCTGTCGGGGCGCTGCGAGTGTTTGTTTCCGGATTGTAGATACCAAAAAACTCAACGGCGAAGTTATTGATAACGGTGATATCGTTATATTTCTGCGTCCATTTCAATTGGAACTCGGTTTCTTGAATGTAATGATCGCATTCATTTAAATGGTCCTTGGAATCAATCACAGGTAGGTCCTTAAACTGAGTGCGCGTTGCCAGAAAGTATTTTAAATGAGATTCAAGTGCAGCTGTGGGAATTTCTTCCAATTTGCAGCTGCGAGGAGGTTTTCCTATTTCCTTTTCAAATTTTTGTAAGTGCGAGCTCAGGGTGTAATAATCATGGCGATAATCGTCGACTTTTTTAAACCTGCCGGTGACACCATTCTTGGTTTTAAAGTCGGTGCGCAATTCAAGAAGCTCTTGAATGTTTTTAAAGAAAGAGAGAAAGCTGTCGGCAAATGTGGTGTCACTAGTAGACGAGCTAAGAGTCGTGTTGTGGATAAATTTATCAATTTCTTTGTTTAATTCAATGAAACGCTCGATTTTGCTTTTGCGGTCTTTGTAAATTGAAAGACTATGCGTGAAATGGGCATCAATTTTTTCGACAAGAGTTTTTAAGGAAGGTTCAGGTCGGATTTTTTTCTCATAACATTCCTTATTAATTTCGTCTTCAACAGGACGCATTCTTTTTTCAAAGAGGGAATCAACCGCATTGGAGCGTGCATGATTTTCTATCGTGCTATTGCATTGGTCTTTCCAAGCAGTATCTTTGAATGATTGGTTCCAATGGCCATGATGAACATGAGTGTGGAAGAAGCTATTGACGAACGAAGGGTCGTTATTTTCTTTAATTGCATTAATTTGATCTTCGGTAAATTGAAGCGCGTTTTTGCAATAGAGTTCTTTTCTCGGAGTGATTCCCTTTTCGATAATTTCTTTGATTACACGCTCAATAATGTTATCGAGAAGCGTAGGGGTAAGGTTCCAATGCGAGCCGTGACATTTGCAGTGCGATGAGGCGCCTATAAGGTCTGTTTTTCCCCGAGAAGTCTTGCAATCGAGGTAATATGTAACGCAAAGGCGATAATAGCTTCCCCAAATGCGGCGGACAGCTTTTTCAGCAGCGGCATCTTCTTCGACTTTAGTACAAACGTGGCCATCTTCGCGTATAAGAGTAGCGCTTCTCTCTAAGCCAATTTCTTTTCTTCCAGATTTGGGTGGCGATTTTTCAAGAATTTTATCGTGCACTGCAAGAGTAGATGTTCGAAGCTTGCCTAAAGGTGAAACAGAAAGAGCCATTGTTATTTTAAATCCTAATTATTAAATGGGTTGCTCAAAAAATAATGTTAATGCAGATTAGCAATTATTTAATTTAGCAACTATTGTAATAATTGAATTAAAATAAATCAATATCAACTAATTG
>VFSW01005180.1_pt1 | contig 19331 bp, 18 predicted proteins | sample 5358111 | NCBI WGS metagenome assembly VFSW01 (sample SAMN11554181, study PRJNA540505) | mine drainage metagenome | isolation source: sediment from site ElyBrook_90M | place: USA: Ely Copper Mine, Vershire, VT | collected 2017 | reverse complement strand
TCTCCCAGGCATCCTGCACGCTGTTGCTGGTGCCGGTGATCTGGCCGCCGTTGCCGGGATTGACGTAGGCCTCGCCCACGGGCGCCGCCTCGATGCGCACGCGCGCCAGATCGACCTCGAGTTCCTCGGCGAGCAGCATGGGCAGCGCCGTGTAGACGCCCTGACCCATCTCCGAGCGATCGACGATGACGGTGATCGAGTCGTCCGAGGCGATCCGCAGCCAGGCGTTCAGCTGGCCCGGCACTCCGGCCGGCGAGCCGCCGCAGGCGCCGGCGGCCGTGCCGCCGGCCGCGCCCGCCGCGGGGCGGCGCTTGCCGCAGGCCGGCAGGGTGAGCGCCAGCAGCAGGGCGCCGCCCGCGCCCGCCGCTTGCCCGAGGAAGGCGCGGCGGCCGCCCGGCGATGCTCCCGTGCTCACGTCTTGCTCCCGCCGCGCTTGAGGGCGGCCGCACGATGGATGGCGCGGCGAATCCGCGGGTAGGTGCCGCAGCGGCACAGATTCCCCGACATAGCGGCATCGATGTCGGCGTCGGTCGGCTGCGGCGTGCGCTCGAGCAGCGCCGCCGCCGACATGATCTGGCCCGATTGGCAGTAGCCGCATTGGGGCACGTCGATCTCGATCCAGGCCTGCTGCACCGGGTGGCTGCGGTCCGCTGACAGTCCTTCGATGGTGGTCACGGACTTGCCGGCCACGGCGCCGAGCGGCGTCACGCAGGCGCGCACGGGTGCGCCGTCGACGTGCACCGTGCAGGCGCCGCACAGCGCCACGCCGCAGCCGAACTTGGTGCCGGTCAGATTCAGGTGGTCGCGCAGCACCCACAGAAGCGGCGTCTCCGGCGCGGCATCGACCTCGACGTTTCGACCATTGACCTTCAGATTCGGCATGAGGATCCCCGTGAGCGCCTCGACGGTCGGGCGAATGCCGATCGTACCCGCAACGCCCGGCCGCTGGCCATCGGGAATGCTACGATGCCCGCATGAACGGCAAGTCGACGTTGTACCCACGCGTGTTCGCGCTGGTGGTGGCCGCCGCTCTGGGATACGCCCTCGTGCTGATCTTCAGGCCTTTCTTGAACGCCCTGGCCTGGGCCGCATTCCTCGCCTTCCTGCTGCACCCGATCAACGCCGCTCTGCGGCGGCGCCTGCGCGGCCCGTCGGCCGCCGCGACCCTGCTGACCGTGGCCGCCCCGGTCGTCATCCTGCTGCCGCTGGCGGCGCTGTCGTTGGAGTTCGTGGCGCAGGTGTCCACCTTGGTCAGCCGTTTGCAGATTCTGGTGCGTCAATGGGACATCAAGACGCTGGCGGATCTGCAGCGGTTTCCCTGGATGGGCCGTCTCGACCTCTGGCTGCAGACGCACGTGGCCCTGTCCCCGGATCAGCTGCAGGCATGGCTGCTGTCGGGCACCCAGGAAGTCCTGCAGCGCGCGGCGAGCATGAGCGGCGCGCTCGCGCTGGTCGCGCTAGGCTCGCTGGTGTCCTTCGCGATCATGCTGTTCCTGCTCTTCTTTTTTTTGCGCGACGGCGACCTCCTGCTGGCGCGCGGCCGCGCGCTCATTCCGCTCGACGAGGCCCGCAAACAGCGCCTGTTCGAGCGGCTCGGCGGCGTGACCCGCGCCATCGTGTTCGGCACCAGCATGACGGCTCTGCTCCAGGGGCTGTTCGTCGGCATCGGGTTCGCGATCGCCTCGCTCCCCTCGCCGGTGGTGTTCGGCGTGCTGGCAGGCCTGCTGTCGATGCTGCCGGTCGGCGGCTCGGCGCTCGTGTGGGTGCCGGCCACGCTGTGGCTGCTGGCCGCCGGACACTGGGGCCTCGGCATCTTCATGCTGGTCTGGGGGCTGATCCTCAGCGGCCTCGACAACGTGGTGCGGCCGATGCTGATCTCGGGCCGCGCGCGCATCTCGGCGCTCGCCGTGTTCCTCGGCGTGCTCGGCGGCATCCCGTCGTTCGGGGCGATCGGCGTGATCCTCGGCCCGGTGGTGCTGTCGCTCGCGTTGGCGCTGGTGGAATTCGCCGAGGAAGGCCGCGGCGCCACGCCCTGAGGGTTCGCGCGTCCGCGGCGCCACGCCTACAGTACAATCCGCGCCCGTATGGACGTATCTCATCTTCTCGAGGGCCTCAACGACGCGCAGCGCCAGGCGGTCGGCTCGCCGCTCGGCGCGGCGCTCGTGCTCGCCGGCGCCGGCAGCGGCAAGACCCGCGTGCTCGTGCATCGGGTCGCGTGGCTCATCCAGGTCGAGGGCGCCTCGCCCAACAGCATCCTGGCGGTGACCTTCACCAACAAGGCGGCCGCCGAGATGCGCGGGCGCATCGAGTCGCTGCTCGGCATGCCGAGCGGCGCCATGTGGATCGGCACGTTCCACGGGCTGGCGCACCGGCTGCTGAGGCTGCACTGGCGCGAGGCGGGACTGCCGCAGAATTTCCAGATCCTCGATGCCGAGGATCAGGCTCGGCTGCTGCGCAAGGTGCTCAAGGCGATGGAGCTCGACGAAACCCGCTGGGTGCCGCGCGAGATCCTGTGGTTCATCAACGCCCAGAAGGACGAGGGGCACCGGCCCAAGTCCCTGAAGGACGACGGCGATCCGACGCGCCGGCAGCTGATCAGGATCTACGAGGCCTACGAGGAGGCCTGCCGGCGCGCCGGCGTGGTCGACTTCGCGGAGCTTCTGCTGCGGGCCTACGAGGCCTGGCGCGATCATCCGGCGCTGCTGCAGCACTACCGCACCCGCTTCCGGCACGTGCTGGTCGACGAGTTTCAGGACACCAACGCGATCCAGTACCGCTGGCTGATGCAGCTGCTGGGCCGCGACGGGCTGCCGTTCGTGGTGGGCGACGACGATCAATCGATCTACCGGTGGCGCGGCGCGCGCGTCGAGAACCTGCACCAGTTTCGCCGCGACTGTCCGCAGGCCGTGCTCTACAAGCTCGAGCAGAACTATCGCTCCACCGGCACGATCCTGAAGGCGGCCAACGCCCTGATCGCCCACAACGGCGGACGGCTCGGCAAGACGCTGTGGACCAGCGGCGCCGACGGCGAGCGGATCAAGCTGTACGCAGCCTTCAACGAGCGCGACGAGGCCGACTTCGTGGTCAACCGCATCCGCGAATGGGTCGAGCGCGGCGGTGCGCGCCGGGAGGTCGCGGTGCTGTACCGCTCGAACGCCCAGTCGCGCGTCTTCGAGGAGGCGTTCCTGAACGCGCGGGTCCCCTACCGGGTATACGGCGGATTGCGCTTCTTCGAGCGGGCCGAGATCAAGGACGCGCTCGCGTACCTTCGGCTGGTGGCGAGCCGCGCCGACGACACCTCCTTCGAGCGCGTCGTGAACCACCCGACGCGCGGCATCGGCGCGAAGACGCTCGACAGCGTGCGCGCTGCGGCGCGCACCGGCGGCACCTCGCTGTGGGCCGCGGCTGCCGCGGCCGTCGGCGACGGACTCGCGCAGCGGGCGGCGCAGGCGCTCAAGGGTTTCCTCGATCTGATCGAGGCGCTCGCGGGCGAGGTGGCGGGCCTCGAGCTGCACGAGCAGGTGGATCACGTGATCCAGAGGAGCGGCTTGATCGAGCACTTCAAGAAGGAGCGGGGCGAGCGCGGCGAGGGGCGCGTGGAGAATCTCCTCGAGCTCGTGAGCGCCGCCCGCGGCTTCTCGCCGGAGGGCGAGACCGATCTGCAGCCGCTCGAGTCGTTCCTGGCGCACGCCGTTCTCGAGAGCGGCGAGGGCCAGGCCGATCCCTACGAGGATTGCGTGCAGATGATGACCCTGCATTCGGCGAAGGGCCTGGAGTTCCCGGTGGTGTTCCTCGCCGGCATGGAGGACGGCCTGTTCCCGCATCAGCGCTCGGCCGGCGAGCTCGCCTCGCTCGAGGAGGAGCGGCGGCTGTGCTACGTCGGGGCGACCCGGGCGATGCGCCAGCTCTACATCACCTACGCCGAGCAGCGGCGCCTGTACGGGGTGGACCAGTACGGCCAGCCGTCGCGGTTCATCGGCGAGCTGCCGGCCGAGCTGGTCGAGGAGATCCGCCCGCGCCTGCAGGTGTCTCGGCCGATGTTCGTCAAGCAACCCGCGGGCGGCGGCCTGCAGGAGTCCCCGACCCCGTCGATGCGCATGGGCTGCCGGGTGCGCCACGCCAAGTTCGGCGACGGCGTGGTGCTCAATTTCGAGGGCAACGGACCGCAGGCTCGGGTGCAGGTCAATTTCGAGCGGCAGGGCACCAAGTGGCTGATGCTCTCGTACGCCAATCTCGAGGTCGTGTGACGGCCCGTGGTGTAGAGTAGGGGACGCTGTGAAGATCATCATTCTGGGCGCAGGTCAGGTCGGCCGGACGGCGGCGTATCACCTCTCTCGCGAGGAGGCCAACGACGTCACGGTCATCGACACCCAAGAGGACATCCTGCGGGACCTGCAGGACCGGCTCGACATTCGCACCGTGAACGGCAATGCCTCGAGCCCCCGCATCCTCGAGGCCGCCGGCATCGCGAGCACCGACATCCTGGTGGCGCTGACCAACAGCGACGAAGTGAACATGCTCGCCTGCCAGATCGCCTGGACCCTGTACCGAACCCCGAAGAAGATCGCCCGCGTGCGCTCGGCCGCCTACACCGAGCGCGAGCGCCTGTTCGGCGAGAATGCGGTGGCGGTGGACGTGTGGATCAGCCCCGAGCAGCTGGTCACCGAGTACGTGGCGCGCCTGATCCGCCATCCCGGGGCCTTGCAGGTGCTCGACTTCGCCGACGGCCGCGTGCGCCTCGTGGGCATTCGCGCGCTGCAGGGCGGGCCGCTGGTCGGCCAGGCGCTGCGCACCCTGCGCGAGCACATTCCCCGGGCCGACGCGCGCGTCGCCGCCATCTACCGCGCCGGCAAGAGCATCAAGCCCGAGGGCTCGACCGTGATCGAGGACGGCGACGAGGTGTTCTTCCTCGCGGCCCGCGAGAACATCCGTGCCGTCATGAAGGAGATGCGCCGCGAGGAGGCGCCGGCGCGCCGGGTGGTGATCGCGGGCGGCGGCAATATCGGCGTTCGCCTGGCCTCGGAGCTCGAGGACAAGAATCAAGTCAAGCTCATCGAACGCGACGGCAAGCGCGCCCGCCGGGTCTCGGAGCAGCTGCGCAGCACCACGGTGCTGCATGGCGACGCCGCGGACGAGGAGCTGCTCCTCGAGGAGAACATCGACACCGCGGACGTGTTCGTTGCGCTGACCAACTCCGAGGAGGCGAACATCCTCTCGGCGATGCTCGCCAAGCGCCTGGGGGCGCGCAAGGTGATGGCACTGATCAACAAGCCGTCCTATTCCGAGCTCATCGAGAGCGGCTCGATCGACGTGGCCATCGCGCCGCAAACGGTGACCATCGGCTCGCTGCTCGCGCACGTGCGGCGCGGCGACGTGGTCCGGGTGCATTCGCTGCGGCGCGGCGCGGCCGAGGCACTGGAGGTGGTGGTGCACGGCGACGCCGACAGCTCCCGGGTGGTCGGACGGCGCATCGAGGACATCGCCCTGCCCGAGGGCACCACGCTCGGTTGCGTGGTTCGCGGCGAGGATGTGATCATTGCGCATCACGACACCACCGTGCAGCCCGACGATCACCTGATCCTGTTCCTCACGGATCGGCGCCACATCGAGGCGGTCGAGAAGCTCTTCCAAGGCACCGTTTCGTTTCTGTGAAAGACATCCTGCTGCCGGTCGCGCACGTCTTCGCCATGGTCATGATGGTGCTGTCGGCGACCATGCTGGCGCCGCTGATCATGGCCGCCTGGCAGCTCGATCCGGCGCTTTGGTCCTTCCTGGTGTCGGCGGCCGCGACCTTCGTGCTCGGCGCCCTGCTGTGGCTCGCGACGCGGCGCTTTCGCCGCGAGCTGAAGACGCGCGACGGCCTGCTGCTGGTGGCCGTGACCTGGGTGGCGCTGCCGGCGGTCGCGGGCTTTCCGCTCTGGAGCTACCTGCCGATCAACTTCACGGACGCCTACTTCGAGGCGGCCTCGGGGCTGACCACCACGGGCGGCACCGTGCTCTCGGGGCTCGAATTCCTGCCGCATTCGATCAATCTCTGGCGGCACCTGCTCTCCTGGCTCGGCGGCATGGGCATCATCGTGCTGGCGGTCGCCATCCTGCCGATGCTCGGCGTCGGCGGGATGCAGATCTACCGCGCCGAGATGCCGGGTCCGATGAAGGACAGCAAGCTGACGCCGCGCATCGGCCAGACCGCGAAGCTCCTGTGGGCGGTGTACGCCGGCTTGACGCTGCTGTGCATCGCCTGCCTGAAGGTCGCCGGCATGGGCTGGTTCGACGCCGTGTGCCACGGCTTCTCGGCGCTCGCCCTCGGCGGCTTCTCGACCTACGACGCCAGCATCGGCCATTTCAATTCGCTGCCGATCGAGCTCGTGCTGATCGTGTTCCAGGTGCTGGCGGCGATGAACTTCGCGACCCACTACCTGGCGTGGAGCCAGCGCGGCGTGCGCGCCTACTTTCGGGATGCGGAGGCGAAGGCCGTCATCGGGGTGCTGGTGGTGAGCTGCCTGGGCATGGCCGTGTTCCTGTACGTGAAAGGCAGTTACCCGGATTTCCTGACGGCGCTGCGGCATGCGACCTTCAACGTGGTCTCGGTCGCGACCGACAGCGGTCTGCATACCCAGGACTACTCCCGCTGGCCGATCTTCGTCCCGATGTGGATGCTGTTCTTGAGCTGCATCGTGGCGAGTTCCGGGTCCACGGGCGGCGGCATCAAGATGATCCGCACCCTGGTGCTCGCCAAGCAGGCCAACCGGGAGCTGAAGTCCCTGGTGCATCCGAACCTCGTGCTGCCGCTGAAGGTGGGCGGCGCCGTGATCGCCAATCGCGTGGTGTTCGCGGTGCTCGCGTTCGTGTTCCTGTATTTCATGAGCCTGGTCGCCCTGGTGCTGCTCATGCTCGCCACGGGCTTGGACTTCATGACCTCGCTGTCGGCCATTCTGGCGTGCATCAACAACGCCGGCCCGGGTCTCGGGCTGGTGGGCCCGGGCAGCAATTACGGGGTCCTGAGCGACTTCCAGACCTGGGTGTGCTCGGCCGCGATGCTCCTCGGCCGGCTGGAAGTGTTCACCATTTTGGTGCTCTTCACTCCCACTTTATGGCGGAAATAGGCAAAAATTGGCCCTACTGATTCCACGGAGCGTGGACCTTGCCGTTCGTGGGAAACATATCCTGAATTCCACCTCATATGGCATCGAAATGGGGTGTGCGGGCCAGTGATTGCTCTTTTGCAGCGCGTTTTATGGGCCAAAGTGGAAATTCATGGCGAGCCGGTGGCCGCCATCGGCCCCGGCCTCCTGGCGTTCGTCGGAGTGCGGCCCGGCGACACCGAGCAGACCGCCGCGCGGCTCATGGACAGACTGCTTCATTACCGAATTTTCGCCGACGATGCCGGCAAGATGAACCTGAATTTGCTCCAAATTGGCGGCGAGTTGTTGCTGGTGCCGCAGTTTACCCTGGCGGCGGACACGACCAAGGGCCTGCGGCCGAGCTTCTCCGGCGCCGCGCCCCCGGACCAGGGACGCCGGCTATTCGACGCGGCCATTGCGGCGGCCCGGACGCTCCCTGCGCGCGTCGCCTGCGGCGTATTCGGCGCGGACATGCAGGTGTCGCTGACCAACGACGGCCCGGTCACGTTCTGGTTGGAGGACTGATACCCGCGGGCGGGCGCCGCATCGAGTGCGAACGCACGGCGGGCGGCCGCGGTCCAATAGCCATGATCCAATGCCGCCATGGGATTGGCGTATCATTGGCGGCACCTGAAAAACGCGCCTCGAGTTGCAGACGGCCGACGCGCAAGCGGAGTCACGACATGTTCGATTCAAAAATGTTACTGGTCATCCTGGCCATCGCCCTCGTGGTCTTCGGGACCAAGCGCCTGCGCTCCATCGGATCGGATCTGGGCGCGGCGGTGAAGGGCTTCAAGCAGGCCATGAGCGACGGCGAGACCGACGAGACGGTCAAGCAGCTGAAACAGGAGAAGGCGCCGGACGCGGACTTCTCCGCGGGCGCCGCCGCGCGCGACGCCGAGAGCAAGACCCCGCCGAAGCCCAGCGCCTGATCGACGCATGCTGGACATCGGGTTCTCCGAGATCTTGCTGACCTCCGGGATCGCGCTCGTGGTCCTCGGCCCCGAGCGGCTGCCGAAAGTCGCCCGGCAGATGGGCAACTGGATCGGCCGCGCCCGTGCCATGGCGCGCCAGCTTTCCGACCAGCTCGAGCGGGAAGTGAACGCCGAGGAATTGCTGCGCGAGCAGCCCAAGATGCGCGCGGCGCCGCCGGCCATTCCGGCGATCCAGAGCGCCGCGGCGCCGCCACCCGAGCCTGCCGCGGCGCCCGCACATGGGACGCAGGCCGCCGCCGACGCGGCTGTCCACCCGGGGCCCGCGCCGGCCGAAGGACACGCCTCACCTCATGAGTGAGTCCGGCGGCGAACCGGAGCTCGCCGAAGGTACCCTGATCTCGCACCTGCTCGAGCTGCGCGATCGGTTGCTGAAGGCCATGCTGGCGGTCGGCATCTGCTTCGTGCCCTGCGCGGCCTACATGAACGAGCTGTTCGGCTTCGTTGCGAAGCCGCTGCTCGCCAAGCTCCCGCCCGGCGCCACGATCATCGCGACCAGCGTCGTGGCGCCCTTCACGGTGCCCTTCAAGCTCGCGCTGCTGCTCGCCCTGGGCATCGCCATCCCCTTCGTGCTGTACCAAGCCTGGGCGTTCGTCGCGCCGGGCCTGTATCGGCACGAGAAGAAGCTGGCGGTGCCGCTGCTGGTCTCGAGCGTGCTGCTGTTCTATCTGGGCGCGCTGTTCGCCTATTTCGTGGTTTTCCCGGTGATGCTGAGCTTCTTCGTCGCCACCACGCCCGCGGGCGTGCAGATGATGACCGACATGGGCAGCTACCTGGACTTCGTCATGATCCTGCTGCTGTCCTTCGGCGTCGCCTTCGAGGTGCCGGTGGCGACCGTTCTGCTGGTGTGGACCGGCGTCGTGCGATTCGCGACGCTGAAGAAGAACCGCGGTTTCGTTCTGCTCGGCATCTTCATCTTCGCCGCCTTCGTGACCCCGCCCGATGCGGTCTCGCAGAGCGCGATGGCCGTGCCGATGTACGGCCTGTACGAGATCGGCATCTTGATGGCGCATCTGCTGCTCAGGGACAAGATTGCGGCCCGCGAGAAGGAAGACGCCGCGCAGCGCGAGCCCGAGACCGGGGCCTGAAGTTGGGCGCCACCTTTCTCGGCCATCCGCGCGGCCTCGCCACGCTGTTCTTCACGGAGATGTGGGAGCGCTTCACCTTCTACGGCATGCGTGCGCTCCTGGTGCTGTTCCTGGTCGGCGCCGTCTCCAAGGGCGGCTTCGGCATCGACGACCGCACGGCGACCGCCATCTACGGCCTGTACAACGCCGCCGTGTATCTCGCGGCGCTACCGGGCGGCTGGATCGCGGACCGGCTGATCGGCGCACAGCGCGCGGTGATCCTCGGCGGCATCTCGATCACCCTCGGCAACACATTGCTCGCGGTGTCGGCGACGCCCCACGGCTTCTACCTCGGCCTGCTGGTGATCGTGCTCGGCGTCGGCCTCCTCAAGCCCAACGTGAGCGCCATCGTCGGCGGCCTGTACCCGGAGGGCGGCGCGCGCCTCGACGCCGGCTTCACCGTGTTCTACATGGGCATCAATCTGGGCGCGACCATCGGCCCCCTGGTCACGGGCATGGCGCAGGACTGGTTCGGGCCGCGGGCCGGCTTCGCCGCGGCGGCGCTGTTCATGGCCTTCGGGGTGCTGCAGTTCCACCTGAGCCGGCGCCATCTTGCCGGCGCGGGCGCTTACGCGGCGCCGCAGGGCGCCGAGCGGGCGCGCGCCGGCAGACGCTGGCGGATCCTGGGGATCTGCGCGGCGGCCGCGGCGCTGCTGACCGGCGCGGTCGCCGCGGGTGTCGTTCCGGTGAATCCCGTGAGCCTCGCGCGCATCACCACCACGCTCATCCTCGCGATGGCGGTGCTGTATTTCCTGTACTACTTCCTCGCCGGGGGCCTCGACCGCGACGAGCGGCGGCGCGGCGTGGTGATCGTCGTGCTGTTCCTCGGCTGCTCGCTGTTCTTTTCGGGTTTCGAGCAGGCGGGCTCGAGCATGAACCTGTTCGCGGAGCGCTACACGGACCGGCTGGTCGGCGCGTCGGGCTTCGTGATACCCGCGGGCTGGTTCCAGTCGCTCAACCCGGCCTTCATCATCCTGTTCGCGCCGATGTTCGCCTGGCTCTGGGTCGCGCTCGCAAGGCGCCACCTGAACCCCTCGGCGCCGGCGAAATTCGCGATCGGCGTGATGCTCATGGGCTCCGGCTTCCTGCTCATGGCGGCGGCCGCAAGCCTGGCCGCGAAGGGCGCCAAGGTGCTGCCGTACTGGCTGATCCTCACCTATCTGCTGCACACCTTCGGCGAGCTGTGCCTGAGCCCGGTGGGCCTGAGCTATTTCACCAAGCTCGCGCCCAGACGGTTCGTCGGCCAGATGATGGGCATGTGGTTCCTCGCCATCTCGCTCGGCAATCTGGTCGCAGGGCTGATCGCCGGCGAGTTCGACGCCAATCACGTGTCGGCCATGCCCGGACAGTACCTGCACATCGTCTACTTCTCGGTGGGTCTCGGCGCGGCGCTGCTCATCCTCAGCCGTCCGGTGAAGCAGCTGATGGGCGACGTCGAGTGAATGCGCAGCGACCCGCGCCATTCGATGAAGCTGATCGCGAGCCTCGGCACCATCTACGTGGTGTGGGGCTCGAGTTTCCTGTTCACCAAGATCGCGGTCAGCAATCTGCCCGGCGCGCTGTTCGCGGCCGTGCGCTTCGTCACCGCCGGGGTGCTGCTCGCCCTGGTCGGCCGCTTCTGGGCGGGTGAGGCCTTCCCGCGGCGCTTCGCCGACTGGCGGCATGCGTCGGCCACCGGCTTCTTCATGGTGTTCGCGAGCAACGGGCTGAACATCTGGGCGATGAACTACCTGCCGACCAACGAGTCCGCGCTGCTCAACGGCACCGCGGCCTTCTGGATCGCGGGGCTCGGCGTGCTCGGCCCGCGCGGCCATCCCTTGGGCCGCTGGGCGGTCGCCGGGCTGTGCGTGGGCTTTGCGGGAACCGCCCTGATGCTGATACCGGCCGGCCGGCCGCATCCGACCGCCACGCTCGCGCAGATCGGCGTGCTGATCGCGTGCCTCGCCTGGTCGCTCGGCACCCTGTATTACCGCAGCATAGACACGCGGGTGGGGCCGTTGATGTTTATGTCGACGCAGATGCTCATGGGCGGGCTCATGCTCTCGATCGTCGGATTGATGCACGGCGATCCCGCGCGCTGGACGTGGAACCTTCCCGGCCTGGTGGCGCTCGGCTATCTCACCCTGATCAGCTCGTGCCTGGCCTACGCGGCCTACGGCTGGCTCACCCGGCACGCCGCCCCTGCGGTCATCGGCACCTACGGATACGTCAACCCGGCGATCGCCACCTACCTCGGCTGGCAATTCCGCGGCGAGCGGCTGACCGGGCTGCAGCTGGCCGGCATGGTGGTCATCATCCTGGGGGTGGGCATGCTCACGCTGTCGACCGCCGGCCTCGCCAATCCCGAGACGCTCAAGGAGCCGCCGAGCCCGTGACCCGGGCGGGCGGGCGGAGCCGCGCGATCAGCCGCGCTTGACGATCACATCGATCCTGCCCTTTGGGCCGATGAACCAGGAGCCGACCATGCTCACCAGGCTCACGATCAGCGAACTCGCGAGCGCCGACCCGAATCCCGCGAGATGCATGCCGGGCAGCATCCAGGCGACCAGCGCCAACATGCCGGCGTTGATCACCAGCAGGAACAGGCCCAGCGTCATGATGGTCATGGGCAGCGTGAGCAGGATGGCGATGGGGCGGACGACGGCGTTGACCACGCCGAGCAGGATGCCGGCGAGCACCAGGGTCAGCGGGCCGTCGATCGACAGGCCGTGCACCCAGGCGGTCGCAAGCCACAGGCCGAGCGCCACGACGACGGCGCGTATCAGAAATCCCTGCATGGATCCTCCTGGCATCGACACCATATTCCCCCGATCCGCGGAAATTCAAGGGCCCCTAGTAGTCGAGCCCCGGCAGGGGCGGGTCCTTCTTGGGCGGCCGGGCGGCTTCTTTCGGCTGCGGCGGACTCTCGAGCGCCACCTTGATGCGCGCCATATGCCGCTCCCAGCCCATGCGCAGGCGCAGATACGCCTGGTCCCATTCGGCCGATTCGGAGATGCCCGAGCCGAGCAGCCGCAGGGAGGTCTTGCCCTCCCCGTGGCGGATGTCCAGCAGGAAATCGTCGACCACGGCGCTGTCGCTCGGCGGCGCATCGCGTACCGGCATGTAGATGAGACGCAGGCGGCGGTTCACCTCGAACACGTCGATGTGCGCCTCCCGACCGCCGGCGTACGGCCTGCCGAGACGGTACCGTCCGCCCTCGCGCGCATCGACCTCGGCCTCCTGACCGGACCAAAGCCGGATCAAGGCGGGATCGGTGAGGGCGCGCCAGACACGCGCCGGCGGTGCGGCGATCTCCACCAGATGCGCGTAGCCTCGGGTGCCGGAACGAGCGGCTCTGCGGGGTGAACTCATGGGTGCATCCTGACGGAAATCGCACCGCGGCGGAATGCTAGAATTCATCGCACCAGGAGGTACTCGCATGGCTTATGTCGATATCGTGACTGCGCTCGCAGTTCTGCAATTCATCTGGTTCGGATTCCAGGTCGGCGGCGCGCGCGAGCGTCATGGCGTGAAGGCGCCGGCGGTCACCGGCCACGAGATCTTCGAGCGTCACTTCCGGGTGCAGCAGAACACCCTGGAGCAGCTCGCGGCCCTGCTGCCCGGCCTGTACCTGTTCAGCCGCCACTTCAATCCCCTGTGGGCCGCGGCGCTCGGGGTGGTGTATCTGGTCGGCCGCCAGCTGTACGCGGCCGCGTACGTGCGGGACCCTGCGAAGCGCGGTCCGGGCTTCGGCCTCACCTTCCTGCCCATCGCGATTCTGGTGGTCGGCGGCCTGATCGGCGCCGTGCTCGCACTGTTCGCTCGTTGAATTCGAGCCGCGAATCCCGTAACTTTCGCACCTGTTCGATTGGCTGGGGTGGCCCTTGAGGGCCTGAGACGTCGGTGCGCACCCTGCGCACGCCGGCGAACCCATAGAACCTGATCCGGTTAGTACCGGCGGAGGGAGCATGTCTCGCCATCTTCTTGCGCGGCTCGGCGCCGCGTTGTCCTTGAGCTTGATGGTCCCGGCCCTGATCAGGGCCGAGACCGCCGATTCCTCGCAGCTCGATGAGATCGTCGTCACGGCGACGCTGCGCCCGCTGCCCGTTCAGGACCTGCCCGGCAGCGTCTCGGTACTCTCGGGACAGACCCTGCGCGACGCCGGTCAGCAGCACTTCGAGGACGTGCTCGCGCTGGTGCCGAACCTCAATTGGGCCGGCGACACCGCGCGGCCGCGCTACTTCCAGATCCGTGGCATCGGCGAGCTGCAGCAGTACCAGGGCGCACCCAATCCGTCGGTGGGCTTCCTCATCGACGACATCGACTTCAGCGGCCTCGCGACGGCGGCGACCCTGTTCGACGTCGACCACATCGAGGTGCTGCACGGGCCGCAGGGCACCGTGTACGGTGCGAATGCATTGGCCGGGCTCATCTACGTCAAGAGCGCGGATCCCGCGACGGAGTTCGGCGGGCGCGTCGAGGTCGACGCCGGCGATTACGGCGAGCGCTCCTATGGATTCGTCGTGACCGGGCCGGTCGAGGCGCTCGACTCCTCGTTTCGCCTCGCGGTGCAGCGCTACACCAGCGACGGCTTCTATTACAACGCCTACCTGCACCGCAACGACACCAACGCGCGCGACGAGACGACCATCCGCGGCAAGTGGCGCTATCGGCCGAACGACGACCTGAGCGTCGATCTGACGCTGCTGCGCGTGTACGTCAACGACGGCTACGACGCCTTCGCCATCGACAACAGCCGCATCACCCAATCGGACCATCCGGGCATGGACAACCAGCACTCGACCGGCTTCTCGGCGCGTGCGAACTACACGGGGTGGACGCCCGCGACCATCACCGCCATCGCGACCTACGCCGATTCGCTGATCGACTACGGCTACGACGGCGACTGGGGCAACCCGCTCCTCTGGGCGCCCTACACCTACGATTACACCGAATACCAGAATCGCCACCGCATCACCAGGAGCCTCGAGCTGCGGCTCGCGAACGGCGCCGAGCACGGCGTATCCTGGCTGATCGGCGCCTACGCGTTCGAGCTGACCGAGGGCCTGACCGATACCAGCGCGGGCGTGTACGCGGATCCCTTCGATGCCACGCAGAACGGGAGCTCGCTCACCGTGATCAACAGCGGCTATCGGGCGCGCAGCGGCGCCCTCTACGGGCAGCTCGACGGCGACTTGAGCCCGCGGCTGCGCTACTCCGTGGGCCTGCGGGGGGAGCGGCGCACCAGCCGCTACGACGACACCACCACCAATCTGGACGCGCCCACGACCGCCAACGACTTCGCCCCCGCCTACGATCTTTGGGGCGGCCAGGCCTCCCTCACCTACGCGCTCGCGGACGGCCAGAACCTGTACGCACTGGTGTCGCGCGGCTACAAGGCCGGGGGATTCAACCTCGGTCCCGGCCTGCCGGCGAACCAGCTGCTGTTTGCGCCGGAGTGGGACCTCAACTACGAGATCGGCCACAAGGCGCGGCTCGAGGACGGGCGGCTGCAGGTCGACACCTCGCTGTTCTACATGCAGCGGCACTCGGAGCAGCTGCTCACCGGCGAGCAGCTCGATCCGAGCAACCCCAACACCTTCATCTTCTACACCGGCAACGCCCGCTCGGGCTACAACTACGGGCTCGAGAACTCCCTCGCCTGGGCGGCCTCGGACCGCCTCACGCTCGGCGGCTCGCTCGGCCTTCTGCAGACGCTGTACACCGGGTTCATGCAGAACGGCGTGCTGTTCCCGGACCGCGCGCTGCCGCACGCGCCGGACTGGCAGGCCGCGCTGAACGCCACCTGGCGTGATCCGCGCGGGCCGTATGCCCGCCTCGACCTCACCGGAATGGGAGCCTTTTACTACGATCTGCCGCCGAACCCCACGCGATCGAGTCCGTATCAGCTGGTCAACGCCAAGCTCGGATGGGAGCACGCGCGCTACGAGGTGTACCTATGGGGCCGGAACCTGTTCAACCGCGACTACACCGTGCGCGGCTTCTACTTCGGCGACCAGCCGCCGGATTTTCCGAACAAGGTGTACACTCAACTCGGTGAGCCGCGTAATTGGGGCGTGCATCTGACGGCGAAGTTCTAGCATCGAGGACGCGAGGCGACGATGAAGCTGTTCCACTCGGCCACTTCACCCTTCGTGCGTCAATGCGTGGTGTGTGCGCACGAGCTGGGGCTGCTCGGGCACATGGAGCTCGTGCCGGCGGCCGCGCATCCGGTGAAGCGCGACGTCACGCTCGCCGCGAGCAATCCGCTCGGCAAGGTCCCGACGCTGATCGCGGACGACGGCATGGTGCTGCACGACAGCCGGGTGATCTGCGAGTACCTGAATTCGAGAGGCGGCGGCCGCCTGCTGCCCGTGCAGGGGACGATTCGCTGGCGCGTGCTGGTGGATCAGTCGCTCGCGGACGGATTGCTGGACGCCGCGGTGCTGGCGCGCTACGAGACCGCCGTGCGGCCCGAGAACCTGCGCTGGAACGACTGGACCGCCGGGCAGCTCGCCAAGGTTACGGGCGCCCTCGACGAGTTCGAACGGCTCGCGGCCGGCTTCGGGGAGCGCGTCGACCTGGGCACCATCGCCGTGGGCTGCGCGCTCGGATACCTCGACTTCCGTTATGCCTCGCTCGGCTGGCGCGAGCGGCATCCGCAGCTTGCACGCTGGTTTGCGGCGTTCGGCGCACGCCCGTCGATGGCGGCCAGCACGCCGTCTTGAAGCGGGCGGGACCGCGCCGAGCGCTCGAGCCTCAGCGCATCGAGACCTTGAAGGCCGCCCCGGTCTCCATCCAGTTCTTCACGCGCTTGGCGTCGGCGACCCGGGTCAGCTTGCCGATCGAGTCGAGCAGCACGATGACCACCGACCGGCCCTCGATCACGGCCTCCATCACGAGGCACCGTCCCGCTTCCGCGATGTAGCCGGTCTTCTGCACGACGATGTTCCAGGTCGGGTTGGCGACCAGATTGTCGGTGTTGTGGAACTCCATCATGCGGCGGCGCACCCGCACGGCGTAGCGCCGATCGGTCGAGAATTCGCGAATCACGGGATTGCGCGATGCCGCCAGCACCAGTTTCGACAGATCCTCGGCGCTCGCCACGTTCTGGCTCGAGAGGCCCGTGGGCTCGACGAAATGCGCGCTCTGCATCCCGAGCGCCGCCGCCTTGGCGTTCATGGCCGCCACCATCGCCGGCAGGCCGCCCGGATAGTTCTGGCCCAGCGCATGCGCGGCCGTGTTCTCGGAGGACATAAGCGCCAGATGCAGCAGGTCCCGCCGGGTGAGCACGGTGCCCACGGCCAGGCGGGAGGGCGCACCCTTCGGCAGTTCACGATCCGTCCGCGTGACCTCGAGACGCTCGTCCAGGGGCTGCTGCGCATCCAGGACCACGAGGGCGGTCATCAGCTTGGTAATGGAGGCGATCGGCGCCGCCACGTCCGCGCGGCGCGCGTACAGCACCGACGAATCGTTCGAATCGACGATCAGCACCGAATTGGATTTGAGCTTCGGTGCGGCGCCGGGCTGGGCGGCCAGCGATGGCGAGGCCAGGGCCGCGGCAGCCAGGACGGCCGACGCGACGGCGGACTTGAAGCAATTATTCGGCGCGAATCCCATGAATCCATCTCTGTTTGACTAAACGCCAGCGGTCCTTTTAAGCACGAAACCGCCTCTAGCCGGCGTGACCGGCGTTCAACTTTGCCATCATCCGCCGCAAAATCCAACGGCCAATCGCCGATGGGCCGTCGCCGGCCCTCAGGCGCGGGCCGCTCCGGGGGCGCGCCGCAGCTCCTTGTCGCGGTACATGTTGCGCTCCGCGCCGCTCATGAGATCGCGCAGATCGCGCGCGTCGCGCGGAAAATTCACGGCACCGATGCTGATGCTGCAACGGATCATGCGGGAGCGCAGATCGAGGGTGGTCTTGTAGACGTTGTGGCGCATGCGCTTGACCACCACGTCGGCCACGTCGGGCGAGGCGTCCGGCAGCAGCACCGCGAACTCGTCGCCCCCGAAGCGCGCGGCGGCATCGGTGCTGCGGATGCTTCTCTCGAGGCACTGCGCGACCAGCAGGATGGCGTCGTTTCCGGCTTCGTGGCCGAACTCGTCGTTGATCTCCTTGAGCTTGTCCAGATCGATCATGAGCAGCGAGTACGTGCCGTGGTCGCGCGCGCATTTCGCGTGCTCGCGCTGCCAGATCTCGGTGAAGGCGCGCGGATTCATCAAGCCGGTGAGCGGATCGGTCTGGGCGAGAGTCTCGATCTGCTCGCGCGCCTCGGTGATGTCGGCGGACAGGGTCGAGGTCAGATACGCCACCAGCAGGAAGGGCGCCAGCTGGCCGACCGCCTGGCTCGCGTAATTCAGCGAGAACACTTCGGGACCGAGCGCCGCCGTGGCGAGCAGGGCGTGGCAGACGGCGATCACGCCCACCTGGGCGAGCGTGACCAGGCGGCCGAGGGTCAGGGCGCTCAGGATGATGGGCAGCAGGTACAAATTCAGCAGCGGGCTGCCGATCTTGCCCGTGAACCACAGCACGCCGGTGATGAAGATCACCATGGACCACGACTCGATCAGCAGCCGGGTGCGGGTCCGTCCGGGAAAGAATCGGCGGGCGCGGAATGCCGCGATGGCCGCCGTGAAGGCGCCGAGCAGCGCGAGCACGGGCCACGGCTGCGCCATCAGCGCGCGCGACCACACCAGCACCAGGGCGGCGAGCGCCAGGCACAGGATCTCGATGGATCGGGTGCTGCGCACGACGCTAGTGCGGCGGCGGCCGGGTTCGCCGCAGTGAGGCCGACACGGAGGAGCCGCGCGGGCGCACGCTGGGCGTCTTCAGCTCGGCCAAGGCGCGCTGCACCTCGGGATCTTGTGCCGCTGTCGGCGCAGGCGCCGACCCCGGCGCAGGCGCCGACCCCGGCGCGGGCGCCGACCCCGGCGCGGGCGCGGACTGCGGGGCAGGCGCCGGCGCGGTCGCGGCCTCCGCCGGCCGCGGCAGCTCGATGTCCGGGGCGATGCCCCGATGATTGATCGAGATGCCGGAGGGCGTGTAATACAAGGAGGTGGTCAACTTCACGGCCCGATCGTTCGACAGCGGGATCACCGTCTGCACCGAGCCCTTGCCGAAGGTGGTCCGCCCCATGAGCGTCGCGCGATGCTGATCCTTCAGCGCGCCCGCCACGATCTCCGCGGCCGACGCCGAGCCGCCGTTCACCAGCACCACGATGGGGGCGCCGTTCATCTCATCGCCGGGCGTGGCGGAGAAGGCGAATTTCGATTCGGGCGTCCGGCCCTTGGCGGTGACGATCACGCCGCTGTCGAGAAACGCATCCGCAACCGCCACCGCGGCGTCCAGCACCCCGCCGGGGTTGTTGCGCAGGTCGAGCACCAGACCCTTCAAGGGGGCGTGGTTGCGCTTGCGCAGGTCCTTGAGCGCCTTGAGCAGATCGTCGCCGGTGGTGTCGCTGAACTCGGAGATGCGCACGTAGCCGTAGTCCGGCTCGGCGAGCTCCGCGCGTACGCTGTGCAGCTCCACGCGCGCGCGCTTCAGCGTGAACGTCAACGGCTCATCGCTCCCTTCGCGCAGGATGCCGAGCTTCACGCTGGTGCCCTCCTTGCCGCGCATGCGGTCGATGGTGTCGCCGAGCGCCGTGCCGTTCACCGCCACCCCGTCGACGGTCGCGATCACGTCCCCCGGACGAATGCCCGCGGCGGCCGCGGGCGACCCGTCGAAAGGCGACACGACCACCACCTGATCGTCCTCCAAGGACACCTCGATGCCGACCCCGGAGTACTCCCCCGAGCTGCTGATCTTGATCTCGTCGTAATCGTCCCCGGTCAAATAGGCCGAGTACGGATCGAGCGAAGACACCATGCCGCGGATGGCGGCCTGCAGCAATTGATGGTCATCGACCGGATTGACGTAGTCGCGCTCCACCCGGTCGAGCACCTCGGCGAGGATGCGCGCATCCTGCCAGGGCAAATCCTCGGCGGCTGCCGGCGGCGCCGGCTTGGCGGCCGCGGGCGCCTGAGCGTACGCGGCGGCCGCGCCGCCGGCCGCCACCGCGCGCGCGCTCCCGCCGGACCGCCACGGAGCTCGGAGCACTGTGGTG
>VFSW01005179.1_pt1 | contig 19332 bp, 28 predicted proteins | sample 5358111 | NCBI WGS metagenome assembly VFSW01 (sample SAMN11554181, study PRJNA540505) | mine drainage metagenome | isolation source: sediment from site ElyBrook_90M | place: USA: Ely Copper Mine, Vershire, VT | collected 2017 | reverse complement strand
TTTATAGATTTTATTCTGTGTTTTGTTTGTTTCGTGTCTGTGGTTGTTGGTCTGTTTGATTTTCAGTTTTATCCCCTGTGGCTGGTCTATGTTGGGGGATTCATTTCATGAGGCGATTACAGTCGGAATATAGTCGGAATACACTAGCACATTCTTATACAATTATGCGGTTATCGGTTATAGGTGAATATAAAATCAATGGTTTATGTGATTAGTTTGATCAGTATTATGCGGTTATTTTTTAATTTGATCAGGTGGGGACGATCCCCAGGACCCACCCCCCTTGAAAAATACCAGGGCTTTTGTCGAATAGGCCCCTCATTGCTGGTTATAAATAGGGGGATAGTCTAAAACCCTTTTTACTATTGGTCGGAATTGGTTTGTGTGTTTAGTTGATTTGATAAATTTTGAAGTCTCAAATGTTGGAAAAGCGGGGGCGCGGGGGAGCGCAAAGCATCATGGATATTGATCAGAACGCACATACGGCCTCACCTACGCCCGGCGCCGAACTCCTCACCGGGTTCGAGCAGTACATCCGCCAACTGCGGGGTCTGCAGGCGTCGTCGACCAAGCGGTACGTCTCCCACGTACTCGAATTTTTTGCCTGGAGAGCGGGCAACTCCCAAAATACCCCCATTGTTTCCCTGGAGCCCGTAGAGCTGCGCAAGGAGGTTGAGGAGTACCTGAAGTGGTGCTACCGGAAGGGCAACGCAAATACGACCCGCCTTACGAAGATAGCGGCTCTGAAAAATTACTTCCGCTACTTGGTTCACGAGGGCCAGCTTTCCAAGGACCCGACTCCGGAGATACCCATGCCTCCGGCCGACAGTGCTCCGATGACCACCTTCAACCGGCCCGAGGTGCTGGCCATGTTCCGGACCATCGACCTATCGACCGAGAAAGGCATTCGCGACGTCGTGTTCCTGATCCTCGGCGCGTTCGCCGGGTTCCGCGTGTCCGAGATTGTCAAGTTCAACCTGGAGGACGTCATCGACGACGGCACCGAGATCGATCTGTACATCCGCGGCACCCGCAAGAAGCGCGGCCGCACGGTCTGGATCTGGAAAGCCGCCGGCCACTTCGTCCGCGCGCTCCTTCTGGCCCGCCGGGCCCAGGGAGCCACGACCGGCGACCCGCTCCTGGTGAGCTACTACAAAAATGGCGCGCCCCGGGGAAACCGCAGACTGACGAACGACGCTTGCGACGCTCTCATAAAAACGCTTGCCGCCCGGGCCGCGATCCGGAAGGCCCCGATCAAGACGCACATGCTCCGGGCCACGCACGCAAACGATTTGCAGCGCATCCGCGGCTACGCCATGCCGCAGATCATGGAGCGCCTCGGCTGGAAGCACCTGATCACAGTGGAACGCTACCTGGTGCGGCGCGAGCGTATCCACAAGGTCTATAACAACCTGCACGAATACTGGATCGACTTCACGAGGATCTGGACCAAGGGCATTGATCCTGCCCCCGAGGAGAAAAACGAGCAATGAGAAAAATACCGATTGTTTTGAATTTTGAGCGCACCAAGCAAATCGGCCACGTTGTTATCGACGATGAATTCACGCGACGCACGGATTACGTACTCGCCATTGGATACCGTGCTGAAAGTCCGGAACATGAACGCGGCCGTGGCGAAGTTCTGGAGTTCGGCTTGATTCCCGACAGCAATTACCGGGCTTATCTTGACGACAGAAATGCTTTTCGGTGGATTCGTCGTCCTGCGCGCCAGGCTATTGATTCGCAGGAAAATAAAACCGGACTGTATCCTGAAGAGCAGTCGGTAATGGACAAACTCATGGAGGCCTTGACCGCTTTTCAAAAACTCGAGCGCGAGCATCCAGACGAAATGCGGGAGTTTGTGGACGGTATCCATCGCTGCCAGGATGTGCTGGGCATGCGGGTCTTACGGCGGTCGGTTCCCATGGGCTGGCCGACATATCAGTGCGAAAAAAAGGAGGACGCGAATGCTGCTAGCCGAAGCGCAGAGAAACATGGAGGTCCGGCCGATGTCTAATACTCGCCGGCAAAACCGCGAAACATTCGTTCGTTTGTTTCAGGGTTTTGTTAACGAGTACGGAGCCGTCGCCGGAGAAAAGATCATCAAGCATCTCGTGGACAATGCAGGAGGCCTGCGGTTGTGGATCCCCGGGAACGACATCCCGGTAAACCAGTCCCTGATCATCCACGGCGATCCGCTCTGCACACACAGTGCATGCTTCAGGCGGCTGTGGAGAAGCACCTGCCGCGAGTTCGGCCAGGCCTCCGGCCGCGCGATCATGAACAAGATCGTCGTCGAGTTCGGCGGCCGCCGCGTCAGCTTTCCGGATTACGAGGACATCTACAAGTGGGAGCGGAACGAGAAGATGAAGAACCAGTTCACGGGCAACAACATCGACGAGATCGCCGCCCGCTGGGGCATGAGCCCTCTGCGCGCGCTGCAGATCGTGACTGGCGAAGATGAATTGGGCAATGAAGAAATCGGAATGCGGAATTAGATGGTTTTGTCACCGATGTAGAAAAATCAAAAAGGGTAAATGATGAAAAATTCACCAGAAACGCTTCATAAAAAAAAGATACTGAAACGAGCATGGAAAACGAAGTCAGATCCCAACTCATTTCCAAAGTTTATTCGCAAAAAGTGTAAAGATTGCGGCAGGGTAAAATATTGCGAATGGCAAAGCAGTTTTACTCAGACCGGCAAACCTGAATATAGAGCCCGTTGTGTTGATTGTCACAGCGAACATAGAAAAAGCCATCGTCGGGCTGCACAGGCAAAAATCTTCAGGAATAAAAGTCGCAGAGCATGGAAGCTCAAGCGTAAGCAGTATGCAGTTGATAGGCTGGGGGGAAAGTGCGTCAGATGTGGGCATACAAGGTTATCGTCACTCACGTTTCATCACTTGGCCCCGGAAATAAAAGAAATAGACATAGGTGCCGCACTTATAGATTTTTCTATCGAGAGGTTGAATAGAGAATTAGACAAATGCCAACTTCTATGCGCCAACTGCCATATGGATTTACACGAAGAATTAGAAAATAAAAAAGGAGGAAGTAAATGTACGTGCTATTTGAAAAAGGCATGAAGGTATCGGCCAAAATATATTCCGCAGAAGGCCAAATTGAAAATAGCGCAATTCAACAGGTAAAGAATATGAGCACGCTTCCTTTCGTTTTTCATCACACCGTCCTAAACGCCGATGGACATACTGGCTACGGCATGCCCATCGGCGGGGTGATGGCAACCGAAGGCGTTGTGATCCCGAATGCCGTGGGTGTCGATATCGGCTGCGGCATGACCGCGGTCCGGACGTCGATCACGAACATGCCCGCCCCGGCGATCAAAGACCTGCTCACCCGTATACGGGCGAGAATACCCGTGGGCGTCAATCAAAAACATAAGGAGATGCAGGCCGAAGACCTGATGCCCAGTAAGATCATGACCGACGGCATGATCATAGAGCGCGAATACCAGAACGCCCGCCGGTCCATCGGCAGTCTGGGCAGCAACAACCACTTCATCGAGATACAGAAAGGCGACGACGGCCACATCTGGATCATGCTTCATTCCGGATCCCGCAATCTCGGCAAGCAGGTAGCGGACCATTATAACCATTTCGCCGTGCAGCTGAATGAGCGCTATTTCAGCACCGTGCCCACGAGATGGGAGCTGGCATTCCTGCCCCTGAACGATCCGCTCGGCCAGGCATACCTCGAAGAGATGAGATACTGTGTGGAGTTTGCAGCGGCAAATCGGAAGGTCATGATGGACCGCATCGTCGAAGAACTCAGCCGGTTCAGTGCCGGTGTGGAATACGGTACTATCATCGATGTGCCCCATAACTACGCTGCCATGGAAAACCACTTCGGCCGGAACGTCATGGTCCACCGCAAGGGCGCCACATCCGCGCGCGCGGGACAACTGGGCATCATCCCCGGGTCCCAGGGCATGGCCAGCTACATCGTCCGCGGCAAGGGCAACCCCGAAAGCTTCATGTCGTGCAGCCACGGCGCCGGCAGGAAGATGAGTAAGAAAGAAGCGCGGGGAGAAACGAAGACGGAACGTTCGCTGGATCTCAAAAAGGAAATACGCAAACTCGAAGATCGCGGGATCATCCATTCCATCCGTTCGGTCAAGGACCTGTCCGAGGCCTCCGGCGCGTACAAGAACATCGACGTGGTGATGAAGGAGCAGGAAGACCTGGTAGAGATCGTCGTGAAGCTCGAACCGCTGGCCGTGGTGAAAGGGTAAACGGCTGGGCCGAATGAGGAGTTTAGAATTAGGGATTAGGTACATTGCGTCCAACGCTGAGTTGAGGCGTTCAACGCCTCGAACGATTGGTTATCGTTCGGGGTCGAAAGGAAAACATGAACCGAATATTCTATAAACCTACTGTCTGGTATCAGTGGCTTCTTCACTTTTTCGGAATAGCATGGCACAATAAATATTTCAACGAATGCACGAGTGATTTTAATTGCTGTGTTGAAATGGGAAGAAAATGCTGGCTCGTGTTCCCCAAATATTTGACCCGCAGGGGTCCATTTGGAGACAGGGTTTAAACGATAACGCCGCGCATGAACGGCGAGCGAAGCGAGCCCGATTCAATGCGCTCGTTGGGAACACGGCGGAGTGCAAACCAATAGCTAGGAGGTTTTCATGGGCGTAGGCTTTCCCGCAACACTGCTGCTTCAAGAATTCGGATCGAAGATCGAAGACGCCTTCGGCGACATGCCGTTTCACGTCGGCTCGTCGCTTAAGGAAAAGACCGGGTGGCGCGATGTGGACGTCCGGCTGATGCTGGACGACGAGACCTACATGGCAATGGGCCTGGGCGATCCCAAGTATCCACACCACAATGCTAAATGGGTCGCCCTCTGCCTGGCATTCTCCGCCCTCGGGAAGGAAATGACGGGCCTGCCGATCGACTTTCAGATCCAGCAGCGGACCCTCGCAAATGAAACATTCCCAGGACAGGGCCAGAATCCGCGCTCGGCCCTGGGCGTCGTTCCGCACAAGATGAAAGATGCCGATGAGGTTGCTCAGGAATTGTTCTTCCGTACGGCATATAACGACATCACTGTGGCTGTCAAAGAATATCACGCCGCACTCGAGCGCCGCGAGCATGGCGGTGTGGCGCAGAACCGGGCGTTCCAGAAAATAGAGAAAATCATCAGAGAGGGCCAGACGCCTCAAAAGGATAACCTTCATGAATGAGGAAGAAATGAGACTGGCGCAGGAAGCCGAGGACCTTCTCAAGGCAACGTATCACTGCGAGCAATATGACTGTACGATCCTGCCCGGCGCCTGCGCGAAACGATATGCCGCCGCCCAGGCCGGCGCGGACAAAGTCTCCGAAGATATCGATTTCGAACTTTGTCTGTTATGCGAACGCGGGCTCCTTGCATTCAAGGAGAGCGGCCTGGAAATCCCGAAGCAAACAGGGCAAGAAGCCCGGCAGGCCCAGCGCCATCGGTGGGTAGGAAAAAACGGAGGGCAGCCAGTGTACAAGAAAAAGCCGTGCGATAAGTGCCATGAGTCGTTTCAACCGAACGGAGGGCGGCAGACCACATGCCATAAATGCAAGCCGCCCAAAGAGAAGAAGGAGAAGCAACGCCCGCCTTCACCCCCGCCCGTTCCCGCGCTGCCCGGTTTGGAGCCGCAGGCGGAAATCGTCAACAAGGTCCCCGCGCTGTGTGAAGGCGTCATCCAGAAAATGACTGCCGATCTCAACGTGAAGCTTATCGAAGCGCGGGATCTCTACACGGCCCTGAAAGTGCTCAAGCAGTACGATGACAGCATTAAACTTCCCGACCTCAAGCAGCTTGGAGGATAAACCTTAAAAGGAGTGATATTCACGGTGAAAGTATGAGCCTCGAAGAAGAAATCAAAAAGGTTGAATCCTGGGCCTGCTGCCTGGAGCCGGAGCGCCGGGTCCGGGCGGAGCATTGCGTGAAGTACCTGCTCTCGTTGATCATCCGGGAGTGGCCTGCCGGTGGGTGGGTGGCGACGCTGCCCGAGACAGGCCGCACCTTTCATAACGGGAAAGAGATTGCACTGGGGAAATACTGGTTCAAGGACCGGCAGGATGCGGTCTTTGCTGTGTGTGAAGACGGGAAGGGGGCATCATGAGGGAAATCTGGAAAATCGTACTTCAAGAAGCATCGCCGAATACGCAGAGATTCCGCTGGAAGGTGAAGATCGTCAGCGGCGATGAAGGCAAGGCCGTTGAGGCCCGAGGTGACTCCCCGGCTCAGGCATACCGCAGTGCATGCGTAAAGCTCGTATTGAAACCGTTTTTGGACGTGGCCGAATGCTGCGACCAGAAGAAAGCCGGAGATGCGTCGAATAAAAATATCACGGAGCTTCAGCGCGGCAACACCTCCCTGATCGAGGCACTGATGGACATGGTAGCGCAGCACTGCATCAACAACGGTGACCAGGAGCATTTGATTTATAGCGCCGGAGGACTGTCCGCAAATGAAGCGGCGCTGGACCTGCTCGAAGAGGCCGGATATGCCAAGGATGACGACGGCAAGGGCGTTCGGTATCATCTGCTGTACGAAAAGCTTGAGGCTCGGAAGCAGGCGGAGGCATAGCGTCTGATCCATGAACGAAGAACTATTTACAGAGAATATCTCAGAAGATCGGCCGGAACAAACCGACCGGGTTATTTCTACCCTTCACGCCCAGCTGGTAAAGGCGACCGAAAAGTGGATGAGAAACACGATCGGTTGTGGTGTGACCTTCCGGGAATTTGTAGCTTACACATCAACAGGAGAGATCCCCGATGTGATCGGCTGGGTCAACGGTCATTGCATCATGGCCGAGGTAAAGGTGTCACGCGCAGACTTTCTTTCCGACGGGAAGAAGAAGCACCGGCAACCCCTGCTGGCGAATGAAGTGCTCGGCCACTATCGATTTTATGTCACGCTGCCCGGAATAGCGAAGGCCGAAGAAATACCGGAGGGCTGGGGCTTGTACGAACTGCGCGGGCGCGGCATGAAGCACATTGCGGGAGTGAACTATAAGAACTGCGGGACCCCACCGTTTCAGTCGAACCGCAGAGATGAGGTCGCAATCATGTACTCTGCATTGCGGCGTCTGGAACTACGGGGCGTGCTGGAGCGAGTTTATGAACGAATATAATATGCAGACGATAGTAAAAGCAACTTCTCTCGTAGTCACAATAGGGGCCAGCATCAATGCCGTTCTTCGGATCGATGGAGGAAACAGCGCCAGGCTCCTCGATGAATATTTCCGATATCATGAAGACGAATTTAACAAAGACAAACTTATGGGGTTGATCCTGGTTTCAGCCTGGCTCAAAACACGGGGCGTAAAATACGAACTGAAGGCAGGAGAAGGCTGCGGTCTTGTGACGAAATACAGGACACGCCTCTGTTTGCATCTTGCACAGCTTGTCCATGATCATCCGGTGATTCCACAACTGTGAGGAGAACATTTTGAGCCAAAGACCTTTGACCGAAGAAGAGCGCGCAGAGCTCAATCATTTAAACGCCGCGATTGACAGCGCAATCGCTGCACGAAAAGCATGGCTTGATCAAAAGATGGAGGAGTGCTCGAACCTGAAGATAGGGGATTACATCTATGATCTGGACTCCGGGCTTCGATTGGGGAAAGTAACGCGCTTGTATCGATATTGGGATAAGCAGAATGCTCTCCTGGATAAATCACCGCATTGCGACTATGAGTATGAAGTATCGCCGCCGGGATGTTATGACAATACTTCCAGGCAAACCGGACGTCGGTTCGGATCGAGAAAAGAGGCAGCCGCTGCATTCGGATGGCCAGTGTAATAATAATAAAATCGAAAAGGAGGAGCACATGAAAGAAAAAAGCAGTGAATGTACAAAGTGTTTGTTCGAACGAGAAACAGGGCTTCATCTCTCCGTCACTGATATCTATGTCGACGGAGACGGGCACGAGAGCGAAATGCGGTGGATCCCGCGATTCACGGCATGCTTTGCGCTCACCAGCGTGGCCGCTGTAGCAACGCCTTCTGGTCGGGCCGGGAACTGGTTCCATCCAAAAAAGATACAGTCCGCCTGGAAATCGGGGGTTGATTATGTAACTGCCTTGATGGGCGGCTGGTGGTGCGATAATTATCTCGCTTCCGCCTTCGACGCTACGAGGAAGAGCCAGGGCACCGTCTGCAGCGGGTCGGCCGCGTATGTATCGCAGCGAGGTGTCGCGCCTATGGTCAACCAGAACCTCGCTCATTTCCGCAAACACCTTGCTTCCCGTTTCGAGAAAGGCGGTTTTGCCGGCAGCGGCGGCTGTGTGGACTGGTCAGGCAAAGGAGGCCTGATCACGAACCAGCATTGGGAAGAGCTCCGGATCTGGGCCAGCATCAATGGCTGGGAGCTGCACGGGAACACCCACGGCTACCATGCCCCTGGCAACATCCCTTCCTGGCACAAGGACCCGAACGAGATCGGCATTCTGGACGAATCCTGGCCGGCGAGTTGGGGCCTCAGCATCACCGGAGGCGGGCCGCGGTCATGGGATGTTCCGGTCGGAGACTTCTGCGGCAACCGGTGGGAATTCGCGGATGGTCTGCGGCTCCACGATGGAGTTATCTACAGCGCCGGAAAGACCATCAATCCCTGGACCGATCCCCAGGATGGCTACAAACATAAGGCGTTCGTAAATACGGCCTTATCTCTCACCGGAGTGGAATCCGGCCAGAGCATTGCCTCTTACAGGGAAGAGGAGAGCATCAGGCTGCAGGGCATACCTGCAAGCAGCATAGCGCCTGAGAAAGCAGGAATTGAAGGCGGAGGCATCTGGTACTATTCTCACGGCGAAACCAGTGCCCTTCGTGGCGGCTCCGCCCTCATCGGGCCTCGGTGCCCTGGTGCGCTCGACTTGAGCAGCGATCCGTGGATCTATGGCAGCGTTGTCGCCGCGCGCGCAGTTCTTGTTCCCTGAAATCTGATTACTGTGTTCTGACGTCCGCCCGAGAGGGCGGACTCTTCAAGGGGAAACATGGAACCGTTAATAATACAGAAGAAGCATGAAGATCTGATGCTGTATGCATACAATTGTCTCGGCCAGTTCCCAAAGAGTGAGCGGCATGTTCTCGCCGCGGATATACGGCTGGGGTTGTATGCGATCGATGGACTGATCATCCGGGCTCAGAAGAGGTATTTCAAAAAGACGACGCTCCAGGACCTGGATATCGAGATCGAGCTTCTGAAGAACAAGATCAGGATGGCGAAGGACCTGAAGTTTCTGCCATTCAAAAAATACGAGAACCTTCAAAAGATGCTTCTCGATATCGGCAGAATGGTCGGAGGTTGGATAAAGAGTTCGGGGACGTGACCGATTGCCCTTCGTGGCGGCTCCAACAACAACGGGCCTCGGTGCCCTGGTGCGCTCAACTTGAACAACGATCCGTGGAACTATAACAACGATGTCGCCGCGCGCGCAGCTCATTTTACGGCAGAAGCATGAAAGGGATCGTCCAATTGCGGATTTCGGATTGCGAAATGCGGATTGAAAAGCGTTCACACCCCGAACCTTTTGTGACAGTCCAAAATTTGAACAGGTCGCGTTCCTTGTAGGACCGATTGAGGTTCTGCAAAAATAACAGTACCTTGCGGATGGTTAGTAGCGAAAGCGAACCCCATCCGTGAGGATTTAATTAACAGGATAAGGAGAATCTCCATGATAAAAGAACAGGTAACACTCAGAGAGACAGCCGAATTTCTTAATGAACTGCTGAAGACTGACCCAACGACGATCAACGCTCTTTTCAATATCCGGATTTATTGCAATCAGGGTCTTGCGGAACACCCAACAGTACAGGTCGGATGCCAGGGCGATGGGAAACAAAGAACTTGCCAGGTCGGATTCATCGGAATTCTGAATGGGCTATTTGGCATAGATGAAAAAGGTTGGGGCCATTTGGCTCTTGATATGGATAATGGATCGATCAAAAGATTCATCGTGTTGAATGATGAACGGATTGCCAAGACGATAGATGAAGTCCCGCAAGATTAGAGAAAATGAGACGACACAATAATCTATACAGCCGCATCTGTGATTTCGAGAACCTTCACCTGGCGTTCCGAAAGGCCTCCCGGGGCAGGAGGTTCATGTCGGAGGTCCTTAACTTCCACAAAAGCCTCGAGGAAAACCTGATCGGCATCCAGGACGAACTGATCTCCGGCACATACGAACCGCGTCCGTACAGGACGTTCACGATCCATGAGCCCAAGGAGCGGATCATTCACGTTGCGCCGTTCCGCGATCGCGTCGTTCATCATGCAATCATGAATATCATCGAGCCCATCTGGGACCGGTTGTTCATTTACGACACCTACGCCTGCAGGAAGGGCAAGGGAACGCATGCCGGCGTGAACAGAACCACGGAGTTCCTCCGGGCATCGCAGGAAAAGTGGGGCAAGACTTACTGCTTTCAAAGCGATATCTCAAAGTGCTTCCCCTCGATCAATCATCATATCCTGATGCGGATCATCGAGCGAAAGATAAAATGCAAGGGCACTCTGAGGCTGTTCGAAAAGATCATTTTTAACGGTGGGGATCTGAATGACCCGGACTCGCACAATCTGCCGATCGGTAACCTGATCTCACAGTGGGCCGCGAACCTGTACCTCGGCGAACTTGATTATTTATCATATCTTGATGCCCATGATCTCCGATTAGAGGCGCCAATGGGTTGCGATTACCTGGCGTCCTCATCTGACGGCGGGTATGTTTGGTGTGAGAAATGCGGCGCAGTGACCGAAGAACACCTGCTTCAATGTAAGAGAAGGGGCTGCCCTCCGCAAAAAGAATATAAGGCCATGGGATGGAAGACAGCATGCTGAAATCCGCCACCTACCGCGCCGCTGCCCGAAAACTCCGCATGATCGCGGATCAGTTCGACGCCCGCAGCAAGCCGAAGACACCCCGGCAAGACAGAACACCCTGCGCTCGCGCTAAACACTCGCAACCACTGGGTGCAGGTTCCGCGCTCACGAGTGCGGTCTACGGTCTGTCACGCTATGCAAAGGCGCTCGCGGACCGGCATCGGCGGAAGATAGAAGGCAGGTCGAAGCAGATCAAAAGGACGTTCATATGAAGCGCCTCATACTTTGCGCCGGCGCCGAAGCAAAAACAATACGCCGCGCACTCGAAGTAATGAACGCCCTTGAGCATTCAAGAAATATGGGTGGCCTAATCCTCATTGACGATACGCCTCCTGCTCCGGTCCTGGAATTAAAGAAACTTCCCCAAGAGCTTCTGGACCAAAATCTTCCGCTGATTGACCTGCCCCGGGACCGCAAGGATTGGAAAACGATCAAAGAACGCCGCGCGGAAATGAGAAGTCTCCCCCGACACTATAAGAAAAAGTAATCGCCCTAAAATCAATTTTAATTTGATTTTCTCCTAAAGGAGGCATAAACTCCTACACATCAAAAGTTAATCCATTGTTTTTCAATAGATTTCCGGTTTCTCCTTTAGGGGAAACTCCTTGACAGATCATAATCCGGCCCGGTATACTTAAGGCATCTGCTGCGGTAGATAACATGAAACAGACAATTCGAAAATACCTCATCCGCTACAAGTGGTTCCGTAGCCTCCCTATCCATATCAATATCAGGATGGAATGCATGGTTTATCGGGACGACCAGGAAGCCGAGTGGGTAGCGTCGTGCCTGGATCTTGGCCTGGTAGCGGCCGGCCCGAGAAAACTGGACGCCATGAAGGGTCTGAAAGAAGTCATCCAGACGCAACTCCAGTTCACCGCGGAGAATGACAATTGGGCGCACCTGTTCCATCCGGCTTCGGCCGAAGAATGGGAGCGGTACGAGCAGCTCAGGAACGCCCATCGCCGGCAGGCTTGTCAGCACGAGAAGTTGAATACGTCCGGATTGAAGCGCCCGGTGGACCTGTGCTTTGCCTAGTCGTCCGCACCGTCTTAAACATCACGAGTTGCTCAAGCGTCTGAAACCGTACGGGGTCGGGGTGCTGGACCATCGGGGCAAAGGCAGTGAAGAGGTCCTCGGCTATCTCGACCGGAAGGGTCCGACCATTCCGGTAAAATGTCACGGCAGCGGTACGGAATATAGCCCGAACGTGATCAAGTATGTGCTCAATTGTTTCAGCATCGATCATGATAAGTTCTGGGGATAGGTAGCCAAGGAGAACTATGCAACTACAACCCGTAACATTAGGCCGGTCCCGCTACCGGCCGCCGGCATCTGTCCAGTCTGATCAGTGCTCCATCGCAATCGGTGGGTCAGGAATCAGGGAAGCTATGCTGGTCTTCTCGGTGGCCCTCAATACATTCTGTCATGCCGTTTTATCTCTGGAAGGTGTCAAGAGAGTCGGGTTCAAGGAAAGGGGAGAAAGCATCTCCGTCTGGACCTTTGTCGACGATCCATCTCATGAAGTGCTTGCCAAGATATATGCCGCCGAGCTTGTATTCAGGGATGCCATCCCGGATATCATCTTCGATTTTTCGGTGAAGTATGAGGACACCGCGACCGTCCCGCCCAACTTCTACGTCTTCGAAGGCTGACGCATGCCGAACAGCGATCAGCATTATCGCAAAGCAATCAGAAATCTCGAGTTTTACGAAAGCATATCCGGCACGTATTCCGACTGGGCCATGACCGGCCTGTTCTATACCGCCCTTCATCTGGTCGATTCCTATCTCGCCACAAAAACAACGGACGGGCTCCATCCCGAAAATCATAATCATCGTGACGACTGTGTCAGCAAGGTCTCGGAACTGCGGCCCATCTATCCTCATTACCGGGCGCTGCAGGATTTCGAACACCGGGCAAGATATAAGATGAACGCCTATACTCAGCGGCAGGCCGAAGAAGCCCATGATAAATATCTCAAGCCGATCAAAGAAGAGATAGATGGACTTTTAGGAAAAGAATAAAACATTGCCAAGGCCGGATCCCCTCCGGCCTTTTTTAATTTTCCCCAAATCAAACCGCTTTTCTCATCGCCTCCGCGTCACACTGTCACCCCGTCACACCCTGCATTCGCGCTGAACACACCCTGCATGCAGCGGCAAGCGCTTTATTGACGCGGGTGCAAGTCTCATAAACGCTGGGTGCAGGCGCTGTCACGCTTACCCTCGAACCGCCTCGGCCAGAACTGTTATGTTTTTTTTGCTATAAGCAATAGAAATAGTATTGTGCCCCCTCACCCGAACCCTCTCCCACTCGGGGAGAGGGACAGTCGGACAAGGATATTTCTATCGCGGGGACATGTGGAGGGCGGATCGTCCAACGGTCCAGCCAAAGGTTCGAATCCTTTTCCCCGCTCCAGCTACGTTCCCCCAGTAGCTGATCCCCAGTGATTATGAGTGCACAGCGCGAGTGCAGGGGACTACCGTTATGGCCGAATCAAGAGAAGATAAAATACGCCGCCTCAAGAAGCAACTCACGCTGGTCACGACGAGCCTGTCGAACGCGATCACGCAGGTCACCGCCGGCAAGGTCGTTGCCGCCAGCATGATCGAAGATCTTACTACTTCGCAGCAGGATCTTCTGGACAAGATCAAAAAACTTGAAAATCCCGAGCCCGAACCTCCCTCCCCAACCCCTCCCATGGAGGGAGGGGCTACGGCTGAGCCCGACCCTGAATCCGGCGCCGAGCCCGATCCGGAGAAGCGCGGCATCCTGGAGAAGTTCGCCGTCCGTCCCCGGCCGTATCACATGAGCGAAGCGGCAATCAGGCAGCGCAAGGACGCGACCAAAAGCCCCAAAAAGGCCGAGGCGATGATGGGCAACACCAACGCCTGGAAGACCGGGGAGCATGCCAGGAGCTTCGTTGCGCGCGTGTTCCGGCCTTGCCTTTCCTCGTGCCCGAACTATCCCTGTGAACTCATCGCAGAAGGCGAGACCGCGGCCGGTTCCGTATGCCTGGACAAGAAGGAATTCGTCAAGGGCCTCATGGCCGTGCAGAAGGCGCTGCGTACTGGAGAGTTGACCGATATCAAGGAAATCATGGCGCTTCGCATCGCCGGGAACCTGGACATCATCGGCATGCTGCAGCAGGACATCCTTTAGAACGGCGTGAACTGCCTGTCCGAGAAGATCGACAAGGACGGCAATGTCGTCGGCCACGAGCTCAAGCCGCGGCCGTCGCTCCTCGTGCTGCCGAAGCTTACCGAAGTTACCAACGCCACGTCAGCCGATACCATGATCTCCCCGCGCGAGATCGCGCGGAACAAGGTTGAGAAGAAGAAGGCCAAGACCATGGCGGATATCATGAGCAACCTCGGGTTTACTCCCGAGGAAAGTTCCGTCGAGGTAGAGGATCCATGACGGACGCGCTCACGGCCACTGAGACTATAGAGCCCATCGAACACGGCGCTCTCAGGAAAGGCATCCGCGTTCCTCCCGAGGACTTTGAACTGTGGCTGGAAAAACTGGACTGGACCTGGCACCAGCTTGCGCGCAAGGAATTCCCGAGCGTCAAATTCAGACACTATTACGGCCAGCGCATCAAGCTTCCGCGGCCCTACCTCTCGCTCGAAGAATTCCAGTATGCCTGCATCGCCAACGATCCCGTGCTCTGGTGCGAGGGGTTTCTCCGACACCCGAAAAATCCAAAGCTCCCCTGGCGGTTCTGGGATTACCAGAAGCCTTCTATCCGGCACTTCGGAAACGTTCTTCATGAGGACGGCGCCGAGGTCGGCAAGTCCCGCGAGATCATCGGCTATGCCTTGTGTGAGATGTTCACGAATGCCTACGGCAGCGGCCTTGTCGTAGCCCCGCTGTTCACGCATGTGCTGAAGCTTGCACTTTCCTGCGTGCGTCAGATCAAGCAGAACCCTATTCTATCACCGGCGCTCAAGGCCCACGTCAAGTACCCGCAGCACTCTATCGAGCTCAGCAACGGGTTCGAGACGTTCTTTCTGCCTGCGGGGTACGACGGCGAGAACATCCGCAGCGTCCACGTCGAGACCTTTTCGATGATCGACGAAGCGGCCAAGCTCAAGAACCCGGATATCTACAAGGAATACTGGCGCGCGGCTGAGCCCAGCTGCGTTCATCGCATTTATTCTACCCCGGACGGCAATCGCTCGACCGTCTTTTATCGCCTGTGCCAGCGCGCCGAAGGCAAAGAGGAAATCAAAAAGAACGTCGACGAAGAGGATGCGCTCGAAGACTCGCTGGGCGGAGACATCGCGTGGAAAAAGTTCCACTGGAGCAAGGAACTCATGCCCCCACCGTTCTGGACCCCGGAGCGCCGGCGCTTCTACGTCAAGGAGTACGGCGGCGAAGATTCCCCGGGCTACCAGCAGAACGTGCTCGGCAACTGGGGAGATCCCGAGAACAGCGTCTTCCCCTGGTACTCGTTCGCACGGCTTTTGCGCGATATCCCGGAATACCGGGTGCTCAAGATCCTCGTGGACGACTCCCAGGACGAGGTCAGCATCTTCGGCGCGAAGTATGCTCCGCAACCCGGCGGAGGCGACGGCAACACCGGCGCCCGCAGGGAGACCAAGCCCGAGGAAGTCATCCTGGCAGATCATCGGCTGCCGAAGCATGGATTCGATATCCGGCAGGAGATCAAGAGCTTCTTTTCGAACATCCCCGGGCTCAAGTTCGGCGGCGGCGATCTGGGCTTTTCCCGCGACCCCACGGAGATCTACGTCAAGCTCATCATGGGCAAGACCCATCGCCTGGCCGCCCGCCTGCAGATGAAGGGCGTGACCTACGACCAGCAGTGCGAGGCGATCGATGCGCTGGACGACGTGTTCGACGCAGGGGAAAAGCGCATGGGCTGGGGCTTCGACTTCGGCAACGCCGGCAGCGCCGTGGTCCAGATGCTCCAGGCCTCTGCCGAGGGCAGCAATGCCGCGAGTGCAAGCGCCGCGTCACGGTACTACGACAAGCGCTACGAGGACCGGCTGTTCGGGTACCTCTTCGGCGAGACCTATGAGGCCGTGAACGAAGACGGCGAGCTCTTGATGGATCGACACACGGAAAAGCCGATCAAGCTCACGGCCAAGGAGCTGTCTTCCGACCTGCTGGTGAAGAAGATGCAGCGGCTGGAGCTGGAATACCCCTACGACCCGGACATTATCCTGATGTACCCGAACCACACGTACCGGGAAGGAGACAAGCACCGCATTTACAAGAAAGAGGACGACCACGTGATCGACGCCGACCGCGCGGTCACGCTGCGGGTGATCCTGCCGGGAGCGGAACGGGAAGACGAGTTCGCGTGCGGATCGAAGTTGCGGTGATGCGGTTACTGATTAACCACGGGTTGCGGAGGACCGCAACATACAGCCTGCATTCGTGCGGGGCACTCATAACCGCTGGCCGCAGGCGGATGAACATAGGCAAAGGCGGTCTCTCGCGGAGGCGCGGAGTTCGCGGAGAAATAACATGAAACTGACGGATCTCGAACCGGCATGGCTGTCGCCGGACGTATTCATATTTCGCAGCCCGACAGGCTACCGGGACCTGATCACCTGCAAGCGCGTTCCGATGCCGAGGAATGAACAGTATGCGCTTATCTATGAGAAAAACCCGCAGTACAAGGGGAAGATCGTCGTGCTTACCGTTCCGGAGTTCGCTTGGAAATTCGAGGGGAATGATTTCAACACGCTTACCGTAACACCGAGCATAGACGCGAGCGCAAGCGGGAACTGGCATGGATTCATCAGGAATGGAGAGGTGACATAGTGCAATTCAAGCGGGTCTCCGATATCGAAGAATGGGTACCGGGCAGTTATGGGAAAGATGTTCAAGGTAATTGGATGATCATGTTTCCCGACGGCAGATTGGGCAGTCTCAAATTACATGAGGTTGTCGAACATGATGATGGAACGATTACGGTCAGTCCCTCGATATTGGTGACGGGCGGCGGGATTGCAACACAAATTCACGGTTATTTGGAACGTGGTGTGTGGAGAGATTGTTAATTGGGCGTGACGGGTTTCGACGGGGGTAGGAGGCAATTGACAGCATGCCGTGGTGCCTCGGCCACGTAAAACAGAGGCAATAATAACTGCCAAGAAGAACGACAACAAAGTCGTATCGATCTTTGCAAAGCGCCCGGCCGCAAGACCGGAGCTTGCTCTCGCTGCCTAAAAGCTGAACGAGGGTGGTCAGGCTAGTCAACGTATCCTGATACGCAGTCGGCGTTGATGGTGGAGGCGGTAGGAAACACCAGCCATGGCAATGGCAAGCATGTATCTGTCAATTACTGAATATTTTCGGACGGGAGTTCAACTCTCCCCACGTCCACCAGTTTAATTTCGGATTTCGGATTGCGGAATGGAAAAAAGGCGGTCTCGTAAAGACAGGAGAGCATCATGATACTGACAGCTGAGCAAAGAGCAGCATTTGAAGAAGCGGCGAAACCTTTGATCAAGTTTCTATGCGAGAATTGCCATCCGCATACTTCGGTAATTGTCGATTCTACCGGGGCAGAACTGGTCGAAGGTATCCATGTTTTGAAGACGGAGGAATTTTTGAAAGACTAAATCACGACAGTAAGGGGCTAGTTCAATCTACAAGATTGAACCAGCGTGAAGAATTCTTAATTTCTAATTCTTAATTGCAGTTCTGAGGGCTGAACCGGAGCCGATATCGACGCGCAAGCGTTGGCATCGGCTTTTTTTTTCTTGCACCCAGCGATTGTGAGTGCTCCGCACGAGCGCAGGGTGTGTCGGCTTTTTTAATTATGGACCAAGGCAACCAAGTTGCCGTGCATTACGCCGACACGGTCGGCTCGGTCCAAAAGAGGTGTTGGCCTTATGCCTAAAAACGCAAAACGCAAAACGCAAAACTCGAAACTGGATCGTAAACGAGAACTCGCCCGCGAGCGCCAGCGCCGGCACCGGGAAAGACAAGGGTCCGGGGTCAAGGGTCCAGGGTCCGGTAAAGGCGCCGCTGTCGCCACGGAACCGCAGATCTCAGCGGGCGCGCCCCAGGGCATGCTCACCTCATGGTTCAACCAGTTCGTCTTCCGCAAGGTGGACGGATACTTCTACGAGGCGCTCCGCGAGGGCATCCCCATCTTCGACGCCGCGATCCGTCGGCTGATCTCTCTCAATGGGACCATCAAGATCATCGGCGACAACGCGCCGCTGGTCAAGGAGCTGGAAGACTTCTGTTTGAACGTGCCGGTGAACGACATGCAGAAGGGGATCCATGCCTTCAAGGAGAATTCTGAGAACGAGGTATTCGAGCAGGGCTTCGCCATATCCGAGTTCATCGCGAACGCGGCCCGAGACGACATAGACCGGCTGCTCGTGGCAGACAGCAAGAACATCATTTTCCACAGGAACGAGGCAGGAAGGGCGGAGCCCTGGTACCGCTGGGGTTACCCGCTTACACCACGGTACGACATGCCCGCGGACATTATCCGGGAGATCATGACCGCCCGGTACGGCCATGTCATGTCCTACAACGGCGTGAACGAAGTAAAACTGAACCTCGACAACAAGCTCTACTTCTCGATCAACAACGAGAACCAGGACCCCTACGGCGTTTCGATCTTCCGCTCTACCGAGTTTGTCTCCCAGATCATGGTCACACTCCAGAACAGCATGAAGAACGTGGCCGAGCGCTTCGGCGATCCCTCCTACCATGTCCATCTCGCGGCGGCTGCGGGAGATAAGAACCTGGCCGACCGCAAGACGGCGATAACGAATGAATTCAATACGATCATCACCGCCAAGCGGCAAGGTCAAAGCGGGGATTTCTTCACTGCCGCGGGACCCAATTCCACGGTCACGGTAAACGCAATCGGGCCGTCCGGCCAGGTGATCTCCTATGACATTCCCTTGCGCCATGTTCTGGAACAGATCGTAGCCAAGACGAGCCTTCCTGCCTGGATGCTCGGGATATACTGGTCCACGACGGAACGCATGGCGACCCTCGAGGTGGAGGTTGTGCTTGCCGATGCCAAGATCAGGCAGGCGGCCATGACCCCGGAATACCTGCGGCTGTTCTCGAACTTCCTGAAGCTCAGGGGCAGGACGTGGAAGAGCGTGACCACCTCGCTCGACAAGCCGGGCGACTGGGGATTTATCTTAGAGGTGCCGAACGTCCGCGACATGGTGATGCAGGCCCAGGCCGAGTTCCTCTCCGCGGAAGCGGCGCAACTCAGGAACGGGATCCAGGGAACGTCCTCTACCATCCGGAATAACATAAATGATGTCCCAGTCGGGGCGGCGAGCTTCGAGACGGCGGATGGAATGAAGTTTGAAGTAGGTCGCAGGGGGCAGGGGGCAAGGCTCAAGGGTCCGCGCTAAAGGATAACTGCCGATCTAGCATCTAGCATTGATCAACATCGAGCATGTCCATGTT
>VFSW01005178.1_pt1 | contig 19332 bp, 19 predicted proteins | sample 5358111 | NCBI WGS metagenome assembly VFSW01 (sample SAMN11554181, study PRJNA540505) | mine drainage metagenome | isolation source: sediment from site ElyBrook_90M | place: USA: Ely Copper Mine, Vershire, VT | collected 2017 | reverse complement strand
CGGAACTCGACCTGCGGAAGATTCGCAAGTACGCAGCCAGGGTCGTCCCACCGAACTTTCAGGATCAGATGAGAATGGAAGTTGACGTTCGAGGAATGACAGTGACGATTGTTGAAAGTCGACCTCCCTGGAGGGAAGATTTCGGACGAGAGTGGACCCGACAGGGAGTCGCTCGAATGAAATTCAACTCTGTGAACAATGAATGGACCCTCTATTGGTCGGACCGCAACAGCCGATGGCATATTTTCGACCTCCTACCGCCCGGTTCCATTGAAGAAGTCCTCGAAGAGATCGAACGTGATCAAACGAATATTTTTTGGGGCTGAGCATTTCAGGTGCGGTTCAATCAGCAAGACGATTGGGGCCATCGGCAAAGGCATCGGTCAGGCTTGAACTTTCCCCTCATGCACGTTCGAACGACGGTGCGAGCATCTGCATCGAAAATGCCATCTTTCGCAAAAAAAGGACACCGTTAATGCCCGGGTTATTGCCACTCAACACCCAAAATTACATGGAAATGGACGTAGCGAGCCGCCAAACACTTGTGGCGACACAATTCTCGCTGCATGCGAGCCGCCACCGCAGGGTGTGTTCATTTTGTCGCCCCAAGTACCGTCCGCCGACTCAACCTTTGCCAATCAATTGGAGACATCTATGTGCACGCTCGGTCACTAAACGCACTAGTAGGTCAGGCATCGGGCTCGCAAGAGCAACGACGTCAGGGGATTCAGCCACTTCCGCGAATGCCTCGGGGAGAATATTTCCAAGCGTTCGTACTCGTTGTAATAGGGCGTCCGGGTCGAGGCCTAACTCCTTTGCAGCGACGGGCCATGTGTTTCGAGTAGGGAATATCCCATAGTCACCTCCGATCTTCATGGCGAGCCGAAGCTTTTTCTCGTGTGTGCCATAAGGCAATGCTGATGCGATGTCGTAGAACGGAGCCAATCGAATTTGATCTCCGGCGAGTAGCAAGGAGTAATTCTTGGCATGTCCGTCCGTACCCGCTATGAGCCAATTCCATATCAGAGCGTCGGTGAACCTCCAAACGGCCTCATCCGCCACTCGAGGCGGCATCGCGCGTCTCAACAAGCCGACGATTGCTCCTGGACTTGGACCGCCGTCATTCTGGTACTTCTGTGTTGGCGGTCTACCAAGCGCCTGGCAAAGGTCCTCCTGGTGGACTCGGATTATTGAGTCTCCTTTGACGCTCCGGTCATATCGATCCACTACGACCGCGGATTCATTGCCGAATCGCGACACCGTGGTGCGAACTGCAATGAGCCCCGCTTGACGAGCGGCGTGAAGGCAAAGATGCTCGTTGAGATCATGGTCGTCGAATCCCGCGACCGCCGGCTTCAAAATATGCGTGGTTGGAGTTGACCCAGAAGGTTCCCCCCAACGGCCGTGTACGCGCAGAAAAGCCGTCTTTGATTGAGCTCCAGCCAAACTGAACTGGCCCGTGAATTCGCGCCCAAGCCAATTCGTCGCGTCTTCGCGCAACTCACTCAATCGGTGCGCCACGTCATCATCGGTGAGCCATTCGACGCTTCCTGGATGACCTAGGACGAGATCCAACCGTTCTGGTTTGGCAAAACGAACTGCTCCAGCACAGTCCTCACCAATTTGCGTCGATAGGAGGGCAAATGGTGTTCTCGACACATGGAATCGTCGTGTCCAGCGAGACAGGACCTGTTCGTTGTCTGGAAGTAGTCCCCAGAGCCAAGGCGTGATGACGCTATCGGGGTGGACCTCAACTTGAGCTGGCATCGACAGGGAGAGCGGCGTTACGCCGTCACGAGCCCTGTAGGTATCTTCGTAGGTGAATCGAAGCTTTCCGCCTGGCAACTTTTCGATAGTTCCGGCGAGTTCATCCTCAAGAATTACGTGAAGTTCGTCGGTCATTGGCCTCGATATTCGTCGAGCAAAGAATCCAGATTTACAGATGGTCCCTTGAAGGCGTCGCTCAGGTTGCGCGACATAGGGAGTTCATTGATCCCCTTGAAGACTCCGCTGAGGTTTCGCTTTGGAGATATATCCATGTCCAAGTTCAAGGCGTCCAAAAGACGAAGGATCATTCCAAAATTTACTGAGCGCTTCCCGCCTTCAACTGTTGCGATCCACACCCTAGAAACGCTTGCGCGCGCTGCCAGGTCGGCTTGACTGAGTCCAAGATCGAGTCTGCGACCCCGGATCGCTGCCGCGAGATCGATGGCGGAATTAATCTTCATGAGCTTTCCTCTGTAAGCGTACGTAGACAAAATCGTTCTGTCAATGAACGTTGACAAGCATATCATGTATTTGAGCATTTACAGACTTCGATTGTCAACAATCGCTTACAACGAATCAATCCAAGTTCAATCCCTCAATTTATAGGGACTTTCAGCTGTATCCACAAGATTGCAATGGAGCGACAGCCATTGAAATCGCCGAATCAAATTCTGGAATTGTCCCTCAGACCTGTAAATGCCCGACTGATGCCCACCCAATGCCTAGCACCAACTCGAAAGCGAATGCACGGGCATCGAAATCGTTATGGCTCAACGGTTTACGTCAAAATCTTGCCACCACCGATCTCAGGAGGTGTCAAAGATCTCCCTATGTCGGACTCACGTAGCCGTCGAGCGTGGAACCTCTCTGATCGACCTCAGCCAATTTTTGATCGACTCCGACCTCTACGACGGAGAACCCGGTGCGGTCGCCGTCTCCGTTTACGACGTCTGGCCATTTCGCTACGGACGTGTCGCTCGTCACGATCGCCGCGTGCACGGCTGAGGGATTCGCACCGCGAGACAGACCGTAGATGGCGATGTCACCGGGTGACGCGACATAGCCGCTCGACAATGGGTGCCAAAGGCCGTTGTGAACGCCCCACTCGTAGAAGCTCGCAACGGCGCCGTTGATCTCGTTTTTGCTGTAGCCGTAGACGAAGTGCACGCCAGCGATCCTCCATACCCACGCTGCGAAGTCCGCGCACCACTCTTCGGAGGTTTCGCCACCGGGACAGTTCGTCGTACCAGCGTCCCAGTACGCACTGAACTTGTTGCAGTAAGAATCGACTGGTTGTGTGCTGTAGCCGACCTGGCTGTCAGCAATGGCGACAATGCGTTGTCGCAGACTCAAGTCGGCGAGGATCGATGGGCTCGGTAACCCGTAGCGATTGCTGGTACCTATGGCTCCGCGAAACGCGAACGCCAGGACGACGAGTGCGGCAACCACCACGACGATGAATCGCCGTCGATGTCGTCGCAGGCGCCGCTGACGTGCTCGACCTGCACTCGAATAACGCCACGCCTCTTGCGTCCGGGGCTGTTCCGAAGACGAAAGACCATCTCGGGCCTGCGCCATCTCTCACACCGCGCGCCGACGGACCATCCACACGCTGATCGAGATGAGTACCGTTGCGAGCACGAGAAGCCACCCGCCCTCGATCCACTGGAAGATCCAAAAGCGGCTTGGGGGTTGGTAGCTCGTCACCTCGACGTAGCCGCGCTTGACGAGGTACTGCCACGCAGCGAGTGAATGAAGGTTCGGGCCTCCCCCTTCTTTCCCAGCGACCTGCGCTGGCGCGCCCTGAAGTACTTGGTAGAGCGTTGTCTGGCTGACCGTCTGACCAACCTTGGTTGCCCAATGCTGGTTCACAATCCAAGCAGTACTGGGTACGCTCAGTGACTTGGTCACGAGCGGCGCCAAGTAGTGATCTTGCAACCAGACCCCGGTCGTGATGGCAAGTCCGGCGTACACGACGAGGGTAACCATGATCGCAGGAACGACCCTGCGGATCAGCACGCCGGCGAGGGCACCGATTGCGAAGGCGACCAGCGTCCATGCAGCGAAGGCGACACCGCGTAAGTCGAAGAGGCTCGGAGATAGCGAGGTTAACTCGGAGAGTCCCCGGGCTTGGTTGCCAGTGCCGAAGTACGGCTGGTAGTACCAAGAGAACAACACGCTGATTGCACCAGCCAATGTGGTCACCACTACCGCGAGCCCCGCCAACTTGGCGAGAGTCCAACGCCACCGTCCAAACCCCTGCGTCCAGGCGTAGCGGTACGTGCCGGTCTCCATCTCACGAGCCAGCAACGGCGCTCCGACGAACGCGCCTATCAATGCAGGCATCAGCTGCAGCATCCATCCATTCGTCAGAAAGCCACCAAAGTCATTGAAGGCGCCTGTCAACTGGAGACAGGCAGCTGATCCAATGGGGCGGCAGGACAATTCGACCGCATAGGAATGGTGAAGTTGCATGCCGAGTATCAACGTGTACGTCGCAATCGCAACCAAAGCAGCCGCCAAGCCGATCAACGCGACCCGGTGCTGGCGCCAGATCACCCAAGCGATTCGCCGCCAAGGCACCGGCGGTGGGTTCGCGTCTTCTGCATCTCGATCCACGACGGTCAGTGTCGTCATCGCGGTCACCTCATCACCCCCGAGCCCGTGCTGTTCTGGTTGTTGGACGCACGGGGAGCGCCGAGAAGTCGGGTTCGCGCAAATAGGCAAGCGCGAGTTCCTCGAGGCCAACCGGATGCGACTCCCAGCCGTTAGGGACACGATCTTTTGCCGTAGTTTGGACGATCAGTTGCGTCTGAACTTCGCCTCGGCGGGCGTGAACCACCCGCTATTCGCCGTCAGTCAAAGCTTCGTCGGCTGCGCCGGGGAGGACGCGGTGGCTCGCGAGCAGATCATCGACCTCGCCGGCCACGTGAACTCTTCCTTGCGAAATCAAGAGGAGGTAATCCGCGACCCGCTCAAGTTCGGCGAGCACATGAGATGACAGCAGAACTGACACGCCTTCGTCGACCGCCGCCGCGAGCACCGTAGCCATGAAATCGTGCCGGGCAATCGGGTCGAGCATTGCCACGGGTTCATCGAGGACGAGTAGCGACGGATGCCGGGACAGCGCCAGCGTCAACGCGAGTTGCGCCTGCTGGCCTCCGGATAACCCTCCTGCCTTGCGTGTAAGTGGGATTCCCAACTCGCCGAGCCGCATCTCGGCGTAAGCCCAGTCAAAATGCAAGTTCAGATTTCGAGTGAGGTGCATCATGTCGGTAGCAGACAGGTTCCTGTACAGCGGCGTGTCCTGAGCGACGTAAGCGATTCCGTTCAACGCAGCGCGGGAGCCCGGCGCTCGGCCACCGAGCACGGAAAGGCTACCTTCGGTCGGCATCAAAAGGCCTACGGCGAGGTTCAACAATGTGCTCTTGCCGGCGCCATTGGGACCGACCAACGCAACTACGTGCCCGGCAGGGATCACGAAGGTGCATTCACGTAATGCCTGCGTGCTTCCGTAGTTCTTGCATAGGTTTCTGGCCTCGATGACGTTCATGCAACCCCCTCCGTTTCGTCGTCGGCACCGCGGGTACTCGCAACACCGCGATGTTCATAGAAATCTCGAAGCTCACTGGCGACCAGTGCCGCGATTCCGCTGTCATCGAGCCCTGCCGTGTCGGCTTTGGCCAGCCAACCTCGCAAAGAGCGCCGCAGGCCGGTCAGCTCGGGGAGCGTCACCGGGCTGAGGGTGGTCAAAACGAAGGTACCCTGCCCCGGACGCCCCGCGATGAGACCTTTGGTCTCAAGTTCGCGGTAAGCCTTGGACACCGTATTCGGATTGATCGCCAGAGAGGCAACCACATCTCTGACCTTTGGCAGTTGATCGCTCGGCTCGAGATAACCGAGTCGCAGTGCGTGCTCGACCTGATGGACGAGTTGAAGATACGTCGGCACTCCCGAGGCTGGGTCAAGTCTGAACTCGATCGGCGACATTGAACCACTGCTTCTAGCCGGAGAGGATGCCAGCCCGTTACCAACGCCACTATCCTGTTGTCCTATTTTCATAAGACAAGATTAGAGCACAGACATCTTTCGGTGTCAATTTGAGCTCAGGTCGTGCGCGCAGCTCACAAACTCATGATCCGACGAAGCCACGACGAAGAGGACGGAAGTGGTTAATGCCCGTACGATGCCCAAAACTCAATTTCGAACTCCGTACGCTGTCAGAAGTTGGCTCTAATGAGGGATTTCACACGTCAATAATTGCAAACAGGTCCACCCTTTCAAGGTGGCGGCACGGGTTCGAATCCCGTTCGGGTTCGACAAGCTGATGGCTCCAACTCTCTTGTGCCACGGCATCACCTTGCTCCTACATCTAGACGCGAAGAAGGCACGACGAAGTCGCTTATTGGAGGAAGGTCCAAAGAGGTTTACGCAGTCGCCGTCGTGCGCCCCAGAACCAAGTCCATGAACTGGCTCGTAGTGATCTTTCCACCGCGAGCCACCGCACGTTCGTATCCGTCTTCGCCGAGACTCTCGATGGAACGGCGGCGCACGTCGTCTTCAATCTCGAGATCCAGCTCACTCTCTCCAGACTGTCGATTGCGCAAGAAGAACTCCGGAGCGCCCGAGAGGAGCCTGGCATTCGCACCGATGAACTGTGCGGACGTCAGATAATCCCCCTGGTCCGCGGTCACGCAGGCCAGGACCCACGAGTACCCCGACAACCAGTACTCCGGCCAACCGCCGCGGTGGATCGTCTGAAGTGCTCGACGTAAGTACGCAGCGGCATCCGCCCTCTCTCCCAAGTAGAAGCAGTAACAGCCGAGATTCCCAATGAGCATCGTCTTCACTGTGACGTAGCCAATCTCTTCCGCCAGTCGAAGAGCTTCGGCGTTCAGTGCCCGATCCTCGCGGAGTTGGTCGGGCAAGACAGAACCGCTCACCGAGGCGATGAGAAGCGCCAAGCACAGCGTCGCCGAGTCGTCGGCGCGTCGAAGCCAACTGGCGGCTTCGAGTAGTCGTGCCCTGCGCTCATCAACGGGACCCACAGTCGCCTCATTCGTAAGTGCCACACCGATGAGCCTCGGGTCACCATCTTCGCGAGCCTCCCGGACCGCTTCTTCCGCCTGCAACCTCGACTGGTCGACGTCGCCCGCGTCATTCATCCAGAAGCTCATGCGACAAAGGACCGAGACCAGAGCGTCGACGTCGCCGGAGGCGCGGGCGAACCCGAGTGCCTGTTCGCAGAGGGCAAGAATCTCGCGAAGCTTTCGTTCGGCCACCTCGGCGGATTCGATCCCCCAGCCGATCACTTGGGCGCAAGACGCCAGTGCACGAGCCATCAACGCGGGCTCCACGTCGGACGCCGACCCCAAGGATCTTCGGATGAAGACCGCGGCCTCGTGATGTGAACGGACTTCGAAGAAGCGAAACGCGCTGACCCCGAGTCGAAGGACGTCGATTGCCCCGATCGGATCGTCCGAAAAGTGGTCGAGAGCTGCCTGAATGTTGTCCCACTCGCTTTCCAGCCGGTCAAACCAGAACGCCTGGTCCGGACTTCCCCGAAGGTGCGGCTCCGCCGTTTCACACAGTCCGAGGAAGTGTTGCGCGTGTCGATGGCGCGTCTCACCCGTCGCGTGCTCTCCGTCAACCTCGAGGAGCCGCTCGGCTGCGAACTGACGGATCGTCTCGAGCAACCGGTACCGCAGTGAGGCACCACTCCGCTCGGCCACTACCAAGCTCTTTGTTACCAGTGAACCAATGATGTTCGACACTTCGTATGACTCGACGGACTCGGTGGTGCACACTGCCTCGGCCGCTTGAAGATCGAAGCCATTGACGAACACCGTGAGACGACGTAGCACTACGCGCTCGAACTCATTGAGAAGGTCGTAGGACCACGAGACCATCGCGCTGAGGGTCTGCTGGCGCGGGAGGGCACTACGACTTCCACCCGAGAGCAGACGGAATCGGTGGTCGAGTCGGTCATGGAGATCCTTCACCGACATTGACGAAAGGCGAGCTGCGGCCAATTCAATCGCGAGTGGAATCCCGTCCAATCGGCGACAGATCGAAGCCACGAGTGCGACATTCGAGGCGGAGAGTTCAAAGCTCTTGTCGTGCTGTCGCGTTCGGGTAACGAACAGTTCGACCGAGTCCGAACCGGACACGTCCGAGACATTCTCTACTTCGCCCAAGGGAAGCGACAACGAGCGGACTCGGTAGACGTCTTCATCGTCGACGCCCAAGGGCTCTCGCGACGTCACGACCAGATGGACATTCGGACACGACCGCAAGCGCGAGTCCACGAGCTTGGCCACCGAATCGACAAGATGCTCACAGTTATCCAGGACGATCAGCGACCTCTGGTCACGCAGAACGCGCAGCAGGTTATTGGCTGCTGTGAGCCCTGGATCGTGGCGTATCTGAAGCGCCTCGATGACCACCTCGGCGACTCGATCGGGATCATTCACAGGCGCCAGCTCAACCAGCCAAACCCCTTCCCCGCTACCGTCCAGGAATTCCGCCGCAGCTTGAAGCGCCAAGCGGGTCTTGCCGGAGCCACCCGCTCCGGTCAAGGTGACGAGGCGCGACTCCTCAATCAGTTTTCGCACCTCTTGGAGCTCACTCACTCGGCCGATGAAGGTCCCGAGTGACGCCGGCAAGTTGTTGGGCAACTCCGGATTGTCCAGTGATCGAAGAGGGGGGAACTCAGAGGCTAGGGCCGGCGCCACCAGCTGGAAGATCGTCTCGGGGCGACCGAGGTCCTTGAGCCGATGTGCGCCAAGGTTCCGGAGCGTGACGTCGCCCGGAAGAGAATCCTCGACGAGCCCAGCCGTGGCCGATGACAGCAGCACCTGTCCGCCATGACCAACCGCCGCAATACGGGCTGCGCGGTGGACCTCGTAACCCACGAGGCCGGTCACCTCTTCGGAGACCTCACCCGTGTGAATTCCCACGCGGACGCGAATATGTGTGCCGCCGGACCAGTCGAACTCGTCAAGCGCACGTTGAATCTCAATCGCGCACGACACACTTGCTCGAGGGGACGTGAAAGTCGCGAAGAACGAATCTCCCTGAGTCCCCTCCTCGTGACCACGATGGGTCTCGAGGCACTGGCGAATTATACGGTGGTGATCAGCGAGAATCGACCCGTACGTGGCATCACCGATTCGACGCAACAACGCAGTTGAACCCTCAATATCAGTGGAGAGAAAAGTCAGCGTCTCGATAAATGAATGGTACGAGATGTGACTTTGCGCCGCATGAGCCATGCACGATCCACGGTGAACAAGGTTCTAAGCCCTTCGGGGAGGTTGGAGATATCAGGGTTCACAGTTTTTTCAGTATTGACTCCGTCCCTTCATGAACTCGACCAGAGCATTGAGACAGAGCAACAAATCCTTCAAAGGAGTTTGAACTACAACCTCTGTGGGGTGCTCTGGAAATCTGGCCAAAGTCCCTTATTTATAAGGACTTTCGTCGTACCGGAGGGGCTGCTGGCGATTCGGTTGACATTTTGACCTGCCCGGTTGACGCCCAGGAGGAGAATCGGATGCGACCAGGTCGGTGCAGTATGACATTGCTTTTGCTCGAGCCATTTCGCGCGGAATCAAAAGTAGCGGTGGATTGCCTCGCTGGCATTGTCCTGAAAATGCGGGTTGGCCAAATCCGGGAAGATCTCCGCTTGGTCGATCATGGGACCTTTCAACTTTCCGGCCGCGCTTGCGTAGAAAACGCCGCTCGAGAGTTTCGAATCGGTAACACCGTCGACGAGTCGCTTCGAACCCACCTCAAGATCGTGGGAAATACCGAGGTAGGGCATGATGTGCTTGGCCGCGAAGCGTAGCGGGAACGCCGCACCGGCGGCTGCTTCGGTGCCCGAGGTGTTGCCAGGGCTCACTGTGACAAATCGGAGGTCGGTGTATTGGCGCGCCAGATGGCCCATCCATAGGGCCCCGATGTACTTGACCTGACCGAAGGCGAGGTTCTGATCGTATTTTCTGCCGGCAAAGTAAGTGCCGTCAATGACGGAGGCGAGTTCATCAGCAGAGGTCGTGTCAAACGTAGGCCGTTTGAATCCCAACTTCGGAATTCCCCTAGCTGCTTCACTTGCCGCGAACACCGCTACCTCGCGAATTCGATGCTGGGTCAAAAGCCCCTCAAGCAGAACGGCGTGACCAAGAACGTTCGTTGCGAACAGTTTGGTGACCCCGTCAGCGGTCAAGTGCATCAAAGTCTTGTCGCCGATTACACCGGCGTTCATGACCAGTGCATCGATGGACCCGTCGATGGACGCGAGGCCCGCGCGGACCGAACTCAGATCGGCAACGTCCATGAGAATGACGTCAAAGATGCTCCGGCCGGTCGAAGATTCGAGTTCGGCCTTTGCCTGTGTCGCCCGATCTTCATTTCGACACGCCATGTAGATCCGCACGAATTCAGGTCGCAGTGCTAGTTGTCGGGCCACGTCCTTGCCGATCCCTACGTTGGCGCCCGTGATGAGGACCGACTTTCCTGAAGGTTCGCCCATTCTGATTACCTGTCACCTTCTGTGGGCGAAGGGAGTCCGTCGAGCAAGCTGAAACGGACGTCCATTGCAACGCCTCGGACTTCGATGAGCCGCTGATATTCAGGCGAGTTGTACCAAGTGAGGGCGGACTCGCGGTCTGGAAAACGCATAAGTGCTCCCGACGTGAGCGAGCCATCGCCGTAGAGGAGTTCCCAGTTACCGCTCGCGAGAGCTTCAGCACCGTACTCTTTGGCTGTCTTGCCAGAGATGCTGGCGTACTCCTCACGATAGACATCTGGGTCCTTCACCGTGAATTCGACAATTAGGTACGCGCTCATTTTGATACTCCTCTGTAGATGTTGGTTCGTTGTGATCTGTTATCTCGGACTGTTCGGCCACAGTTGGTGCCAGTGACCGTTCAAGGAAGAAGGGAATCTTGACGTTCACAGCAAAGGTCTCGTCGAACTCTGCTTCCGTGGCTGTGTTGATCGTTCCATCAAGGCGACATCTGCGTTCTTGATGAGAATGTCGACGTGACCGTCGCCTGCCAATGGCCGACTCGACCGACTCGACCGACTACTCAAAGTGGTGAGGCGGAACGCTACGTTGGCGCCGCTGCTTTTGATGTCGGCGAATACGCGATTGGCTCGCAGTTCGTCGCGTCCGAATTCTAGAACGTGGGTTGCGCGCGGAGCCGAGGCAATGAACGTGGCCCTGTCAATCCCGTCGGTGGGGCCCGTCACTAGAGCCGTCTTGCCCCGTAGGTGAAACATGGACCTGTCGTCCTCTCTGATCAAACTGGGTTGAGTAACTCACTATTGCACAATTCGACTGGGTTGTCAAACCCAAAAAATGCTAAAATTCGTGCATGGATAATGAAATCAGCGACCGGCCGCGGCTCACCCCCAAGGGAGCACGCACCCGGGCACGAATCGTGGAGGCCGCGGCGACCTTGATCCACCTGCGCGGGGTGGCGGCGACGACATTGGAAGATGTCAGGGTGGCTGCGGAAGTCAGCGGCTCTCAGATGTACCACTACTTCCCCGACAAGAGCGAACTCGTCCAGGCGGTTATCGACTACCAAGCCGAAACGATCGTCCTTCACCAGGGGCTCGTACTCAGTAGCGCGAACGGAGTCGAAGCCTGGCGAAACATGGTGATAACTGCGGCGAAGCACACCAAGGCAATTGGTGGCTGCCCACTTGGCTCGCTCGGAGGACAACTTGCCGAGAGTGACCCCGAGGCTCGGGCGCTCATCGCTGCGGGATTCGATCGTTGGTCCGCGGTCATCGGCGAGGCGCTCATATCCCTTCGTGCCGACGGAAGACTCCCGTGCGACGTCGACCCGAACGACCTCGCCACTACTCTGCTCGCTACGCTCCAGGGAGGACTCCTGCTCGCTCAAGTGCAGCGGAGTACCCGGCCGTTCGAAACCGCTCTCGAGACGATCTTTGCCCTTGCCATCGACCGTTGAACCCGTTCACCAACATCGCAGACATCACTTCAGAGTTCATGATTGCTGTGCGCGCCTTCGACAACATGTGCATGCGGACGCATTGCCGTCTCAGTCGCTATTGCTCAAAATAGTGGTTGATCAAGGTCGGCACCTCGTCCATGAAGCGCCGCCGCTTACGTGACACGTCGGCCCGGTGGGCCTTCATTTACCGGTATTCGTGAACCGCTGTGGCGTGATTCGGAGCAGCTGAGTTGGCTACAGCTCTTTTGCTTGACTGACTGAGTCATTTATTATAGAAAGTGCTTGTGGCTCGATCCATTCCTCCCGGTCGCTTCGCTGAGATAACTCGAGTGGCGTCAATCTCATTTGGTCGCCTCGGTTACCGACGCACGCGTATGGCTGACGTCGCTAGAGACGCCGGACTCTCGGCGGGAGCGATTTATACGTACGTCGAGAGCAAAGAGGCGCTCTTCCATCTCGTGGTGGCCGAGGGATTCGACAGCTCAGGGCAATCGTCGGACCTGCCACTATCGGCACCGCCATTCGATGAGACATTGCGACTTATAGGTAACGGATTGAAGGAGAAAGGCGCCACCCCCCTCTTAAGGTCCGCCGTAAAAATCGCGTCACCCGACGACGTCCAGAGTGAACTCGTCGCGATCGTCTTGGAGCATTACGACATGGTGGCGACGCTCTCGAGAGTGCTTCCGGTGATCGAGAGGTGCGCTTCGGATCTCCCAGAGTTAGACGCGATGTATTTCGGCCGGGGCCGTCGACGCCAATTGAACCTCTTGGCCGAGTACATCGACTTGCGAACCAAGAGTGGCCACTTCTTCGACTTCTCGGATGCGTCCACTACGGCCCAGATCATCGCCGAGGGTGTGGCGTGGTCGGCCTGGAAGCGTCACGAGGGCCACGACGCGACGCGCTTTGACGACGCGGTTTGTCGCGCGACGATTGCACAGTTCGTCTGCCGCGCCCTGATCGGTCCGACGTCGTGACCGCTCCAGGGACTTCCCCGGATGGGCTCGCGATGACCCCGACAGAATCCGCTCCCACGTTGTCGGCGGGTGCCCCGAAGAGCTTCGCCGCCAAGCCTGTGCTATTGGTGGCCGCTGGATTGTTTGCGCTCGAAATGGGTCTCGCAGGGCGATACGGATTCCACCGCGACGAACTCTATTTCTTGGACTGCGCTCGACACCTCCAATTCGGCTACGTCGACCAGCCGATGCTCACTCCGCTGCTGGTGAGGATCTCACTGCTCGTCGTCGGCCCGTCCCTGTACGCGATTCGATTCTGGTCGGCGCTTGCCGTGTCGCTCACCGTTGTCGTGGGCGCCTTGATGGCCCGCGAATTCGGAGGGGGACGGCGTGCGCAGTTACTGGCGGCGTTCGGGGTCGCCACCATGCCAGCGCTGTTGGCGGCCGGCCACACGATGGGCACAACTCCCATCGACCTCCTGGCTTGGAGTGCTTTGACGCTCGTGGTCGTTCGAATTGGCCGCACCTCCAATACCAGGCTTTGGATGGTGGCGGGCGTGATCCTCGGTGTGGGTCTGGCAAACAAACACAGCGTCGGATTCCTGGCAGTGGCAATTGTCGCGGGAGCTCTCGCGAGTGGCGGATCGAGGCTGATCTTCAACCGTTGGTTCTTCGTGGGAGCGTTGTTGGCCGTATGCTTCGCCGTTCCCGACCTCTGGTGGCAGGCAACGAACGGCTGGCCCACGATCGCCATGACGCAGCGCTTGAACCAGGAGAATGGCGGCGCGGGGAATATCGGCAACTGGGTCGTTGGTCAAGTCCTCATGGTCAGCATCGCTCTCGTCTGGGTATGGATTGTCGGGCTTCGCTCACTCTGGCGTTCGGGCAATCCACTATGGCGCGCGCTCGCGTGGGCGTACGCCCTCCTCTTCCTCTTCTTCGCCTTGACGACCGGCGCGAAGATCTACTACTTGGCGGGGGCGTACGTCTACCTGCTCGCTGTCGGATGCGTCGTCGTCGAGCAGCGTCTCGCAAGTGGCCGCACGAAAGTGAGGCGAATCGTCGCCTGGACAGTTCTCACGACGGTCGTAGCGATGCCTTTGGTGCTCCCGGTGCTTCCACCAGCTGACATTGGCTGGACGTACAAGGTCAACCAAGCCCTGGCCGAGGAGGTCGGTTGGCCAGAACTCGTGCACTCGGTGAAAACGGTCTGGTTTTCCTTGCCCACCCGCCTGCGCTCGCACGCGGTGATCTTTACCGCTGACTACGGAGAGGCGGGGGCGATCAATGAACTAGGACCAGTCATGGGTCTGCCGCAGGCGGTGAGCGGGCAGAACAACGAATGGTTCTGGGGGCCAGGCAACCCCAGGGCTACGACGGTCGTCGCCGTCGCTCCCGGTCCCGTCGATGTCTCGAACTACGCATCGTACTTAGAGCGTTACTTTCGAAGTGTGCGAGTCGTTGCGACGCTCGACAATCACGCTGGCTTGCACAACCAAGAGTGGCACGGACACATCTACCTCTGTACCGACCTGCGACGACCATGGGCCACGACGTGGCCCAAACTACGCCACTACGACTGAGCGACGCCAAACTCGCACATCATTGCGGGATGCGCGACACATGCCAATTGGATGCCACATTGTGCGGTCGCGACACCGGGGCCAGGAAAAACTCGAACCTGACCAGGGGAGCCTTCTGTGTCATCGTATCTGGCGTTCGAAGTGACAGAAACGGTGTCGAACGGCCGGGTGGCACACGCGTGCTTCGTAGCCCAGCGACTGCAACGGAGTCCGAACGGGTCCTCGCGCCAACGTGACATGTGCCCAATACGTTGGACGCCACCCTCTGTCTTCCCGGTGCGACAACAATGGCTCCGTGGACATCGATCGATCATCTATCGTGAGCCGTTCGCTGTGGACGTTCGTCTGGTTCGCGATCGTCGCGGTTGGAACGAACAGCTTCGGATCGTGGGCATCGTGGTCCGGCTTCAACGTCGTCGGTCCGGTGCTGACGTTGTTGGGCGTCGTGGGCCTTCTTGCGGTATGGACCGTTCCTGCACGTCATCAGGTCGTGTTCGAACGCACTTCTCTCGTCGCCGCGATTGGGACCGTGCTGGCGGCGAACGGCCCCGTGATCGCGGCGTCGAAGTACTTCGACACCGACGCCGCCGCGTTCAATCAGCGCGCCACCGAGTTGCTCTTGCACGCCGTCAATCCCTACAGCGTGATTCTCACGCGGAGCCACTTACTGCTCGATCACGCCAGCGACTTCTGGACCTACACGATGAACGGGAGCCACGTCGACCAGGTCTCGTATCCGGCCGGATCGTTTCTACTCCAAGTGCCGCTACAACTTCTTGGCGTCCACCACCTGGGAACCGACTGGTTGGATCTCATTGCGTGGTTGTCCGCCGGTGTCATCTTGTACGTCGTTTCCCCCGCCAACGCGAAATGGATAGCGCCACTCCTCATTCTGGCGACGGAACTGACGTATATGGCCGCGCACGGTGGCACCGACGCACTGTTCGTGCCATTTCTGATGCTGGCGGGACTTCGATGGGACTCTTTCGTCACCAAGCACGGTCCGAAGTGGACCCGTTGGCTGGGCCCGGTCGCGCTCGGTGTCGCGTGTTCCATCAAGCAGACACCGTGGTTCACTTTGCCCTTCTTCATCGTCGGCATTGCGATGGAGGCCAAACTCCACGAAGTTCCGGTCCTGCGAACGGCCCTTCGATACGCCGGACTGGTGGCGCTCCCATTCGTGGTATTGAACCTTCCATTCGTGGTGTGGTCACCTTCCGCGTGGCTCCATGGGGTCCTGCTTCCAATGACGCAACCGCTCGTGCCGGACGGACAGGGTCTCGTGTCCACCGTGACCCATGGGTTCGTGCACGCAGTGCACCCGATGTACCTCCAACTCGCTGCACTACTGGCCCTGATCTCGCTGCTCGCCGCATTGGTCAGTTGGTATCCGATCTTCAAACACGCCTGGATGTTCGCGGTGCCCATCGTTCTTTACCTGCCCAGTCGGAGCTTGTCGAGCTACTTGGTTGACTTCATCCCTGCGGCCTTCGTCATCGTGCTCACCACCGAGGGGGTTGCGTCGCACGTGAGATCTGGGGCACACGAAGCACTAAAGCGCGCCTTCGTGCTCGTTCCCGCGGGCCTCGTCCTGATCTGTTGTGTCCTCGGACTCTCGGATCCCGCCTTGACCATCAAGGTTGAGCACGTCAGTTCGTCGCACTTCAATCGCTACATCGACAAGATGACGTTGACAATGACGAATAACACGAACGCCACGGTGACCCCGCACGTCATGGTGGTCGTGGGTCAAGACCACCCCGTGGGATTCTGGTCCCTCGCGGGGGGCGGCACGCTCAAGATCCCGGCTCACTCCACGAGATCGGCCGTGATGCAACCACCTCCGTATATGCGACCACCCAAGTATCGAGAGTCGTGGCTCGTGGAGGCGTTCACGACGTCGCCATCGTCGATGTCTACGACTTCGACATACTCTTGGCGCTTCGGTCGCTAGCAAACTCATCTCGACAGCACAGACGGATCCGTACTTCAACGTCGTGAGGGCGCCGCGCTCCACCAGCGCGATCCAGGAGGTGGCATCCCCAGTGACGTCCGCGCCGTCTGGCGCCATCAACGCTGACGCTCCTCGCCGTACGCGATTCGAACATACTGTGGTATGCGCGTTCTAGTGATCGAGGATGATGACGCGATTGCCGCCGGCCTAGTGAAGGGGCTGCACCGAGAGGGATTCGAAGCCGTACGTGCTGACTCTGCCGCCCAGGCGCTGAACTCGCTGCCCGCGGACTTCATACTGCTCGACCTTGGATTGCCGGACCGAGATGGAATCGAACTCTTCCACAATCTGCGCGCCGTGTCCGCCGCGCCGATCATTATGGTCACCGCTCGCGGAGCTGAAGAGGAACGCATCGCCGGCCTCGAACTCGGCGCCGACGACTACGTTGTCAAGCCCTTTGGTTTGGGCGAACTCGTGGCCCGAATACGAGCGGTCACCCGCCGCTTTGGCTCGAGAGAAACACCCGTGCAGATGATCAACGGAATCGAGATTGACCGAAGGACTCGCACCGTGCACGTCAATGGGGTCGATATCCAGTGCACCCCCAAGGAGTACGCAATATTGGAGTTCCTCGCTCGAGATCCTGGCGCGGTGATCACACGTCAAGAGTTGCTCGATGGTGTTTGGGGGCCGCGCTGGTTCGGATCAACCAAGATGATGGACGTCCACATGGCGTCACTTCGGAAAAAATTGGGATCGAATGACGCCATCGAGACACTGCGGGGAGTGGGATTCAAGATCGTCGAGGGACGGTGAGGAACCGCCTCCTCCTCGGCTTCGTCCTCTTCTCGATCCTTGCGACGTCGATACTTCTCGTACCCATTGGGTTCACCCTGGAACGTCACGAGAACGCCAACACGCTGACCGCTCTGAGGCACGACGCCACGGCCTTTTCAACTCTGCTCGTCAACGACTTCAGCCACGATCGAGTCGAGGAGGCCATCGAACTCGCTCGAACCTACGCTCATTCCACTGGTCGCGAGATCCTCGTGACCGATTCGTCTGGTGTCGTCATTGCTACCAAGCGGGCTCAATCGAATGACCAAACGCTCCTCAGCCTCGTGAGGAAGGTTGGGCGCGCCAAAATCTCAGGGGTGACGCAAAGCTCCGCAGTGGGTGGCTCGCAGTATTACGTCGTCATGAGACTCCCGCACGCGACGAACGCAGTGGGCCAGATTGGCGGGGTCGTGCTGACCATGACCTATCCAGTGCGGGTTGTCGCCCGGACGATCCATGCTGATTGGAGGAACCTCGCGCTCTACGGACTGTTCATCCTGCTCGCCGGTTGTGTCTTTGGTCTCGTCGTGTCCGACTCACTGGCGCGGCCCCTCAAGCGGATCGGGCGCGCGGTTGAGGCAATTGGCAGCGGACAGCTGGACGTGCGCGTGCCCGAGACCGGCGGTCCGATCGAGCTCCGTCGGCTTTCGGCGTCAATCAACGCCACGTCTTCGCGCTTGATCGCTCTGCTCGAGGCGCAACGCGCCTTCGTCGCCGACGCGTCGCACCAACTTCGCACGCCACTGACGGCGCTCCAGTTGCACCTAGAGAATCTTCATCACAGCGTTGGTGATGCCGACGCCGAGGATCTCGCGGCGGTACTCGGCGAGGTGGACCGACTAAGTCGCCTCGTCGACTCGCTGCTCGTACTGGCGCGCAATGAATCGCGTGAACCAGTCCTCATCCCGATCAATATTCACCAGGTGGTCCACGAACGTGTCGAGTTTTGGACTCCGTTTGCCGACGAGCGCCAAGTGCGGCTGACTTCAAGTGTCGACTCGACGGTCGAGGCCATCGCGATTGAGGGTGTCGTCGAACAGGTCCTTGACAACCTTCTTTCGAACGCTTTCGACGCGACTTCTCCTGGTGGACGCATCGACATAACGTCCAGCCAACTGTCACACGTAGTCGAACTACACGTCATCGACAATGGCTCCGGGCTTGAGCCAGACGAACGCGAACTCGCACTTCATAGGTTCTGGCGCGGGCGAAGGAGCAGCGTCGAAGGTTCGGGGCTGGGCCTGTCGATCGTCGATCAGTTGATTCGCCTCTCGGACGGCTCATTCGAGTTGCGCGAGTCGACCGAAGGCGGCATCGACGCCACCATCGTGCTGCGAGCGTCAACGCATAGAGAAATCACGTCGGTACCACGCGACCGTTGACGTCCTTCTTCAAGAAGAACGTAAGAATTGAATATGAAGAGCTCAAGTGTGTCACCGGCAAGTATGAGCTCGACACTTTCTTGTTCATTTCTTTACCGGAGACCCCCGCGCGCGCACTGTCATCATCGTTAACTTCAAGTCGTGAGTTCATGCCCCGTCGAGATTCGATGAGATGAACTCGATGTACATCAATGACAACAAGGAGAAACTGATCATGAAGAAGCTTGTTACGAAGGTAGTTGTTCCATCGATGCTCGCTTTGAGCACCCTCGGCATCGGAGCGGCCGTCTCGGCCATACCGGCGAGCGCCACGACGACGGCGACGAAGGCCCCCGTCACGTTGACTGGAAAGGTGCTCAAAGCTCAAGCAACGAAGCACACGTTCTGGCTCACCGTCGGGACAAAGACGTATCGTATTGTCTACGGTGCGACGACAAAGTTCACGAAGGGCTCAGCGTCCCTGCTCGTCAAGGGCGCCAGCGTCGCTGCCACGGGTACCTACGTCGGAAAGTCGAAGACCGTTTTGAAGGCGACCAGCATCTCGGCGTAGTCGAACCGAGCCAGACGATAATCTACGAGCCACCCCGACTGGCACAACCTAGTGCGAGTCGGGGTGGCTCCTTCATGGGCACGACGGAGACTTGTGGCACTGGAACTTCATTCCCGACGTCGCGTCCACGCACGTGTCGACCGACTGTCGACGAAAGCGAAGATGCGCCTCCACGCTCGTTCCCCACGAGCAGATGTCCCCGGGGCCGTCAAAGTGAGCGACACATCACGCGTTCGAGAGCTGATCGCGGCCTTCGCAGCTACCGCCATTGCCGCGATGATGCTCCTCGCTGTCACGGTGGCCGCACAGGG
>VFSW01005177.1_pt1 | contig 19333 bp, 11 predicted proteins | sample 5358111 | NCBI WGS metagenome assembly VFSW01 (sample SAMN11554181, study PRJNA540505) | mine drainage metagenome | isolation source: sediment from site ElyBrook_90M | place: USA: Ely Copper Mine, Vershire, VT | collected 2017 | reverse complement strand
ACACTCAGCAGCAGCAGCACGGGTAGCAGCAGACGGCTATGGTTTGCCGGGAATCGCCGCTGAGATACACTAAGCATTGATGGGGAACCTGTGATTATTCAGCTATGGTTTGCCGGGAATCGCCGCTGAGATACACTGCTTGTGGACCGCGAAAACCACAGTCACCGGCTATGGTTTGCCGGGAATCGCCGCTGAGATACACTACAACCTCCGGAATTCTCTGAATTCCGGAGGTTTACCCCATCTGAAGTGTTAAAAAAGCAGAAGTTGGTGAGGAGGGTCTTCGACGCGTTGACGCTTTTTTCCAACAAAAACCTCCATTTTCCCGAATTGTCGGTCGGTCACTGAGACTAAACGGACCTGCCCATGCGTTGGCAGAGCATCCTTGATGCGTTTACGGTAGACGGCTTCCGATTCCACGCTTCGAACATAATGCACATAGACAGAATACTGAAGCATTGTGAATCCCTGCTTGAGTAATGATTTCCGAAAGCGCGTGTACTCACGGCGCAAATTCTCATCATCCACTGGAAGATCGAACATCGCGAATAGCCACATTGCACGGTACTCCGAAAGGGCAAATCTCTTCGTAGACACGTTCAGAGTTCCGGAATGAACAGTTTTGCTGCACCAGCCTCACCCGCCTCGATGGCCTCCACAAGCGAACTCGCCATCTGGCCTATCCAATCAAAAACAGTTCGCGATTCATTTTCAGCCTCAAAGCGTCCTAGCAATTCTTCCAGAATCAATTTTTTTGAATCTCGGTCGAGCGGAACATTGGGACCGCGCTCATCGCGCAGACGCGATACAATTCGGTCTACGATTGGACGGAATGGTTCCATAAGGTCATCGGCAAGGCAAAACGCATCGTAGCGATTGTGATGGTGAACGCTAAGCGAAGGATGCAGCCCTGCGCCGCAAATTGCGCGAGCCACGATTGCGCGAAGCACCGCATAGCCGTAATTCAAACAAGCGTTAATCCCTTCTTGCTCGCGGTCACGCCGAAATTCGATCTCGCCAAATACTCTTTGCCAATAAATACGCGCGGCGCGAGCTTCGAGATTGGTGGGGTCGCCGGACCGGACCTTTGAGGCAAGTGCCGCTAGCCCCGCATCGCTTCCAGTTCTTTCGGCGATAAGCCGCGACTGAGCAAGAATTTTGCAACGAACAATCTGTTGCCAAAGCCGTTTGCGAATAGGCAGTGCAAGGTTCGATTGTGCCGCAATACGCTCGGTTTGCAGTGAATGCGTAACGAGCGGTAGCATCATTGCGACAGGCATATGCTTTTCATCGCAGGTTACAAAGATCGCCCCTGCCGCAGCGAGTCCCGAGAGCACAGCATGGGTGTACGTGACTTGGGGATGAGAAATGATCACGACGGCTAGGTCTGAAAGCGGAACTGTGTGCGATTCTTCTTGGTCGAAGCGTATGAATAAGATTGAATTCCGCACACTTAAACTCGCCGGCCGATCAGAAAGGTCCATCACACGGTCAGTCATGGGCTTCTGAAATATCCCCAATAGGATTTATAGATATCTTTCTCGCATGCTTCTGCCGAAGAGGATTCGGACCTGCCCATAACCAAGCCCGACTCATTTGCATCACTTTTGCTTGTCGAGCATCGCGCACAGGGGCAAAACCAATTTGAATATCTCCGGCCCCACGCTGGGTCATTTTTCGGAGCACATAAAATGCTCGCTCCCCCGTCCGATCATCACATTCGATAACTTCGCCCGGTGATAGAGAAAATAAAAATGTTCGCCCCGGTCCAAAATTACGATTTATGACGGGGTGGCGCATATTTAGACGATTTTGGGCTTCGGCACACGATACAACATATCCGTCCCATTCAATCTCCCTGCCATCCACGTCTAGTTCAGCGAATATTTCTATGTGGTGGTTGGAGTCAGAAGCCACATGTCGGACGGAACGTCCCTTTCCAAGCGAAAATGTCGGTACTTTCTTTAGCACGCGGGCCGATTTAATTGGGATTCGACGGCCATCGGCAGTTTGAAAATAAGGGAAGTTGCTCACGTCATTAAAAACTGAAGCAGGATCTTCTTTCCCCACGGATGTTAGTTTTTCTTGCACGCGTTTTCGAATCTCTGGATCAACGATTCCCTCGACTTCATTTTTGCTGAGATTTTCCAGACGTTTTCGGATACGACGAATATTTCCCGCCGCATCAGTGGTTCCGTAAAACGTTTCTTCATGCAGTGCGCCGCTAATCTTCTTTTGTGACCTATGGGAAACGATGATTTGTTCCACTGCGCTGCGAACGGAATCAACAAAGTCCGGCCAAGGACCTTCCATTGCGCCAAATCGCCGTCGTCCTTCCAGGGATGCTCGCTCCGCAGCTCGGCTTAGGGCTTGGATGGTTCCATCGTCTGTCAGTGCGGTGACTACGGCATCCACGGCGTGGTGGCGGTGATCGTCTCTTGATTTTGGAGTTGTTCCGCCTTTGGTTGACGGGCCATCATTGAGAATCGCGTTGAGCTTCCATTCATTCCGCAAAAAAGAGGTTACCTGACCTGCGGTTGCTCTAATTCGCCGATGGCCACTATTGTCAACACGGCCCCCATACATCAAGGCAAGATAGTCCGCTGCCAGCTTTGTCGCGTACCGGGTGTCATTCAATTGACGTGAAGTAAAATCGTTCATGGCCTCTTCAACTTCGCGGGTTGTCAATTGGAAGCGGCGCAACTTTTCACGAGCGAAATCGGAATGGAATCGCTTTACTCGATCAATGATTTCCTTGAATCTATCAGGATTTGTCGAATATGCTTCCTGCGGAGTCTGATTGCGTTTTATGTTTCTGTTTTCCTCATGGTAGCAAAGCGTGAGGTTAGCAAAAGAGTTATCAAGCGACCGGCTGAATGGAATAATGTGTTCGATATCATACTGTGAGTCCCGTCCGATCAATGCTGCCATTGAAAACGTTCGCCCCGTATATGGGCATGTGAATTGACACTCTTCTGCCAGAAGAACTTTGCGGATGTCATCATTGGAAGGTTGACCTAGTCCAATCTCGTCTAATATTTTCTTGGCAGCTTTGTCCCGAGACCGCTGATTCTCGCGGCTCTTTTTCCACGACTTTTCACGCTGTGCTTTCGTCTGGCGCAAATCGCGTGCCAGCTCAATGCGAATTTCCATTGGCTTTCCATATTCACGAATGATCGCATTCACTATTTTACGTAGTTCGCTTAGGCTGCGTGTCACCCCCGGATTGCGGATTTCTTGCCACTGCTCAATGGGTGGCAGCAGATCGCACAACGTATGCTCTTCTTTCTTCACTCCATACACATTGAACTGTGCATCCGCGTAGCTGGCTCCCTCTCCTAGGCTTGGCAATAATTTTTTCATCGCTTGGCGGGACAATCCAAGGTAGTCCGCTTCGAGTTTAATTGAGGCGAATTTTTCTGCAGCGGCTTCGTCAAGCCCAAATTTTCTCATCGCGGCAGGTTTTAGTTTATCGGTCCGCTGGAAACCATGAAGATATTCAACCGCGCTGTCTTTTTCCTGAGGAGACATGCCTAACCAGCGAGCACCGAAAACCAAATACATCTGTGAAGCGGTGCGATTCCCCGGTAATCTTGTTTCTCCACCCTCTTCTAAATTGAAATGCGTTGTTCTGCTAAATCCTAAGAGTTTTTTGATTGCTGGAAATGTTTGATCGCCACTTAATTCGAGCGATTCGATAAGTCTGTTACGTTCTCCTGCGGTCAGTCGCCGTTCCCCGCCATCATTCAGTTGAACTCGAAGGTCATTGACTCTTTGTAACATACGGAAACCTTGCGAAAGGAGCATATACCTTGCCGCCCTTCGCTCTCCGGATTCCAATTCGCACTGCCCAATTAGATACTTCTGAACCTTAAGCGGCCTTTGGAAAAATAAGGCCGCTCGAAGAGTTTTTTTGCGCTCGGAGGTTAGTAACGTTGCGTGGAACCGCGTCTGTGATTCCCAGATTGCATCAAATTCGCGCTCGTACATTGACCGTGCTGTCCATCGCTGGCGGATTCGTTGGCCGTAAGGATTCTGTCTGGAAAAATATTCTCCAACTGTCCGAGCAGCAGATACATCCATGCTGTTTTGTAGTTCTGTAATGCCACTCTGTACTTTTCCTTCTTCCTCTTTTTCCTGGTCACTTGGTGTAGCTATGCTTTCTTTGCGGTTGCTCAGAAACCCTCGGCGTTGGGCAATGTGATAAAACGCTCGTCCGAGAAAGAAAGGTTCCAGTGGTTCATCGAGGGCTGCAGCACGGAGAATGTAGGGCATAACTTGTTGGGGTTCTGCAATCGCATCATCTTTTGATTTCTCTTGAAACCACGCCGAGGCAAGAATCGAGCGATCCAAACTATTGAGGTAATCCTGTCGTTCTTCCGGGGAAGACACGCGGCCTTCTGGCAAAAGACCATAGCTTTTCAGGATGTTGAAAATCTTTCTTAGTCGCCGCGCCTTTCGCCAGTGCTGTCTGCGGATCAAGCGAGCGGTGCGACGGGCCAAATTTCGAGAGGATTCTTTGCCGGATTTGTTATCAACCTCCATTCCGGCATCAAAAATGCGAACCCCTGCGCGCCACAATCCCGCAGGACCACCGTCGCGCCATCCGACTATGGCCCATCCTACAGAACTGGTTCCCAAGTCAATTCCCAAGACGTAGTCGCTTGAGGGTACCGCGGGATTTTGCATGATCCCTCCTTGACATTGCCTACAAGGTGGTTAATATAGCACCAGTGTATCTCAGCAGCGATTGTTCCCGGCTTATCTTAGTAAGCTGAACTTTCGTTCGCGTAGGCAACGCTAGCGATAGCGACCTTAAGCGGCTCCCAGTGGGCCGCTTTTTTATTTCGCAGCTAGTTGAAGCGCGGACCAAGCAAGGTTAGAGGAAGACGCGATTCGTCATGCCCAATGGCTGTGCTGCCCGCCCTGAAGAAAAGTACGCCGACTCACTTGCCACAGCTTTCCGGAGGCCGCCCTCACAATTCGCGCACCGGCACTTGACACGAATAGTGACAATCAAGTAGCTTCCCCTCTGCGTGGATCTCTCTGCTTCTCTTGACTGGGTTTCTCTTTCGATGACGCCGGGCCTCGGCTCGCGCCTCACTGCAAAGCTTCTGCGCCAATTCGGCTCCCCGGAAAGAGTGTTTCACGCCTCACTGACCGAACTCGAGGCGTGCCAGTTGCCCGCCGCCCCGGCCCGGGCGATCCATTCGCGGCAGGCGCGCAAGGAAGCGGAGGCGGAACTGGGGCGCGCGCGAGAGACCGGCTGCCAGCTCCTCAATTGGACCGAACCGGAATATCCGAAGCGCCTCCTGGAAATTTACGATCCGCCTCCGCTGTTGTACGTTCGCGGCGACGTCAGCGTTTTGAACCGCCATTCGATCTCCATGGTCGGAACTCGAAGGCCCACTCCGTATGGCAATCAGGTGGCGGAGCGCCTGGGGCGCGACCTCGCTGAACACGGCCTCACCATTGTCAGCGGTATGGCGCGCGGCGTGGACAGCTCGTCGCACCAGGGCGCCTGCAAGGCCTCCCATGGCGCAACCGTAGGCGTGCTCGGCACCGGCGTGGATGTCGTCTACCCCAAGGAGAACAGAAAACTTTTTGCGGAAGTTGAAAAGCGAGGGGCGCTGATCAGTGAATTCCCGCTGGGGACGCACCCCGCTCCCGAAAATTTTCCTGTGCGCAACCGCATTGTCGCTGGAATGGCATTGGGAGTCGTGGTCGTGCAGGGCGCGCAATATTCCGGCTCGCTGATCACCGCGCGCCTGGGAATGGAATTCGGCCGCGAGATCTACGGGGTTCCGGGAAACGTCACCGCGGACGTGAGTTTTGCCCCCAACCAATTGATCAAGCAGGGCGCCAAGCTGGTCACTTCCTGGGAAGACGTGATCGAGGAGCTGCCCACGGCCGTTCGCGCCGAACTGTTTCCCATCGCGGAGACCTCCGTCGAGGAACGCGCCAATCTGTTTGTCCAGGCTCTTTCCCCGGTCGAGAAAAAAGTATTCGGCTTGCTATCCACCGACGATTCGATTCACGTGGATGAGATTGTGGAGCGGTCCGAACTGTCGTCTTCGGAAGTTCTGGCCGTGCTCTGCGAGATGGAAATGAAGGGTGTAGTCCGGCAATTGCCCGGCAAACAGTTTCTGAAGGTCCTGCAATAGGCCCGCTCGCGGCGAGTTGCGGGCTCGCCTATCTCTCTGAAAACACAAGCATCTACAAAACAATCGGCGACGACTTAGCATCAAACACGACACAGCCTGCATCTATCAATCGTTGACAAACAGGGGAGCCGAGCCCCAATCTGAAGGTTGTTGCGCCTCCAGCGGAGGCATTGGCATTACGATCGAGCTGCTATGGGAAGATCATTAGTCATCGTTGAATCGCCCGCGAAAGCGAAGACGATCAACAAATATCTGGGCCGGAACTACAAGGTCAAAGCCTCCTACGGGCACGTCATGGATCTGCCCAGGAAGGAACTGGGCATAGACATCCGCCACGGCTTTGAGCCCACCTACGAAGTCAGCCCCACCAAAACCGACGTGGTCCAGGCCCTGCAAAAAGCTGCCGCCGGCGCCGACGCCGTCTATCTGGCGGGCGACCCGGACCGCGAGGGCGAGGCCATCTGCTCGCATCTGGCTGAAGTGCTGAGCGGGCCGATGCTCGAATTTCCAACCGAGGAAGAGCTTGCAAAGGAAAAAGAGGCGGACGCCGCGAGCGGCAAAAAGAAAAAGAAGGGCGCGAAGAAGCCCGTCAAAAAAGTAGTCGCCCGGGGCAAGCCGGTGATCGCGCGCAAGAATATCTACCGGGTCATGTTTAACGAGATTACGCCCAAGGCCATCAAGGCCGCCTTCGAGCATCCCGGGGAGATCAACGAAAATCTGGTGGACGCGCAGCAGGCCCGCCGCGTGTTGGACCGCCTCGTCGGATACAAGATTTCGCCGTTGCTCTGGGACAAGGTCCGCCGGGGCCTATCGGCGGGGCGCGTGCAAACCGTCGCGCTGCGCCTGATCGTGGATCGCGAGGCGGAAATCCGCGCCTTCTTGCCGATTGAGTACTGGACCATCCACGCGCAACTGGCCGCGGGTGCGCCGCCCGTCTTTGAGGCGAAGCTGACGAAATTCAAGGGCGAGGATATTGAGATCCACAACCAGGCTGAAGCGGACGCCGTCGTCGCCGCAGCGAACCGGGCCGCCTGGAAAGTCGCTTCTGTCACGCAGAAGGAAAAGCGGCGCAATGCTCCTCCGCCGTTTACCACTTCCAAGCTTCAGCAGGCCGCATACAACCGGCTGCGCTACACGGCCAAGCGGACCATGTCGCTTGCCCAGCGCCTCTATGAGGGTATTGAACTCGGCCAGGAAGGGTCGGTCGCGCTGATCACTTATATGCGAACCGATTCGGTGCGCGTCTCGAGTGAAGCCCTCGAGCAGGTGCGCGGCCACATCAATACCAACTTTGGGGCGTCCTATCTTCCCGAGAAGCCGAACTTTTTCAAGTCCAAGAAAGACGCGCAGGATGCGCACGAGGCCATCCGGCCTACCGACGTCTCCCGCACGCCCACGGACGTGCGGCCGTTCCTCAGCGACGACATGTTCCGGCTCTACCAGTTGATCTGGCAGCGGTTCGTGGCCTCGCAGATGGTTCCGGCAGTGTTCGACCAGACGACCGTGGACATTTCCGCGGGAGATTACACGTTCCGCGCTTCGGGTTCGGTGCAGAAGTTTGACGGTTATCTGGCCGTGTACCAGATGACGGCTGGGGACGACGAAGAATCCGACGCCGATGCCGCCAAGCTGCTGTTGCCGCCGGTGACCGAGGGTGAAACGCTGCGCCTTGAAAACCTCCGCCCGGAACAGCACTTTACCGAACCCCCGCCGCGCTATAACGACGCGACGCTGGTGAAAGAACTCGAGGAAAAGGGCATTGGACGCCCCTCGACCTACGCCTCGATTATCTCCACGATTGTGGACCGCGAATACGTGACCAAGGATCAGGGACGGTTCTCCCCGACCATGCTGGGAGAGCGCGTCTGCACGCTGCTCGTCAAAAGCTTCGAGGATATTTTCGACGTGGGCTTCACGGCCCGCATGGAAGAAGAACTCGACGAGATTGAAGACGGCAAGCTGCCCTGGAAGAGTGCAGTAAAGGAATTTTACGGCCGCTTTGCGCAGGATCTCGAGCAGGCCGAAGGAGAGATGCAGTCCTACAAAGCGGGCATCCCGACCGGGCAGAAGTGCGAAAAGTGCGGCAAGGGCGAGTTGCTCGAACGCATCAGCCGCCACGGATTTTTCCTCGGCTGCTCGCGCTATCCCGACTGCGATTTTATCCGCGACCTCGCGCCCGAGCTTCCTCCGGAAACCGAAAACGGGCAGCCTAAAGTAGAAATCTGCGACAACTGCGGCCGCGAAATGGTCATCAAGCGGGGACGATGGGGCGCCTTCCTGGCCTGCACAGGCTACCCGGACTGCAAAACGACGCGCCGCCTGAAGGCAGGGACGCGCAAAGCCCTGCAGCCCGACGAACTGCTCGATGAGAAGTGCCCCGAGTGCGCCTCGCAACTGGTCAAAAAACACGGCCAGTACGGCGAGTTCATCGGCTGCACCGCGTACCCCAAGTGCAAATATATCCGCTCGAAAACGCTGGGGATCAAGTGCCCGAAGTGCGAAACCGGAGAACTCACGGAACGCATGGCTCGCAAAGGGCGCCGGCGCGTCTTTTACGGCTGCAACAAATATCCCGAATGCGATTTCACGACGCCGCACCTGCCGATTCCCGAGCCGTGCCCGAAATGCGGAGCGACTTTTATTGTGGAAAAGCGCGGCAAGCAGGGGGCGGTTCGCGCCTGCATCAAGGAAGGGTGTGACTGGGAGTCCGCGATGGCGGAAACTCCGGTCCCGGCGGATCCGGAACCCGTGGGTTCCGCCAGGTCTTGACCACCGAATTCGCACACGTTCCGCCCGCGAAGCTTAAGGAAGCAGGGGGAGTCTCGCGCAAGCGCGAAGAATATTTCGCCTTGCACGCGGCTAAAGCAAGGCTGTGAAGATAAATCTGCCGGCGACAGGTCTGAAGTTCGCGGTTTCGCAGTTCTTGAATTACCTTCAAGCCGTACGCAACGCCTCTCCGAATACGATCCGGAACTACGAAATGGATCTTCTGCGATTCATCGCCTTTTTAACGATTCCGGGCGCGCAGCCCCCGACCGTGCAGGAGATCACGCACCTGCACATCCGGGAATTCATGGCGCACTCGCACGACCAGGGACTCGAAAAATCCTCCATCGCGCGCAGACTCTCCGCCATTCGCTCCTTTTTCAAGTTTGCCGCCCGAGAAAGAATGATCGCGCGCAATCCGGCACGCATGGTCGCGACTCCCAAGCTGCCCAAGCGCATCCCCAACGTTATGAGCGCCGAGGATATCGGCACCTTTCTCGACGGGATCGGATCCAGACAGGCACAGAATACGGAGAAAAGAAACGCCCGGGGGCCCGGCTTCGGCGACCTGCTCATTTCGAGGGACCGTGCGATGCTCGAAATGTTGTACGCCGCTGGGCTGCGCGTCAGCGAGTTGACCGGACTCAACCTCGCCGACATTGACCGGAAAGAGATGATGCTGCGCGTGCGTGGAAAAGGCAGCAAGGAGCGCATCGTCCCGTACGGCGGCAAGGCCGAGCAGGCCCTGGCTGCCTACATGCCTTTACGGGACGAAATTCTGCTCAAAGCGAAATCCCGCGCCGAATTGCAGGCCCTCTTCCTCAATCAGCGCGGCGCGCGACTCACGCAGCGTTCCGTGGGACGGGTCCTGAAAAAGTACGTGCGCCAGTTCAACGTCAATTGGGATTTGCACCCGCATTCCCTGCGCCATGCCTTCGCCACGCACCTGCTGTCCGACGGCGCGGACTTGCGCGCCATTCAGGAACTCCTCGGGCATTCCTCACTGTCCACAACCCAGCGCTACACGCACGCCTCCATCCGGCAACTTCTGGAGGTTTACGACAAGGCTCATCCGCGCGCCTGAAACGCTCCCCAGCGACTGGTAGCACAGCATAGCCCTCTAAAAATTGAACCGGTAACCGAGGATCATCTTGGCAATCAGACGATCCGTCGCAGGGGTCATCCCGACGCCCAGGCCGAAGTTGAGTTCCCACTGCGGCGCGAGGTTCAGGTCCATGGCTGAGAAAATTTGGTGCTGTTGGGCGCTCACCGGATCGAAGAGAACGATGGGACCCATTGCGCCGTAATACTCGATTCCCGCGTTGATCTTTTTCGTGAAGTCATAACCTGCCTTGAACGCCGGCGCGAACCCGACTCCGTGTGTGGCGTTCTCGCCGTGGAACGACCGGTCCAAGGCAGGGTTGAAGGCCAGGTACCAGCGGCCAATCTGCTTATCAATAATTGGGCGGATCTCCCATGTCCAGGTGTCCGCGGAGAATTGACGGCGCTGATAACCAATTTCATTGGAAAGGCTTAAGCCGACCGGCCAATGCCAGCTTTCGGGAATCCGGACACGGGGCCGAATATGTGACCCAACATAATCCCAACCCTGCCCGCTGCGAATCGACGTGAACGTGTACACGCCGACTTCAAACCAAGGATTAAAGCCGTGGGTAATTTCAAGTGTCTCGTGCCAGGCATGCTCTGTTGGGAATTGCCCGTCCACTATCGTCTTGGACCCATTAATCGTGAAGTTGGAATGCAGCTCAAACATGGTGTGGCCGGGATCTACCGTGTCCGAACCATAGACTTGAATCTCGTAATTATCCTGCGCGGCCGCCGGCGCTGCCGAGGCCAAAACTATAAGAAAACCCAACATAACCCACATTCCCCAGTGCCTCATCGGTTCACTTTCTCCCTTCATAACATCCCGAAAGAATATCGCAACAGGTTGGGCACTGAAAAGCAGAAAGATGATGTTCGGAGAGCAGCCGGGCGCGCCTTCTGGCCATTGGGATCAAGTTCGCCGGACGTTCGCGAATCTCGCCGGAAATGGGGAGTCCCACTTTGATCTTCGGAACGGAATGCACACTTTCGATTCCCATCCGTTCAGCAACATTTGCCGCGTACGGGAATTGGTGGTCTTCCGCACAGGAGGCTGTGATGTGAGTCACAGCACGGATGCCCGGATTAAGAGAGACTGGCCGCACAGGCAGGTGCCGTGAGGCGGGGATGCTCCTCCGGACTCGTGAGGAGTTAAGCCGAGTGTTTATACCTAATTATTGGGATAGCCCAGGATTCTCCCTTTTCTTCGGAGGCCCGGAGGAAGTTTGGTCAAGTGATTCGGCATTCAACATTGTCTCTTGTGAACGCGGATAACGGTCTTCCACATGTCCGTCAAGTGGAGGGCAAGTGGTGAGAGTCCCGGTCAAATTCCTGAGTACCGGAATCGTCATCTGGATTTGGATTGCGTCGCTCGGTATTTCGCCGCCCTGCCGCGCGCAATCGAAACTGAGTTTGCAGGAGGCCGTGGATAAAGCGATCGCGACGCGCGCCTCGCTCAAGGCCATGGCGGAGCAGATTGCCATCGCCCAAGGGCTCGAGAAACAGGCTGGGCTGATAGCGAATCCCATGTTCGAAGTGGGGGATCAGAATATTCTCCGGCCCCCACGGACGTATCCAACGGACGTGGATACGGCTGCGTTTATTACCCAGCCGCTGGACGTGCTCGGAAAACGCAAGCAGCGAATCTCGGTGGCGAGCAAGGGAGTCAGTCTCGCTCAAACCAGCTATGAACTTGCCAAGCGGCAAGTGGCGCAAGCCGTAAGGCTCTCCTATTGGGACGCGCGCGCGGCTCAGGAGAAGCGCGACCTGCTGAAAACTTCCGTCGAAAACTTCCAGAAGATCATTGATTACCAGTCCGCCCAGCTCAGCGTGGGAGCGATCTCGGAACAGGATTTCATGCGGGTTCAGCTGGAAGGCGAACGCCTGAAGATCGCCGCCAATCTGGCGGTCATCGAAGCCACGAGGGCGCGGATGCAGCTCCTTAAGGAGATGGGCCAAACCGATTTTCCGGAAGTGATCCTGACGGAACCCCTGGATGCGAGCGCCGGCGCTCTGGAGCCGCTGGATATCGCACAAGTCCTCGCGCAGCGAATTGAAGTGAAAACTGCTCGCGCGGCGCTTGAGGAAGCGCGTGCCAAAGCGCGGCTCCAGGATGTGTCTGCCCGTCCCGATGTGAGTATTTTGTACGGATACCGAAGAGTGCAATTGGTGGATGCGCCCACTGGGGCTAATACCGCCTCCGCGGGCCTGGAAATCACGCTTCCCATTACCGACCGGAATCAGGGAAATCGCGCCGCGGCCACGGCGGAGGTTCGCCGCCAGGAACAGTTGGCCGCTGCCACGGAGGCGGACGTTCGCGCGGATTATTTTGGCGCTCTGGCCGAATATCAACTGAGGCGCGATGAAGTCGTGGCGACCCTGGAGCCTCTTCGCGAACACGCCAGGACGATTTCCGAAATTGCTCAAGCCGTATACGCGCAAGGTGGCGCGGACCTGCTCCGCCTGCTGGATGCGGAACGCGCGCGCCTGGACGCGGAATTCGTCTATGTGCAGGCCATGTCGGAGTACCAACAGAGCATTTCCAATCTGCGGGCCGCGGAAGGGTACCTTCCATGATTAAAAATGGAGTCCTCATACTGCTCTTGTTTTCTTCCCTTCTTGCTTTCGGTTGCAATAGCGGCACGACGACAGCTTCCCCGCCGGAACACGCCGCCGCATCGAACAAGGATGAAATCGTTCTCACGCCCGCGGAGCAGTCTTCCAGCGTCATTCAGTTGGGTACGGCAGCGCTCAGTGAAGCTCCGGACATCCTGCGCGTGGCGGGCCGCATTACTCTTGCCGATGACCGGACTTGGCGGGTCGGTGTTCTCTCCGAGGGCCGCGTCGAATACGTTTACGCCGGCTTGGGTGATGCCGTGAAGAAAGGGCAAGTCCTGGCCCGCATGCACAGCCACGAACTGCACGATGCCCGCGCGCAATATCAGATATCCTCGTTCGACCTGAGCCGGCTGCAGTCCGGCGAAGCCCTGGCGCAAAGAAATTATGACCGGGCCCAGACTCTCTTTGGGCTCAAGGCCGCGTCCGTTCAGCAGGTCGAGCAGGCGCGCCAGGATCTGGTCAGCGCGCAGGCGGCGTTGAACGACGGCCAGTCGGCCAAGGAACGCGACCGCATTCACCTCGAAGAGAATCTAGGAGTGGCCGCCGATCTCCCGGCAGCCCACGATGAAACCGCGGACCTGATTCCTATCATCGCTCCGGGAAGCGGTTACATCCTGGAGAAAAAGGTCACGCCCGGCACCACCATCGGCCCCTCGACCGATCTTTTCGTAATCGGCGAGCTTTCCCAAGTGTGGATGCTGGCGTCCGTACGCCAGGAAGATTTGGTGAATCTGCGCGTCGGTCAATCTGCAACCGTGACGATTCCAATGCTGCCTGCTCGCCGCTTCCCCGGAAAGATCACCAATCTCGGCCAGGAGTTCGATGCGACCACCCGCGTGATGCAGGTGCGCATCGAGTTGAATAATCCCGGAAATTGGCTGAAGCCCGAAATGCTGGCCAATGCGGAGATTCCGGTCGGTAAGGGAAAGCCGGCCTTGTTCGTGCCCTCGGACGCCATCCAGCAGGTCAACGATGACAATGTTGTCTTTGTGCAGAAAGTCCCTGATCACTACGAAATTCGCCATGTGCGCGTCGGAGAAACCATTGGCGGCAGAACCCCGGTCCTGGAAGGGCTGAAGCCCGGGGAGCGCGTGGTCGTTCAGGGAAGTTTTATTCTGAAATCACAGCTTTTGAAATCTTCCATGGAGAACGAATAGGCCAGCCATGCTGAATCGAGTCATTGATTTCACCCTCGCGAACCGGTGGCTCGTGATGGTGGGCGTCCTTGCGCTTCTGGCAGCCGGCGGCTACGCGCTCTACACCATTCCCGTCGAGGCCTTCCCGGATCTCACCAACAACCTGGTGGTGATTGTCACGGACGCGCCCTCTTTGCCCCCCACCGAAGTCGAGCAACTCGTTACGTTTCCCATCGAGCGTGCCATGCTTGGCCTGCCGAACAAACTGGAAGTGCGGTCGCTGTCCAAACTCGAACTCTCCATGGTAACGGTTGTTTTCGATGATTCGGTTCCCATGTATCTGGCCCGGCAGTTGGTCAATGAGCGCCTGACGGAGATCTCGTCAATCTTGCCACAGGGGGTTCAGCCAATCTTAGGGCCTCCGTCCACGGTCTTCGGCGAACTTTACCAATACACCGTTTCGGGGCCGATGAGCCCCCTCGAACTCAAGGACCTGCAGGAGTGGGTCGTCAAGCCCCAGTTACGGACCATCCCCGGCGTGAGCGAAGTCATCACCTGGGGCGGCCTGTCCAAGCAGTATCAGATTGTCGCCGACCCCGTCCTTCTGGAGCAGTATGGTCTCACGCTGCACGACGTCGCCATGCGCGTCGAGGAGAACAACGCCAACTTCGGCGGCGGGTTTATCGAACATGCTTCCGAGCAGTACACCATTCGCGGCACGGGCCGCGCCATTGACCCGAAAGAGTTCGGGAATATCGTCTTGACGGCCAAAGACGGCACGCCCGTGCTGATCCGGGATATCGCCGAGGTGCGAATCGGAGCCGCGCCTGCTCTCGGAGCCGTCCTGCGGAATGAGGAAACGGTTTCCGGCACGGTGATCATGCTCAAAGGCGAGAACGGCAAGAAAATGATCGAGAGCATACGCGCGAAAATCGCTTCGATCCGTCTTCCGCCCGGCGTCAAGATCATCCCGTTCTACGATCAGTCCACCGTCATTGACGGCACGATTCACACGGTCGAAAAAAACCTGCTCGAGGGGTTTGTTCTCGTCACCGTTGTGCTTCTTGTGTTCCTCGGCAACATCCGTGCGGCCCTCATTACTGCCTCCATTATTCCGTTTTCCATGCTGATCAGCTTTCTGGGGATGCGCCTGTTCGGAATCAGCGCCAATCTGATGAGTTTGGGCGCCATTGACTTCGGCATGATCGTGGACGGCGCGATTGTCATGATGGAAAACTCCGTTCACCGTTTGTCGAAAAATCACGGGCAGGAGTCTGTTCTGGAATCGGTGCGCGCGGCGGCGCACGAAGTCGCGCGGCCAATGACCTTCGCAATCGCCATTATCATTGCTGTCTATTTGCCGATCCTCTTTTTGCAGGGATTGGAAGGACGGATGTTCCGGCCAATGGCGATCACAGTCTGTGCCGCCTTGTTCGGCTCGCTGCTTCTGGCGCTGACCATGATTCCCATGCTGGCGTCGTTCGCCTTCCGCAAGGGTCGTCTGGTGGAACTGGCGCGGGGGCAAAGCCAGGAACAGCACTGGATGGAAAAGGTAAATCGAAAATATTCGCATCTGCTGGCGTGGCTGATTGATCATCGTTTCCTGACGGTCGGAACGGCCGGCGTCGTTCTGGCGGTCGCTCTCGGCTCCCTGATCTTTATTGGCACGGAGTTCATGCCGCAGCTCGACGAAGGGTCCATCCTGGTTGAGACGCGAAAGCTTCCGGGAATCTCGTTGACCGATTCGATCGCCATCAGCAAGAGAATCGAGGAGCGGCTGCGCGCTTTCCCGGAAATCGCGGACATCGTAATCAAGATTGGACGCCCGGATTTTGGCACCGAGCCCATGGGCATCAACGAAGGCGACACGTACCTGCTGCTGCGCCCCATGAACACCTGGAAACGATTTCACACCAAGGAGGACCTGATCGTAGCTGTGGACAAGGAATTAGCCACGATTCCCGGCATCTCTTATAACTTTACACAGCCCATGGCCATGCGCATTGACGACACCATCTCGGGGGTGAAAGCGGATCTGGCCATCAAGGTCTTCGGCGATGACTTCCGCACACTGGACACGCTCGGCCAGCAGGTGTTGCGCTCGGTAATGACGGTGCGGGGCGCCGCGAACGCTCAGATGGAAGTGACTTCCGGTGTCGCCGAATTGTCGGTCACCGCGGACCGCGCGGCGCTGGCGCGTTATGGACTGAATGTCTCGGACGTGAAAGAAGCGGTGGCGTCCGGCGCTTCGGGCGATATCATTTCCGAAGTCATTGACGGCCAGAAACGATATACCGTGTCCATCCGTTTGCCGGAACGCTACCGCACGGATCCTGATGCGATGCGAGGCATTCTCTTGCGTGCGCCGGCCGGCGAACAGGTCACACTGGACCAGGTGGCCAAGGTCGAAGTGTCCAGGGGCCCTGAAAAAATTGGAAAGGAAATGGGGCAGCGGCGAATTGTCGTCATGTCCAACGTCCGCGGACGCGACCTCGGGAGCTTTGTCGCCGAAGTTCGCTCGAAGGTCGAGCGCGAAGTCTCATTGCCTACCGGCTATTTCATCGAATATGGGGGACAATTTGAAAATCAGCAGCGCGCCATGCGCCGCCTGACGCTTATTGTTCCGATCACCATCGGCGTCATTTTCATTCTGCTGTACATGAGCTTCGCGTCGGTCAAGCAGAGCCTTCTGATCATCGCCAATGTGCCCTTTGCGCTGGTCGGCGGAATTGCCGCCCTCTGGCTCCGCGGAATGAATCTGAATCTTTCGGCCTCGGTCGGCTTCATCGCCCTATTCGGCGTGGCCATGCTGAACGGGGTTGTGCTCGTCAGCTCGATCAACCTGCGCCGCTTCGGAGAAACAACCCGCAACGCCGTCCTGTTGGGAGCCAGCCGCCGCTTGCGCCCCGTATTGATGACTGCGTGTGTTGCGAGTTTCGGCTTCATTCCCATGGCTATATCTCATTCCACCGGCGCTGAAGTGCAACGCCCCCTCGCAACCGTGGTGATCGGGGGCCTTTTCAGTTCCACCGTCCTCACGCTCTTCTTGCTGCCTGTCCTCTACGAATGGATATTTGAAAAACAACAACTGGAAGCTCCGGTGGAAGCCGTAGTCCAAGGGCATTAGGCTGATTCAACCTGCGCTGTACATTGCCCCAAAACCGAATTATAAGAGTGGATCTCGACGCGAGATTTCAAGCCGGAAGCCGGAAATCTCCAATTCGCAATTTCAAACGCGAGACGTCACGTTTGTGTTTTGAAGTTGGTATTCGGAATTTAGTATATGGTTTTTCAATTTTCAAATCTGAAATTTCAAATTTGGAATCTGGATATCAGCCGGCAAATTCCGAGTCCTCGCTCATCGAGCACCCGCGGGAGGTACACCATGGCCACGCAGCAACTTATTGAATATGCGGAAGCAAACTCCGAAGTGCGCGCCATCTATGACGACATTCGCGCGACGCGCAAGACCGACTACATCAGCAATTTCTGGAAAGTGCTGGCCAACGATCCCACCGCTCTGAAGCGCGCCTGGGAGTCCACCAAGCAGGTCATGGCCCCTGGCGCGCTCGATCCACTCGTCAAGGAGATGCTCTATCTCGCCGTCAGCGTCTCGAACCAGTGCCCCTACTGCATCGCTTCGCACACTGTCGCCGCCCGCAAAAAGGGAATGACCGACGCCATGTTTCACGAATTGATGGCCGTCGTCGGCATGGCCAATGAGACCAACCGCCTTGTCGCCGGATACCAAGTGGAGATTGATGAGAGATTTACATCTTCCTGAATTGCATGCCCATGGCGCTGAAAGAATAAAACGGGCTTCTCAACTGGCTTAAAAAATTCGTCCTTTCGAGCGAAGCGAGGAATCCCTCCGTGTTCTGTAGTCTCGCGCGAAAAAGAAGGAGGGAATCCTCGCTTCGCTCGGAAGGACGAAAGTGCATGGGCACTTTTTTCATGGCCCGTGAATCCTGCGCCACCGGGGCCGTCTAGTGTATGATTCGCCGGGCCAAATCAGATCATGCTGAGCTACCTCGACCGTCAGACCCGTTTGACCGGAAACCAGCGCCGCATCATCGCCGCCGCGATACTGGGCGACATGCTGGAGTTCTTCGATTATTTTCTCATCGGCTACGTGCTCGCGTTCATCGCCGGGCCGTGGAAGCTGACCTTCGGTGAATCCGCCGTCATTCTGCTCTCTTCGGGATTTGGCGCCATGTTCGGCGCCGTATTTTACGGGTGGCTCGCGGACAAGATCGGCCGCCGCAAAGTCTTCCTGATGACGGTGCTGAATTTTTCGATCGCCACCGGAATCCTGACGCTCACTCCGGATAAGGCCTGGATCTTCCTCTCCTTTTTTCGCTTCCTCATCGGATTTGGTGTAGGCGGTCTCTATTGCGTGGACCTCCCGCTCGTCCAGGAGTTTGTTCCCGCATCCAAGCGCGGAATGCTGGGCGGAATTGTCACCGCCGCGGTCCCGGTCGGATCGCTGATGGGCGCCGCGCTTGGCGCATACGCGACGCCGCTGGTCGGATGGAGAGGACTGTTCGCCATCGGCATGGTGCCGGGCCTGCTCACGCTGATCATCCGCGCCTGGGTGCCGGAATCGCCGCGCTGGCTGCTGCAAAAAGGACGCATCGAGCAAGCCAGAAAGTCTCTCGCGTGGGCGCTGGAGATGGACCCGGCCGATCTCCCTGCGACCGATAGGACGCCGGCGCCAAGGCAACCCGCGTCCAAATTCACCGACATCTTTCGCTACCCGAGAAGCCTGGCTGTTTCCTGGATCACCAGCCTCGGCGCGCAGACCGGCTACTACGGGCTCACGCTCTGGATCCCCACATTGCTCGTGCAGTTGCTCGGGATTCCTCCCGCGCGGGCTTCCTTTCTGATGATTTTCGTGGGGCTATCGGGCTTATGCGGGCGCCTGGTGCTGTCTTATCTGTCCGACGTGATCGGCAGAAGAGCCTCCGGAGCCATTGCCAGTTTCAGCGCGGCGATTCTCATGATTCTGGCCGCCGCTTACCATCAGGTTTTCATCGGAGGGGTTTCGCTGTTTTGGATGCTCTTGATTGTAAACAATGCAGTCGCCGACGGAGGGTTTGCCATCATGGGGCCGTACTCTTCCGAAGTCTGGCCGGTCACGCTGCGCACCACCGGCATGGGCTCGGCTTACGGGTTTGGCGGACTTGGCAAAGTCATCGGTCCGTGGGGACTCGCGCTGATTGTGGGAACTTCCAACGTGATTACGCCCAAGGCGTCGGTCGCCAAACTCCTGCCGTCATTTGCTTATCTCGCGTCATTTTTTGTTCTGGCCGGTCTTGCGTATATTTTCATTGGCATGGAAACGAAGGGGAAATCGTTTGAGGCGATTGAAGAAGCGCTCGATGGGTCACGTTCAGTAGAAACATCGTCTCAGCGATAGGGAGATCGCCGCTAACCCTCCAGCGCGTTTCGTTTGACTGGAAAGTGCGAGTTTTGCGTTCCCCCCCAATAAATAGAGAGCGTCCGTCATTCCGAGCGGAGCGAGTAATCCCTCCTTTTTTTCCC
>VFSW01005176.1_pt1 | contig 19338 bp, 13 predicted proteins | sample 5358111 | NCBI WGS metagenome assembly VFSW01 (sample SAMN11554181, study PRJNA540505) | mine drainage metagenome | isolation source: sediment from site ElyBrook_90M | place: USA: Ely Copper Mine, Vershire, VT | collected 2017 | reverse complement strand
ATGACGTTGAATTCGCAGAAAATCTTGTGAAGAAAGTCGGAGTCGCTGGAGTTCCCGGGTCGTCATTTTACAATGGAGGACATGGAAAAAAGAGGATAAGGTTCGTCTTCTCAAAGAAGGTCGAAACCTTGGAAGCTGCGTGTGAGAGGCTTGAAAGAGGCCTACCCAAAACGACTGCGTCCTAGTTTCGGGGTTACTCTGTCAACATTGCAAATCTACAGCGGTCGGCGCTTTCCTACATCCTGCTTCCATTGAGGTGTTGTTAGCGCGGAAGCTCTTTCCTTTAGCTACAGTGTCTCAAAACAAGCTGTTCTTGGCTTACAGAGCCCAAAACTCAATACGCATTGAAAATTAACGCCCGGTTGCGCGAGCAAGACAAATGTTCTTCGCACCCCTAGTTCCGCAAAAACCTGAGAGCTTAGGACACAATATTATTTCCCTGCACCCAGCACATGTAGCTGCGTGATTCTAACAAGCCCTCCACTCATAATTTAGTAGGATGAGATGTTGGTAGATCAATGTAACTCATTGAGAACATCTACCAACAATCGAGAAATACAGATCAAGAACCATAATGCCCTGAAACGCCTTGGAAAGGATTTGTGAGCAGGGTTAAGCGGCTATTTTGGCGCCAGAGACTTTGCCAAGATCACTTTTTACGGAGGGAGTAGCTGTCCTCGGTGCTTTACTTACATATTTTGTAGAACGTAGAGTTCAGACCAGAGCTTGGAAGAGAGAATACACCGAACTGTAATTCTTCGCGGTGGATTCTGTATTTTGCTAGAAACAGTTCGCCTCTTAGATCTCATGATCGAAAGAAGCCCACTATCTTCTACTCATTTTTACCCCAACAAGAGAATGGCGGTAGGCATCTTGCTGCTTGCGATCACAACTTCTGAACCTCGATAACGAGCTCAAAAAGAGTTTTCTTCCCTTCGATGAATGAATAAGAAACTCGACGATAAAGCTCGTTTAGCACCTCCCTCTTCCCGAATCCCTGTCTATGCAATTCCTTCAGAGCTCTTGAAGCCGTCGTAGTTTAACCTACCTGATTCCGCCAATTCTGTGAACTTCATATTCGCGTTTTTAACTGATCGAGCCAAGAAAGCTGTCAGAGATTTCGTCGAAACTAGATCAAAGCACGCCTGCGGCCACGAATCAAATATGCTAGTATTCCTCTCGTGGGGGAAAGCAACGCTCTTCCAAGTGATCTCAGTTGTTATCAAACAACCACCCAATATCCGCTTAGAATTGGGAGACAACTTCACTCACAGCAAAATCAAAATCCCAAAAGTTTAAGAGGTTAATAGTCGTCTCTGCACGAAGTTTGGCGGAAATTCTACAACTACCTATCGAACTTATAGAACCGAACATATTCCTTACTAGATATTCTGAGCCGGTAGAGATAGAGGATCTAGCTCAATCAATTCAGTCACAAGGGCAGCTTGAGGCGATAGGAGTCAGACCACATCCTGTCAAAAGCGGACACTATCAAATAATTTATGGTCACAGAAGACTTGCGGCGATTAAGACATTAGGGCATAAGACGATTCGTGCCGAAGTGAAAACTACAAACGATATCGGAATGCTCCAAATGGCTCTTGTCGAGAATCTGCAAAGGCAGGACATCTCAGATTTTGAAAAGGGTATGTTGTTTCGAAATCTGTCTGAACATTTTGACCTCACTTACGATGAAATTGGTAAGATGGTCGGCAAATCAAAGCAACTTGTATCGAATCACATTGCCATGACTAGAGTGTGCTCTATCAGCAGTATAGAGTCTGATCAGGATCTGATACCTTGTCTGCAAAAGATCACTGAAGCACATGCTCGAGTGCTTGCAAGAGTTAGAGATGAAAAGGAAAGAATTAGATTGCTTAAGCTAACCATAAAGGAACATTTGTGTGCTAGAGAAGTGCAAGCACTTGTAGGTAGGCCCCGAAATCATGATGATGATGTTTATGGAGAACCATTTGAATGGATATTAGAGAACGTGCGAAATAATAATGATAATAGCTCAAAGACAAATTTTACCGAAGCCAGAGTCTGTGTCATTCGTTCGCAATCTCTTAATTTTCTCATTTCGCAGTTAAGGATAACACCGTACGAAGCAGGTGCTCACATCGCAAGGGGAGCGACCCAAGTGCTTCTCGATAAAGGAGTGGATCCTCTTCTCCCAAAGAACTGGTCCAAAGTGCTTATCGAGAAAAGCAAGTATGCAGGTTGGGGAAAAATGTCGACTACAACTGATTCAAAGTTGGTGGTTCACGAGCCTACTTTGAATCCCGAATTTCTGCGCGGTTACCTAGAAACGCTTCTGGGCATGGAGCTTAAGCTTAAAGTTAGTACGCAGAAAATGCAATTGTTTGAATTACGACCAGCTCGATACGAACCTAAGATCAGCCACAATGTTTTACGATGAAGGCGATTACCAGTAGGTGCGAACTAACGTTAGCCTCCATCTTTTCTGCCAAATTATGACCCCTTCGTCTGGATTATTTGCTCCTGTCTCGAATCTCTCTAATCAAAGCAAGAAATATCTAGATGCAGCTTTGATCAGGTAACAATTTCGGTCAGTAGCTCACCAACAACAAGTGCATGCGTGAATCCATGGCTTGCAAAACCAGCGCAACAGCAGTAAATGCCAGAGCTATCCTTTGATTTCAGACACTTTGTGATTTGAGTGGGGCGTCATTTCATAAAGACCGATATTTGAATAGGAAATTGAGGCCTCTCTCAAAGATGGAACTCTTATGAGAGCAAGCGAAACTACGCGCTCATCGCAATCCCTAGGGAAATATTAGGTCAAAAAATCTTGAGTCGTTTGGTCCCAAACGAGTTTTGTTTTTTGGAGGAGCAGAAGCTGGATAAGCATCTAGGCTTCTAGCTATCTCTCTTGGAGCAGAGCTCTTGCCCACGCCAGATAGTCCGGCGAGAGCAATCAGGCAGTCCTCGAGTGAGTTTGAGCGATTCAAGAAGAAGTTTTGCTTGTTTGGGCCAGAAGTACTTGTACCCTTTTGATCCTGATCGTCTTTGGTGTACTTTCTTGTTTCGGCTGTATTTTCTCTAGCCCATCTGTAGACCTTGAGGAATTCGGTAACGAGGTCGTTGTTGTTTCCTGAATTGGTGTAATGTCTGTTATCGAAATGAATGTATCTAATGTTAGAGCAGGCTAGAGAACAATCACGAATGTTAGAGATAAACAGCTTCCCTGCTTGTTCGGAAAATCAAAAAGAGGATTTAGGTTCTGGATACTTCGCGGTAAAAGTTTCTTCCGAAAATTCGTTAATTGTCTAAGGATACTTTCGGTTGATGCTTCGAGAGGTGTTTCATTCTGAGTAGTGAAACGCCACAAAACGAAGACGTGGGCATCTCCGATTTATGCAATAGAGTTTCTGAACTCGAAGACGAAGTGAAACGTTTGAGAAGTCAATCACACAACTTGTTCATCATGTCAATTTGCGCTTTGATTCCTCTATGGCTACTTTTTCATACCCTTCTTCTTAGGTGGCTTTGACTTACGATGAAACGGATTCATCTCTTTTCCCATATAGTGCAGGCTCGTTACGAGGCTCACTATGGCTCCGCCCACTACCACAATCACATACCAAAATTCTTGGAGGAAAACAACAAGCGGATTAGGGGGTGGCGGAATTGTATTCTGATCTTGCTGAAAAGAGATATTGTGCTGTACCTATCGAGCTAACCAACGGATTAGCGAACAAAGCAGAAGCATTAGCGAACCATAAGGTAGGCAAGGCTCCAATCGAAGTAGGCGAGGCGAAGGAACCTGCATCAATGAGAAGACCATAGGGATTGTTCGCATTCAGGTGTCCGAGATCGGTCATATTGAAGGCATAGAGCTGTACAAACGAAACGGTATTGTTCACCGTTATGTGCAGAGAACCGAAAACGGGAACGAAGATGAAAGCTATCCATTTTGGATATCCTGCAGTCACCCACATTACAGTGACATTGAAGGAATAGCCAGTCGGTTCGTAAAAGCGGAAGTGCCTCAAGATGCTCGGATCGGCGAATGCCCGTAGTTCTGTGTAATCAATGCATTGTAGCTGTTCAGGACGAGATCAAGGGTGAGAACAAATGGAAGACTTTGATTGAAAATGCAAGCCTAGCAAAACGAAATCAACCGAAAGTATCCAGCGAGAATTTGGAGGACTTTGTTTAGCATGAAAACCGAAGAGTATCCAGAACCGGGATTTAGAGATAGTATATATTACAGTAATATTACAGCAACAATGGTTAAAGTCGATGAATTTTGCTATTTGGATAGAACCTTTAGGCCTGAAATTCAAATACCCAAATTATGCCCAATGACTTTGAAGAAAACCTTTCAAAAGTAAAAATCATCACTGACCAAACAGGGTGCTTTCCAGGGTTTCATGCCGCCTTCGGCTGCCCTCCGATGAAAAGCAAGTTACAGTCGTCAAGACATAGTAAGTTCCACCATTTCAATACTTATTATCGTCAAGTAAGCCGTTCGTGCTAGTCGCTAGATTATGAGGGAATAAAAATGCGTCCAATGACCGCGGAAGATCTTTACAATTTCAAGTATGTCTATGATCCACATATATCATCGGATGGAAACGGGATTCTCTTTACAGTTTCCCAACCGAGAAAAGAAGAAGATGATTATGATGGGGCAATCTGGAAGTATTCGCGAGAAACTCTAACTCCTTTAATATCTGAGGGCAATCGCTCGTTTAACCCTACATGGTCGCAAGATAATCGAAAACTTCTGTTCCTCGTGAATAGGCGAACCAGAGACTACAGCATTAGCGAATTATGGATTGCTGATTCAAACGGACTTAACAAGAGAAAGCTAATTGCTCTATGTGATGGGAGGATTACTAATCCAAAATGGTCGCCTCGTTCTGACTCGATTTTCTTCTTATCCAATTCCCAATCTGAGGAAACCAAACAACAAACAAACGATGTCAAACTCATAACCAGAAGGAATTATAGAATAAACGGAGAAGGATACGTCCACAACAAGAAAACGCACCTTCTGAACGTTTCCCTTGATACTAATCTAGTCCGAAGAATCACAAGGGGAGACTTTGATGTCTATGGATTCGATATTTTCCCAGATGGAAAGAAGGCACTTGTCATTTCGAACACCGAATCGGATGCTGATTTTCATGTGAATCTTGACCTCTTCAGCATAGATTTGGACAATGCCGATGGAGGCCTGGTCAAGCAGATGTCTAACAATGGTCCAATAAGCTCACTTTCCATCTCGCCAGATGGACGCTACGTTGCTTTCATCGGGAATGACTATAGGTTCAAGTTCAATACGCCCGACCAACTTTGGATCCATGATCTCCAAAATCGAAAGACTTGGAGGGCAGCACCTAAATTAGACCTGGCTGCCGTCAATAGTGTCGTATATGACTCGAAAATGGGAAACCTGCAGATGAGGCCTGTGTGGAGCGCGGACTCTAAAAGGGTCTATTTCCTTTCGACCAACCGAGGCAATTGCAATATTTACTTCGCAGTTGTCAACAGTGGGCAAGCGCAAGAGGTTACACGGGGAAATCATGTGGTTAACTCGTTCAGTATAAGCTCTAATGGTGCCCTTGCTTATACTCGTATGGATCCGCTTCACCTTCCTGAACTTTTTAGACATGAGTCTAGTTCGCAAGAAAGTGATACTACTGCAGCTCCAACTCAGATAACTCAATTTAACACGCCGTTGCTTTCCCAGATACAACTCACGTCACCCGAAAAATTTGTATTTAGAGCAAGAGATGGCGTCGAAATTGATGCATGGTACTGGCCCCCCGTAGGAGGAGGAAAATCACCCGCGAATCCATGCGTTGTCCAGATGCACGGCGGCGGAGGAACAGAAGGATTCACATTCATGCATGAGTATCAATGTCTATGCGCTCAAGGGTTGGCTCTTGTTACCTGCAATTTTAGGGGAACACAAGGATATGGCGAGCAATATTCTGCTGGCTTGACAGGTCACTATCTTGAGAAAGACTATACTGATAACATGGACTTGGCTGATTACGTGATACAGCAAGGCTGGGCAGACAAGTCAAGACTTGGAATTTATGGCGGCTCGTATGGGGGTCTTCTTACTAATTGGATCATAACACACGAAACCAAATTTGTTGCAGCCGTCACTGACAGGTGCCTGGCGAACCTCTACACATTTTATGGCACGAGCGATGACTACAGACGAATAGAGAATGATTTCTTTGATTTCTTTCCTTGGGAAGACATCGGCAAGTATTACGATAAATCGCCCATCAAGTACGCAACGAATATCGTAACTCCGCTTATGATAATCCATTCCGAGGAAGATTACATCTGCCCTATAAGCGAGGCTGAGCAACTCTTCGCGTTTATGCGAAGGATGAACAAGGAAGTAGTGTTTGCAAGGTTTCCTGGTGAGAATCATGCACTTTCAAGATCTGGAAAACCAAAACATAGGATCGAAAGGCTCGAACTTTATTTGTGGTGGTTTACTTCTCACATAGAGACTGGGAAAAAGATCTCTAAGCCATTGTAACTTGCAAGTACACTAGTGTGTACTTTACTTTTCCAATTTACAAAGTGAACCAGTAAAAGTGCAAAATTCGTTTATATAGCTCTGGCATGAGCAAGTCGAGCATGAGAGCAGGAGCAATCTCTCGAATTGCTGCGGTTATTATCATAATTGTCATCATAGTTGCTGCTGGAGTAGGCGGTTATGCATTACTCAGCAGCACTCCGCCATCTTCATCAGTTTCATCCTCTTCGTCGTCTTCATCATCAGGGTCGTCAGTATCATCCACTGGTTCTTCATCTTCAGGTAGTGGAAAGTCCGGAGGTACCCTGACCATCGGCGCACTGGTCCAACAGAGCAGTCTTGATCCACTCGTTGGCTTGACTGGTCCATTTGCTGGGACAGCATTTAATGGAATATACGAACAGCTCGTCTACTTTGGTCCGAGTGGTTCTTTCATTCCTGGTCTAGCATCAAATTGGACCGAGGTTGATTCGCTAACCTATGTCTTTCATTTGAGACAGAGCATTCAGTTTCAAGATGGGACGCAGTTCAACGCAACAGCTGTAGTAGCTGACATGAACAGGAGCATCAATGACACGACTGCGACAAGATCTCTTGCCTTTATGGTTGCAAATGTAACTGCTCTTGACCAATACACAGTCCAGTTCAAACTAAAGAGCACAGGCCCGTATGGAGACTTTTTGACCTACATGGCCGGTCTTTATGGCTCTATTGTGTCTCCAAGCGCAGTCCTGAAGTATGGTTCCAGTTTTGGCTTAAACCCTGTGGGAACAGGTCCGTATTCCTTCGTAGAGTGGGTTAACAACGATCATTTGACAATGCGAGCAAATCCTAACTATTGGGGACCAAAACCCTACATCCAAACAATTATTGTAAAGCTAATTCCAGATCCTACTACTCTCACTCTGGCGTTGCAGGCTGGTCAAGTTCAACTTGCTGAACTACCAGCACAACAAGCGAGGTCGCTAGCAAACTTCAATTCAACGACGCTCACTGTCAATGTAGGTGGTGCTTATGACATGTATATGATGGATATCAACGAAAACAACAAGAGCAATCCTGCTCTCCAGAATGTGCTTGTTAGACAAGCGATTAACTATGCCATCAACCGCACTGCTCTTATCCAGTCGGTCCAATTAGGCTACGGAACTCCAGCAACAGGCTCGCTCATACCCGGACTTAATGACCCATACTACAACGCTAGCATAGCAGGTTATCCAACCAATGGCAACATTACTGAAGCAAAGACACTACTCAAACAGGCCGGTTACACAGGACTAGATCTGCAGATAGAAGTATCTGGAACATTTGCAAACGGCCTCTCCATAGCCACGGTCCTCCAACAAGAGTTCGCGCAGGCAAACATCACCCTAACAATTCAAAATGACGCCTTCTCAGTTTTCATTAGCCATCTTTTCACGGCAAGAGACTTTCAGCTAGATGTGCATGATAACGCTGGTGCATCTCCTTACGCCCAGTATAACTCCATACTTTACGGCAATGGAAGAGACCTAAGCAACATTAACGATTCCCAACTCAATTCGCTGATTGTCCAGCTGGGTCAGACCACAAACGTGATCACAAAACAATCTCTAGTGAATCAGATAACCCAGATCGAGATACAAAAGGCCTACAACATATACCTGTACTATGTCCCAAGAGTAGTCGCATACTCAAACACATTGGTAGGCTTCGTTTCTCCGAATCCGAATTATTGGGGAGTTATTGTCAATAGCGGTCCGCTTGGAGTAAACGCATATCTTAGCACTGCCTAGGAAAAACACTAACCAACTAGTGAAAATTAGGGGGGGAAGTTTTTTGCTAAAATCTCCCTCTTTCTCCTGTTTTAACCTACCATGTGAGAACAGGAGCTCCGAAGTTTAGGGCTATCTCTCGGTTGCGGCCGGGTTCTATGAGATTTTGGATCAATAATCGCAACCAATTAGCACACATAAGGAGGAGCCGCGTCCCAATTTGTTTGAAGAAGAAGCGAAGATATGTCTTAAATTTGCACAAGCATTGGGAGCTAGCTATGCGGACGCAAGATTCATGGAGACGAGAACACGAGTAGCATCGGCGGACCCAGGATTCTCAGTTAGTGAATCCAACGCATCAAGTTTCAGCGTACGAGTGATCGTAGATGGAATGTGGGGATTCTATGGCGCTCTTGGTCAGATTTCGGATTCTCTTTGCAAGCAAGTGGTACAAAGATCTGTAAGGATAGCAAAGGCATCTGCTGCAAACTCGAAGGGAAAGGTGAAGCTGACCTCAGAGCGTACTTTCCAAGAAGACTATCAGAACTCAATCAATAGGAACCCCTTCGAGGTAAGCGAATCTGACCTGAAGGATCTGCTTGTAACGTCGGTAAGAACGCTCAAGGAAGCGGATGGCGACGCCGCAAGGAACACGTCTATTAAATCAGGAAGCTGCGCGGTTCATATGTTTGATGAAAGGAAATTCCTCCAAACCTCCGATGGGGCTAAGATTAGCCAGAAGATAATTGGATGTGGAGCCCTACTTGTTGGATCAATTCAACGAGATGGCCGCATTTATCGGAGATCCTACCCGAGAACTCTTGGCCCAAACTTCGCAACTAGAGGATTTCAGCATGTCACGGAGGCCGATCTTCCGACGAACGCAAAGAGAATCAGATCTGAACTCTTTGAGTTGAGCAACGCAAAGCGCTGCCCTTCTGAAGTGACTGACCTGATAATAGAGGGAGATTTGCTAGCGATTCAGATCCACGAGACGATTGGCCATCCAACAGAATTGGACAGAGCAACTGACGTGGAATGGGATTTTGCTGGTTCGACGTTCCTGACACCAGAAAAACTTGACAATTTCAAATTCGGAGCTCCTCATGTTAATGCCGTCGCGGATGCAACAATAAGCGGAGGGCCTGGTTCCTATGCTTTTGATGATGAAGGAGTTAGGGCAAAGAAAGTTGATCTAATAAAGGATGGTATGTTTGTTGGATATCAGAGCTCAAGGGAGAGTGCGGCAGATCTTGGCCTTAGTGAGAGTAGTGGCTCCATGCGAGCTGTCAATGGTGCGAACCTTCCCCTTATCAGAATGTCCAATATTAACTTGCTACCTGGCGACCATACCAGAGAAGAAATGATCAAAGAGACAAAGAAGGGGATTCTGATGACAGCCCCTGTGATGGAAATATTTGATCAGAGAAGACGCGCCTTTATCTTTGGAGCTGAAATTGGTTGGAAGATAGAAAACGGAGAATTATCCGAAGTTGTCTCTGACTCTATCTATGAAGGAAGAACAAACGAGTTTTGGTTGAACTGTGATTCTATTGCCAAAGACGGCTGGGTGTCTGTAGGATCTGGATGCGGAAAGGGGAGACCTCACCAGACTGCCAGAGTGGGTCACTTTTGTAGCCAAGCGAAATACAAGAATGTGAGAGTTGGAGTTTATTCACCTTGAGCGGCTCTCCTTCTACCTCCTCTTTTTCTTCTATTGAAAGTAAGATCCTGAAGAGAGCAACAAAGCTCGGTGCAAGCGAGGTGGAGGTATTGGCATATTCGACCGATGATTGTGTCGCTCGGTTTTCGAAAAATCTGATCAACGAAAGCATGGCCTACAATTATACTGGAGTTAACATCCGTGTTCTGACCTCTCCAGGTCAATATGCTGAAGAGTTCACCACATGGCCTGCAACATCCAACAACGGAACCAGTACAAACAAGATAGATGCTCTCCTAAAACGACTCATATCAAGAGCCAAAAGTTCAGACAACAAGGATAGGATCAGAACATTTAATTCCAAAAGAAAGGCAGAAAGTATTCCCGCAATCTATTCAAAGAGAACTGCTGACATCTCTGATAGAGAACGGGCAGAAAGGGCAGGAACTGTCATAGATACATGCTTGGAGCATGATCCTAGAATTAAACAGGTCGCGGGGACAGTAACCACTAGGGTTGCTTTTAGGTTTCTTGCAAACTCGAATGGCCTCAAGCTTTCTCACAAGTACACTGGCATTTCTCTTGTAGTCACACCTATGGCTGAGGAAGGCGGTTCTGTTGGAATTGGATTTGCATCTGCCAATTCACACGACCTCAGAGGAATCGATTTTCTTGGACAATCGGAAAAAGCAGCACGAGACTCGGTGTCAAGTCTTCATCCTAAAGCAATTGGTCTTGGGAGATATGACGTGATATTTGCGCCCGACTCTGCTGGCGACGTAATTGGAACCTTTGTCCAGCTGGGTTTTTGGATAGGTTCATCCTCCTCTTATGTGAAGCTGGGTGACAAATGTGCTAGTGACGCGCTTACTGTGGTAGATGACGCACGTAATCCGGCAACTCTGATGGCCAGTACATTTGACGCAGAAGGTCATCCTACGAAACGACTGACTCTCATCGAGAAAGGAATCGCTATTGGCAAATGTTTTGATCGAAAGACAGATTCCGATCCTAAAAACAAAAACAAAAGGGACAGGACGTCAGGTAAAAGTCTAATCGCAAAGAAAAGGGCGCGACAAACCCAGTCATCATCAGGTCACGCAATGTTTCTGCATGATGGAACATACAATACAAAGTTCTTTTCCGGATGGTCATATTATCCGCAGAACCAAATTGTAAAGCCTGGAAAGAGCGCTGTGAATGAGCTGATCCGCGAATCCAAGAAAGCAGTACTAATAAGGAGGCTGATGTACGCCGGGTTGCCAATGGGAATATCGGCGACTGACACGATCCAAGCGTACAGCATGGGAACTTGGTTGATCGAGAATGGTGAGATAAGTTATCCGATTCCATCTGTGAGAATTTCAGATAGTCTGGGCAGAATGGTCAACGCCATAGATTTGATAGGCAATGGGCGATCAGTCAAGAGACTCGGCACCATAAACATGCCGTGGATGCGGTGCAAGCAAGTGAATTTGGCTGACTCTGCAAGCCTAGCTATTCCAGAAGGAGCTTTGTGATGGAATGGTATCAGGCTCAAAGCAAACTAATCTCGTTGAATATGTAATCGTTAGACTACTCTTTGTGATACCGGTCTTCATCGGCGTTTCGGTAATAGTATTCATAATTGAAATAAGTACACCCGGTGATCCTGTGCTCATCAGACTCGGATTTGAACCAACAACTACTCCAGCGATTCTTGCGGCTGCTCGAGCTCAGCTCGGACTAAACCAGCCGATCTACGTTCAGTACCTAAATTATCTCAATCTGTTACTTCATGGAAATCTAGGAAATGATATACAAACTGGCGAACCCGTGTTAACCGAGATAGGGCAGGCCTTCCCACGTACCTTGATCCTGGCTGTACTTAGTGTGATCCTGGCTGTTGCAATCGGTCTACCTGCAGGCATTTTATCTGCAATGAAGCAAAACTCAGTTGAAGACAAGATAGTTTCTATTGCTTCCCTTTCTGCAGCATCGATACCTAATTTCTGGCTAGCCCTGATTCTTATCTATGTATTCTCTTACACATTGAGGCTTACGCCGATTTTTGGCTACGGTACTCCATCAAATTTCATTCTCCCTACTGTAGCGCTCGGAACTGCCCTCGCAGGCGTTGTCACGAGATTTACTAGGTCTAGCATGCTTGAGGTTCTAAGGGAAGATTTCATTAGAACAGCTGTATCAAAAGGCATGCGCTATAGGATCGTGCTTGTGAGGCACGCTTTGAAGAATGCCTTAATCCCAATCATAACGGTAATTGGACTACAGTTTGGAGCGCTGCTCTCTGGAGCATTTTTCGTAGAATATGTCTTTGGTTATCCTGGCATTGGTCTCCTTGCAGTCCAAGCTATACAACAAAAAGACTACCCGGTAGTTCAGGGAGCAGTTCTAATAGTGGCTGTGAGTTTCGTTCTGATCAATGTGGTTGTCGACATTATCTACACTTACATAGATCCAAGGGTGCACTATCACTAAGGCATGCCAATAGCAACCAGAGAGGAAAGTGGCGAAGAAAAGGCCGTTCTAGCTTCTTCGCCAGGCGAACTAAGAACTATCCTCAAGGAGTTGAGGAAGAACAAGGTGGTCTATGCTAGTTTTATCTACGTAGTTAGCTTGATAGTTTTTGCTACAGTAGGCCCGTTCTTTCTCCCCTTCAGTCCCTTCAGTCAGAATTTGATCCAACGATTAGGTCCTCCCGCCTATCCACATATCCTTGGTCTGGATGAATTTGGAAGAGACGAGTTTACACGGCTAGTTTATGGTGCTAGAATCTCTCTTGAAGTAGGTATCGAAGTTGTTTCCTTGTCATTGCTACTTGGGCTTCTTGTTGGAGTAGTCTCTGGGTTTTTCGGAGGCTACGTTGATATTATACTAATGAGAATTGCAGATATTTTCTTGGCATTTCCTAGCTTGGTCCTAGCGATTGGAATCACGGCTGTTCTTGGACCTGGAATATTGAATGTCGTACTTGCGCTGATTGTTGTAACGTGGCCTGGCTACTCAAGGGTGATACGCAGTGAGACTCTCTCAGTAAAGGAGCTCGACTTTGTTGCAGCTTCTCGAATTGCCGGGGCAAGTAGAATGAGAATCGCTCTAACTCATATAGTGCCTAACACTCTATCACCTGTAATTGTTCTTGCTACTCTCGGAATGGGTTTTGCGATACTGGCTGAAGCAGGACTGAGTTTTCTTGGATTAGGGGTGAATCCACCAATACCGAGTTGGGGATCTATGATATCCTCAGGTCAGGATTATATTCTTAGTGATCCAAATCTTGTGATAGTGCCCGGACTTGCGATAACCATCACGGTATTGATATTCAACCTCCTTGGAGATGGGCTACGCGACGCGCTTGACCCGAAACTTCGGTTCTAGAGCTCCTAAACTGGTGTGGGACGAAAAGGAGAGAGTGAGGGGAGATAGAGAAATTAGTTGATGCACAAGCAAAGTGAAAGTCTAATCACAATCAAGGACCTAAGGACAGAGATCAACAGTAGTCAAGGCGTGGTCCATGCTGTTGAAGGTCTGAATTTGGAGATCGGTAGAGGAGAAATTGTCGGATTAGTAGGAGAATCGGGAAGTGGAAAGACAATGACCGCTCTCTCTATTCTTAGGCTTCTTCCAGAGCCATATGCCAAAATCGTACAAGGAAGTGTGATCTTTGAAGGAAAAGACATTGTGAAACTAAGCGATGAGGAAATGCGTAAAGTGAGAGGGGCCAAAATTTCAATTGTATTTCAGGATCCTATGGCGGCGCTAAATCCAATCATGTCGATAGGCAACCAAATAACTGAAGTAATTAGGGCACATAGGTCGATAAGGAAGGAAGATGCGGTTAAAGCTGCGGTCAAGTTACTAGAATTGGTAGGAATCCCTGATCCAGCGGTTAGACTGGGGCAATATCCGTTTCAAATGAGTGGGGGAATGCGTCAAAGAGTGATGATAGCGATTGCCCTAGCTTGCGGCCCCCAGCTCTTGATTGCTGACGAGCCCACAACGAACCTTGATGTTTCAATACAAGCTCAAATTCTAGAATTGCTACGAACAATCCGAGACAATACCGGCACATCGGTCTTTTTGATCACTCATAACCTAGGAATCGTAAGCTGGTTGTGTGATAGGGTTGCGGTAATGTACGCGGGAGAGATTGTGGAACAGGGAACTGCTGAAGAAGTCTTGACTTCTCCCAAACATCCCTATACGCAGCTTTTGATCAAAGCGATACCCCAAGTCAGTGGCCAGAAAAAAAGCTTAGAATCAATTGCGGGCGATGTTCCAAGTCTAATCAATAAACCAAGAGGTTGCTCTTTCAATCCTAGGTGTCCATACAGGAAAGAGGTTTGTATTCAGGTTCATCCGTCGCTTTTATCCACCGGTCCGACAAGCCAGGCGGCTCGCTGCCTGATTTACGGCCCTGAGTGGAAGAGCGAGGACAGACAAAAATGAGCGAAGAAAAAAACATCCTTGAGGTAAATCATCTCGCTAAGCACTTTCCCGTGACAAAGGGCATCTTCCTGAAGAAAACGGAAGGTGTGGTGCGTGCTGTTGATGACGTGAGTTTCTGCGTGCCGCGGGGCAAGACAGTGGGTCTTGTTGGCGAGACTGGTTCTGGCAAGACTACTGTGGCAAAACTCATTTTTCGATTGCATGAGCCAACCTCTGGTTCAATCCTCTTCGATGGCAAAGATATCTCAAGCCATAAGGAGGGAGGACGCGCAATTGCCAAGTTCAGGGAGAAAGCATCAATGGTCTTTCAGGATCCCTATTCTTCCCTTGATCCCCGTAAGCGAGTCTCGCAGATCATAGCCGAGCCCCTTTCAATTCACAAGTGGGGAAGCAAGGAACAGAGGGGAAATCGAGCCGCAGAATTGCTCGAGAGGGTTGGCTTGAGAAAAGAGAATGTGGACAGGTTCCCCCACCAATTTTCTGGTGGACAAAGACAAAGAATCGCGATTGCCAGGGCACTAGCTCTGTCCCCAACATTTGTGGTTGCAGATGAGGCTGTCTCGGCTCTAGATGTTTCAGTTCAGGCTAAGATAATTAATTTACTGATGGAAATCCAGCATCAGATGAATCTATCCTATCTTTTCATTTCACACGACCTAGCAATCGTCAGGCACATTAGCGATAGCGTGGTCGTGATGTATCTTGGGAAAATCGTAGAATATGGGTCAACCTATCAAATTTTTGAATCTCCGCGTCATCCCTACACAAAGGCTTTGCTAGCAGCAGTGCCTGATGTAAATATCGAAGTTATGCGAACAAGAAAAATCCAAGCGTTAAAGGGAGAAATACCTTCGCCGCTAAACCCACCATCTGGGTGCCATTTTAGGACCAGGTGCCCTTATGCCCGTGAAAAATGCGCGGAGGTGGAACCTGAGCTAGAGACGACTGATTCAGGACAGCTTGTTGCCTGCCACTTTTGGAAAGAATTAAGCTAATTGACCTGCCCGACATAAGTTTGTGAACAGGAATCATGGTATGAGAAAAGAAGGACGCCTTTACATTGGCATTTATCCTCTTGGGGCTGAAACAATTGCCATTATTTTCCTCTAATTTGCGCAAGCAACGCTCAGATAGAGACAACTTCTATCCATTATTGCCATTTTTTGCGGATCAGAGCTATCTCCAGCTAAACAATTGCGATAATTAGCTCACGAACTTATATCGGCCGGGTCAATTAGCTTCACTTATTTCAGGAAAGTCCCCCGGAAAATTTGGGACTGTAATGTTTCTCCAAGAGAAACACTTTACGGAATTTCAATTGTAACCTTCAAATAAAACATTCAAGGCGTGGGAGGTCCAGGAGTGAATTCTGAAGTAATGTCACATGAAAATCCTTCGATGATAGACCTCATTCAATCGATTGGCCCACCCTCTTTCGGTCGCTCTGCAGAGTTGTTTAGCGTGGCCCAGAAAGTCTTGACGCAATCTGGAGTAAAGTCAGGTGACAAGGTAGTTATTCTCTCTGACACGAGAACGCACAAAGAAATCGTTGACGCTTTTCTCGGTGCTGGTATCGCACTAGATGCTGATACGGTAGTTCTGATGAGCCGACCAATGAAAAGCTTGGCCGACCCGAGCGAATCGACATTGAATTACCTTAGAAGTTCTGATCTTGTCATTAATCTTCTGTCAATGGAATGGGGCAAGCAGCTTGGTGCAAAGTCGCTTAGGCAAGCAGGCGTTCGAGTAATAATGTGCGCCGAGACTCCTAATACGCTACTCAAGATGCCGCCAAATGATAAAGTCATGAAGCGAGTCGAGCGCTTTGTATCTCTTTGCAACGAATCAAAATCCGTTAGGGTAACATCAGATGGAGGGACAGATATCCAGTGGAAGAAAAGAGAAGGAGGCCATGCAACATTTCTCAACGGCGTTCTAGAGACAGCGAAAGGGGAAAAGTGGACCAATTTCCCAAACTCTGTTGTTAGCTACCCCTTTGATGTAAGCAGCGGACGGGGAAAGGTAGTGATGGATCCTGGCGATGTGCTCCTTCATCTTGCATACATGCTTCGTAGCCCAATTGAAATGACAATTGAAAATAGCGGGATCGCCGAGATCAAAGGAGGGGTTGATGCAGAAATGCTGAACAAGAAATGGTTTGCTAGATGGAAGGACCCACACCAGTATGAACTATTACACTTGGATTTTGGTTGTGATCACAGAGCAGAGGTACTCCCAGGCGTTTTTGCTCCCATGGAATGGGAGAGCTATGCAGGCGGTGTCTTGTTCGGCTTTGGTCCAAATACGCACCTTGATGTAATGCTCACATACCAAAATGTGTGGCTTGATCAGACGCAAATAATCAAAAATGGTGAGATAACCCACAAAGACCTCCTGTGACGCACCTACTAGTACATTTGTAACGTGTACATGCCGAGGCTGAAAATCGATTTGCTTTGTCAATTCGATCCTCTCCGTACCAAAGTGGGTGCGCATCGAACACAATAGCCTAAGGAAAAAGTACACAATTGTGTACTGTGTGGATGGCTTTTATTCTTGCACTACAGCTTGTGCTTCAATCTCGACTAGTATTCTTGGGTCAAGGAATTCGCAAACAAGCATCGAAGATGTGGGAAGTATATCTCCAAAGAATTCAAGATGTGCCTTGGCGACTTGTTTCCAATCAGTATTTCGGCTAAGATACACCCGCGTCGAGACTACATCTTTGAGCGAACAGTCAACCTTGCCTAAAACGTGGGCAATTTTGGAGATTGCTTCTCTAGCCTGCTCGTAGGATACATTCTGAGGATCAAAGCTACCTTTTTCTGGGACGCCTGTGGTACCTGAGACAAATACCATGTTTCCAGTTCTTACTGCTCGTGAATAGCCTATTTCTTTCTCGTATTTTCCGTCAGAGGAAATATTCAAACGACCACGGTTACTGTTTGATAGCCTCATTTGTCTCCGTTTGGGCGTAGCCTAACATAATAAGAATTCGCTTTTCCTTTTTCGGGTATAGCTTTTTTTCAAAAGGAAAAGGAATCGGCCTAGTATTCTCATTGTGTGATCTTGGTTGTAATCAATAGCAAAATCCGGCTTCAGTCATATACGAAATCCTTTTGTTCGCAAGAGCAGATTCTTCCCGTTAGCCTGGGGTCGAGGGTTTACTGCCCGTATGAGGTCGATGTGTAGAGTGGCCCCGATGTTTTAGCGGAGATCAAAATACTCCTTTGAGAGTGAATGGAAGGATTCCGCTACAGCAGGCTAAGAATACAAAGGAGGTGTAATGCGTTGGTGATAATTGTAGGAATAGACGCAAGTAAAAACAAGTGCATAGGCCACATTGAAGCTGTGGATATCGTAAAATTACACAAAAAGGACTATAACAAACATTCAACTTGAGTACGATCGCGCAGAGCGAAGAACAACAAGTAAGAGCCACAAAGGCGAACTAAGACCAATTAACTGAATCTCGTGAACTTCTACGAGCTTGATCTTCATTCTCCGCCTGACAAAAGAGCAAGAAGTCAATTTAGAGACTTCATGAAGCGCATCGTCGAAGTCAAAGAGGATTATCCTGACAAGGAGTTCATGCTGGTGGGTGCTGGAAATCAAGCCTTTGTAGCCATGGAGAGCTTTGATTTTGTTTCTACGAGCATGACGGGTATCGATAAGGCAGCTCCTTTTTCAATCAAGCGTGGTTTCGGTTATTGGTACGATGAAAGGCTGATGTTCGCTTGCCCGCCAGAGGATCGCGGTGAAATCGATAGAAACCACTGCCGAGTTTGCGCAACGATTCAGCCTGCGGATTTTGAAAGTAGTAGGCTGAGACAATTACGAAGACTACATCGCACTTATGACTTGGATAAGGTATCGAGAGAGCTCAGAAATGCGGTCAAGGGGAAAAATGTTGGATTATACTTCAAGCGTAAACTTGCGGCCTCGGAATTTTCGGGCTTCCAAATGATGTTACAATCCCCTTAGTGCCCGGCCTTTAAGGCAAAAGTGAATTTTGGATAGGGCTCCGTTTAGGATGGTAAGAGCGGGCAGTCCGCAAAATTCGTCAATTCATAAGTTGAGGCAAGCCTATGAGTGCAACCCTATGTAATCATCCCTGTTTGCGACTCCCTTGAGCGGCTTGTCGTCGAGATACCTGATCACGTTATCGACCAGCGAGTTTGAGGCCAAGTCGTGCGACTCTGCAACGTCCCCCGACACGTGCGGCGTGCCGATAAAATTCTCCAGCTCAAAGAATGGAAAGCGTTGCGCAAATTCATGACCTTGTTTCGGCCGAGACCACCACACGTCGAACCCCGCTCGGAACGTCGGATGATTCTTCAGGTGGTTATACAGATCTTCTTCCACGACGATTCCCGCCCTTGCCACGTTCACAAGGATGCAATTTTCCTTCATTTGTTCGAGTTTAGAGCGGTCTATGAGACCCTTTGTCTTCAACGAAAGAGGGAGCGATAGTACCACGACGTCAGCTTGCGAGAGCACTTCACCAATGTTTTCCATTGTCGTGATCTCGTCGAAATACTCCAAGGTCTTTCCAGACCTGTTGACGCCGCTCGTTTTCATTCCAAAGCCCTTGGCAAGTCGTGCCACGGCCTGACCTATGCCACCGGCGCCAATGATTCCGACCTTCTTTCCTTTCAGGAACATTGCGTCCGTCCTGTGATCGTAATAGCCCTTTTTGAGGCTCGCATTATGGAGAAACAGCCTCCTCCCGAGCACGATTATCATTCCGAACACATGCACCGCGATGGGCTCGGAGAACGCGTCCACATTTCCGCACACGATCACGCTCTGGGGAATGACCTCAAATTCGATGTGTTCAACTCCCGCGGAATAAGATTGGATAAATCTGAGGTTTGGCAGTTCTCCGATCTTCTCTTTCGTGAGCCATGCCTCCCCGTGCTGAGGCAAAAGCA
>VFSW01005175.1_pt1 | contig 19338 bp, 17 predicted proteins | sample 5358111 | NCBI WGS metagenome assembly VFSW01 (sample SAMN11554181, study PRJNA540505) | mine drainage metagenome | isolation source: sediment from site ElyBrook_90M | place: USA: Ely Copper Mine, Vershire, VT | collected 2017 | reverse complement strand
AATATTAATAGCATCATCACCATTTCAATAATATTCTTCATAAGCATCAGGAACAGCAGCAATAGCAGAATATTCATCCTCAACATAAGGCCCATCAGCAGCAGCAAGGCCGACCTCCAAACCAAGGGCAACGCGTGCAGCGGACTCAAGAACGGGGCGTATGGCAGGAGCATCGCGCGCATAACTGGCAGTCCGAGCACCGCGACTGGCAGCAACGTGGCGGCTATAACGGTTATCGAATTCCAAATGACCGTTTTCGCATGTATTTTGGTCCCAGTCACCGTTTCCGTGTCTTCGGTCTCAATCTGTTCATGTTCGGCGGGTACCCTCGCTTTCGATACGGCGGCTATTGGATCAGCCTCATTGACCCCTGGCCTGAATATTGGTCGGACGACTGGTACCAAAACGATGACGTCTTTGTTGATTACTACGGGGGCGGATATTACCTGTATAACCGTAGGTATCCGAATGATCGAATCGCGGTCATGATCTATTTGAACTAGCGGTTCATTGAATGGGATAAGACCGACACTGGCCAGCAATGGCTAGCCAGTGTCGGATTAAGCAGAGTCTCGAGAACTTCTTATTTAGGAAAGTGCCACACCCGCTGTTTTGAACACCCCTTCCGCATGAACATCCACTTCCCCAGAGCTTCGGTAACCAGGACTAATCTGAATTCTTCATGACGGGACCGCCGGATGCGGAAGGAAGAGAGGCACTCGGCTGACTCACAAGCGCCTCTCCCTAAAGCTCAATCAAAATTCCCAATACCTCACTGGATCACCTCCTTCTCGGCAAGGCTGCCGATGGCGGGATTATATGACTTTATTTTGCCGCGACGCAAATCTGTATTCGGAACCAATGTTGCGTGCCGAAACACTTGGAGCCGCCTTCCGATATTGCCGTTTCGGGGGACTTGGACCCGGACTTTAGGTGTGGATTTTGAAACATGGGCCATTTTTCTTTCTGTGTCCGTAGCGGACTCTCAAAGCGTCATTGAGAACTGCTCCCCATCCAAATGCGCGGCTCCGCCGCCAAGGATTGTAGTAGGATTTCCGTACTTGCATTGCATCCTTGGGTTTATGATGGCTCGATTTGCAAGTCGGATCGCGTTGACTGATCCGGATTTGGGGAGAGGACTTCGCGATGACGACGCGTTTGGGCACGGCTGCCGAGACACCCTCGGCGCATCCCGCCGGGCCCGCCGGAAAAAGTTCGCTGTGGAAAGGCAAGCGTTTCTACATCGCGATCTTTCTGTTTTTCAATCTGTTCATCAATTACATGGACCGCATCAATCTGTCCATCGCGGCGCCGGCGATTGCCAAGGAATTCAACTGGAATCCGGGAACCATGGGCCTGATTTTTTCGGCTTTCATCTGGTCCTACTGTTTTTGCATTATTCCGTGGGGATGGATGTCGGATCGCATCGGGACGCGCATGGTCAATGGAATTTCCGTCACGATCTGGTCCATCGGAGCGATGCTCACCGGGAGCGCCACGGGTCTCGCCAGCATGCTTGCTTCCCGATTGGCGCTGGGGGTCGGCGAGGCGGCTTCAGTGCCGGCCTCGGCCAAGGTCGTCAGGCAATGGTTCCCGCCCGGAGAACGCGGCCTCGCCACCGCAATTTTTAACGGCGGAACTTTTGCCGGACCCGCGCTCTCGGCCCCGGCCATCGCCTGGCTGGTACTGCACACGAATTGGCGAATCTCTTTTTTCGTGGCAGGAGCCACGGGCATTGGGTGGGTGATTTTATGGATGAAACTTTTCCGCGTGCCCTCGGAATGTTCGTGGCTGCCGCAGGAGGAACGATCTTATATTCTAGCCGAGACGGGCGGGCATGCCGCGATCGCTCCGCCGCCCAAGGGAGCCGTGCTGCGCCTGCTTCGCAAAAAAACGATGTGGGGTTTGTTCCTGACCGAAGGCTGCATCGCCTACACCATGCTCATGTTTCTTTTTTGGCTGCCCTCATACTTGGTTCACACGCGTCATATGGATTTGATGAAGGCCAGCTGGTTCACCGGCATCCCTTATCTTGTCGCGGCGGTGGCTGGACTGTTTGTCGGAAGAATCAGCGACGCGATACTCACCCACGATGCGGTGAGACAGGGAAAACGTAGGACGTTGCTGATCGTGTTTATCCTGTTGTCGACCAGCGTTCTTTTCACCAACGTCGTGCGCAATGAATTTCTCGTTCTTATCCTGATCTCCCTGCTCCTGACTTTTATCGGGACCGCGGTCACCTTGAACATCGCCTTGAGCAGCGATCTCGTCTGGAATCCGAATATGGTGGGCACGGCGATGGGCATCGCCATCCTCGGCGGCATCAGCTTTGGGGCGGTGGCGCCGATTGTTACCGGGTATATTGTCAAATCCACGGGCAGCTTCGATGGCGCGTTTTATGTGGCCGGAGGGCTGCTCTTTGTGGGAGCGCTGATCTGCTACACGATGACGCGCCAGCCGATTCATTTCGAAGAAGAGGACCAGGCGGGCGCGGTTTCCAGTGTGGAACGATAAAATTTCATAATTATATAAATGAGGATGCCATGAAAAACAATTCGCAGCCGGCGGTCTACCGAGAAATATTGTTGGAGGTGAAGGACGGCGTGGCGTGGGTCTCGATCAACCGTCCGAAAGCGATGAATGCATTTCGCGAGCAGACACTCGACGAATTGATTCACGCTCTAAATTCGACAAAGAATGACCCTTCGATTGCCTGCGCCGTGGTGACGGGCGCCGGCGACAAAGCGTTTTCGGCGGGCGGCGACTTCCACGCCATGAAGCGCCTGAACCGCGCCACCGCCGTGCACTGGAACGACCGGATGCTTGGCCTCGCCATGACCATTCGCGGCCTGGCCATTCCTGTGATCGCCATGGTCAATGGATATTGCGTGGGCGGCGGCCACGAACTCACTCTGTGGTGCGATCTGGTCATCGCCTCGGATGACGCCGTCTTCGGGCAGACCGGCGCGCGCGTGGGCGCATGTCCCACGGTCGGCGCGACCCAGTATTTGCCGCGCATCATTGGGGAACGCCTCGCGCGCGAAATGATTTTTCTGTGCCGCACATTCAAGGCGGACGAGGCGGAGCGAATCGGACTGATCAATAAAGTGGTCCCGAAGGCGCAGTTGCGCAAGGCCACGGAAGAGTGGTGCGAGAGGCTGAAGTCCTTCTCTCCTCAATCCTTGCGGGCCACCAAGAAGTCGCTCAATTATGAGTCCGACGAACTCTATGCCTCCTGGCAGCATGGCATGGAACTCCTCGCTCATATCTGGGGCAGCGAAGAATCGCTTGAAGGCATGAACGCGTTTCTTGAGAAACGCAAGCCGGACTTCCAGAAATTTCGTCTGCAAAACAAGAAGCTGGTCGAGAAGTATCTCGCGGAGATTGCTGCCGACGAAAACAAGGCGCCCTCCAAGTGAAGAATGTCCTGCCCAATTCCGCACTGAGCCCCTTAGCCGGCTTGCGTGTCCTTGACCTGACTCGTGTTCTTGCGGGACCGTTCTGCACGATGATCCTCGGCGACATGGGCGCGGACGTCATCAAAGTCGAGCAGCCCGTCCGCGGCGATGACACGCGGAGTTGGGGCCCTCCCTTCCAGGGTAAGGAATCGGCGTATTTCCTTGGAATGAACCGCAACAAGCGCGGCATCACCCTCAATCTGAAAGAGCCGCGCGGACAAGACATTTTGCGGCGGCTGATCCGCAAATCCGACGTCGTCATCGAGAACTTCAAGCCCGGAACGCTCGAGGCCTGGGGATGCGGCCGCGAATTCATGGAGAAGGAAACGCCGACTGTCATTCATTGCACGATTTCAGGCTACGGATCCGTGGGACCAAAAGGAACGCTGCCCGGCTACGATTTTCTGCTCCAGGCGGAAAGCGGTCTGATGAGCATCACCGGTGAAGAGAACGGCGATCCAATGAAGGTGGGAGTTGCGATCGTGGATTTGTGCACGGGGCTCTACGCCTCGATTGCCATTCTTGGCGCGCTCCAGGCGCGAAATAACGGATCACCGGGACAACACGTCGAGGTCTCTTTGTATACGACGAGCATTGCTCTCCTCGCGAACGTGGCTTCCAACGTTCTCATTTCAGGCAAGCCGGCGGGACGCTACGGGAATGGGCATCCGAACATCGTTCCCTATCGGTGTTATAAGTGCCGGCAGTCGGATATCGCGCTGGCTGTCGGCAACGATGCGCAGTTTGCGCAGTTCGCCGCGGCCGTCGGCCAATCCGAATGGGCCCAGGACCCGCGCTTCATTCGCAACCGCGATCGTGTCGAAAACCGTGCTCTTCTCGATGGCTTGATCGAGAGCACATTGAGTTCTCGATCTGCCGACGAATGGATTTCCATCTTGCTGGCCGCGGGAGTTCCCTGCAGCCGCATCAATTCGGTCGAGGAGGCGCTCGCTGATCCTCAGACGGCAGCCACCGGAATGTTGCTCGAAATTCAGCACGCAACGGCGGGCGTCTTTCGCTCTCTCGGCATTCCCATGGCCTTCTCCCACACACCATTGGCGGTGCGCTGTCCGCCACCGGCCCTGGGTGAGCATACCGACGCGGTCCTCTCAGAGTTGCTCGGATTCCAAGCTGAGGACATCAAGAAACTTCGCGACGACGCCGTGGTGTGAAGGCATTGCTTGTGGATTTTTGTAGCACAGGCACTCCTGCCTGTGCGGTTTTTGCAATCGCAAATTCGATCCGGTGTCCTACTTTCGGCGCACTAAATCGCACAGGCAAGAGTGCCTGTGCTACACGCTATCTTCTCGCGGCGGCCTTAACTGTTCATAGGCCGCAGTGACAACTCGTTCATTGCCGATCAAATATCGTCATCCAGGTGATGGGTTCTCCTTTGGCGTTCTTGGCCTTCCAGTCGCTGATTCTTACTTTTCCATCCTTGGAGATTTCAATCCTTTGCGTCGAGACAACTTTACCTTCCTGCTTGCGGATGACCGAAATCGTCCGGGGATTAATTCGTTCCACCGCCACGGTGTCTGTTGAGGCGTTGCCGAAGCCAAACTCCGCGTCTTGTGGAGCGCCTGTGACTGGGTAGTCCTTGCCATCGAACATCAAACTGTAGACAACATGAGCGGGCTTGCCCCGAAAGTTGACCGGGTCCGCGGTAACCTTCACTCCGCCTTCTTGCTGCTCAATAAGGATCGTTTCACTCTTGGGCGACGGATAATCGGCGGTGAATTTAGACTTCTTCAGATTGAGTTTCCAGGTTCCCACCATCGGATCAATCCTGGATTTTTCCATTCCTTGCCCGGCCGCCGTTTGCGCAATCAGAGTTGCGGCCAGTGAAACCGTCAACAGCATCGATAAAAGAATTGCTCGCATGTCAGTTGCTCCCCGTTTCCAATTTCGCGATGGACTTCCGCCAAATCAAGAATTGGCAGAGTATAGACCTGAGCGCCGGGCGAGCCAAGCCCCGGGAAGTCCCCTTCTTCTCGGAAATTGTCTTTTTGGGGCGCTTTCCAGTTACCGATAACGCCGGACTTGGCGGAACTTGGGGCCGATGCTGGCAGCTCTGCGGCAGGCGACAGAGTTACTAACATTATAGGGAATCGCCAGGGTAACAGAAACCTCGGGCAGTCCGGGGCGTGAGCCGCTTCGATGATTCCGTCTTGCCTCGCGGCGCATCGAGAACTATACTCCGCCCATCGTCTCGTCTGGCGATAGATAAGGATCAATCTCATGCTTATGCCTCGTATCCGGAAGACCATCGCGCGGACATTCTGCGGATCAGTGGCGATCGGTCTGGCCGTGCCATTGTTCTCACTCCTGGCTGTCCCGGCCAGCTTCGCCCAGGCCCCGGCCCTGCCCGCGGTCCAGGCGACAGCCAAGAGTCCGAACTTCAAAGACGGGAAGGTGGTACTGGAGGAGCGCCGCATCCGGGCGTACGCGTACCTTGGCGGCGATGAAAACATCATCCGGCAAGCCGTCCAGAGGATCGTGAGGCAGGAGGGCGACGAGCCCGGAGGGTGGGTCTACGAGTGGAGCGTCCTCGGCAAGTACTACGAGGACCGCGGGGACGCGCTCATCAAGAGCGGACCGCGGCGTGCGGCCCTCGATGCCTACATGACCTCGAGCGTCTACTACGCGCTGGCCTGGTTCCCGGCCGTCAACTCGGAAGAGGAGGCCAAGGCCTATAACGCGCAGTTGCAGGTGTACCAGAAGGGCGGCAAGCTGTTCGACGTGCCGCTCGAAATCGTGAAGGTGCCATACAAAGGCGGCCAGATCACCACCTATCTGCACAAGCCGATCGGCGTCGCGAATCCGCCGCTGGTCATCTGGTGCGGAGGCGTTGACCAGTACAAGGCGAACCACTGGCGCCCCATCCAGGACATGCTCGCCAAGGGATTTGCCGTCGCCACGCTCGACCTGCCCGGCTTCGGCGAGAGCAGGCAGTGGCCGAGAGAGACCGATGCGGGGGCCAATGTCGCTGTCCTGGAGACCTATCTGAAGCGAACGGATCTCGATACCAACCGCATCAGCCTGTTCGGACAAAGCTATGGCGCGGGCGCCACCTTGCGTATGGCCCTGCGAAACGATCCGCGCGTCAAAGCGATCGTGGACATGTGCGGGGCGCTGCACCTGGGCGGGAAGAACTCGCTCGCGCCGGACTCAAAACCCGGCGACAAGCTGATCAACGGGCCTATGCTCGTGGTCAACGGCACGCGCGATGCCGGCAACCCCGTTCCGGACCTGGTGTCCACCTACCAGGCGACGAAGGAGAGCGATCTGTGGCTGCTCGGCCGCGGCGAGCATTGCGCGGTGGAGTATTGGCCGGTCGTGATCCCTCAAATGGCCGACTGGCTGATTGAGAAGATTAATAAGTGACGGCTCAAGCCACCTGGACGATCGGGGTGAACTGGGCTTTTAGAGAACGGGATTCTCGGAACGTGGCCTAAGCTGCCGAAGGTCCAACACTCACCTTCCGATCAGAAGATTTATCAAGGGGCAGCCGGAAACGGCAGACCGATTTCCACATTCCACAAGCTGATTCGGAATCCATCGGAACTAACCCCTTCGGGCCAGGTTCGGGGATTCGGGGTGATATACTCGCGCGCAATATCGCCTGTAGGCGAAAAAAGGGAGGGCGTTATGTCTCGAAATATTCGACGCAGGGACTTGCTCGTAGGGGCCGGGGCTTCCTTCGTGGCGCTCAGCATGGGGCCAGGCGCCGTTGCCCAGGTTCTGCAAAAGGACAAGACTGAAAAGGAATTGTATCCGGGGGCGGGACTCCCCGGCGGCGGGCAGTTGGATGTCCGGATCACTGCTTCCGCGGACAATCCGGATACTGATGTGCGCGATGCCGCGCGCCGAATTCGGGCGTTCAACCCGGAGAGCTGGTTTACGGAGTGGCAGCGCGTGGCGGAAAAAAATGAGCGGCTGGCAGAAGGCTTTGAGAAGGATGGGCGCAAAGTTACAGCGAACGAGTTTTATCTTCGCGCGGCAGAATTCTATCGCCGAGCCGTAACGTATCTTCCGGAGAGTGATACCAGGACGGTTCCTACCTATAACAAGCTGAAAGAAACATTCGATAAAGGGTGGAGATTAGTGAAACCTCCCTTTGAACAGGTGCAAATCCCCTATGAAGGGCATCAGCTGCAGGCACACTTCTATCCCGTAAGAGGCGCGGCGGGACAAAAGTCGCCCGTGGTCTATTACTATATGGGGGCCGACGGAATTCTGCTGACCGGGAGCCGCAACGCGGGCGCGGATTACACGGCGCGCGGTATTGCCTATCTCGTTGTGGATGGTCCCGGGCACGGAGGCACGCTCCGGCTCGATAAGCTGTACATGCCCCCGGACACAGAACGGGTCGTCAAGGCAGTCGTGGACTATCTCGTGGCGCGTCCCGACGTGGACCCCAACCGCATTGGGATGTACGGCCAGAGCCTGGGAGGATATAGCGCGCCGCGGGCAGTGACCGTGGAAAAGCGCGTGAAAGCCGTAGCCACTTCGAGTGGTTCGTTCAGCGTCTTGCCTGATCTTTTCGACTACTATCCCACGATTCAGGATCGGGTTCGCTGGTTGATTGGGGCAAAGGATTTGACGAGCGCGCGAAAGCAATTGGCCGAGTACACGATCGAGGGCAAAGCCAAACAGATCACCTGCCCGCTGCTTATCGGGTACAGCGAGGATGACCGCGTGATGGATCCTCGAGGGGCCCTGAAACTCTATGAGCAAGCGACGAATTCTCCAAACCGCGAAATGATCGCGGGATTCGGACATACGCCAATTCCCATGGAACTCCAGACCTACATTCCGGATTGGTTTGTAAAGCAGTTAGGAACCAGCGGGGCGTGAGGAGCGGCGCTTCACCAGCCTTGCTTGGCAAGTTCCAATCAACGAGGCGGGTTCGTCTCTCGAACGCTACAACTTCGTCACGCTGCGAAGTGATGTCTGTCACGCATTGCCTAGTCGCAATATATATAAGCTCCTTGTCGGCAGCGACCCTATTGCTGTTCGATTGTTCAGCTCTCGCCAAGCCGGTGACGGTGTGACCCGGACAAATGCCAGAAACGACACAACGCGTGATGCAAATGAGCTTGAAAATCAGGCTGACACGAATATTGCTTTTGCTATTTGTCTGCGCCGTGTGTACCGGCTGCGTGATGCCTATACGAGCACCAACAAAAATACAAACCTCCGCGGGTAAGGGGCTGAAAAAGACCGTGGACCTTAGCTTCATTCAGCCGGGGGAATCGACGCGGGAGGAGGTCGAATCAAGGCTCGGTTGGATTGCGACGGGCGTTAAGGATGACACGTTTACCCTCGGCCGATGGGCGGAATCCAAATGGGGCGTAGCTTGGGTGATTGGTGGTTATGCTGCCGCGGCAGGTGGGTGGAATCGTCATTGGAAGATGCACAACCTAGTCGTTGATTATGACGAGCGCGGGGTCGTCGAACAATTTTCCCAAATTCCGAACGAGGAACTACTCCAGGCACTTATGGAGCGGGTTCGCAGGGAGCATGGCCCTCTTCTGGACCTTTCTGTACCGATTGAAATCCCGGTGGAATACGTGACCTTGTGGCAGACCACTCCGGGGAAGCTGGTTCTCGGCCCGGAGAATTTTGCATTTGTTTGGGATAAGAATCCCATTCCCAAGAAGAAGAATCAGAAGATGGAGCCGTTCAAATACCAAACAACGACGGAGAATATCAGCAACCTACTCTCTATCAACCGTGGCGAAGTGGAGGCGGATCATCCACAATTCTGGGCCGTACGGATCGAGTTTAAACGTCCCTTTGCAAAGGGTGTGGGAAAAAGGATGGACGTGAAAATTGATCTGCCTTCGACACTCACTCTCATCCGCTACTTCGAGCAAATACAATCTGGATCGCAGGCAAGAGTCGCACCGTAGAACCCTTCGACCATGTCGATCCCACTCAGAAACTGTAGTTTCCCGCATTCATTGGCACTCACGTCCAACCATCAGTACTGGCCAACGTCCCGCGACTCACTTGGCAGTGGCCACGTGTCACAGACCAGGGTCGGGTCGTATGCTTTTCTTCAGCCATCACTTCGCCCGCTTCGTCCAGAATGCAGTTGTAGGTAAAGCGATCGCCAAGATCCATTCCGATCGTCAGCTGCCTCTCTCTGAAAATCTCCTTCCGCTTCGTAGCTTCGGTGCTATGCTTCCTCATAAGCCGGTCTCCTTTGCATTGAGCCTTGAGCGCGTCGACACTTGGGAGCGTACCGCATCCCGTCGGAGACCGGCCTTCTCATCCCATCTGATAAGCCCTCTACTATGAAAATACCGAAACCGTGACTGAAAATAATAGGTTTAGGGGGAAACACAATACGGGTCCATTTTCATGTCTAGTGGTGCGCAAATGGCGCATGTGGTCTTACAGGTCTGCTCAGGCTCCCGAAATTATTGATTTTCCATCTCTTACCCCACCACCCCTCCCGCTAACGATCTCCCTTTTCATCCGTCTTATCTCTTGAACCGCATATTCGGCGCTGAGCGCTCGGTGCGGAAACGGTTTCTTGCCGTGAGGGAGAAAACATGAATTTGCGAAAGTTTTGGAAAACACCACAGGCCGTTGTAATTGCACTGCTTCTGGCCGGCGGTCTCGCGGGATTGGGAATGGCGCACGCGGGTCAAAAACTGATATTTCCGGGCCTGCACGCTTCGTTGAATATGGCGGACCCGGCCGAGGGACCCAGCCGGACCGGTTTTGCTTCTGTCGTTAAGGGCGTCCTGCCGGACGTCGTCAATATTTCCACCTCGAAAGTCGTTCACCAGTCAGAGCAGTCCCCGGATATGGGAGACATGCCTCCATTTTTCCAGCAGTTCTTCGGACAACAGTTCCCGGGAGCGGGTCCGGGAAACCACGGGCCGCGCCAGCACGATCAGCGCGAGGATAGCCTCGGCTCCGGCGTGATCGTCAGTCCCGAGGGCTACATTCTGACGAACAACCACGTCGTGGATGGCGCAAGCGACGTTCGCGTGACGCTTGCCGACAAGCGTCAGTTGAAAGCCAAAGTGATCGGCACGGACCCCAAGACCGATATTGCCGTGCTCAAAGTGGAAGGTGGCAGCTTCCCGGCCATCACGATTGGTGATTCCACTAAGGTCGAAGTCGGTGATTATGCTCTTGCCATCGGTGATCCGTTTGGCGTAGGCCAGACCGTCACCATGGGAATCATCAGCGCCAAGAACCGCGGCAACCTTGGCATCGAAGACTACGAGGATTTCCTTCAGACCGACGCGCCCATCAATCCCGGAAATTCCGGCGGGGCTCTCATCAATGATCGCGGCGAGCTGATCGGGATCAACACGGCCATCCTCTCGCACGGTTCCGGCGGCAATGAGGGCATTGGCTTCGCCGTTCCGGTCAATCTTGCCCGCCAAGTGATGGATCAGATTTTGGATCATGGCAAAGTCAATCGCGCCTACCTCGGGATCATGGTGCAGGACGTCACGCCCGGAATTGCAAAGGCCATGGGCCTCACCGACATGAAGGGCGTACTCGTTGGCGATGTGACGCCTACGGGTCCCGCCAGCAAGAGCGGGATTCAGCGAGGCGACGTCATCCTCGAAGTCAATGGAAAACCGATGCCTGATAGCCGCGCTCTGCGGATGACGATCTCCCTGATGAAGCCCGACTCGGCAGTGAACCTGAAATTCCTGCGAGACGGCAAGGAGAACAGCGCCACAGTGAAGCTCGGCGAACTCCCCAATTCCCCGGAAGAAGCGAAAACCGGAGCGGGCTCCTCCCAGGATGCCTTCGAGGGAGTAAAGCTGCAAAACATGGATGGGGAGACGGCTCGCCAGCTTGGCTTGCCGGCAACGACGCCTGGCGTGGTGGTTACGGATGTTGACTCCACGAGCCCCATTGCTTCTTCAGGACTACAGCGCGGGGATGTCATTCAGGAAGTCAATCATCAGCCCGTGAAAAACGTGAATCAACTGGAAGAAGCGATGCGCAAGGCGGGATCGAATGCATTGCTGCTCGTCAACCGGCAAGGCAATACGATGTTCCTTGCCATCTCGAACTAGCCGGATTGCCGGCCCTGCGGCCGGGAGGATTCTTTCTCCCGGCCCACACCCCAAGAAGAGCCCTGCCGGGTTTCTCCTTACCGGCAGGGCTTTTCTCATTTTCGCGCACTGCCGGAAGTCCAATCCCGTATACTCCTCCCAAGAGGAGCACGCGTATCACGACGGACAACACAGCCGAATGAAACTCGACTTCAAACGAATCGTGATCCTCGTCGCCATCTTCCTCGCGGCCGTATATGTGGGCGATTCCCTCTCCGTTTGGCGCCGACAGGCCGCCAAAAATCCGAACGACCCGTTTGACACGGTGACGCACCCCAACCTTTTGGCCATTCCCCAGAAGGGCAATCGCGTCGAATATGCCCTCGACGCGCGATCCCCGATGGTGTCCAATCCTTGTGTGCATGCCCTGTTCCCGCATTCGGGCTACCTGCCTTGCTGGTATGTGGCGCGAAATGCAAACACTCCGACGCCCATGTTTTTCTTGCCGGAGGCAAATTCAATCTTCTGGAAAATCTCATTGATTGCGGAGGCCCAAAAAAGATGAACTGGTTTATCTGGGCTTTGCTCTCCGCTTTTTTTGCGGGCGTAACAGCGATTCTGGCGAAGGTCGGCGTGCAGGATATCAATTCCAACATGGCGACCGCCATCCGCACCGTGGTGATACTGATTTTTGCGTGGACGATTGCTCTCGCGACCGATCGCCAGCCGTTTTCTTCCATCAGCAGGCGGACATGGATTTTTCTGATCCTTTCGGGAATCGCAACGGGGCTGTCGTGGCTCTGCTACTTTCGCGCCCTGCAACTGGGCGAGGCCTCCCGAGTGGCGCCTGTGGACAAGCTGAGCGTCGTCGTGGCGATCGCGCTCGCGGCAATTTTCCTGCGCGAACGCCTCACCTGGCATCAGTTGCTCGGAGGCGCCCTCGTACTCGCGGGGGCAGCTGTGCTGGCTTACTCCTGATTTGGCAAGATGCCGAAACATACCCCATCCGGAAACGATTCCCATGCCAGCAGAACGGCAAGTCATTCTGTTTCAAATAGTTACTTAAGATTCTGCCATTTTAGTCGTTATGAAATCTCTGGTACTACAGATTACAAGATTTACGCGCAACTAATGCCGCGGGGACGGGTTAATTCTAGTAATCGGGGAAGCTGTGGAATGCGGCTCGACGCCATTTCGCGGCGACGCAATTTCGGTTCGAAGCAGGTACGGACGGACTCACTCAGAGGAGAAGGCAAAATGAATTCCAGAATCTTGCGCGTCACCTTGGGTTTCCTCCTTACAGCGGTACCCGCTTTCCTGATCGGATGCAGTTCGAACGGCAGTTCCTTCGGATCCTTGCCGCAGACCGGCACTGTCGCCATGATCGTGAGCGACGCTTCGACGGAGGATTGGGCGACCATCGGCGTAAAAATACTTTCGATCTCGCTCGTGCCGCAGGGCGGCGGGACGCCTGTCAATGTGTACACTGCCCCGACGCCGGTTCCCACGACGAACCTGGTCCAACTGGACCAACTCGGCGAAATCCTGGGGAATGTTTCCGTGCAAGCCGGAACCTATACCGGCGCAATTCTTACTGTCAGCGCCAATCCGTCCGACATTTTGCTGACTGTGTCGGCCGATCCGGAGCCCGGCTTCGCCGGCACGGCAGGCGCTACGATCCCCTCTGCGCAAATTCAAGTGGCGGGCGCGTCGGGAAACCCGACCGTCCCGGTGAATGTAACCTTTGATTCTCCCCTCGTGGTAACGGCCAATCAGAGCAATGCGCTGGACCTGGAATTCGATCTTTCGCATCCGGCGTTCCTGGTCGGTCACGTGCCGCCATCTTCCGGCACAGTGATCTGGGTAATGAATTTTAAGGGTCCCGTGCGCCATCATCCCCGGCCGGACCTGACCCGCCTCGTTCTCCGGGAAATGTACGGAACAGTCAGCGGTGTTTCGACGGACAATTCCTACATTACGATCACGCGGGATTTCCCGGTCGAGCCGCCCACGAACCCCGAAACTCCGATCACCAGTTCATTTTCCCTGAAAATTCTCGCGGACGCGGCCAACAGCACGCTCTTCTATGATCTGGATACCAAAACCGTTACAACGATCAAGGATTTTTCCACCCTGACCGCCTTGCTCCCCAACAAATACGTGCGCATCGCGGCGCGCTACCAATCCGACGGCTCGCTGGTCGCCGTACGCATTTACGCCAGCGGCACCTTTAACACCGTGTGGATCAGCCCCGAAGGGCACGTCCTGCAGGTGAACACCTCCACGAACATCATCACCGTCGAGAGCGAGGACGGAACAGGCATTCCGCTGCAAGTGGACGGCAACACCCAGTTCTTCTACCGCCAGCCGTGGAATACCGTGGCGGATGCCACGCCAATCGGGCAAGGGCCAAGTTTCCTGGCGGCGACCAATTTTGTGCGCGGTTTCAAGGTGCACGCCAGCGCGGACATTTCGCAGACCCCCTATTTGGCCAAGGATGTTGATATCGAGATCGCGCGCTACGACGGCACGATTTCAAATGCCACACTGCTCAACTTCACCTACACGCGACACTTTGCCTCCGCAACTCCGAGTGACGACTACGTCTTTACGATCCCATTCATCTCCAGCATTACGCCGAACGGCAATGACTCGAGCGGCACTCCCATCCAGGGTTTCAAGTGGTGGAATTTTGCCTTCCCAACCGTGCTGAATGACGGCACCAACGCCACAACGAGCTTCGACAACGCCGTGAACGGCGCAATCAATTTCGGAAACGGCCTCACGTTTTCCGCCCGTGGCGCGTCATTCGCGACCTGGGGCGATCCGGCCAATCTGGCGGGCTGGGCCGCGCCTTGGACCATCATCGTTCCCACGCGGATTCCACTGGGCACGGCCGCATCCAACTACGCCAACGGAAGTCCGACCGGAACCTTCCTGATGTCCCTGCCCGGCGGCTCCCAGAACGTGACCATTGATTTGTCCACGGTCAGTGGTTCCGGCACTCTCGTTTATCAGGTGGATCGGACCAATCTGGTGGTTACCATCAACCCGGTGGATATCACAACCACTGCCGGCCAGGCGACCGTCAGCGCGAACCTGCTCTCCGGCGTGCCCGTGAAGGTATTCGGAGTGCCGCAGGCCGACGGGAGCGTGAAGGCCTACGTGGTAGCTTACTTTACGGGAATCAAACCCACCGCCGTGTTCTAGGAAGTTCGGCGGCCGAGAAAAAACAGAGTCCAGAAAATCAGATCCGGAGCGGCGCATTCGCCGCTCCGGGATTTTTTATGCCATTGAAAGTCGTCCGCGATTCTTCACGCCTTCGCGTCGCTTGCGGCTTCCGTCCATTTCCCCTGCGCCTTGACTATCAATTCGATGACTTCACGCACGGCGCCGTCCCCGCCCGAGCGGGACGTCACATAATGCGCAGCGCGTTTCACTTCCGGCGCGGCGTTGGCGACGGCTGCGGCGAATCCCACGCGCTCGATCAGCGGAAGGTCGGGCAGGTCGTCGCCCACATAAGCCACTTCCGCGTCGCTCGCGCCTGTTGCCTGGAGAATCTCTTCATAGGCGCTGAGTTTCGTCGCTCGCTTCATGTACACAAATTCGATCTCGCATTCGCGGGCGCGCTGCGAAACGGCCGAGGATTCCCTGCCGGTTATCAGCCCCGTGCGAAGGCCGGCGGCGCGCGCCAGCTTCAGCCCCGCGCCGTCGTAGGCGCTGAATCCCTTGATCTCGCTGGCCGTGCCGTCGCTCCTGGAGAACAGCCAGATGCGGCCGTCGGTGAGCACCCCGTCCACGTCCATGAGCAGAACGCGAATCTTTTTCGCGCGACGGGCGAGCGCGGCTGGAATTTTGCCGGTATTCCGCCATGCCGGTTTTTGCGCCATTCATTCGCCTCAATTCATTTTATGGAAATTCAAAACAGCTCGAGCGTCCAGAGATCGTGCAGATGAACCACTCCAAGAGGCTTGCGATCCGCGCCCGCGACGACCAGCGATGTGACCTTGCGCTCTTCCATCATGCGCAGCGCGCTGCCGGCAAGCTCCTCCGGCGCGATCGAGAGCGGATGTTTGGTCATGCAGTCTCCGACCACCATTTCAATGGCTGCCGCACCCCGCTGCTGCATCAGACGGCGCAGATCGCCGTCGGTCAGCACACCCGCCAGACGCCCTTCCGCGTCCACAACCGTCGTCATGCCAAGACTCTTCTTGCTGATTTCGTAGATCACATCCGGCATTTTCGCCGTAAGCAACACGCGCGGCATTGCCTCGCCCGTGTGCATCAGATTTTCGACGCGCAACAGTTTTTTCCCGAGGCGCCCGCCCGGGTGCAGCGCCGCAAAATCTCCGGAACTGAAGCCGCGGCGGTCGAGCAGCGTGATCGCCAGCGCGTCGCCCATGGCCATGGCCGCGGTCGTCGAGGCCGTTGGAGCGAGATTCAGCGAGCACGCTTCTTCTTTTACCGAAACGTCGAGCGCCACATCGCTCGCCGCGGCAATCATGGACCGCGGATTCCCCGTCATCGCGATCATACGGAGGCCGAGCCGTTTGATCGTTTCGAGCAGCGCCACGATCTCTTCCGTGTCGCCGCTGTAGCTCACGGCTAGCACAATATCATCGCGCATCAGCATGCCGAGGTCACCATGCACGGCTTCGGCGGGATGCAAGAAAACGGAGGGCGTTCCGGTGCTCGAAAACGTGGCCGCAATTTTCCGCGCGATCAGGCCGGACTTCCCCATCCCGATGAGCACGACCCTTCCTTTGCACGACAGCAAAAGTTCGGCGGCCCGGTCGAAATGAGCGTCCAGCCGCCCGGCGAGATCGCGGATCGCCTCGGCTTCAATGCGCAGGACACGCCGCGCGGTTTCGAGACTCACTGCACGCTCCAGCCGCGCACGAGAGCGGCAATCTGCTTGAGTTTTCCGATGAGGCCGGGCAATTCCCCGAGCGGCAACGCATTCGTGCCGTCGGAAAGCGCCTTCGCGGGATTGTCATGCACTTCGAGGAACACTCCGTCCACGCCGACGGCCGTTCCCGCGCGCGCCAGCGGCTCGATGAATTCCGGCTGTCCACCGCTGGATTTTCCAGCGCCGCCGGGCAACTGCACCGAATGCGTCACATCGAATACGACTGGACAACCCGTCTTGCGCAGAATCGGAAACGAGCGCATGTCCACAACCAAATTCTGGTATCCGAAGCTCGCGCCGCGCTCCGTCAGAATGATCTGTTCGTTCCCTGTTGTGGCCACCTTTTCCACAGCGTTGGCCATCTCCCACGGCGAAAGGAACTGTCCTTTTTTCAAGTTCACAACGCGCCCGGTTTTTCCCGCAGCCATCAGCAGATCCGTCTGGCGCGAAAGGAATGCGGGAATCTGGAGGACGTCGGCGACCTCCCCGACCGGCGCCGCCTGCGACGGCTCATGAATGTCCGTGAGGATCGGCACGTGCAACTGCGTTTTGATTTTTTTCAGGATGCGCAATCCTTCGACGAGGCCCGGGCCCCGGTAGGACTGCTCGGACGAACGGTTGGCCTTGTCATAAGAGGCCTTGAAGATAAACGGCACGCTCGCGCGCTCGGCAATTTCCGCGAGCCGCTCCGCCATCATCTGCGCGTGCGATTCGCTCTCAATGACGCAGGGCCCGGCAATCAGCACGAGCGGCTGATTGCCGCCCATGCGGACATTTCCAATCGGAATCTCTCGTGCCATTTGCATTTCCATTTCGACGCGGTACCTAGACTATGCGGGACGCCCGCGTTTTGCAATGGCGCGGGACGGTATGTTTTCTCACGGTGCAGGCTTCCAAACTTGCGGAGAAAGTATCGTCCGTCATTCCGAGCGGAGCGAGGAATCCCTCTTTCTTTTCCGCTCGTGGCCACAGAACACGGAGGGATTCCTCGCGGAGATTATCCCAGGCCCTTCCGGGACTCGGAATGACGATGGAAGAGTTTTTTCCTGGACCTGCCAGGGATTGCACCACGCGAAACACGATTTGAAAGTGAAATTAATCCTATTGGGCAGGAGACGGCTTGGCCGTCATGGAAACGGCGCGCTGCGGCGGCGCGCCCGCTTCAGCCCCGCTCTTGCGCCGCGCATACGCCGCGCCCACGAACGCATAAAACAGCGGGTGCGGCGAGAGCGGCTTGGACTTGAATTCCGGATGAAACTGGCAGCCGAGGAACCACGGATGATCCGGGGCCTCGACAATTTCAACGTACTTGCCGTCGGGCGAGCGGCCGGTAATGCGGAATCCGGCGGCGGTCAGCGCTTTTTCGTATTCGCAGTTAAACTCGTAGCGGTGGCGGTGGCGTTCGCTGATTTCGGTCTCCCCATAAGCGCGATAAGCCGTGGAATCCTTTTCGATCTTGCAGGGCCACGCGCCCAGGCGCATGGTGCCACCCATCTCGTCCACGCCGAGCAGTTCGCGCAGTTTGTAGATCACGCGGTGCGGCGTCTGCGGATCGAATTCCGTGCTGGCCGCGCCGGCAAGGCCGGAGACATCGCGCGCGTATTCAATCGTCGCGCACTGCATGCCGAGGCAGATGCCGAAAAACGGAACTTTGTGCGTGCGCGCGTACTGGATCGCGTAAACCATTCCCTGAATACCGCGCTTGCCGAATCCCCCCGGCACCAGAATTCCATCCGCGTGGCCGAGTTTGGCCGCCGCTGTTTCGGGCGAGTCAATCTCCTCGGCCTCGACCCACTCGATCACGGTGCGCTGCTTGTGCGCGAGTCCCGCGTGCACGAGCGCTTCGCGCAAACTTTTGTACGCGTCCTCGAGCTGCACATATTTCCCGACGACGGCAATGTGCACGTCTCCCTGCGGATGGCGGACGCGGTCGAGCAGTTCGAGCCACGCGCTCATATCGCGCGCACTGGCCTCCAGATGCAGCAGGCGCAGAATCTCGTCGTCGAGTCCTTCCTCGGCGAGCGCCACGGGCACCGCGTAAATCGTGTCCATATCCTGCATGGAGATCACGCGAGGCTCGGCCATATTGCAGAACAAAGCGATTTTCTTTTTCAATTCCTGAGGCAAAGCACGGTCGCTGCGGCATAGCAGAATGTCCGGCTGAATTCCGATGGAGAGCAGCTCTTTCACGGAATGTTGCGTGGGTTTGGTTTTCAGTTCGCCGGCGGTGGGAATATACGGCACGAGCGTCACGTGCACGAGCACCGAATTTTCAGGACCCATTTCCAGGCGGAACTGCCGGACCGCCTCGAGAAACGGCAGCGATTCGATATCTCCCACGGTGCCGCCGATCTCGACGATCACGACATCGACATCCACGGCGACCTTGCGAAACGCCGCCTTGATCTCGTCGGTCACGTGAGGAATCACCTGCACGGTTTTTCCGAGGTAATCGCCGCGGCGTTCCTTCGAGATGATGGCTTCGTAGATTCTTCCGGTGGTCCAGTTGTTGTCGCGCGTGAGCCTTGCTTTGGTAAAGCGCTCATAGTGGCCGAGATCGAGGTCAGTCTCGGCGCCATCGTCGGTGACGTACACTTCGCCGTGTTGATACGGGCTCATCGTGCCCGGATCCACATTCAAATAAGGATCACATTTTTGGAGAGTAACTCGGAGACCCCGGCTTTCGAGCAGGCAGCCTATGGACGCCGCTGCGACCCCTTTGCCGAGGGAGGAAACCACGCCGCCGGTAACAAAGATGTACTTCGGCCCCATCCGCTCAGTCCCGCTGGAAATTCAATTCACGGAACCGGATATATCCTCCAGGAAGATGTTGGCGTACAACGCATTCTACGGGGAACCGCCGGGAGTGTCAATGCACCGTATCGCGCCATCTAAAATGTAACCGAAGGGCGTAACGTCGCGCCATTTAGAA
>VFSW01005174.1_pt1 | contig 19339 bp, 13 predicted proteins | sample 5358111 | NCBI WGS metagenome assembly VFSW01 (sample SAMN11554181, study PRJNA540505) | mine drainage metagenome | isolation source: sediment from site ElyBrook_90M | place: USA: Ely Copper Mine, Vershire, VT | collected 2017 | reverse complement strand
CACGGCGCCGCCCCGGCGTCGGGCGGTGGGGCCGGGCGGGCCGTAACCCCGGGCTCCCCGCACGGCGCGGCCGCGGAACCATCGCCGGGCGGCGCGGCCGCCACGTTCTTGGCGTCCGGACCGGCATAGGTCGCTTCGAGATCGATGATGTCGCGGAGGAAAACCTTGCCCTCGTTGAGTTCGTCGCGCCAGATGATGACGGCCTGGAACGTAAGCGGGCTTTCGCACAGTCCGGCAATCATCGCTTCACGGCCGGCCTCGATGCGTTTGGCAATCGCAATCTCGCCCTCGCGCGAGAGTAGTTCGACCGAGCCCATTTCGCGCAGATACATTCGCACCGGATCGTCGGTGCGCTCGGCCGGCTCCTTGGCTTCGGACTTGGCCGGCGTCTTCGGCGTGACTTCGACCAGTTCACCGGACTCGCTCTCTTCCTCTTCGGGCTCCTCGCGCGTTTCGCCTTCTTCCTCGGCTTCGGCTTCCTCAGTCTCGATGACGTTAATTCCCATCTCGCTCATCATCGCCAGTACGTCCTCGATCTGCTCGGAGGTGACTTCCTCCGAAGGCATGACCGAATTGAGCTGTTCATAGGTGACATAGCCGCGCTTCTTGGCCTGCTTGATCATCTTCTTGACGGCGGCGTCAGAGAGATCGAGGAGCGGCAGCGGGGCATCGGGGGTCTCGGACGCCTCTTTTTCCGGCGTCTCCCCTTCTTTTTGCGGAACGGCCTTGATTTTGCTCGCGACCGTCTTGGCGCCCGCGCTCTTAGTTGCAGCCATGTCTATCTCCACCAACGCCTGTCGTACCAACGCGGTCCCGGGCCTTTGCCCCAAATAACGCCCCTACCCTATGGTCATGCGCCACGCCCAGTAGACCGGTCTTTCCCTTGGACCGAAGGCCAACGCGCAAAGCCCTCAGGCGGACGGCTAGAAAGGGCAGCGGCGGTAGCGGGTGCCGCCCGAATCGACGCCTTCAGTCTTCGCGGAACTCCGTTAAGCTCCGGCTAACCCTACGTATCGCGCGAGCGACCTCCTTAGTACCTCGCCGCCGGGGCGTCCAGCACCGGCAACGAGCCTATAACGAACGCGTGGGACGGCCGGATTGGTCGCCGAAACCTTCGATCAAAGCCTCGGTTCCATCGAGGGTGGAAAGCCGGGACTTGACGTCGCGCAGACGCGCGTAATTTGCCTCGCTGTTGTCCTGACCGAGCGCCAATTCCGCGTCCTTAAGTTCCCTAGTTAGGGAATGCCATTGCCGATGCAAGGCAAGAAGCTGCTTCCAGGTCAGCAAAACATCGCCGGCGGCGGCCTCCTGCCTCGCGCCCCAAACCGAGGGCGTGGTGATGGTCCGCTCGATGCGGGCCATCAGGTCGGCGAAGCCGCGGCGGGTCAGTTCGGCGACGAGTTCGAGGCGATCGGCTTCGACATAAACGCCGGCTTGCCCGGCTTCTTGATGCGGCGCTTGCCCGGCTTCCTGGCTCGATCCTTGACTCAATTCTTGGCTCAATCCTTGCCTCGACTCTGGGCTCAAATCGTGACCGAATTGATGCGCCAGGACATCGATCAGCGCGGCTTTGAGTTTCTTTACATCGGCGTGGCGGAATTCGGTCTCGGCGAGTTCCTCCAGACGGTCATGCATGAGCCAGGGGTGGTTGAGCGCGGCTTGCAGGATCAGCGCTTCGCGGCGCGGTATAGCGGTGCGATGGCCGCGATGGAGCGGGCCGGCCGCAAGATGGGGACTTGAGACCACGTAGGGCTCGTCGCGAGCCAAGGCGGGCCAGTGCGACACCGGCCGGGGTCCGCTGGCTCCGCGGCGTCCTCGCTCGTCCCAGTTGCGCCGGCGGCTGGCCGCTTCGGCAGGCGCGAATAAGGCCCGCAGGCGCGCGGCGAATTCTGCCCGGTAATAACGGCGCACGGTCTCGTCCGCGATGGTATTGGTCACTTCAATGAGACGCGCCTCGAAGGCGGCGCGGCGCTCGGGTGTCGTGAACGGGCCGGCTTCGGTCTCGCGCGCCCACAACATTTCGGCGAGCGGCCGCGCTGCGGAAAGGACATCTTCGACAGCATCGCGACCGCCCGAACGCACCAGATCGTCCGGATCCTGCCCGTCCGGCAACGCGGCAAGCTTCAGGCTCTTGCCGGGCTTGATGAGCGGCAAGGCGACATCGAGCGCGCGATAGGCGGCACGGCGGCCGGCATCGTCACCGTCGAAGCACAGGATCGGCTCATCGGCCATCCGCCACATCAAGCCGAGCTGATCGGCGGTGAGCGCAGTGCCGAGCGGTGCGACCGTCGCCTCGAAGCCGGCGGTCGCCATCGCAATAACGTCGATATAACCTTCGACCGCAACGACGCGCCCGCCTTCGTGAGCGGCTTTGCGTGCGGCGGCGATGTTGTAGAGCGTGGCGCCCTTGTGAAAGAGCGGCGTCTCCGGCGAGTTTAGGTACTTCGCCGCGACCTCTTTTTCGAGCGCACGACCGCCGAACGCAATCACGCGGCCACGCCAGTCGGTGATCGGAAACATCACCCGGTCGCGGAAGCGGTCGTAGGGAACCGGAATGTCCTCGCCGGCAACCAGCAGCCCGGCCTCCACCATGTCCTCAACCGAGACCTTCGCGGCGCCGAGATGCTCCTTGAGCGCGTACTGCTCGGCGGACGCATAACCGAGGCGGAACTTCAGCTGCGCCGCCGAGGCGATGCCGCGATCGGCAAAATAGCCGCGGCCGCCCGCCCCCCCGCGCGACCCCAAGTTCGCCACGAAGAAATTTGCCGCCAATTCGACGACGTCGTGGAGCGTCTTTCTGCGCTCCTCGTGCGCCTGCGCCTCCTGCGTCATGACCGGCAGCGGTATGCCGGCTTGCCCGGCCAGCCGCTCGACCGCTTCCGGGAAGCTCACGCCTTCCGTCTGCATGACGAAATCGAAAATGTTGCCGTTCTTGCCCGAGGAGAAGTCAAACCACATCGCCTTCTGGTCGTTGACAAAGAACGACGGCGTCTTCTCTTTGTTGAAAGGCGACAGACCCTTAAATTCGCGCCCCGCCTTGCGCAGCTTCACGCGGCGACCCACGACCTCCGAGACCGGAAGCCGGGCGCGCAGCTCGTCCAGGAATTGCGGCGAGAATCGCATGGTGATTCGGCAGCCTAGCGCGGATGCAGGCTAAATAGAGGGCGACAGACTGCGGCACGAGCGCCCTTGGCGCTTGTCCCGGTTATCCACAGCATACGAAGCTACCCCGCGAGCAGCTTCTTCACCATCGCGCTCGCTTTGCCGAAATCCATCCGCCCGGAAAAACGCTCCTTGAGGGCCGCCATGGTGCGGCCCATATCCTTGAGCGTCGCCGCCTCCAGTTCCTTGATCAGCGCCGAGATCGCCTCGCCGGCTTCGATGTCCGACAAATGCTTGGGCAGATACGCCGCGATGATCTCGATCTCTTCGCGCTCCTGGGCGGCAAGTTCCGCACGTCCCGCCTTCTCGTAAATTTCGAGCGATTCCTGGCGCTGCTTGATCATCTTGCCCATGACGTCGAGAATTTCGGCATCGGTAAGCGTGAGCCGCTCCGCAGCGCTGGTCTCGCGCTTCAATATTTCGGCGTTGATCAGCCGCAGCGTCGAAACCCGGCGCTTGTCGCCGGCTTTCATCGCGTCCTTCAGCGCATTGTTGATATCGTCGCGAAGCACATTGACCTCACTTTGGAACTCACTGTTGCGCGGACACCCCGCAAGCCCGCATCCGCCACCGCCGCACCGCGATCACGGCCCAAACCGCTTCGACCACTCCGAACGGCCAGGTGCCCTGCATAAATCCATAGATCGATCCCAACGCACAAGCGCCGGCAAACGCCAGGATCAAGACCGGCCCGCGATCCTCGAGGACGTAGCAGATCAGCATCGCGGTGACTGCAAACAGGCCGAATGCGGTAAGCCAATCCACGCCCGACCTCTTTGACGCCACACCGGCCTGCGGCTATGTAGGCCGCTCATGGCACACGAACAAGACACTTCCGGCTGGTCGGAACCCGCTCCGACGGCGCTGTTGGTGCTCGCCGACGGCACCGTGCTTGAGGGCTTCGGCTTTGGCGCAACCGGTCACGCCGTCGGCGAAGTCTGCTTCAACACCGCGATGACCGGTTACGAGGAAATTCTCACCGATCCGTCCTATGCCGGTCAGATCATCACCTTCACATTTCCACATATCGGCAATGTCGGCACCAACGAGGAGGATATCGAGACCGTCAACCTTGCGGCCACGCCCGGCGCGCGCGGCGTCATTCTGCACTCCGCCATCACCGCATCGTCGAATTACCGCGCCACGCGCCATCTCGACGCCTGGCTCAAGAGCCGCGGCGTCGTCGGGCTTGGCGGCATCGACACCCGCGCACTGACCGCGTTTATTCGCAAGAACGGCATGCCGAACGCCGCGATTGCGCACGAGCCGTCCGGCCGTTTCGATCTGGAGGCGCTCAAGCGCGAAGCGCGGCAATGGCCGGGGCTGATCGGCATGGACCTTGTGCCGATGGTCACGACCGGCCAGCGCTTTACCTGGCAGGAGACGCCATGGGTCTGGGGCGAAGGCTACGGCGAAATGGGCGAACCGGAATTCCATGTCGTCGCCGTCGACTACGGCATCAAGCGCAACATCCTGCGCCAGCTCGCCGGCAATCGCTGCAAGGTGACGGTGGTGCCGGCACAGACGCCAGCTGCCGACATTCTGGCGCTTGAGCCCGACGGCATTTTCCTTTCCAACGGCCCCGGCGATCCGGCCGCCACCGGCGAATACGCCGTGCCCGTGATCCGCACCCTGATCGAGCAAAAGCCGCTCTTCGGCATCTGCCTTGGCCACCAGATGCTGGGACTGGCGGTTGGCGCGAAAACCGTAAAAATGCACCAGGGCCATCATGGCGCGAACCACCCGGTGAAGGATCTGGCGACCGGCAAGGTCGAGATTACCTCGATGAACCATGGCTTTGCGGTGGATGCTACAACGCTGCCGCCGCACGCCGCGGAAACCCACGTGTCGCTGTTCGACGGCTCCAATTGCGGACTCGCGCTCAAGGACAAGCCGGTATTTTCGGTGCAATACCATCCCGAGGCCTCACCCGGCCCGCGCGACAGTCATGGTTTGTTCAAACGGTTTGTCGCTCAGATGCGGTCGTTCAAAGGGCCTTGAGCGGGCAACCAGGAACCGCACCTTAAGGTTAGACAATTTCAACCACATATCGGGTAAGGATATGGCGGCGGGACCGCCCCCCGGCGAGACGAAATTGCAATGCCGAACGTCATCCAGCGCATCGCGCCGATTACCTACAGTTTTACCGACGACGGGACGATTCCGAACAATCCGGCGCTGCCATTTGTGCTCTATCGCGCGGGAATCGATCTGGTCGGCTCACCGGATCCGGAAGACATCATCGAGAAGACCTTCGCCGAAAACGGCTGGGGCGACATGTGGCGCAATGGCGTTTATCCGTACGTTCACTATCATTCGATGATTCACGAGGCGATGGCCGTTGCCCGCGGGCGCGCCAAGGTACGTTTCGGCGGCGGCAACGGCCGGGAGATCGATATCGTAACCGGCGATGTCGTCATTCTGCCGGCCGGCACCGGGCATCAACGTCTCACCCAAAACCCGGATCTTGTGGTCATCGGCGCGTATCCGCCGAACGGCAAATATAACCTTTGCCGCGGCAGCAAGGCGGATCGGACCAAGGCGCTTGCTTCCATCCCGAAAGTACCGCGGCCCGAGACCGATCCGGTGTTCGGTGCCGAGGGCCCGCTGATGACGCTGTGGCGGCATGATCACTGACTGGCTTTCGTTCTGGGACAAGCCACATTTCATTTACGTGAGTGCCCGCCACAAGGATGTGCACTATCGCCTGATCGCGAAAGAAATCGCGGCGCTGGCGCCCGGACCGCACGCGCGGGTGCTCGATTACGGTTCCGGCGAGGCGCTTCATGCCGAAATCGTCGCTGCGGCCTGCGGCGAACTCGTGCTGTGCGAAGCCGCGGCAACCGTGCGCGCCGGGCTCGAAAAGCGTTTTGCCGATAATCCGAAAATCCGGGTCGTCGCGCCGCACGAGATTGCGCGGCTGCCCGAACATTCGCTCGACCTCATCGTCATGCACTCGGTCGTGCAATACGTGACGCCGACCGGTGCCGGCATGCTGTTTGCTTTGTTTCATCGCATTTTGAAATCCGACGGGCTGCTTGTCGTCAGCGACGTCATTCAACCGCAGACCGCAGCGGCAACCGATGCGTTTACGCTGCTGCGGTTTGGCAAGGCCAACGGATTTTTCTTTGCCGCGCTATGGGGACTGACGCGCACGCTGTTGTCGGATTACTGGCGGCTGCGTTCGCAGCTCGGGCTGACCCGCTATGCGCAGGCCGCCATCATCGAGAAGCTCAACGTCTGCGGCTTCACCGCGGAACGTGCTCCCGCCAATATCGGGCACAATCAGGAGCGCCGGACTTACTACGCGCGGCCGCGCGACGAAGCGATACCCGTCTAGCCGCCGGCCGCTGCAAGCGCGCGAGTGCCGACGAGTATTCCGGCCGTTCAATCCCTCAGCGCCCGCGAAACGTGTATTCGCCCCGCCGCCGCGCGCGGCACGTTTGTCTTGCGCGATAACGCGAAAACCGCCAGTGTCCGGCCAGCCACGGAAGTTCATCCGGGATTCCCGGATGAGCGGGGGGCCTCCGGGTGCAGAAAAAAAATATGAGTATAAGCGGCCCGGAAGGGCGCCCGTCAGATGCGAAAGCCTGCAACGCGCTTTTGATCTATCCCCGGTTTGACGGCGACACGTTCTGGAATTTCAGAAAAACCGCGGCAATGTTCGGCGCCAAATATCCGGCGCCGCCGCTCGGCATGATCACGCTCGCGGCGCTGTTGCCGCGTGTTTGGTCGCTGCGACTGGTCAACCGCAACACCGAGGAATTGACCGACGACGACCTTGAATGGGCCGACCTGGTTTTGACCGGCGGCATGCTGCCGCAACAGAACGATACGCTCGACATCGTCGATCTCTGCCGCGCGCGCGGCACGCCTGTCGTCGTTGGCGGCCCCGGCGGCACATCGTCACCGCCTCGTTATCAGCCCGCGGACTTTCAAATCCTCGGCGAAGCCGAGGGGGTTATCGACCAATTTGTCGAAGCCTGGGAAGCGGGCGCGCGTGAAGGGGTCTTCGAGGCGGAGAAATTTCAGGTCGACGTCACCAAGACGCCGGTCCCGCGCTTCGATCTTCTGAAATTCGACGACTATCTCCACATCGGCGTGCAGTTCTCGCGCGGCTGCCCGTTCACCTGCGAGTTCTGCGATATCATCGAACTTTACGGGCGCGTGCCGCGCGCCAAGACCAACGCGCAGATGCTCGCGGAACTCGATGAGCTCTACCGCCTGGGCTATCGCGGCCACGTCGACTTCGTGGACGACAACCTCATCGGCAACAAGAAAGCGGTCAAGGCGTTCCTCCCGGTGCTCGCCAAGTGGCTCGAAGCGCACGATTACCCGTTCGAATTCACCACCGAAGCCTCACTCAATCTCGCCGACGATCCCGAATTCCTGAAACTGATGACTGAAGCCAACTTCATCGGGGTGTTCGTCGGCATCGAGAGTCCGGACCCCGCAACGCTGGTTGCGATGCGCAAGAAACAGAACACGCGCCGCAGCATTCCCGACAGCATTCACCGGATCTACGCGGCCGGTCTGTTCGTGACCGCGGGCTTCATCGTCGGCTTCGACAGCGAGAAGGAGTCGATGGCGGACGCGATGGTCGAGCTGATCGAGGAGGCGGCGATCCCGGTTTGCATGGTCGGCCTGCTTTATGCGTTGCCGAATACTCAACTCACGCGCCGGCTCGAAAAGGAAGGCCGCCTGCATCCGGATCCCGAGCGCGAGGACATCAAAAGCGCCGACCAATGCACGATGGGGCTCAATTTCGAAACGCTACGGCCGCGGCAGGAGATCCTCGGCGACTACGTCAGCATCCTGCAGCGCGTTTACGATCCAGTCGCGTTCGCCGGCCGTCTTCAGCGTCTGGCGAGGCTGCTCGACAATTCCGGCCGCAAGCAGCAAACGCGCACCGAGTACGCGCAGAGCCGCGATGGCGGTCTCGAAGTGACGCGTCGGATTCTCGCCAATATGCCGGCACCGCGGGATATGTTCCGCCGCACGCTGATGCAATGCCTTTCGGCCAATCCGGCTTCGATCCGGTCGATCCTTGGCCAGATGGCCCTTTACGCGCATGTCGGGCCGTTCTCGCGTGACGTGATCGGGCGGCTGGAGACCATGATCGCCGAGATCGAACCTGCTTCGGAACCGCCACTGCGGTCTAGCGGGCAGGTGGGAATTTAACGGTGTGATGCCTGGCAATTGTTTGACCTGCGCCGGCTCGCGGCGTTCAGGCTCGTAACCGCCCAACAAATTTAGGGCCGCCTGCGATTGCTCGCGGGCGGCCCTGATCTTGATCCGAGACGCGGGGGCCGATTTGCCCGCGTCTTCAGTTCTTCTGCGTTGCAGCCTGCGAGTTGGCCGCCAGGTAGTCTTGGTAGGTCATGCCCGCGTAATTCGGCGTGGTCGGCGCTTGCGTCGCGTCTGCAGCCGGCGCCGTGGGCGCGGTGTCGTTGGACTGAGTATCGGCCGGCGGAACCGGGGTGGCGTCGGACGAGGCGCCGCCGACTCGAGCGCTGGCCGCTTCTTTGGTGCAGACGTCCGCGAACACCACGAGGCCGTCCTGCGTGTAGGTCTTGGTCAGGCAGGTGCAGGGACCGGGGCCGGAGGTGACGGCAGACACGGGCGCCGCATCGGGAAGCCCGCCAACCACCGGGCCGACAACGATCCAGCGACCACCACGGAAGATCCAGTGTCCGCCCGGATGGCCGGCCCAATGGCCGGGACGGCCGGGGTGATCATGACCGGGATGATCGTGACCGGGGTGATCGTGACCGGGGTGATCATGACCGGGGTGATCGCCGCCGCGTGCGATATGTCCGCCGCCGTCGCGGCCACCTCGGCCGATATGCCCGCCACCACCGGCGTGGCCGTTACCACCGACGTGACCGCCGCCGCCGCGACCGCCGCCGCCGCCGTGGGCGTAGGATGCGCTAGATGCAAACGAAGCGACCGCGATCGTAGCCGCGGCTGCGAGAGTGAGGATGAGAGTGCGTGACATAGCCGTTCTCCAAGGGGTTAAGAATTGCGATACCCATTGGTCGGAGCCAGCGGAAAAAGGTTCATGCCCGTCCGCAGACCCCGATGAGCCGAACTGCGAGGGCGCGGAGCGCTGCTGGTCGCAGTACCAACGGCCGCCGATCCGCGATAGCGAATGGCGGGCGTTCCCAGTGCATCACATCATGAACATCGCGGTTCGAACCGGCCGAAATGGCAATGGCGGCAGCTCAGCGGCCGGCAAGGGACCGAACCTTTGCCGAACTCTGTTGGATCAGTCCGAGTGTCGGTTCATCGGAGAATTCCTTCATATCGGGAACGGTCGTTCGAACATTTTCCTTCAATATTAGCGCGACATCTGCCGCCGCTGACGCTCATAGGTTGGAGCAGCCCGGCAGCACCAGCCTACGCGAATTTAGTCGAAAAATACAGAGAACGCCCTTCGCCGGGGCGTCCGCTTGCCCAAATCGGCCCGAAAAGAGAGACTGGTGGCCGGCGTCCCGGTGGCCGGCCAGGCCGTGCAAATTTTCTTCGATTCAAATTGAACCTGCGCCCCGGTCCAAACGACCAACGTCATGAGCCGATAGCCGTGCCGATGCAAACCACTTCGGACGATGTTCTGATCGGAAGGATCGCCAACGGCGACCGGCTCGCCATGCAAGTGCTGTTCGCGCGCCACCACGTCGGAGTCTACCGGTTCGTGCTGCGGCTGGTGCGCAACGAGGCAACGGCGGAGGACTTGATCAGTGACGTGTTTCTCGACGTCTGGCGCCAAGCCGGAAAATTCGAGGGACGCTCAGCGGTCTCGACCTGGCTGTTGAGCATCGCGCGCTTTAAGGCGCTCTCGGTGCTGCGACGCCGGCCGGAGGAGGAACTGGACGAGGAGACTGCCGGCGCCATCGAGGATCATTCCGACGATCCGGAGACTGCGCTGGCAAAGAAGGACAAAGGAGCGGCAATGCGGGAATGCCTGAACGAATTGTCGAACGAGCACCGCGAAGTCATCGATCTCGTCTACTACCACGAGAAGTCGGTCGAAGAGGTTGCGGCCATCGTCGGCATTCCGGAGGCGACCGTCAAAACCCGCATGTTCTACGCACGCAAGAAGTTATCGGAGCTCCTCAAGGAGCGAGGCATAGATCGAGGTTGGCCATGAACACGGCACACGAAACCGAACGCAGCGAGATCGAAGACCTGCTGCCCTGGCATGCGGCGGGAACGCTGGATCATCGCGACATGAAGCGTGTCGAAGCGGCACTTGCCGAAAATCCCGAGCTTGCCCGCCGTTACGAGCTGGTGCGCGAGGAGCTCGGCGAGACGATCCACCTCAACGAGACACTGGGCGCGCCCTCGGCGCGTGCCATGGAGGCGCTGTTCGCCAAAATCGGTGCCGAACCGGCGCGGCGGCCGGCGGTGTCATTAAATCTCGGCGCCCGTATCGGAGAGTTCTTCGCCAGCCTTTCGCCGCGTACATTGGCCTGGTCGGCGAGCGCGGCGGCTCTCGCCATCGTGCTGCAGGCCGGACTTATCACCGGCATCATGCTCAACGAGAAGGGCCCAGCCGGTTACGCGACGGCCTCGGCGCCGACAAATGTGTCCGGCGAGGGTGGTATTGGGGTGCCGACGGCGTTCCAAGGCGACTATGCGCTGATCCGATTCCAACCGCAGGCCAGCGCCGCCGAAATCACTCAGTTCCTGGAAACCAACAAATTAAGCGTTGCGGGCGGCCCGTCCGCTGGCGGACTGTATCGCGTGCGCATCGCGGCGGCCAAGCTCCCGAAGACGGACCTCGACCGTCTCGTCAAGACGCTGCAAGAGAACAAGGTCGTCGGCTTCATCGCCGTCACCGAGTAATCGTCAGGCACGGTTTGGCTTCAAGAGCCTGCCATCTGAGGCGTTGCCGACCCAAGCGTCTGGTAGGTGCCGCTGTATCAGGAGGTTGCCATGCGAAACAATTCAGTAACGTTCCGCCCAGGCTTGGCGCTTTTGCTGTTTGGGTTTGTTTTGGCGGTTGGCTTCGTCGGCGAATCTGACCCGGCCGCGGCGCGCGGCTTCGGCGGCTTTGGGCGCGGCGGCAGATCGTTCGGCGCGATGCGCGGCGCCGGATCGCACCACGAGATGACGCGGAGTACCAGCAGAACAAACCGGTCTTTCACCCGGACCGGACATGATACGTCCAGCAAACGCGACGTCAGCCGCGATTCCAGCTTGAACAAATCCAGCAGCTACTCCGGTTCAAAGACGACCACTCAGGGCAACGTCAACAATTCGAGCTTGAACGCATCCGGTACCAGCGCCGGCTCGAAAACAACAAACACGACCGGCAACACGTCGGCCTCGAATACCGCGGCTACAAACGCCGGCACGAGCGCTACGAACACGCCGGCAAGTGGCAACTATTCCACCGTGAACAGATTCGGCGGCAATACCGGCTTACGAACAACCAACACGCCGGGGACAGTCAACGCCACCACATCGAATACGCCGGGCACCGGCATCGGTTCGAGCACCGGGGCCGGGTCGGGGACGGTCGCCAATGCCGGCTCGAACACTTTTGGCACGCCGCGCGGTGGCGGCCGCATTCCCGGCTCGCAGCTGCCGAACGTTCCGCTGGGGCCGGTTGGTCTTGGCGGTGGCGGAGGTGCCGGTGGTCTGGGCGGTGCCGGTGCCGGCGGCGGCGGAGGTGCTGGCGGCGCGAGTGGTGGCGGCGGCGCGGGCGGTGGTGGTGGCGGCGGAGCCAATGCGGCCAGTAGCGGCGTACCGCCGCAAAACGAGCGGCGCTACGTACCTGACGAAGTCATCACCACGTTTTCGTCAACCTCGACGCCGCAATCGATCGATCAGCTGGCGCGCCAATACAATTTGACCCGGCTCGATTCGCAGAGCTTCCCGTTGATCGGCACCACCATTTATCGCTGGCACATCAACGGCCGCCGTTCGGTTCCGGATGCAATCGGTGCGATTGAAGACCAGCGAGTCGTCGCCGGAGCACAGCCCAACTACCTTTTCACGCTGCAGGCAGACGCCGCGACCGCGGCGACAAAGACCCGCGGTGGCGATTCAGCTCAATACGCCCTCGGCAAGCTGCAAATCGAACGGGCGCATCAAGTCGCAACCGGGAAAGACATTCCGATTGCCTTGATCGACTCCGAGATTGACGTGAAACATCCGGACCTGAATGGAGCAATCACAAAAAGCTTCGATCCGCTTGGTGGAGATGCCAAGCCGCATCCGCATGGCACCGCCATGGCAGGCGCCATCGCCGCGCACGGAAAACTCTCCGGCATCGCTTTAGGCCCGCATCTGTTGGCGGCGCGCGCTTTCGACAACACCGCCGGCGAGGCCAAGGGAACTTCTTTTGCGATCTACAAAAGCCTGCAGTGGGCGGCCGACAACGGTGCCCGCGTCATCAACATGAGCTTTGCCGGCCCCGCGGACCCCGATATGCACCGGATGCTGGCGGCCGCATACAATAAGGGCATCGTGCTGGTAGCAGCAGCCGGAAACGCCGGACCCAATTCCGCACCGCTTTATCCGGCAGCCGATCCCGATGTCATCGCGGTTACCGCTACCGACAGCAATGACGCCCTGTTCAAAATGGCCAACCGCGGCTCATACATCGCCGTTGCTGCTCCGGGGGTCGAGATTCTGGCGCTGGCGCCCGGCGAATCGTATCAGATCACGACGGGCACCTCAGTCGCCGCGGCGCATGTCAGCGGAATAGCGGCGATGTTGCTCGAAGAAAAACCTTCGCTGACGCCCAACGAAGTCCGCTCGATCATCATGTCCACTGCCAGACCGCTTGGATCCGCCGGCCAGCAATCGGACTTTGGCGCCGGACTGGCGGATGCCTACCAGGCAGTGTCGGCGGCGATGAACGGCAAGCCCGCGGGCAAACCGGACGCCGAACAGGCGAAGCAATGATCGCAAGCTGATCGCGCCGGGCGGCCAAGTGCGGCTGGCGCCGCGGCCCCATTGATCCAGATCAATACGTCTAACTCTCATGCTTGCGATTGAAATATATTTGCGCAGCTACCCGTACGATTTCCATCGGGAGGAACCTCATGCGCACAAATCCATGGATCACCGGCGCCGCCGTCCTGGCCTTGAGTACATTTTTGGCAGATGGGTCTGCTCTAACGCAGCAAACAAACGGGGTGCCGGGTTCGCCCGAAGCCACAACCACGATCGATGGCCGCTATCTGCCGCCGCCGCCGCAACCATTCCAGGGCGAGATCAATCTCAACGCTGCTCAGTCAAAACCGGCGTGGCCGGCGCGCGTTGTGCCCCCGAAAGGCGCGCCGAACATTCTGCTGATCATGACCGACGACGTAGGCTTTGCGGCGCCGTCCACTTTCGGCGGCGTAATTCCGACACCCGCACTCGACCGCATTGCCGCCAACGGGCTGCGCTACACCAACTTCCACTCGACATCACTGTGCTCGCCGACCCGCGCGGCACTGATTACAGGGCGCAATCACCACTCAGCCGGCTTCGGCGTCGTGTCTGAGCAATCGACCGGCTTTCCTGGCTACAACAGCATCATCCCCAAGGACAGCGCCACGATCGGGCGCATCCTGCTTGAGAACGGCTACCGCACGTCGTGGTTCGGCAAGAACCACAATACGCCCACTTATGCGGCGAGCCAGGCCGGACCGTTCGATCAGTGGCCGGCCGGAATGGGGTTCGAATATTTCTATGGTTTCGTCGGCGGCGACACCAGCCAGTGGCAGCCGAACCTGTTTCGCAACACCACCGCGATCTACCCGTATGTCGGACGTCCGGAATGGAATTTGGTCACCGCTATGGCCGACGATGCGATCCACTGGATGAAGCAACTTGACGATATCGATCCGTCGTTGCCGTTTATGGTCTACTACGTTCCGGGCGCCACCCACGCGCCGCACCATCCGACGCCGGAATGGATTGCGAAAATCAGCGATATGCATCTGTTCGACCAGGGGTGGAACGCGCTGCGCGACCAGATTTTCGCCAATCAGAAAAAGCTCGGCGTGATTCCGCAAGACGCCCAGCTAACGCCCTGGCCCGATCTGCTCAAACGCTGGGACACGCTGACTGACGAAGACAAGAAGCTCTTCATCCGGCAAGCCAACGTCTATGCCGCCTTTCTTGCTTACGCCGACCACGAGATTGGCCGGGTGATCCAGGCGGTTGAGGATATGGGCAAGCTCGATAATACGCTGATCATCTACATCAGCGGCGACAACGGCGCGTCGGCTGAAGGTTCGCCCAACGGCACGCCAAGCGAAATAATGCAGTTCAACGGCATCGAGCTGCCGGTTGCCGAACAGATGAAGTGGTACGACGTCTGGGGCACCGACAAGACTTACAATCACATGGCGGTGCCGTGGGCCTGGGCGTTCGATACGCCGTACAAATGGACCAAGCAGATCCCGTCTTTCTTCGGCGGCACCCGCCAGGGCATGGCAATCTCGTGGCCGGCGCGGATTACCGACAAGGGCGGCATCCGCAATCAGTTCCACCACGTGATCGACATCGTGCCGACGCTTCTGGAGGCGTCCGGGATTCCAGCGCCGGTGATGGTCGATGGCATCGCACAAAAACCGATCGAAGGCGTGAGCATGGCCTACACCTTTGACAAGGCGAATGCCGACGCGCCGTCCCATCACAAGACCCAATACTTTGAAATGTTCGGGGTGCAAGGCCTCTATGACGACGGCTGGATGCTGAGTTCTGTACCGGTCCGCGCGCCATGGGATTTGCTGGGCAAAGCCATCCTCAATCCCGCCACGGCCTTTAAGTTCGAACTTTACAACGTCAAGCAGGACTGGACGCAAAACACCGACGTCGCCGCGGCCAATCCCACCAAGATGCGGGAGATGACCGACCTGATGTTCGGCGAATTCGCCAAATATCAGGTGCTGCCGCTGGATGCTTCGGTGGCGACGCGTGTGGTTTCACCGCGTCCCAGCCTGGTCGCCGGCAGAAAAGTTTTCAGCTATTCGGGTGAGACCGTCACCGGCATCCCGGATAGTTCGGCGCCGCGGTTGCTCAATACCTCATACACCATCACCGCGGACATCGACGTACCGCAAGGCGGCGGCGACGGCGTGATCGTTACCGAAGGCGGGCGGTTCGGCGGTTACGGCCTCTACCTGCTGAAAGGCAAGCCGGTGTTCACCTGGAACCTGCTCGACCTCAAACGGGTCAAGTGGGAAAGCCCGAACGCGCTTGCCCCCGGCAAGCACGTCATCGTCTACGACTTCAAGTATGACGGGCTCGGCTTCGCTACGCTTGCCTTTAACAACATGAGCGGCCTTGGCCGCAGCGGCACCGGCGTCCTGAAAGTCGACGGTCAAGTCGTCGCGACCAAGACCATGGAGCGCACCGTGCCGCTGATCCTGCCGATCGACGAGACATTCGATATTGGCGCCGACACCGGCACACCGGTCGACGATCAGGATTACAAGGTTCCGTTCGCCTTCACCGGCAAGATCGACAAGCTGACCATCTCGATCGCGCCTCCCGTCCTCACCCCCGACGATGTGAAGAAACTGTCGGCCGCATATCGCGCGCAGCAGGACGCGAACTAGCCGCCAGTTGGCGCGGTAGAAGAAAATTCCGCGGGTCATTGGCGGCAGCGGCCGGCCGTCCGCGGGTTGTTCTCTGCGCGGCACAAGATTGCCGGTCCCATTGCGAAGTCGGTTGGTAGGGATTAGATCGGCGCAAAGGCGTATCCCTCGGCCCGGACATGGCGAAACCTCTTCCCTGCCAAGTGTTTCTGGTCTAAGGAGCGCCCGCGCGCGGGCTGAAGCTCCGGCGCCTGGGCTGTGGTGTGCGTCCAGCAAAAGTGGATACCGGTTTTGCGTCCCGGACGCACGCCCACTTATGAAAGATGCGCGCTTTCCGGGCGGCTGACCGGCAGCCACTCAGCCTGAAAGCGCGCGACGCGCACCAAGCGCGCCCTTTTTTGTGCCCTCAGACGCGGAAACTATGCCCAAGCGGACCGACATCTCCTCGATCCTGATCATCGGCGCGGGACCGATCGTCATCGGCCAGGCTTGTGAATTCGACTATTCGGGCACGCAGGCCTGCAAAGCGCTCAAGGCCGAGGGCTACCGGATCGTTCTGGTCAATTCCAATCCGGCGACCATCATGACCGATCCGGATTTGGCGGATGCGACCTACATCGAGCCGATCACGCCGGAGATCGTCGCCAAGATCATCGCCAAGGAGCGGCACATCGTTCCCGGCGGTTTTGCGCTACTGCCGACCATGGGCGGGCAAACCGCACTCAATACCGCGCTGTCACTCCGGCGCATGGGTGTCCTGCAAAAGTTCGACGTCACTATGATCGGCGCCACCGCCGCCGCCATCGACAAGGCCGAAGACCGCAAACTGTTTCGCGAGGCGATGACCAAGATCGGGCTCGCGACACCGCGCTCGCACCAGATCAAGACATTGATCGGCGCGCTTGAAGCGCTGGAGGATATCGGGCTGCCCGCCATCATCCGGCCCTCGTTCACGCTTGGCGGCACCGGCGGCGGCATTGCCTACAACAAGGCCGAGTTTATCGAGATCGTCGAACGCGGCATCGATGCGTCGCCGACGTCTGAAGTGCTGATCGAGGAATCGGTTCTCGGCTGGAAAGAATACGAGATGGAGGTCGTTCGCGACCGCAACGACAATTGCATCATCGTCTGTTCGATCGAAAACGTCGACCCGATGGGCGTGCACACCGGCGACTCGATCACCGTCGCGCCGGCGCTGACGCTGACCGACAAAGAATATCAGATCATGCGCGACGCCTCGATCGCGGTGTTGCGCGAGATCGGCGTCGAGACCGGCGGCTCCAATGTGCAGTTCGCGGTCAATCCGCAAGACGGCCGCCTCGTCGTCATCGAGATGAACCCGCGGGTGTCGCGCTCCTCGGCACTGGCGTCGAAGGCTACCGGCTTCCCGATTGCCAAGGTCGCCGCCAAGCTCGCCGTCGGCTACACGCTCGACGAGATCGAAAACGACATTACCGGCGGTGCGACGCCCGCTTCGTTTGAGCCGACAATCGATTACGTCGTCACCAAAATTCCGCGTTTTGCCTTCGAGAAGTTTCCCGGCGCCGAACCCGTGCTGACCACGTCGATGAAATCGGTCGGCGAGGCGATGGCGATCGGCCGCACCTTCGCCGAAAGCCTGCAAAAGGCGCTGCGCTCGCTCGAGACCGGATTGACCGGCCTCGACGAGATTGCCATCCCCGGCCTCGGCCAAGGCGACGACAAGAATGCGATCCGTGCCGCGCGTGGGACACCATCGCCGGACGGCATCCTGAAAGTCGCCCAGGCAATGCGGCTCGGCATGACCGACGCCGAGATTCACACTGCCTGCCACATCGATCCATGGTTCCTCGCGCAAATCCGCAGCATCATCGACGCCGAAGCCGAGATTCGCATCAAAGGCCTGCCGACGGCGGCGAGCGTGTTGCGCCGGCTCAAGGCCATTGGGTTTTCCGATGCGCGGCTGGGCAGGCTGACCGGCCTCTCCGCCGATCAAGTCTCCGAGCGCCGCCGCGCCCTTGGCGTTCGGCCGGCGTTCAAACGCATCGACACCTGCGCGGCCGAATTCGCCTCACCCACGGCTTACATGTATTCAACCTACGAGCAGCCCTTCGCCGGTCTCGCCAGCGACGAAGCGGCACCCAGCGACCAAAAGAAGGTGGTCATTCTCGGCGGCGGTCCGAACCGGATTGGTCAGGGCATCGAGTTCGACTATTGCTGTTGCCATGCCGCCTTCGCGCTGAAGGAGGTCGGCTATGAGACCATCATGATCAACTGCAATCCGGAAACGGTGTCGACCGATTACGACACCTCCGACCGGCTTTATTTCGAGCCGCTCACCGCCGAGGACGTCATCGAGATCATCGATACCGAGCGCGACAACGGCACGCTGCATGGCGTCATCGTGCAATTCGGCGGCCAGACGCCGCTCAAACTCGCCGAGCCGCTTGAGAAAGCCAACGTGCCGATCCTTGGCACCTCGCCCGACGCCATCGATCTTGCCGAAGACCGCGACCGTTTCAAACAATTGTTGAACCGGCTCGGGCTGCGGCAGCCGAAAAGCGGAATTGCAACGAGCCCCGAGAAGGCGCGCGCGATTGCCGACGAGATCGGCTATCCGATCGTGATCCGCCCGTCTTACGTGCTCGGCGGCCGCGCCATGGAGATTGTCCACGATTCAACTCAGCTCGACCGTTATGTCGCGCGATTGGCGGCCGACCTCGATCGGCCTTCCGAGCTTGCAGTCTCGGACAAACGACCGCTGCTGATCGACCGTTATCTGACCGACGCCGTCGAAGTCGACGTCGACTGCCTCGCCGACGGCCGCGACAGCTACATCGCCGGCATCATGGAGCACATCGAGGAAGCCGGCATCCATTCCGGGGATTCGGCCTGCTCACTGCCGCCGCACAATCTTTCCGCCGCCACCATCCGCGAGCTTGACCGGCAAACGCGCGCTCTCGCTATGGCATTAAAGGTCGGCGGCCTGATGAACGTGCAGTACGCCATCAAAGACGGCGATATTTACGTGCTCGAGGTCAATCCGCGCGCGTCCCGCACCGTCCCGTTCGTGGCCAAGGTCACCGGCGTGCCGGCGGCCAAGATCGCGGCGCGCATCATGGCAGGCGAGACGCTGGCGAGCTTTAAGCTGAAACCGCAGAGCTTCGAATTCGCCGCCGCCCGCCATATCGGCGTCAAGGAGGCGGTGTTTCCGTTCGCCCGGTTCGGCGACCGGGTCGATACCGTGCTTGGTCCCGAGATGAAGTCGACCGGCGAGGTCATGGGCATCGACCGCGACTACAACGTCGCTTTCGCTAAAAGCCAGCTCGGCGGCGGCGCCCGGCTGCCGCGCAAAGGCACCGTGTTCGTATCGGTCAGGGATTCTGACAAGCCGCGCATTCTCGAAACCATACGCCTTCTGGACGGGCTAGGTTTTAAGATCCTGGCAACCTCGGGAACCCAGCGCTACCTGGCCGGCGAGGGCGTCACCGCGGTCAAAGTCAATAAAGTCGCCGAAGGCCGCCCCCATATCGTCGACGCCATCAAAAACGGCGACGTTCAACTGGTTTTCAACACCACGGAAGGCGCCACCGCCCTCGCCGACAGCCGTTCGCTGCGGCGCGCAGCCCTCTTGCATAAAGTGCCGTACT
>VFSW01005173.1_pt1 | contig 19340 bp, 13 predicted proteins | sample 5358111 | NCBI WGS metagenome assembly VFSW01 (sample SAMN11554181, study PRJNA540505) | mine drainage metagenome | isolation source: sediment from site ElyBrook_90M | place: USA: Ely Copper Mine, Vershire, VT | collected 2017 | reverse complement strand
TAGTCGCGCTCGATGCGCCAGCGCAGTTTGGCGATGGCAACCAATTTGCGCAGAGTGATCGACGCGTTTAGATTCGACAGCCAGTATTTCGTTGGCTCCTTCTCTCCTGCCGGCCACTCGATCAACAGCCATTGCTCAGGATGCGGCTTCTGGCGCCAGTAGTCGCGATGGGCTACGCGAACACGAACGGCGGCAAAGCGTGAACGGATCAGGCCGCGTGTTCCCTCACGCCAGCGCACCTTGCACCAGTCGGTAGTGCTCAGGCACAGGGCAAGGTCTTTCGCTGAGAGTGGCTGATGTTGTTCATCCCTCCGCAATAGCCGCGGTGGACGGCCTGTTTTTCCCGTCGGCCGGGGCGGCAGCGGCATGATGCCCGGGGGCCAAAGTGTGGTTGAGGACTTGATGCCAACCGCATAGCAAAGCCCCAGTGATACGAGTCCTTCGCGAAATTCACTATCGTCGCCGTAGGCGGCGTCAGCCAACACCACACCACGTGGTACATCTTCGTTGACCAGCGAACGGATCTGCCCAAGCGCAATATCCGGCTTGGTCTGGAAACTTATCTCCTTGGGTACGCCGGCTTCCTTGCGCCGCTCCTTGTCGTTAGCCCACAGTTCCGGAAGATAGAGCCGGAACGCCGCAGGAATACTTGCCTCTTCGGTGGCAAGCGATACACTCACCGCCACTCGGCAGTTGTCCTGCTTGCCCAACTGCCCGCAATACTGGCGGGCGACGCCAACTGAATGAGTCCCCTTCTTGGGGAATCCCGTGTCATCCACAATCCAGCCTGCCAATGGATGTTTCCGCGTCATGGCTGGCAGCACTTGGCGGCGAACCTGTTTCAGAATCGCGTCATCGCTCCAGGCTGCATCGGCAACGACGTGATGCAAGGACTGGTGCATCTGGCGTACGTTACCAGGCGCCAGACGTGCCGCCATTGGCTCGACGCTCTTGCGCTCGATCGGCAACATGAGTCCCTTGGTGTAGTTCTCCATCGGGGCCCTGCGATCAGCATGTCCAGCGGCTTCTGTGAGGCCATCCAAATAAGCCTGGAGGCGTTCCGCCTGACGGGAAAAGTCCAGTTGGCGCGGGCTCATTCCATCAACGTACTACCCAACGATCTCCCCTGCCAGGTCAATCAACCTTGAGGTATCCACTTTATAACACAGTAGTACTAAGAGTCTTGTTCGACTCACGCCAGGGCAGCAGCTCGACGACCGTGGTAAGAGGACGATCCAATTGCTCCTCTGTCAAGGTTCCCGCGTATTCCAGCAAACGCCGCGTGTGCCAGGAGTCGTTGCCTGCAAAACGATCGAATAAATCCATGTCCTTCCCTCCTTTTGTTGACGAACCTGGGGCAAAAAAAGAATGTTGTTGGGAGCCGGTAAATGAAAATGCGGATCGCGCATGCGCCGGTAGATGCTGGGAGAACTCCGAAATGCCCTTCGAAAGGCCCGAGTGAACGCCTCCAGCGAACCGTAGTTGGCGTCCAAGGCAATGTTCGTGACTGGCATTGCAGTATTCCCCAGTTGGTATGCTGCTCTCTCCAGCAACAACCGCCGTCGCATAGCTGCCGGAGTTTCATCCACCACGGTTCGGAACAACCTATGAAACTGTGTGCGGCTTTGAAACGCCTTGCGCGCGAGATCTTGCGTTTTCGCCCGTGTTTCCATGGAGTTTGCGACAACCGCAGAGAGGCGATCTGCCATATCCTGACTACCCGCTCCATTCATGCGTCCGCCTCCTCATCTTGAATGAATCTTAGACAAAGAATCACGTCTGCCGCCTGATTGTTCGTACCAATCTTCCACCAATCAGCCGAACCAGGGTGACTAAACGTATGGAATTTCGATGCCGCGCTTGCATGATTACTCCCGGTTGACGCCCTAGGCAACGCCGATTCCGCGGGGCTGGTCACTCACGAGATTCCAGTCGAGACGCCGGCTTTGCGGAGTAATCGAGCAGTCCCACAAGAAAGGACAGCGTTCGGGATACGACATCGTCGATGCTCGCGAAACGCCGCAACAGAGAGGAAGGACGAGACTGTTCGCGCTGATTGCTTACTTTTTGCTTTCGTCCTGTGTCAATTGCAAGGTCAATTCCTGGTCGATATAGGGAACCAACTGAACGGGCCCCTCCATTCCAGCGATATCGATCGCAGGCAAAATATGACGCGAGGTTCCCACGGCGCGCTGATTTGCCTCAGTATCTGTTACGACGATTCTTAGGTCGTTTCGGCCAGGCTTAAGCAGCTTCGAAATGTCGAGGCGATAGGGTCTCCACACCAGCGCGCCCGCGTGCTCACCATTCACGAAGACATCCGCAACGGAACTCACACGGCCAAGGTCAAGCATGACTCGCTTGTCGCGGTAGTCCTCCGGCAGGTTGAAGGCGTTTGTGTAAACAGCCGTTCCAGAAAAGTTCGCCAGCCCGGTCTGCGTCCACGATTTGAGGGAAAAGGGAGTTTCGCCGGTCACGAACTCAATGGGAGATATGATCGGATCGTCCTTCTTTCCTACGATAACCAGCACATTCTTGTCGTCATGAAGACGGTCGCGTATGTTGACTGGTGTGTCGCCTTTGACGGTGAGTTCTTGTCCATTAAGCAACATGCGATAAGCGTTGTGTAAGACTGGCGGCACAACCGCCACGCATCCTGGCGGCACCTCTATGCGATAGAAGCGCATTTCTTCGCTCGGCGCGTGTGGCCCATCTTGATCGTTCGGCGAAGTGGCGGGGACCACATCAGAGAGAGTCTTTCCGCTGTCATCGGTCACACGGAAAGAGAACCCGTAGAAGCCGCTGGCCGTGCCTCTGCTCTTTCCCACCTTCACCAGGACTTCGTTCCACCCATTATGCAACTGCACGGGAATCCGATCGGCCCAGTTGTCGTTGATCTCGTACCAAAAAGGGGTCCGAAGCTGCGCGAATACCTCTTTGCGATTCAGCCAGACCTTGGCCCAGTTGTCGGCGGCCACCACGAACTGGGCATGTTGATCCTTTGGCGAGTAGAGGTAAGTATGAGCATAGCTCGCTATCCAACTCTTGCCTTCAGTCAATAGCTCGGGGTCGAAATTCACGATATAGCCGTTGTCTGAGTGGCGGCCGCCCTCGGTTTTCGTCGAAAGGTTCCATTGCCCTGGAACTAAGTGGGGTTCGTTGGCGTCGTAATCCTGCCAACTAAGTTGTCCGCCGACTCCATCATATTTCTTGTGGAGATCGAACTCTTCCTCTGGTGGATAGACTTTCGCGAAGCCATCATTGTCGGTATTCGCAAACGGGCCGATCATCTTCCACTGCCGGACGGTATTCTGCTCCTCGCTTAACCATGCTTCAGGCCAGTCCTTATCATCGGCATTCGCCGCGATCCAACCGCGCGTTACGCCTACGTTCTGTGTCGCGTCACTCACTTTGGCGTAAGGAACCGATATGCGATCGGGCATGGGGCGGAATTGCCATTTGTCGGCCAGCGGCAGGGGTTGAGCGGCGCCGCCAGAAACACCGCCCCTGTAGAGATGATTGCCGCTGCGAAGTTCGACGTATGTCTCAGATGCACTCGCGGGTCCTGACACATGGACCTTTATTGTCGTACTATGGCGGGAAACGCCATCTAACTCCTCAGCGTTGGTCGCTTTGAGGACCGCGTCCTGGAAAGCACCCGCAAGCGGATGGAATACCACGAAGAACGCATCCCATGGATCCAGATTGAGACGTACCTTCGTGCCGGAAGCATCATTCACATAGAAGAGCGGCTCTTGCTTTCCGGTGAGGGCATTCCACTTCTCAGGGATTCCCTTTGCGGCAAAGTGAATCTCGTTCACACGCGCTCTATCGGTATCATTGACGACCCAGTAATAGTCGGAGTTCAATTTGCTGCGGTGCTCGAAGAGCAAATGTTGCGCCGGACCCGATAGCACGCGGACATCTTTCTCCACATGCGCATCCAGGGTGGCAACCATGGCAGCGACGGAATCTTCGATGTAGAAGGAGTGCTTGCCGTCATCCGGATTGCCGCCCTGGGCCTCATCGCTTCCCGGCGTGAGGCCAAAGATCGAAGCGATGCCCGCCTTGATTTCCGAATCGTTATCGCCGGCTTCCGGCGATGCTGTGGGCAGCCGACGTATGCCGAGAATGATGCCGCCGGCCTGGTGGAAATCCACAAGTTTTTTGAGGGTAACCCGGCTTAGTGTGGTGATCGGAGGAAGAATAATCGCCCTGAATCGCTGCGGCCCAATGACCAATTCATTGCCGTCGACACGCGCACTGCCGAGATACTGATCGTCGGCGATGTTATAGTCCCACTGATGGTCGGCAAGTTCTAACATGATCCGAGAATAATAGTCGTTGATCAGGATGGATTGATTCTTCCATGCTGAAGGTAGGCCGATCTGCTGATAATCCGTCTCTCCGGAAAAGAGAGGACGAGTATCTGCCCAGACCGAGGTGATCGGATAGTACATCAATACGTTGGTGACATGCCGGCTATCTGCGTTCATATAGCTGATGCGGCGCGTGTAGTCGGCGTAAGTGTGAAAGTAAGGCCAATAGGGCTGATGCATCCAGTCGGGCGGATAATTGGCGCGGCCAGCATCATAGTCGATGGCGTGAGGAATAAATAAGTTCACGCCAGAGACGCCGATGCCATTGGTTCCCTTACGAATTCCCTCGAGGTCGAGATAAGAGTCCGTGCCCTGAACGCCTTGATTTTCGCACGCGAAACGGCGACCTTCGATATCAGCAACCGATTGTGCGACCTTGAAGTTCAGCGGTTGCCGGCCCCAGTCGAAGAGTGAGTCTACGCCCACCGGATTCAGACCTCGCTCCACCGTGAACAGGCTTCCCTCAAGCGCGGCAGCCCATTGCAAGCTTTCTTCCCACGCATGCCCGGTGCGATGAATGCCGATATCTTCCGCCGATTTGGTGATGCCTTGCCAGAAGGACTTTCCATAAAGATCGGTGACCGTCGCAAGATAGCCGGTGCGGACTTTGGTTGTAACATCGCCGCCATCGTAGATGAGCAGCGGCAGCATCTTGCGCAGGTCGTAACCGGCGCGCTGCTGAAATGCGGAAAACAGCTGCGGCGTCCAGGCGATGCGATAACCGTAGTCTCCCTCATGATCGGAAAACGAATAGTGGATGGTGTCTCCGAAATAGGAAGCAAAGCGCTTGTGATATTCGCCATAGACGAGCTTGAAGAAGAGGTTTGTCGTGTCGGGATTCATGAGGTCGACGAAACCGCCGTCGAATCCCATCGCAGGTTTAAGACTGAACTGAACGATGACCCATTGACCATCGGGCACAGACCAATGGATATGACCGTCTTTGCCGACGGTATCGAGGAGGGTCAGAGTCTTCGCGTCAATTTGATTCTTTCCCAGCCAGCGGGCGGCCACGACTGCTTTCGAGTCCGCACGAATGGATAGATCGAGTGCCTGTGGACCTTGAATGATCTTTGCATCATAAGCCAGAGTCTTCATGCGAAGATCGGAGCGCTTCGCGAGCACCTCGCTCTGGTGGTTGCCGGCCATCCATACGTTGCGCAATTCCCCGCTTGGCCAGTCGTACTCATCAACGAAGTTGAATTCGAAGCCCGACTTCTTCGATTGCTCCAGACCGGAGCCGATTGCCTGAAACCATTCCTCTGAAAAGTAGGGCGTCTCGAGTCCATCGCGCGCATGAAGAAAGGCCCCATATACGTGCTGGTCGACCATGTCTCGAATCTGCTTCTGAATGACCGGGCCTTCCATCTTTCCGTTCCAAAACCAGAAGGGCATGGGTGAGAAGTCTCGGGGGGGATCGAGGAATCCTCGATAAAGCGGATCGGCACCGGCATGCTCCGTTTGCGCAGAACACTTAAACATGAAAAGTGGAGTCAACACCGCAAAGAGAATTACGAACCGCTTCATCTTTAGCCTCATGGAAAAGTTGGAATGCAGATCAGTCGGGCTCATCACAATGCGATCACCGGCGAAATTGCGTGTCTCCAGAACACCTGTGCAGGACCCGGAGGTCCTGCACAGCGCGGTGGAGCAACGCGCAAAGGTCAAAAGAACATCTTCATGGCAAACTCCATGATGCGCGGATCGCCGGCACCATTAATGTGCCCGAACGTGCCGCTCCCCAGTCCTGTATCCACTCCATTGAAGTTGGGGTGATTCAGCACGTTGAAAGCCTCTGCGCGAATCTGCAAGTTGAGCCGCTCATAAAGTGGGAACGACTTGTATAGAGAGACATTCGCGGAGGTATAGCCTGGTCCGCGAATGATTCCGTTCCGCGCGTCTCCGTAGAACCCAAACTCAGGGGCTTGAAACGCAGTAGTGTCGAACCATTCATCGAGCCGGCCGACCTTGCGTTTGCTTCCCACGATATTGGGGCGAGCCGCGAGTCCGGCGGTGGACAACGACAAGCCCGGGCTCAATGCAAATCCGCTCTGGTGAAGCACGAGACCCTGTAGGCTCCAGTGTCCCAATGCCAGTTCCATCGCCTTGTTACTGCGACTGAGGGATGGAAGAGCATAGACCCACGTTCCGGCGAGGTCGTTGGTGAAGTCGTAGGACGGAGGGCCGTATTCCGCAGCCCAGTTGCGGGGGTTTTGCGGCCCGGAACTCTGCGACGTTGTCGAACCGGATCCGTGACCGCCAACTGTAGAGAGCGCCTTACTCCAGGTATAAGCCAGGCTGAACTGAGAGGCGCCGGTGTTGTATCTCAAGGAAGACTCGAGGGCGTTGTAGTTGCCGGAACCTTCATCGTATTGATAGTTCACGGTGCTGTATCCCATGTAGGGACGAGTGTACTGAGGGGAAGAGGCGCCGCTGTTGATGCAGGGATCGAACGCGTAGGACGAGGCTGCGGGCTGCCCAGAGGGCAGGCAACCGGCTACGCTTGGCGAATTCACCGGGACGGGCCAGTTGATGTCATTGCCGCCGCCAATGCCGCTGGTAAGGTGGCGCGACTGGCTGCCCGCATACGCGACAACTCCCACCAGATTGCTCTTGAATTGCCTTTCCAGTGTCAAGCTGTAGGACTGGATTTGGGAAGGTGTAAAGCTGGAGGGCACATCGTTGAGGTTCTGCGGCGTGGGCGCAACCGCTGATCCTCCGGCAGTTCCGTTGGTGAGCAAGCTGTTCGTAATGTTCGCGCTTTGATTAAACGGGGGGTTCACTCCGTAGGCATAGTAGATGACCGCCGTGGGGATGCGCGAATAGCCAATGCCATATCCGCCACGAACGGAGGTTGTTCCATGTCCGGTTAAGTCGTAAGCGAAGCCGAAGCGTGGGCCGAAGTTGGTTTTGACCGGGATGAAGAAGCCATCGGGAATTCCATTCTTGCCCGCGAAGGCGAGGCCGTTCAGGAGGTTGGCGGGTGTGCCGGCTGCGGTAAGCGGTTCGTTGGTGCTACTGACAACGAAGGACCCATTGGTGGTAACGACCGGAGCCTGGGCAGGATCGTAAAGCCTCGGATAGAAGCTGCTGACCTGATCACCGCTGACGGTGTCGTTGGAAAAATATACCCAGCGGAGACCCATGTTCAATGTCAATCGCGGCGTCGCGCGCCAATCGTCCTGAAAGTAGGTCTCTCCCTGGCGGTAGTGAAAGTAACCTTCTCTCTCGGTGCTGTCCTGGTTGTAGCTGGAATCGAGTCCGAGCATATAATCTGCGGCTGGATCGCCTGTATGCACGCCGCTGAAATTGAACGAGCCCTGCGGATTGGTGAAGACGGTCTGCCGCTTGATGCCGAACATATAGAGCGCGCCGGCTTGCAGAACATGCCTGCCCCGAACCCAGCTTACGTCGTCCATGATGGAGCCTTCGCCGTCGGATGCGGAGATTGGCTGCGACCCGACTCCGTTTCCAGACCAACCCTCTGCGATGCCAATATTCGGAATTCTGTTCTGGGTAGGCGCATTGGGAAACAACTGGGTAATGGTTAGTCCGGTGGGCAACTTGCCGCCGCCTTTTCTTAGCAGAATATGGGGGCGATCATCAGCCTCAGCCACGGCTGCCGTGTTGATCAGGTTGGGCGAGATCTGTGACTGCACACGGATCAAACCATTAAATCCCGTCGTATAGAATGCGTCGGTGATGGTGTCGTACGGGGTACCGCTCCAGGTGTCGTTGGGAAATGCGTTGAGGACAGGCTCGTACATGAACCGGGCCGTCAACAGGTTATTGGCATTGATCTGATGATCGCCGCGGAACTGATAGTCGAGTTGGCTGGTTCGGCCAGGAGTCTGGTTGATGTAGTTAAGAAATCCACCGGCGACATTGTTCGGCAGAGGGACGTAGGCATTCAACAGGCCCACCGCAATGGGGTCGAGGCATGCTGGATTCAAGGTGTTTGGGCCTGTGATGCAATTGGCCCTTCCTTCTGCGGCTAGAAGCGCCTGGCTGTGTGCATCCAAAGTTAGTTGGCCGCCGGAAGGCAGCGTTGGACTGGCGCTGAAGTCTCCATTGCGCATGGCTTGCGGGAAGACGGCACCGCGAATCACTGATGAGGAACTTATCGACCGCCATTCATTGGAAGCAAAGAAGAAGGTCTTTCTAGATCGATTGGTGTTGTAGAGCTTGGGGATGATGACAGGGCCGCCCAGGGTGTATCCGTAGATGTTCTGGTGGAGGCCCGGTGCGCTGGTGGAGAAGTAGTTGTATGCGTCGAAGTCATTGTTGCGGAGGTATTCCCAAGCACTGCCGTGAAATGTGGATCCTCCGCTTTTGGTTTCGACCACAATCTGGCCGGAGCCGGCGAATCCATATTTCGCGCTGTAACTGTCTTTGAGAACAGTAAACTCGGAGATGCCGTCGACCACGGGCAGAATGTCGATGTTAGCCATGTTGCCGGAGTTCATGTTGTAGACGCCGTCGATGGTGTAGGTGGTATATTCCACCGAGTTTCCGTTGACGATAAGGGTCGTACCGCCCTCGAGGCCGCCGCCACCAAGGGCGTCGGCGCCATTGGTGCTCGCAACACCGGGGATGGCGATCGCGAGCGTCTGAAAGTTCCGCCCGTTCAGCATCAGGTTATCGATTTGCTCACTGGAGATGGTGCCGCTGCTCTCCGAACTGACCGTATTCACCTGCAGTGCGTCCGCGGTCACGGTCACCTGCGCGGTAGCGCTGCCAACGGCAAGCAGCACATTGTTGGCGCGACGCTGGCCCGGATCGAGTTGTATACCGCGCGTGACGTTTGCCTGGAATCCACCCTTGGTGACCTCGACGGTGTATTTACCCTCGGCCAGTCCCTCGACGGAATAAAAGCCGCCGTTATCCGTCGTCTTCTCCTCAGAGATCCCTGTGTCCTGGTTCGTGACCTTTACCTTGGCGCCGGGCATTGCGGCGGAGGTTGAATCGGTCACGGTGCCTGAAATTGCGCCTAAGTTGGCCTGCCCGTAAAGGGGGAAGCCTGCAACGCACAAGATACCGAGGAAGGCCGCATATTGCAGGAATTTTTTGGGAAGTAGGTTGTTCACTTGAATCGCCTCCGAATCAATCTCATCTCGGCAGTTTTGCGCACTGCCTCAAATCACACATGAGGAGGCGTCATGGGGCGTGCGCTTGACAAGGGGGAATATCGCTGTTTCCGCGAGTTGCGGAAAGCGCAATAAGTGCTACACTGCCAATTGCCAACGAGAAAGGCGGGGGGTAAGAGAGGCTTTTCTGCGGGACGGGACCTACTTTGAAACATGATAATTCGCAATACAGATTAGAAACGGTCGCGCGAGCGTGTACGATCCTGCGGCATTTCTCGGATTCGCAACAGTCATTGAGCCTCGGGGAGGTTGTGGAGCGAACCGGACTCGAGCGCACAATCGTGTTTCGAATCCTAAAGACCCTCGAAGAGGAGGGACTTTTGCGGCGTCCGGAGGGGCGACGCTACTTTTCGAACTTTAATTTGACGACGCAGAAGCGATTCCGGATAGGCTATGCTTCGCAGAACAGGGATTCCTTTTCGCAGGCCGTAACGCAGGGAATTCGCTGGGCAGCCGGCCGCCATCAAATCGATCTAATTGAAGTAGAGAATCTCTACAGCGCCAAGGCGGCATTGCGGAATGCGCAAAGACTGGTTCAACAAAAAGTAGATCTTGCGATCGAATTTCAGGTCTACGAACGCATTGGCCCTCAACTGTCCGCCTTATATGAGCAAGCATCCATACCGGTCATTGCCATCGAAATTCCTCAGCCGGGAGCATTTTTTTTTGGGATCGACAATTATCGGGTCGGCCAGTTAGCCGGCAAGGCCTTGGTCAAAGCGGCCCAGGACCAATGGCGCGGAGAGATTGACGAACTCTTAATGCTCGATCTGGAGATTGCAGGCTCACTACCGCACCTTCGCGTATCGGGTGCCGAGTCAGCCATTCGCAAATCCCTGTCCGGCAGTTATCAGGTTCTTCATCTTGATTCGCGAGGCGAGATGGAGCGCTCTTTCGAACTGGTGCGCCAGCACCTGCACTTCTCACCCAAACGAAAGACCATCATCTTCGGAGTCAACGATCTCGCGGTGCTGGGGGCCTTGCGGGCCTTTTCTGAAGTAGGACGAAGCAACTTTTGCCTTGCCCTGGGGGTAGGAGCATTCCCGGAGGCTCGTCGTGAATTGCGCTCAGCGCAAACCAGATTAATCGGTTCGATAGCGACGTTTCCGGAACGATATGGAGATAACCTGATCCAGATCGCTCTGGATGTGCTGCATCACAAGCAGGTTCCGCCGGCCATCTATGCCCCCATACAATTGATTACTCCACAGAACCTCGACAAGTTCTACCCGGCCACGATTTTCGACGGAGCAAATAAGGAAATTTCGAGAAAGGTATTGGCGAGCAAGAACGACTGATCCGCGGACGCCGGCGCTCTTGTTCCAGAGATGCGCAGGTATCGTTTACTGTTTCGTTCTCTCTCGAATTTGGCGGCGGAAAAGGCGGCTGGATAATTTGCGATATGCGCAAAAGATTCAAGATGCCGCATTTGTCGTTGCTCTTTCTGGATCGCCCCTTGAGTATTAGGCCGCAGAAAGTTAATCTGCTGCGACATCGAGGCTAAGGATTTGAAGATCACGGAAATCAAGCTATATCGAATTAACGCAGGAAATCGCGGAGAGAAGGGCGCGCGCTTTGGAGAGTCGCAGTATTGGGGAGGAGGCTGGCAGACCGGCTCACTGATTGCAAATCCGATGTCCGTATACCCAAAGTACGCGCGCGTGCGCACGTTATGGATGGGGCCCGGGCAAGATCCTTATGCGATTGAGATCTTCACCGATGAGGGGGTGACGGGGTGCGCGGTGAATTACGGAGGCGGTCAATTCTCTTGCGCGGTGATTGAACAGCACTTCAAGAGATTTCTCCTGGGACAAGATCCTTTCAATATAGAGCTGATCTGGGATCAGATGTATCGTTCGACCATGCCCTACGGCCTAGGCGCCGTGACAGCGATGGCTATGAGCGGAGTGGATCTGGCGCTATGGGACTTGATGGGCAAAGCGCTGGGTCAACCTGTGTACCGCCTGCTGGGGGGCCAGACCAAAGACACGGTACCGTGCTACGCGACAACCCATCCTGACAAAGTCTCGCACTGGAAAAACAGCGGCTTTGTCGGCGTGAAGATCGCGGCTCCCTGGGGTGCGGCGGACGGCCGCGCCGGTCTGATCAAGATGCAGAAATGTCTGGAAGACTGTCGCGCGGCGCTCGGCGACGAAATGGAATTAATGGTAGATTGTTACCTCTCGTGGGATATCGAATTTGCATCCCGGATCGCGGAGCGCACTCGCGCGTGCGACGTGAAGTGGTTTGAAGACCCGCTCCAGAACGGATGGGCTGAGCACATGAATGCGGAACTGCGCGGGCGTATCAAACCGATCCAGATCGCGATCGGAAATCTCGAATTTGACGTGAAGGCATTCGCTGCGATTCTGGCGGCTCGCGCGTGCGACGTGATTCAGCCCGAGATGCAGTGGTGCGGGGGCCTCACCGCGGTCAGGCGCATCGCGGCGATGGCCAAGGCGTACGACATTCCGGTGATTCCGCACGGCTCGGGTGTATATAACTATCACTTTGTGCAGTCGAACTTGAACTCGCCATTCGCCGAGTATCTATCAGTTGGCGATGGCACCGAGGTCCGTCCCATCTTCGAAGCGATCATCGGGGAGCCCCTCCCGATCAATGGACATGTCACCCTCGGAAATAGTCCAGGCTTTGGCGTCGAACTGAATCGTGACTTGCTGGATCCCGTTGAGTTTTAGGTTTTGAGGAGCGCCTGTGCAGAACAAAATCAAATGTGGCGTCATAGGGGCAGGTTGGTGGGCGACGTTCGCACACATTCCCGCGCTCCTCGCCCATCCCAATGCCGAACTCGTCGCGATTCAAAATGACAACCGGCAGGAGGCGAATAGAATTGCTCATGATTTCGGAATCCCTCACGCCTGCACAAGTATCAGGGAACTTCTCGCAATCGAAGAGATTGAGGCGGTTGTCGTCAGCAGTAGCCCACACCTTCATTACACAGACGCGCTTGCGGCTTTTGGGTCGGGCAAACATGTCTTGATTGAAAAGCCGATGACTCTTACTGTTGCCGAAGCAATAGAATTAGTCAAAGCAGCCGACGAACAAAGCGTCCAGTTCCTGATCAGCTGCCCCTGGCATTACACCGCGCATGCCATTGAAGCTCAGCGTCTGATACAACATGGCGCCCTTGGCATGATACGTATGGTTAGCGTTTTAATGACTAACCCGATCGACGCGCTTCTGCGTGGCACCAATACCCGCCCAACCCATGGAACGCCCTATATGCACCCGCGGGCGGGAACCTACAGCGATCCGAAGGTAGCGGGGGGCGGGTAAAGCTACGCGCAGGTGTGCCATGCAGCAGCGTCCCTGCCCTTCCTCACCGGTGCCCGGCCCATTGAGGTGTTCGCGCGCTTTCACAATGACGGCGCAGCGCTCGATATTTACGACGCTCTCGACCTTCGCATGGACGATAGCTCGATTGTTACGATTGCCAGTACAGGCGCGACAAGCCTCGAACGCAAAGACTTCGAAGTGCGCGTATTCGGCACCAAAGGGATGATATTCCTCGATCTCTGGCATGGGCGATTCCAGTTTGTGCCGTTGGTCGGAGAGCCCCACACTTATCCTGACCTCGACGAGAGAGCAATCTATCCTCATTTCGCCCCGGCGACGAATCTCATTGACTGTATCCAGGATCCTCGCCGAAATCAGTCCCCCGCTACGCTAGGAGTTGCGGCCATGCAGGTAATCGAGGGGGCGTGCCGTTCGGCAAAGAGCGGTGAGAATATTCTCGTCTCCTCGCTTGTGGAGGAGCCTGTATGAAGCAGGTCGTGCTGCGTGGCATCACCTGGAACCACAGCAGGGCGTTGCCGCCACTTGTAGCCACTGCGCAGCGTTTCGAAGAACAGCATCCCGGCATACGGATCCAATGGGAAAAGCGCAGTCTCCACGAATTCGGGCACGCGGACATTGTTACGCTCGCAGAAAAGTTCGATCTGCTTGTTATCGATCATCCGATGGTGGGGGACGCGGACGCGACTGGAGCGTTGACCGATCTGTCTCCACTGCTTTCCTGTGAAGCCAGGAGAGACGTCGAAGACGATTCGATGGGTCCGTCCTTCTTAAGCTACATTTACGAGGGAAAGCTCTACGCGCTCCCGATTGACGCGGCCGCACCCGCCGCGAGCTTTCGCCCTGACCTGTTTGCAAGGCATCAACTAGAGGAGCCGGCACTTTGGGAAGATGTGGTGAACCTGGCGCGTTCCGGCTACGTGTGGATGCCTGGCTTCTCGGCAGACGTCTTCCTGAATTTCTTGGGACTATGTGTATCGCGAGGAAGTTCTGCAGCGTTCAATCCGGATCAGTTCGTTGACCATGAGATCGGCATTCGGTGCCTGGAGCAACTAAGGGAAATTGCCGGGCTGATGCCTGAGGACATCTATCGTATAAATCCGATCGCCCTCTATGAGCGGATGTCGAGCGAGGACACGATTGCCTACTGCCCGTTCGCTTACACCTACAGCAATTATTCGCGCAGTGGTTTTGGCGACAAGCTTATCTGGTTTTCGACCCCTGTCGCGCTCGAAGCAGGATTGCCCATGCGGACGGTGCTGGGCGGGACCGGAATCGCCATCTCATCCCGCTGCCGCGAAATGGCGCTTGCACTTCAATACGGTCTCTATGTTGCCGGCCGGTCGTGCCAGAGCACGCTCTATGGGATATGCGGCGGTCAGCCGGCAAGGCGGAGCGCGTGGCGGGCCCCCTTGCTCAATCAGATTACCGGCGATTTCTTTGCGCGCACGGCGGCAAGCATAGAGACGGCGTATGTCAGACCAAGGTACCCAGGCTATGTGGGACTGCAAGAGCGCGGAGGAGAGACCATTGTGGAATATCTCAAACATGGCGGCGATCCCCGAAAGGTGCTGGAAGAGATCGATGTTCTTTATCGATCGAGTTTAGAAAAAGGAAAAGAACATGTTTAAGTTCTCCTGCGCGGACTTTACGTTTCCTTTGTTGAAACGTTCCACGGCGTTGAAGGTGATAAAGCTGCTCGATTTCAACTATGTTGATATTGGCCTGTTTGCACGCAGTGGCCACTTTTCGCCCATCGATCTGCAAGCTGCGCCGCAGAGGTACACCGCGCAGGTTCTGCAGGATCTGGAAGATGCCGAGTTACGACCGTCGGATGTATTTGTCCAGATTGGAGTGGAGCCATCGGAATGTGCGGCAAACGATCCCAGTTCTCAGATAAGGAGCACGAATCGTGATGTATTTTCGCGAGTACTCGAATTCTGCGTTGCACTGCGGTGCAGACATTTGACGGGGCTTCCAGGTGTATTTCATGCCGGGATCTCCATAGAGACTGATCTGGAACTCGCCGCAGAAGAAACACAGTGGAGGATGACAGAATGCGCAAGCGCCGGTGTTCAATACGCGATTGAGCCTCACGTGGGGTCGACTTGTGCAGACGTTGAAAGCGTCCGGAGCTTTCTGCGCAGAGTAGATGGGATGACGCTGACGCTCGACTATGGGCACTTCATCATGTGCGGCGAGAGTTCCGCGGCGGCACACACATTGCTCCCGTTCGCCTCGCATGTGCATGTGCGCGGTGGTGCGGCGAGCCGGCTACAAACCTCCGTCGGCGAAAACACGATCGATTTCACGGGCATGCTGGCCGGGTTGCAGCGCGTTGGCTATGACGGCTTCCTGGCGCTCGAATATGTCTGGATCGACTGGAACGGCTGCAACCGCACGGACAATGTCTCAGAGACCATTCTGCTCAGGGATGCATTGCAACTGGCAATCTCGGACTTAACGGCAGAGCCGCGCGTCTTGAAGACAACCTAGATGTTCCCCGTGCTGCTGCCTTTGGCAGTATAAGGATATCGAGACGAGTCATTGATTACTTTTAGCGAGGCAGCGTGAACCAGATCGACCTGAAGAATCGACATGCGGTGGTAACTGGCGGAGCCCAGGGAATTGGCTTCTCGATTGCGGAGCGCCTGCTGGCTTCTGGAGCATCGGTGTCCATCTGGGACTACGACAGTGAAGTGCTGGCAACATCGCTTGCGCAACTGCAGAGCAAAGGGAGCGTCACCGGGGCGGTAGTGGACGTTTCGGACGTTGCTTCGGTAGATGGCGCAGTGAACGCGACGATCGAAAGACATCAAAGGATCGACATACTCGTGGCGAATGCCGGTATTGCCGGACCCAACTTCACGACGTGGGAATACCCGGTGGAGGAATGGGAACGCGTTGTCAGTGTCAACCTCTTCGGAGTTTATTATTGCTGTCGTGCCATTGTGCCGCACATGCTGCGCCAGGAATATGGGAGGATCGTGAACGTAGCTTCGATCGCCGGCAAGGAAGGCAATCCCAATGCGTCAGCCTACAGTGCGTCGAAAGCGGCAGTGATCGCATTGACGAAGTCGCTCGGCAAAGAGACCGCGGCTCATAACATCGCGGTGAATTGCATCACGCCTGCCGCTGCACGTACGCGTATCTTCGAGCAAATGTCACAGGAACACGTGGCCTACATGCTGAGCAAAATCCCGCGTGGACGTTTTCTCGAGGTAGATGAGGTCAGCGCGATGATCGCATGGTTGGTGTCAGAGGAAAATTCTTTTACCACCGCGGCCGTTTTCGATCTCAGCGGCGGAAGAGCGACTTACTAGTCAGCGCCTTCTCATGGAAGACCCTAGTCACTGTCGTATTGGCGCAGAGCCGGGCTTTATTGACTTTGTTTCGTGTTTGCGTTCATGACTCGAAGCCTATGCACTTGGAAGGATATATCTGATGCGGGAATGGAATGACGAACTGAATCGGCGCTCATTCTTACATCTCGCCGGTGCGAGCCTGGGCGCAGCAGCCTTGGGCTCTGCGGCGAAATCCCTCTCCCTGGAAAAGAAAGAAGAGCGTCACGCTGTTCGTGAAATCAAACCGGTGTTTCGTGTTAAACCAGATGCTGACCATGCTCAGATCACGTTTCTGAGCTGGGACACAGAGAGAGGGAATCGGGCACAGACAAACCTGCTGCGCTTGAACTCACCGCTCACCCTTCGTATCCGTGTAAGCGGGGTATGGCGCACCAGCGGCGATCTGGAGGCTCGCAGTGAGAATTCTGGCGATAAGGGAACTTCCTACACGTTTCCTGTTGCTCCCGACACTGAACTCCACTGGAAGATCCGTATCTTTCCAGACCGATTGGCAATGACTGTCTCCGGGCAAGGTCGCAGTATTCAAGATGTCGAGGCATTGGAAGTGTATTTTCCTTTCGATGCTCAGGTAACACCGACGACTCTTCTTCCGCGGACCTGGTCCGACGATAGCAGCGGATTACTACCCGCCGTAATATCCTCTCCCGATTTCGGCCAGATCCTCCTCGAAGAGTCACATCCTGGTGTCAAGGCAAAGCTGGAGGGCAACCGCGACAAGCACACCGTAGATTTGAGTTTGGAACTTCCGATTATGAGGAATGGCGATCCATTCACGCTCACGTTCACACCTGTGCGTTTGGCTCCTCCCAAGGGAATGACCGACCGAACTCTCTGGAGGGAAGTCCGGCGAGGTTGGTTTAATGCGTGGCAGCCCAGCTCGCGCTGGGGCGATCAGAACAGGCCTTTCAGCGCACCCGTTGGTATTCTCGCTAACAATGTCATTAGCGACCCGGTAAGCTTCGCGTTACCGTTCTATGCCGACCAGGCCCTGTGGACTCCTGAAATTGCGCCTGGAGTCTCGGTGATGGATCAAGTTAGACGATCCATAGACTGGTGGCTGGAAGAGCGCACCGATCCTACAGGAGAAGTTATCGGCTATTGGGATTATCGGCACTTTCTCGATGCGAACCCCGGAATCCTGATATCAGCGTGGGACTATGTCGAGGCAACAGGCAATCTTACTTGGCTTAAAAGCCGCATCGAACAACTGGAGCATCTCTCTGCATTCCTGGAGCAGCGCGATATCGATGGCGACGGAATGGTGGAGGCCACACAGAGTGGCAACTACAACACACTGATCGAGCCGGCTCGCTCTTGCTGCTGGTGGGACGCGTTGAACTGCGGCCATAAGGATGGCTACACCAACGCAATCATCTATCGGGCCTGGAGATGCCTGGCAGAGCTCGAAGGACGACTAGGCCGCCAGAACAAGCAGGAGGCGTTTACTAGCCGGGCAGAGCGTTTGAAGTCTGTCTACTTCAAAACACTTTACAATCCAGAGACTGGCTGGCTCGCTTGGTGGAAGAGCGCTGACGGACAATTGCACGACTATGCGACCCCGATCGTGAATGGGATGGCAATCGAGTACGGCCTCGTAGAACCAGAGGAAGGGCGCAAAATCCTCGCTCGCTTATGGAAGAAGATGCAAGAGGTGAACTTCGCACGCCTCGATCTAGGACTGCCTTGTACGTTCGTGCCAGTACGCAGAGCCGATTACCTCCAACCAACTGGCTTGGGGGTTCCAAGCCGCGAAGATGGAACGGACACCTTTGGAGACTACATGAATGGTGGGATATCCTCCGGGCATACGCTGCATTTCATCATGGCACATCACGTCGTGGGCGAACATGAAAAGGGTGATGAGCTGCTCCGAGCCATGCTCGATCGACAAGAAAAGACCGGGTTTCAGAATGGTGTCCAGAACCAGGCAAACAAGGGCATTGACTGGACGAACTGGAATGGCGCACCGAAGGGATATGAAGGTTATCTTGCCGACGTCTTCATGTTCATGCAGGCCGCAGTGTTGCGTGAACCGGAGAAGAGTGCTCGCTTTTATCGCCCATTCGCAACTCGACCCTCGACCCAAGCCTAACTTTTATTAATCCGATAACTCCTGCCCTCAACTCGAATCGTCATTGTTCTTTCCGCAGCCACTCTCTGCTTACCACGTTTCGACAAGCGGTGCAGTCACATTCGAGCGGTTCGTCAAAAACCGCTACCTGCCACTGAAGGAGGGGGACTTGGTGAGCGGTATGTGAAGTACAGGTGCTACGAAGGTAGGGGTGCCGCCTGAATCCGTTTCCACTGGTCGGGGAGCCAGTTGGGCAGTTCGCCTTTGCGCACCTGCGATAGGTTGCTCATCAACTGCGGGAGATACAGTTGCGGGTCCATATCGTGCCGACGGCATGTGCTTGTCAGGCTGGCCAAGATCGCCGTCGTTTTTCCGCCACGAGGATTGCCAACGAACAAAGAGTTCCTTCGATTTAGAACCACACGCTTCATCTCGCGTTACGAGACGTAATGCCGACTGCCGGATTATGCCGCATCCGACAACCGGGAGTGATGATTTACGGAGAGCCTGTGGTGATCACGGGTTCTGGTGTCGGCATAATCACAGGCTCTCCAGGAAAGCGAGGAGAGGGTCAGGGGGCCGGAATCGGTCCGGCTTGAGGCCGGATGAGCAGCGCCGCGACCGGAACGATGAACCTCGGCTCGCACGAGCGCCCGCCGTACGATGTGTCCAATAGCCGCCGGACCCGTCAGACCGGTTCGTGGCGCCAACCTCCTCAAGAAAACTCGTCGCGAGGTGCCGATGCCGCGATTCTCACGAAGATAGGCAGCCAGAGCTTCGCCGATCTCCGACAAAAGTGGCAACCGATCCACAATCCTGCCCTTGCCGTGAACCACGATCGCCAATATAGGCCGAACCCCTGGCAATGTGAGATATCCGCCAAAACCCCCTCAGTAACCTCTTCCGAGCGGTTACTGATTGCAGAGGCAAGCGGCATAATCGTGATCGGATGAGAGCGGGATCGTGCAATTGAAATAGTGCAATGGAGCGGTAGACGGTATTACTTGCCTAGAGCGTGTTTCAAAAATAGGTTCGGCCTCAAGACAGGCACTTGCGCTTGAGG
>VFSW01005172.1_pt1 | contig 19341 bp, 20 predicted proteins | sample 5358111 | NCBI WGS metagenome assembly VFSW01 (sample SAMN11554181, study PRJNA540505) | mine drainage metagenome | isolation source: sediment from site ElyBrook_90M | place: USA: Ely Copper Mine, Vershire, VT | collected 2017 | reverse complement strand
CCGGATCTGGAAGCTTCTGTACCCCCGCTCCCACCCCCCCAACATTCCCCATCACCAGCGAGGTGACCAATCCGGTTGCGGCATTTGGCACCGACAACAATGGAGTCATTCTCCAGATGCCCGCCGTGGGCATTCATGGGCAAAGCAGCGCCACCGGGGTTTTGACTTTTGGCATCGACAATAATGCGGACAATCAATTGTCCGGATCATCCATCATACCCACCAGTTCAAACACCTATTTCTCGGCCTCCATTACCGGACAAACAGGAACCTATCCGACTTCATTCTTTGACAGCGGGTCCAATTTTTATTTTATCTCTCCGCTCTCTGGAATAAGTACCAATAGCAGTGGGAATTACAATCCAAGCACCTATACCTCCCTTACCGGAACCGCCACCTCGTTGACAACGCCATCTTCAACAGCTCCATTATCGTTTGGCTTGTTTGACATCACCGCCGATCTGAATGCAAATAACCTAGCATTCAATGATAACGGTTCAACCACTACTTCAGGTACAGCAGATTTCGGGATGCCCTACTATTACGGCCATTCCATCGGCTTTGTATTGAGCGGACAAACCGTTAGCGAAGGAGCCGGGCCCCTCTATGCCATCAAATGAACCCTCGACCAAATTCCCACGCTTGGCTGGGGCGATTCTGGCCTTCACCGGCATTGCCTTGGGGGCCTTTGGCGCTCATGCCTTAAAAACCGTGCTGGCCCCAGCATTGTTGGAAGTATGGCATACCGCCGTGGAATATCAGCTATGGAATGCCATGGGATTGATCGGACTGGGAGGGTGGCGGATGGATGTCCATTGGCCTGTCCGGTTAATCGTCGGTGGCGTGATCCTTTTTGCAGGGTCCCTCTACCTTCTGGCTTTGACGGGAGCCCATTGGCTGGGGGCCGTCACTCCTCTCGGAGGAGTGGCTATGCTGGCAGGATGGGTCGGTGTGGCTTGGAAGGGTTGGCGCGCCGCTTAAGCCAAGGTTTCCAATACGCGGCGGGCAATGGCGTGCAGCGGCAACACCTCATCCACGGCCCCCACTTCCACCGCAGCACGAGGCATGCCATAAACCACACAGGTGGCTTCATCCTGCGCAATGGTATAGGCCCCTGCCTGGCGCATCTGTAACATCCCCTGAGCTCCATCCCGCCCCATGCCCGTCAGCATCACCACCACCGCATTGCGCCCGACCGTGGAAACCGCCGACTGAAATAAAGCATCCACAGAAGGACGATGGTGATTGATCGGAGCATCGCTTCCCAGGCGCAAGCTATAACGGGCGCCACTGAGCTCCACCCGCACATGGGAATGGCCTGGGGCCACATACACATGACCCGGCAACACCCTCTCCTGGTCCTCTGCCTCTTTCACCGTCATGCGGCAAAGCCCATCCAAACGAGCCGCGAAAGATCGGGTAAAAGCTTCGGGCATATGTTGAACGATAATGATCGCAGGAGCATCTGCCGGCATAGGTTCAAGAAAAACTTTGAGCGCTTCCGTCCCTCCGGTAGACGACCCCACCAGAATCAATTTCTCAGTCGTAGATATTTTCGACGATTTCAATACTGGAGCTGGAAATTCGGCACGAGAGTGACTCTGGGCCACTCGTGACTCAGCAGCCATGCGTATTTTTACAATAATTTCGTCAGCATATCTCTGCAAACCGGCAGCCACGTCCAGCTTAGGTTTGGCGATAAAATCCACTGCTCCCAATTCTAAAGCATTCAGCGCCATTTCTGAGCCGCGCTCCGTCAAGGAAGAAATCATCAGCACGGGCATGGGCCGTAAACGCATGAGACGCTCAAGAAAAGTTAACCCATTCATCTTGGGCATTTCCACATCCAAAGTCAAAACATCTGGCGCTAGGAGTTTGATCATGTCGCGAGCCTGCAAAGGATCGGACGCCGCCCCCACCACCTCCATATCGCTTGCACTCTTGATGACTTCGCTCAAAATGGCGCGAACCAAGGCGGAATCATCCACGATTAATACTTTAATCTGGCGACTTCTGGTCGTTGTATACATACACTATGATCCCATTAAAATCTGTAACAGATTGACTCCGAGAGAATTTCTGGGGTCAAAATAGCTCCACTGCACCGGAAATATCCGCTCCCCGAATGCGCTCACTGTAACGTTGTTCACGCGCCACGATGGTATCGTTATGTACGGAACGCAAGCGCTTCACCAAGATTTTTCCTGTCGCCGGAAAAAAATAAACCTTCCGTGGATAAATATCCAACAAGTCCTGCGCCGTCACAGGAATGTTTTCCGTTTTCAAGTATTCCAGCACAAATTCCGCATTGCGTTCGCCGATGCGTGCTGTGGTAAAACCGCGCAGCACTTCGCCTCCACCAAAGACTTTGGCTTCCAGATGATTGCGCCGCGCTCCCGCCTTGAGCATGCGATTGATCATGAGTTCCATGGCGTAAGCTCCATAGCGCCCCGCCATACTCAAAGGGGTACCACCTTCGCGCAGATCATCCGGCAACATGAAATGATTCATTCCACCCATCCCAGAAACTCGATCCCATAGGCAGGCCGCCACACAAGATCCCAGAACGGTAACCAGTACCATATCCCGTGAGGTCACGTAATATTCCCCAGGAAGTATCTTGACGGCCTCACGCCCAAAACTCTTGTCAAAATAGGTATTCGGGGAAAATACTTCCTCATAGGAAGGTTCGGTCATGAAGACCTCCCCCTTTCCTGTGAATGAGTTATGGATCCAGGATGGGTTAATTGATACACGGTTTTTCCACGCAGTCGAAAAAACTCCCGTGCATGATAGAAATTCTCGGAATGTCCGGCGTACAACAGCCCCTCGGGACGCAATCGGGGTGCCATCTTTTTCAAAATCTGATATTGGGTTTCTTTATCAAAATAAATCATAACATTCCGGCAAAATATTGCATCCAGCTCCGAGGGCAAAGCCCAATGACGGTCGAGCAAATTGAGCGGGGAAAATTGGATCAGAGAACGCACTTCCGGGCGTACTCGCACACTTCCCAATTGTTTACCCGCCCCTTTATAAAAAAACCGGTGCAAGCGTTCCGCGCTCAGCTTTATGCCTTCTTCAGCGTAAATCCCCTGCTCGGCAATGGCCAGAACCCGTGTATCAATATCCGTCGCAATGATCTTCACTGGCGGATGCAATCCCAATGTCTCCACCGCAGTGATCGCCATAGAATAAGCTTCTTCACCGGTGGAACTGGCAGAACACCACAGTGTAACGGGAGTTGCACGCCCTGCCAAGGAAGACAATTGCTGAGACAACAAATCAAAATGATGCGCCTCACGAAAAAACGAAGTGAGATTGGTCGTCAATGCGTTGATAAACGCTTCCCACTCCGCAGTTTCGGCACTCTGCAAGTGTTTCAAATACTGTCCGAAAGAGGTGGCTCCAGTCGCGCGCAAACGCCTCGACAGTCGACTGTAAACCAGCTCCCGCTTGCCCTCCGTCAGAGCAATACCTGCCCTGTCATGAATAAGATGGCGAACTTGCTCAAAGTCTTCATCGGTTAAAAGAAACTCACGTGCTTCCACTCCAACTCCTCGATCAAAACTCTTGCCAATCTCCATCGTCTGTATTGCTTGGTTTATTTACTCCCAATGCGGGCGGTTTTCTGGTTTCCGCAGAGGGGGATGAGAGACGCGCTGTCGTCATATTTTTGCGTGGAAAGACACGTGACGCTACGGTCTGGGTCTCAGCCAAAGCGACATTATCATCCGTCTTGAAGGTCCCCATTAACCCCCGCAATCCCAGCGCCTGTTCTTCTAAGGATTCTGCTGCTGCCGCTGCCTGTTCTACCAAGGCAGCATTTTGCTGAGTAGTATCATCCATCTGCGTGATCGCCACATTGACCTGTTCGATGCCACGACTCTGCTCGGCAGAAGCAGCAGCGATCTCTCCCATGATATCCGTCACCCGTGTCACGGAGTTGACCACATCGGTCATGGTGCGCCCAGCTTTTTCGACCAAACCAATGCCTTCTTCAACTTTTCCCACAGAATCTCCGATCAACCCTTTGATCTCTTTGGCTGCGGCAGCGCTGCGTTGAGCCAGATTACGCACTTCGCTGGCAACTACGGCAAAACCGCGCCCCTGTTCACCCGCTCGGGCCGCTTCAACTGCCGCATTCAAGGCGAGAATATTGGTCTGAAAGGCAATCCCATCGATCACCCCAATGATATCCACAATCTTCTTCGAACTTCCTCCAATAGCTCCCATGGTTTCTACGACTTTGGTCACCACTGTTCCACCAGTGGAAGCAACTTCTTGAGCATTTCGCGCCAACTGGTTCGCTTGTCGCGCATTTTCCGCGTTCTGTTTCACCGTGGAAGTCAACTCTTCCATGCTGGCCGCAGTTTCTTCCAAACTGGCCGCTTGCTCTTCCGTACGGCTCGATAAATCAGCGCTTCCCGAGGCCACTTCCTTACAAGCCACATTAATGGCGGCAGCGGATTCGGTCACTTGCTGGATCAAGGAGGCCAGCTGGCTGACGGCCATATTCACATCACGTTTCATGCGATCGAAGATGCCCTGGTACTCACGACTGATGGACTGGGTCAGATCGCCTTGGGAGAGTGCGGTCAGGACCTGACTCACTTCCTGAAGACTGGTGGATGTACTGTGAATCAGTCCATTGATTCCTTCGGTGACGCGCAGTAGAAACCCATCCTTGCCCTCGACGGGAACCTGTTTAGAAAAATCACCCTGCAAAGCACTATCCAGAACACTATTGACATCTGCTTCCATCGCCAACTCGGCCGTGAGATCGACCCATTCGACCACATAACCCATGCGCTCGTTGCGCTCATTCACCACAGCGCCCAAGGTGAGATGAAAGGTATGTCCACCTAACACTAAGCGCGCCTTATGGGTGCCCCTCAGTTGCTCAAGAATTTGTATCAGATGGCGCGGGTTCTTATGAAAATTATCGATGGATTGTCCGATCAACTGATCTGCATCAAAATCAGGAAGATCTCTTTGAATGTCCTGCTGAGCAGCTTTCATCAAGGCCAAGGCAGATTTATTGACAAAAATCATGCGCCGTTGCAAATCGGCAATCATAACGCAACCGCTCACATTGTCTAATCCCACTCGGATGCGAGAGTTCTCATCCAGCAAACGTTTGCTGTCCATTACTTCAAACCCCATGCGGGTCTGCATGGACTTGATGGCATACATCAGCGTTCCGATCTCATCTTGTTGTTCCACCACAATGTTATTGTCGTAATGACCTTGTGCAATCCGCGTGACCACTTCCGAAGCATTACGCATGGAACGGGTCACATAACGCATCAGCATGACCACTAACAGAATCGAACCCAAGACACTGATCGTCCCCAAGGTCATCTGCACCATACGCAACCAGTGACGCCGATCCTGCTCCTTAAGATAATCGGTTCTCAGTAATTCAACTTCCTGATCATTCATGGATTCCAGTTGCTGATCCAGCCGAGACTGAAAGTTCTCCAGAGCTTCCGCCACAATCTTGTCCGCCGCCCCCCACTCTCCTTGTTGCACCTGTTGCAACAAAGGATCCAGCCCCTCCCGACCATAACTCTCCAGCAATCCTTGCAATTTCTTTAACTGATCCTGGGAATTCGCATCTTCTGCCACATTGACATTCAAACTGCTGAATAATGTCTGGCTAATGGCCTTGAAATTTCCCACCAAATCCTCCAGATCTGCCAGAACTGGAGAAGGTTGGGGGGGTTCGGGTGGGACCAATTCTTTATGCACTCCCCCAACACCCTCATGACTTTGCTTTGGCTGGGGAGGCTGGGGAGGCTGGGGAACATGTGACAACTTGCCCACCATCTGCAATTGGTTTTGGGCGATCAAAAACTTGAGCTCCACCAAATCATGCACAAAAATCACCCGACGATTCACAATCTCGTCCATGTGTGCGTCGCTCTGCTGACCATCCCACCAGGTCAAGCCACCAATTCCCAGCAATGCCAGCAACATGCTCAAAAATGACCAAAAGATCCTCTGGGATTCGCTCATGTTGCGCCGCATACGACGGAAACGCCCGCCCAGGAATCCGGCTTTGACAACCATCCCTTCTTCGATGCGTAATCTCCCCTGCTTCTTTTCCTTGAAAAGTCGATACAGTTTGGTGGTGTCCTCCACTTGCTGGCGCGTGGGTTTGGTGCGTACGGACATATAGCCCACACAACTCCCACCCTCGTAAATTGGAGTGGCATTGGCTTGAACCCAATAAAAATCCCCTGATTTGCGCCGGTTTTTCACCATACCCGTCCATGGCAACCCTCTTTTCAGGGTCTTCCACATGTCGGCGAAAGCTTCTTCTGGCATATCCGGATGGCGAATCATATTATGAGGTTGGCCGATGAGTTCCTGCTCAGAGTAACCGCTGACCTCCATAAAATGGGGATTCACATAGGTGATCTGTCCCTTGAGATCCGTCTTTGAAACCAGTACAGCACTCTCACTGATTTCATACTCCACATTGGTAACCGGCAAATTGGTTCTCATTTAACACTCCCATCCCATGGTATTTTTTATAGTCAACTCAGTCACTCCGAGACCACTTTTTCCATCAATGCCATCTCTTCGCTCTTCATCAATCGTTCGATGTCCACCAATATCAACATACGCTGATCCACCGTCCCCAGACCTAACAGATAGCGAGTATCCAAAGCTGACGTAATTTCGGGGGCAGGACGAATTTGTTCCGGGGTCAAACGCAAGACATCCGATACCCCATCCACCACCACGCCAACCAGACGACCGGCAAGGTGCAGAATAATCACCACGGTAAAAGCATCGTATCGCACCTCACCCACATGAAAACGCACACGCAAATCCACGATGGGAACGATCTCTCCACGTAAATTGATCACCCCCTTGATAAATTCTGGGGTATTGGCAATGCGCGTCACGGCATCATAGCCGCGGATTTCCTGAACTTTGAGGATATCCACCCCATATTCTTCCTCACCTAGGGCAAATATGAGGTATTCATTATTTATAAATTCTGTTTCTGTAGAGCTTTCTTGTTTCATTTGTCAGCGCCATCCAGTTGACTTCGTCTCAGGCCACCGCTTTGAGCTGTGCCACCGTCTCTTGCACCAAAACGCTGGGGTCGATGATCAGTGCCACCCGGCCATCTCCCAAAATTGTGGCCCCAGAAATGCCCTCCAGTTTGCGGAAATGGGTTTCCAAACTTTTGATCACCACCTGCTGCTGCCCCAAAAGCGCATCCACACACACCGCTACCTTACGTTGATCTGCTTCGATGATCACCACCAGAGACAAAGGGCCCTCAGTTTCCTGATCAAGCACAAAACGCTTGCGCAGATAAACCACGGGAAGATATTCTCCACGCACTCGGAGCAAGCGACCATCTCCACTCACCGTATGGATATCTGTAGGCACAATTTGCAAAGATTCCACTATGGACGTCAAAGGGAAAACATAGACTTGATCCCCTACTGAAACCAGCAGGCCATCCAAGATGGCCAAGGTCAAGGGCAAACGAATGGTCATTCGAGTTCCCAGTCCCTCTGCCGAATCCAGTTCGATACGCCCCCCCAGCAAAGCGATGTTGCGCTTTACCACATCCATGCCCACCCCGCGACCGGATACGTCGGTAACCACCTCCGCCGTAGAAAATCCCGCTTCAAATATCAAGCCCCAGACCTCGCTGTCGGTCATTCCCTGATGGCACGGCAACCCGCGCTCGAGCGCCTTATCTAGTATTCTCCGGCGATTCAATCCAGCCCCATCATCGGCCACTTCAATGACTACCGCCCCTCCTTGATGAAAGGCATTCAAGGTCACTGTCCCCATCGCAGGTTTCCCCAAAGCCAGTCTTTTTTCCGGCAATTCAATCCCGTGATCCATACTGTTGCGAATCAAGTGAGTGAGGGGATCGGAAATTTTTTCAATCAGACCTTTGTCCAATTCCGTCGATTCCCCCAACAATTTAAGCTCAACCTGTTTCCCCAGCTTTCCAGACAAATCTCTGACCAATCGAGGAAATCTGCTAAAAACAAAGGAGATGGGAAGCATCCGAACCGACATGACCGCTTCCTGAAGATCGCGGGAGTTGCGTTCCAGTTGACGCAACGCCGCTTGCAACATTTCGTAATGCGCTCCATCCAGCTCACTGCTCGCCTGCATCAACATGGCTTGAGTAATCACCAATTCACTCACCAGGTTGATCAGTTGATCCACCTTTTCCACCCCGACACGGATTGAGGTATCTCCTCCCCCATGATCGGCAGCACGTCGCCCAGGATTCCTTTCTGCCGCAGGTGGAGAGATTGTGTGAGCCGGCACAGCAACCGGTACAGGTTCCTCCTTGACGGAAGCAGGAGAAATTTCCATAAAAAACCCATAGCCCGGATCTTCTCCTTGCTTCTCCACCACAGGATCTTCAAAAAATCCATACCCGGGATCGATATGATCGGAATGGGACGAAAGGGTGGCGTCCTGGGGCGAATCATCAAAGAAGCCATAGCCGGGATCTTCTCCAGGCTGATCTTCTGCGGCTTTCTCTGTGCTTCGGATCGGTGCCACGCCCTTTCCCTGCCCCGCCAAATTTGTAGCAGGAACATCCCCTCTGGTAGCCAGTACCGCTAATTTTCCCTGAATCGACTGCACAGCAATCGGATCTACTTCTCCCTGACCTCGGTGAGCCGCCAGTTGCATACGCAGTACATCTCCCGCTTCGAGAAATGCATTGACCTGTTGCTCCGTTAATGCCATTTCATGCTTACGCAACCGATCGAGCAGGTTTTCTAGGACATGGGTAACTTCCGTCATGTCGGAAAATCCGAAGGTGGCGGACCCCCCCTTGATGGAATGTGCTGCCCGAAATATGGCATCGAGATCTTCACTGGCTGGGTTAGCCATATCTAACCCCAACAGTAAAGTTTCCATAGCCACCAGATGCTCCTCGGTTTCTTCAAAGAACACCTGAAAAAACTGGCTCAGGTCAAAAGTCACTGTGCCCGCCTCCTCGTTGTCACAGGAAAAACACCTTGAGGGCGTCTCACCCGATACATTTTTTGACGACTTCCAATAACTTTTGTGGGTCAAATGGTTTGACCAACCAGCCCGTCGCCCCCGCTGCGCGTCCCTGAGATTTCATGACATCACTGGATTCTGTGGTTAACATCAGGATCGGTGTCGTACGATACGTAGGTAAAACTCTGAGTGCTTTAATCAAAGACAATCCATCCATTCGTGGCATGTTCTGATCCGTCAACACCAATGCTGCGGTAGTTTGACGCGCTTTGTCCAAACCCTCTTGCCCATCTGCAGCCTCAATCACTTCATATCCTGCTCCACGCAACGCAAAACCCACCATCTGCCGTATGGATGCGGAATCATCCACCGTTAATATAATTTTTGCCACTTATCACACTCCTTTTTAAGCCTTAGACATCGCCCGGCACTGTGACCTCGCCATCGTGTTCCCCATGAGTTGAGACAATAACCTCTGGTCAGAACAATTCGATCTCTCCTGCATCCATTCCTTGCTGACTCACGGGTTTACGTGCTTGCTTTTCCCGGCTTTGTTCCAGTTTCATCAATATACTGGCGATTTCACTCTCCAAACTTTCCTCGGCCAGTTGTGCACTGGTGAGTTCCTTTTGGGCAAATTCCGCCACCTGCTGCTGTACCCCTTGAATGTCAGAAATTCGACCCTCAACATTTTGAACCAACTGAGTCACCATATCCTGAAACTGCAAAGATACTACCGCATTGGCAACAGCATTCTCTACGCGATTATTCAGGGATGACTGTTCCTGTATGACGCTCTGTAATCTATTTAACGAGCAACGCAAACTCTCCTGCATCTCTATGGAATGATGCTCTACTGACTGAGCCCCCGCCAGATGGTCCGCAGACATCTTGTTGATGGACCCCTCCATGTCACGAACATCCCCGTGAATCTGTCGGATGTTATGGCGTATCTGACTGCTAAACTGTTCGGACCGGGCTGACAGCTTTCTCACTTCATCCGCGACCACAGCAAATCCTCGTCCGGCCTCCCCTGCCCGCGCGGCTTCAATCGCCGCGTTAAGAGACAACAGATTGGTCTGCTTGGAGATGCCGTCCAATTCCCCGAGAACTTCAATGATATGGTTCACCTGATCGCTCAACGTATTCATTTTCAGGGCCAGTTCTCGGCCTTGCTCACCATCGCGCACAACCATTTCCACCAATCCGCGAACAAATCGTCCGATTTCTTCGAGTTGAGCCACGCTACTCCCTTCTTCATTCGATCCGCTCATGATGGATTGCTGTTCCCGCAGCAATTCCTGCATATCGAGAAAACTCTGAAGAAGTTGCCGAATGGCGTCGGTAAGTAACGCATTCACCTGGGCCATATCGCTCTTTGCATGGGTTAACCCCTGCTCTAGGGCAGACTGACTCGAGCGAACCAATTTTGCCGTTGCTGAAGTTGCCTTTGAGGTTGATTTTGGAAGTGGGGAACTCCGCAACGAATGGGACACTGTAGAAGCGTTGTATCGACTGAGCCACCATAGGGCAACCGCCGTTACCGCAAGACAACTTCCCGTTAACAGTGGCCCTTGTAAAAACCAGAGCAAGCACCCCTGAAGTAACAAGGCAAGACCGATTATTCTCATCACAGGTTTCATGCCCCCCCTTAATTTACCATTGAATCAAACACTGTAACGTTGCGGTTGGTACCCAATTCTCCAGCCATTCCCGTACACATGGACCATTCTAACATCTTAAAATTCGAATTTGTACGATTAGATTATCCATTCATTACAATTACTTACAAAACTTGTGATTTTGTATAACACGTCACAGGAAAATCTATACGGAAAAACCTCCATGGACGCCGACATGAGTACTCTCCATAATTACACAGATTACACCCACTACAAAACTAAGCTTTTGGAGCAAAAAAATTTTTTACAATGGGAATAGTCCTTCTATGAGGAATCATTCCCATGCGATCCATGTTCTCGATTCGGGTACTTAGCATCTCGCGCAACCAGATAGAAATTGCCGGACTGGAAACCGTAGTAAAGCATAGCCCTTCGCCTATGGAATGGTTGGGCGGGTTTCAGCCAGAAGTCGGAGTATCCAGAGAAATTCAACGTCTCAAGCCTCACGTCGTTATTTTCGATGATCACCATACGGCCTTCCTTCCTGAACTGCGGAATTTATTCGTACAACAGAACATTGGATTACTGCTGCTGTCCCACAAAGATGACTGGAAAACCATGGCTCACCAAATTCAAATCGGGGTCTTTGGTGTATTTCACATAGGGGAACCTGCAGCAACCCTGATAGAAGCCATTCATGCCATAGCCAAGCCAACTGATGAAATCCCCGCCAACCGGCGGGATTGCCTGCTTACCAGAGCCCTGCAAACCCATTCTCTGACCAAAGCCGATCAGGATAAGTACCATATTCAGAGTTTGACACCACGGGAACGACACTTGGTGGGTTTGGTACTGCAGCACCCAGAAGCCAAGTCCTTGACCCTGAGTGAATGGATGGGCATCAGCGAATCCGCCCTGCGCAATGCTTTGTCACGCATTTATCACAAACTTAACCTCCACGGTCGGGCCGCGCTGGTTAAATTTGCGCAATATCATCATCTCGATTGAATCCTTAACGCTGCAGAGTTTTGGCTGCTCTCTGCGCTTGATCCACTGCAGCCTTCGCTTCCGGAGGCATATAGTTTTCATCGTGTTTGGCCAGCACTTCCGTTGCAGTGAACTGGCCATTTTCGAGCTTTCCTTCGGCGACCACACCACGCCCCTCTTTAAACAGATCGGGTAGAATACCCGTATAGGAAACGGCCGTTTCGTTCACGGTATCCGTAACGATGAAATGGGCCACGATGTCCTTTCTCCTGAGTGAACCCGCCTTCACCAACCCACCGATGCGAAAAGCATGATCTTTTGGCGCCTCACCCTTGACGATCTGTGTCGGCGTATAAAAGAACACCAGATTGCTGCGAAATGCGTTCAGGACCAGCATCACCGCCACCCCCAGTACCGCCACGGCAGCGACAATCAAAACCAATCGTTTATGTCGGGGTTTCATCATCACACGTCATCCTTTTCATGGGGCAGGCGCGACTGAAGGGAACGCCAGCGCTGATTCAGCAACAAAGGCTCGAGAATCATCCCTGCAGCACAGGCCCCGAAACTTCCCCAAACATAAAGACCATACCCACGCATGGTCAAAAATTCCTGCCAACTAGTCCAATGCATTGCGTTTTATCCACTCACTGGTTAATTCTCGTTCGAGAATGATACACCGCACCCGTTTCAGCGCCATGGCGATGGTATAAGCCCAAAAACCCAGAGCCATGATGAGCATCCCCAACAGCATGATATGAGCCATGCTGGGTGCCTTGGTCAACGATACCGAAGCTCCTTGGTGCAAGGTATTCCACCATTGGACCGAAAAATAAATGATGGGCACGTTCACCACCCCCACCAAAGCCAGCAATGCGCCTGCACGATCGGCACGACGCGGATCGTCAATAGCCGACTGAAGCGCAATGAAGCCAAGATACAGAAAGAAAAGGATCAACTGGGACGTGAGGCGGGCATCCCACACCCACCATGCCCCCCACATGGGTTTACCCCAAAGTGCCCCAGTCCACAGGGATAAGAAGGCAAACAGAGCACCTGTGGGAGCCAAGGCCGCCGTCATCATACCCGACAGTCGCGTATTGAACGCCAATCCCAAGGCCGACCAGAAGGCCATGACACAATAGATGAACATGGACATCCAACTGGCGGGCACATGCACAAAAATGATGCGATATCCTTCGCTTTGCTGAGCGTCCGTAGGGGCCACAAAGAGACCGAGCCACAGTCCAAGCGCCATCAACAGCACGGCCGCCAGACTAAAATAGGGGATCAAACGACCCGCCAATGGATAAAACGATGACGGAGAGGCGTATTTGAACCAGTTGATGACAGAATTGCTCACACATTACTCCAATGCAATACGCAAAGCCACGGCCGTAATCCATGGCGAAAAAAATACGCTCACCAACAGCAGCGCTCCCAACAAAGACAGATGCCCCTGTGGGCTGATTCCTGCCAGATCCGCTTCCACTGCTCCAGCACCGAAGATCAAGGCAGGAATGTACAGCGGCAAGATGAGGAGAGACAAGAGTGCCCCACTGCTGCGAACCCCCAGGGTCAGAGCAGCACCCACTGACCCCACCGCAGACAGAATGGGGGTGCCCAGCAACAGAGACAAGGTCAAAAGCCCCAAGGAACGGGATGGAAGGTCGAACTGCACCCCCAAAAGTGGCGCCATGAGGACCACTGGCAGACCACAAACCAACCAATGGGTAAACATCTTCCCCGCCACCAACCACGACAGGGAAGTGGGAGACAGGGCCATTTGCTCCAGGGTACCATCGGCATAATCTGAAGCAAAGAGTCTTTGCAATCCCAGCAATGTTGACAATAATGCTCCAATCCACAGAACTCCTGGCGCGATTTTGCGTAACAGCGCCGCGTCTGGCCCCACCCCTAAGGGAAGAAGGTTGGTCACCATCACAAAAAAGAACAATGCCGTCAACCATTCACTCTTATGACGTGCCGCCAGCAGAAGATCGCGCCGCAAAGCCGTGATGAAGCCGGAAGTCATCATAGTACCAGGAACATCCCAGGGCGCAATCCCAAGGTTTGATGGCTTGTCAGTATGGCACTTCCCCCCTGATCCAAATGACCCTCGATCACAGCCGAAAGAAACTCGGTAGCGTGGACATCCAGCGCAGTATAGGGCTCATCAAGAATCCATACCTGCGCCGGACGCAATAATAGCCGGCAGAGCAATACGCGCCGCCGCTGTCCGGCTGAAAGAAAGCGGGCCGGAAGGTCTTCTCGGCCCTTTAACCCAAAACGATGAAGGGCTTCGATCACCCCTTGACGTGAACCAGAAATTCCCTCCAGACCCAATCCGAAGATCAGATTTTCTACGGGCGACAGTTCATCCTTAATGGCCACCTGGTGACCAATATACAGCAGGTCTTGATGCCAGGCTTCGCGGGTCTCACGAACGGGTGCCCCATTCCAGGTGACGGTCCCAGCATGGGGCAACCCCAAGCCTGCCAAGAGACGCAGCAGAGTGGTTTTACCTGCGCCATTGGATCCTTGAATCTGGATCCATTGTCCGGCGTCGAGACAAAAGGACACATCGCTGAAAAGGCGACGGGAGCCCCGTTGGCAGGTGAGTTGGGAAACGGCGAGCATGGCCTCTCGGACGACTTAGGGTTGTACCTGATTGATCACCAACTCTACCCCCTTCGAACCGGGTTTTAAAGGAAGGGAACTCCCAAACAAATCTCCCGATGAAGGCATGGGATTGCCCGATTGCGTAATACGTACCTCCACCCGCACCAAGTCCACTGATGACAAGTTAAACTGCGGACTCATAGCCATGGCATCCGTCAATTCAAAAGACATGGGCAACTTGTCAGCAGTGGTTTTTATAACTGCCAAGGGCATGGGAGGTCCCTGCACCGCTTTGGCAAAGATGAACATGGTTTCACCCGGATGAATCTTGTCCTTAAAAGCCTGATCCACCGTCACCTGGCCCGTAATGGTACTTGACAGTGCCCCCTTTTGCGCCTGCGGTTTCACTGGTCCTTCGGGACCGACAAAAGAATCCGCCGTCACTGGGGGTAATTTCAGCTGTGCCCGAGCCTGGTTAAGATTTTCCAGGACAAAGGTGAAGTCTTGTGAACCAGGCTCCAGCAATGGCATCAATTTTCCCCAATATCCCACCGCTTGAGCAAATTGCTTGGAGGCAACGGCAAACCCCCCCGCCATGAACAACCCCTTGCCATTACCCGGTTCCAGTTTCAGCGCCTTCAACACCCAACTCTGGGCTTCCAGCATCTGTTTATCATCTCCACGATTTTGGGCATCTGCAGCCAGAGCTTCCGCATAATCCACCATCATTTGAGGATCCTGGTCCATTTCTTTGGTCAGGTGTCCGAATGCCTTGATGGCATCCTGCGGCTTATCCAGATTCATATAGGAGCGTGCCAACATGGCCCAACCCTGAGGATTATTCGGATCTTTGGACAGCTTTTCTGCCAAGGACTGTACCATGGTGTTGATTTGTGCTGCGCCCATCTGCACTGGCTGCATTTGCTGGGGATTAAATGACTCCGGATGGCCGCGCCAGAGATACAAGCCCACACTACCCACGGGAATCATCAATAGCAACGCCAAGGCCACTTTACTTCCGCTCACCCGATCTGTGACTTCAGGATTTACGGCAGTATCCTCCAGCAGGCGGCGCTCTACTTCATCCCGCGCCTGCTGATAGTCCTTCTCGGCCAAACTGCCATCCGCCTGTTCGGCAGCCAGTTCCTGCAACTGATCACGATAGACGGCTGCGTTCAAGGCCTGACGGTTGTCGCTGACCCGTATTTTGCGTGACAGTGAAAATACCAAATAAAACAGAATCAGCAGAGTCAATCCGCCGCTTGCCAAAATGAATGCTGTCATGATTTATCGCGCAATAGCGCCTCTACCTGTAGTTTCTGTTCCGGAGAAAGGGGGGAATCTGGTTCACGCTGAACCACCTTGTGTCGCAAAAACCAGCCCAACAACCCCACCGCGCAGACCAGCAGAATGAATGGGCCAAACCAGAGCGCCCAAGTGGTCGGCTTGATAGGCGGACGATAGCGCACAAAATCCCCATAACGAGCCACCATGTAGTCGGTGACCTCCTGATCTGTTTTCCCCTTACGGATTTGGTCACGAATTTCTCGGCGCAAATCTTCTGCCAGATCAGCATGAGACCCTGCCAGAGATTCGTTTTGACACACCAAACAGCGCATATCTTGGGCAATATTGATGAGTCGCTGTTCCACCACAGGATCTTCAGCCAGAGGTTTCGCATCCTCTGCCTGAACCAGCATCACCACTGCCGTCCATAGCAAAAGCCCCGCTAAAAATTGATTCAGTAAACCAGTACTGCGATATTCCCTGAAGGTCATTTCTGTAACTCCGCAATCATCGGCATCAAAGTTTTTTGCAAAACTTCTTCCGTGATGGGTCCAATCTGTTTGTAACGAATTGTCCCATTTTTGTCGATCACGTAGGTTTCCGGAACCCCATACACTCCATAATCTATGCCTACCCTACCGTCCACATCCATCACCGTCAGAGTATAGGGATTGCCGTACTGATCTACCCATTTCCGCCCATCATCTGCCTGATCTTTGTAATCCAACCCAACCAGGGGTACCTGATTGAGGCGAGAATACTTGAGTAGCACAGGATGTTCTTCCCGACAAGACACACACCATGAGGCCCACACATTGAGCAACCATACTTTCCCACGGTAATCCGCCGGCCCAAAGGTTCCATCACCTTCGAGCTTGGGTAAACGAAAATCAGGGGCGGGCTTACCAATAAAAGGCGAAGGAACTTCGTGAGGATCATGACTTAATCCCAGACCCATGAACGTGGCCAATCCACCAAAGGCCAGCAGAGGAATCACATACCACACGTTGAAACGGGATTTCATCTCTACGCCTCCTGATGAGGTTGGCGCGCTTGCACCCGATAGCGACGATCAGAAGCAGCTACCGCTCCCCCAAGGGCCATCAGAACACAACCCGCCCAAATCCAATTGACGAAGGGTTTATAGTAAACCCGCACACTCCAAGCCCCATTATCCAAAGGTTCCCCCAAAGAAACGTAAAGATCGCGGGTGAAGGAGGAATGAATAGCCGCTTCCGTCATGGGCATGGGTGAGGAAAAGTAATTGCGTTTCTCTGGTTCGAGCAGCCCTTGTATTTTACCGTCTTCCGAATAGGTGACAGTACCACGCAACGCATTGTAATTAGGCCCAGGGACCGGCTCTACTCCCATCAACCGGAACGTTGTTCCCTTAAGAGTCAGTGTATCGCCCAGCCCCATACGCACATCCCGTTCCACTTCGTATCCCTTGATGAGGGTAACCCCCACCACAAATACGGCCAATCCAAAATGAGCCACTTGCATACCGATAAACCAGCGGGGAATGGTCTTGAGTTTGCGCCAGCTCCAAACCTGACGCGCAATGCTGGTGGCCAACCATGCCGCTGTGGTAATACCCACTGCCGACAAGAGGGAAAATCCCCCCATTAAGTACGGAACCGCAATGCCCACCACAATGGACAGGACCATATCCACCCTTACCTGACGCAGTATATCCCCCAAGGAGGCCCGCTTCCAATGAGCCAAAGTGCCTATGGGAAGTATCAGCAACAAGGGAATCATGATGGGAACAAAAACAGAATTAAAGTAGGGTGGGCCTACGGATAACTTGCCTAAGTTCATGGCATCAATCACCATGGGATAAATGGTTCCAAGGAGAACCGCTGCCGCCGCAACCGCCAGTAAAACATTATTGAGGAGCAGAAACGACTCTCGGGAAACCAGTTGAAAACGCCCGCCTTCCCCCACAGCTGGAGCGCGCCAAGCAAATAAAGTCAGTGAGCCACCGATGACAATGGAAAGGAATAACAAGACAAAAATTCCGCGCTTGGGGTCGGAAGCAAAAGCATGCACGGAGTTCAGTACCCCGGAGCGGACAATGAAGGTTCCCACTAAGGACAGAGAAAAAGCAGTGATGGCCAAAAGAACGGTCCAGCGCTTGAACGCCCCCCGCTTTTCTGTCACCACCAGCGAATGAATCAAGGCAGTCCCCACCAACCAAGGCATGAATGAAGCGTTTTCCACGGGATCCCAGAACCACCAGCCACCCCATCCCAGTTCATAGTAAGCCCAACGCGAGCCAAAACATATTCCCAAGGTCAGAAACACCCAGGCAGCCAAAGTCCAAGGACGGGACCAACGGGCCCAAGTGGCATCCAAACGCCCCGAAATCAGCGCCGACAAAGCAAAAGCAAAGGCCACGGAGAAACCCACATAACCCATGTACAACATGGGAGGGTGATATACCAACCCTGGATCCTGTAACAAAGGATTAAGATCTCGCCCTTCCTGCGCCGCAGGGAACAAACGATCAAAGGGATTAGAGGTGAACAGGATAAAGAGGAGAAATCCCGTAGTGACCAAACCCAGAACTCCCAACGCACGCGCCACCACAGGATCCGGTAAGCGCCGGGAGAACAGAGCCACAGCCGCACTCCACCCAGTCAACATGAGCACCCACAACAGCAATGATCCCTCATGCCCGCCCCATACGGCGGAGAACTGATATTGCACCGGCAGCTTGGAATTGGAATGCTGACTGACATACAGCACCGAAAAATCATTGTGCAAAAATGACCAAGCCAGGCAACCGAAGGACACTGCCACCGCCACGAATAAAGACAAAGCCAGAGGGCGTGCCAATCCGATCCAGGTGGCTAAGCCTCGTTGTGCACCGACCAAGGAAAACCACGCCATGCCCATTGCCAAGGTCAGCGCCAAAATTAATGCAAAATGTCCGAATTCAGGGACCATAACCTCTCCCAAGGAGCCTACAATTCATGTAAAGTTGGTAAGTGTACCTCAGCCAGCGATTCGATGGGTAAAGCGCCTGAGCTGGTCATCAAATTTCAGGGAGACGCCATGTTCACTCATTTGCTCATTGCCATCGACGGTTCGGAATTGTCCCATAAAGCTTTGAACGGGGGATTATCCTTAGCTCAGGCCCTTAAAGCTCAAGTCACCGTTTATACTTGTGTAGTGCAATATTTACCCATGACAGAGTTTGCCGTGGAAACTCCTCAAATTGTTATGGAGGAACTCGATGCGTTAGCTGAACGTCATCTCGAAACGGCACGAGTTGCCGCGCAAAATATGGGGATGACCATCCACACCAGAAAGTCGGTGGAATTCTCTCCCTATACCGGCATCATTGATTGTGCCAAACAGCAGGGGTGTGATCTCATCATGATGTCTTCCCATGGCAGAAGGGGATTAACCAGCCTGATTCTAGGAAGCGAGACCCAAAAGGTACTCACCCACTCCAGCATTCCCGTCCTAGTTTACCGCTGATACTTTGGCATAATCATGGCTGAATGGGGCCAGGTGGAGTACTGGGAACTTCATGCCATGGCTCGGAACAACTCTTGACATAGGGGTAATACCCTTTGGCTGATTCACAATAAAACCAGCTTTGGGGACCTGCCGGGGCTTCTGCTCCTCCCTGATCAGCAGGACCGACATAATCGGTCTGCTGTGGCGAGACGGGCTGAGAAACCACAACGGTTGGTGGAGCATAGGCTGCATAACCCCATGGATAGGGATTGTAAAACAGCGGATCGTTCCAGGCCCATGCCCCATAACCCAGACCCAATCCGAGGCCAAGGCCTCCTAC
>VFSW01005171.1_pt1 | contig 19343 bp, 16 predicted proteins | sample 5358111 | NCBI WGS metagenome assembly VFSW01 (sample SAMN11554181, study PRJNA540505) | mine drainage metagenome | isolation source: sediment from site ElyBrook_90M | place: USA: Ely Copper Mine, Vershire, VT | collected 2017 | reverse complement strand
CGTGCTCGATCGCAGCCGCTTCGATGAGTACAAGCCCGAAAACGGCAAGACGCTCATTAGCGGCTATGGGCGCATCGGCGGTTGCGCAGTCGGCATTGTGGCTAACCAGAAACTGCACGCGCAGCAAACCGATCACGAAGGCCACAAACGCACCGAGTTCGGCGGCGTCATCTACACCGAGTCCGCCGAGAAAGCCGCACGCTTCATCATGGATTGCAATCAGAATTTAATTCCGCTGGTTTTTTTCCACGACGTGAACGGCTTCATGGTCGGCCGCGACGCGGAGTGGAGCGGAATTATCAAAGCCGGCGCCAAGATGGTGAACGCAGTGTCGAATTCGGTGGTGCCGAAGATTACCGTGATCGTTGGCGGATCCTTCGGCGCCGGGCACTACGCCATGTGCGGCAAGGCCTTCGATCCGCGTTTCGTCTTCGCCTGGCCTACCGCCCGCTACGCCGTGATGAGCGGCGATTCGGCCGCAGGTACGCTGGTGGAGATCAAAGTGAAACAACTTGAGCGCAGCGGCAAACAACTGACCGAAGAAGACAAGAAAGAACTCTACGAATCGACCAAGCGCACCTATGACGAGCAGACCGACCCGCGCTACGGCGCAGCCCGCCTGTGGATCGACCGCATCATCGATCCCGTCGAAACGCGTGAGGCCATCACGCAAGCGCTCGAAGCCGCAGCCCTGAACCCCGACGTGCCAGAATTCAAAGTGGGGGTCTTACAAACATGATTCAACTTCTCGCCACGGATTACACGGATGAACACGGATCAAACCTTTTAGGGAAAACCTAGACCGACGATCCGCGTTGAGCTTTATCCGTGAAAATCCGTGTGAATCCGTGGCAAGGAATTTTCGTATGTCTGATCTCGTCAAATTGATCGAATGTCCACGCGATGCCTGGCAAGGGCTGCAAGGCCTGATCCCCGCCGACTTGAAGGCCGACTACTTGAAAGCCCTGATCAGCGTGGGATTCAAGAACGTCGACGCAGTGTCGTTCGTGTCGCCGAAGGCCGTGCCGCAGATGGCTGATTCGGAGGAAGTGTTGAAACAACTCGATCCTCCCGATGATGTAGAGATCATCGGCATTGTGGTCAACGAAAAAGGCGCGCAGCGGGCCATCGATACGCAGGCAGTTTCCACGCTGGGATTTCCTTATTCCATTTCCGAAACATTCTTGCGCAAGAATCAGAACCAGTCGGCGGAAGACGCGCTCGAAGAGTTCGACAAGATTCAGAAAAAAGCCGACGATGCCGCACTCGGCGTGGTGGTCTATATTTCGATGGCGTTCGGCAATCCCTACGGCGACCTGTGGAACGTAGATGAAGTCGTGGAGGCGGTCAGTCTGCTCGAAATCGAAAACGTGCGCATGATTTCGCTGGCTGACACGGTGGGCATGGCTACGCCGCAGCTGATCAGCGACATCGCGGGCGCGGTCATGACAAAGTATGATTACCTCGAAATCGGCGTGCACCTGCATAGCCGTCCGGAGCAGGCGGCGGAAAAGATTCTCGCGGCGTATGATGCCGGATGCCGCCGCTTCGATTCCGCGCTGGGAGGGCTGGGCGGATGTCCTTTTGCCCAGGACGCGCTGGTGGGGAACATCCCAACGGAGAAAGTGATCGAAGCGCTGCAACAGCGCGGCGCAGAATTACCGGCGCTGAAACCGCTGGATACGCTGCTGAAGGCGACGGCGGGAATCGGCGCAAAGTTTTCGAATCCGATCGCGGCAGACTGATAAGCATATTCGTCGCGCGGTTTTGCGATATTGAGCGCCCTGCATTGGTTTTGTCATGCTGAGCGAAGCGGGAAGTTCGCGGAGCGACGTCCCTGCGCAGTCGAAGCATCCCTATAATCGCAACGGGACATTAAGGTCGAAATTTAGCAATCGTAGATAAGCGATGCCATACCAGACGATACAACTCGAGCACGACGGCCGCGTGGCCACCATCACGCTGAATCGTCCCGACAAGCGCAATGCGATTAGCTTTGAGCTAATCGATGACTTACTGCGCGCGCTGGACGAAATCGCAAAATCGGACGCGCTGGTCGTCATCCTCACCGGAGCGGGAAAGGCCTTCTGCTCGGGCATGGACCTGGACAATCTGAAGGCGCTGCTTGGCCGCTCGCCGGAACAGAACCTGCAAGATTCGCAGACTATGGTTCGCTTGTTCCGCGCGCTCTACGAATTTTCCAAGGTGACCATCGCGGCGGTGAACGGCGCGGCCATCGCCGGGGGCACAGGTCTGGCGCTGCTTTGCGACTTCACCTTGGCCGTTCCCGAAGCCAAGTTTGGCTACACGGAAGTACGCATCGGTTTTGTGCCGGCCATCGTTTCCACTTTTCTGTTGCGGCAGGTCGGGGAGAAACAGGCCCGCGATTTGTTGCTGACCGGAAGAATCATCGGCGGCGACGAAGCCGCGCGCATAGGACTGATCAACGAAATCGTCCCGGCCGAAAAGCTGATGGCGCGCGCCCGCGAACTGGCAGCGCTGTTGATGGAGAACAGTCCGGCTTCCCTGCGCGCCACCAAACAGCTGCTCAGCGATCACGCGCGCGGCGAACTCGATTCGCAGATCGAGGCGGCGGTTCGGGAGAACGCCGCCATCCGCAATACCGCCGATTTCCGCGAGGGGATTTCGTCGTTTCTTGAAAAGCGGAAGCCCAACTGGACGGGGAAATGAGTTCACATCACGACCACGCAGTAAATGAAACCAAGCTGCGCGTACGCTACGCCGAGACTGACCAGAAGGGCGTGGCTTATCACTCGAATAATTTGATTTGGTTCGAGGTAGGCCGCGTGGAACTGATGCGGCAGATGGGATTTTCTTATTGCGACATGGAGCGCGACGAAGGTCGCTTCATCGCCGTGGCGGAAGTAACGTGCCGCTATCGCGCCCCGGCGCGTTACGACGAAGAAGTGGTGGTGCGCACCAGGCTGAAGCATGCTCGCAAGTCGGTGGTGGTGTTCAGCTACGAACTGGTCCGGGCCGAAGGCGGCGAACTGCTGGCCGAAGGCGAAACCGCGCACGTGGTAACGGATTCAGCAATGAAGGTGGCAGCGTTGCCGGAAAAGTACTTGAAAGCGTTTCGGAAAGCGATGGGAAAACATTCGAGGTGATTCATCGTGCCTGTAAGATTGAAAGCTGCAGACTCGCAACTAGAGATTAGCGACTAGAAACTCTCTTTGACCGCACTCCACATCAACGGCAACGAGCTCACTTTGGAAGCGGTGCGCGAAGTCGCCAATGCCAACGACCGGTGCGCTGTTCTGCTGGCGCCGGACGCACGCGAGGCCGTCGATCGAGCGCGCACCGTGGTGGACGCGCTGGTCGCGGGCAACCACCTCGCCTACGCGATCACGACCGGCGTGGGCAAGCTCAGCGACGTTCGCATTGCCGGCGACCAGATTCGCGAACTACAGGTGAATCTCGTACGCTCGCACGCCGTCGGCGTCGGCGAACCTCTCGCGGTCTCCGAAGTTCGCGCCATGATGCTGCTGCGGGCCAACTCGCTGGCCAAAGGTTATTCCGGCGTGAGGGCCGGCGTGATCGACACGCTGTGCGAAATGCTCAACCGCGGCGTCACTCCTTTTGTCCCGTCGCAGGGGAGCGTGGGGGCGAGCGGAGATCTGGCTCCGCTGGCGCATCTTGCTCTCGCGCTCATCGGCGAAGGAGAATGCGTCGACGAAAAAGGCGCGCGCATTCCGAGCGGCGACGCACTCAAACGGGCGCAGATCAAGCCGCTGGTGCTTGAGGCTAAAGAAGCTGTGTCGCTGATCAACGGCACGCAAGCCATGCTGGCCGTGGGCACGCTGGCGCTGCTGGCCGCCGAGACGCTGGTGGATTCCGCCGACGTGATCGGAGGCATGGCCTGCGATGCGCTGCAGGGCACCGACACAGCCTTCGACGCACGCATACACAAAGTGCGTCCGCACAGCGGCCAGATCCATACCGCAGCCAATTTGCGGCGCATGCTCGAAGGCAGCCAGATTCGCGAGTCGCATCGGGATTGCGGCCGCGTGCAGGATGCCTATTCGCTGCGCTGCATCCCGCAAGTGCACGGCGCGGTGCGCGACACGCTGGCCCACTGCCGCGAAGTGTTCGAGATCGAAGCCAACTCGGCGGTGGATAATCCGCTGGTCTTCATCGGCACGGATCGTGGAGGGAAAGATCATGTGGAGCAAGGTTATGTGGGGACGGGCGCCTCGCCCGTCCGCGCGGAGCGCAGCTCCGCAGCGGATGAAGGGGAAATAATCTCCGGCGGAAACTTTCACGGCGAGCCCATAGCCTTCGCTCTGGACTTCATCGCCATCGCCCTCAGCGCCCTGGCAGGCATCAGCGAGCGGCGCATCGAACGGCTGGTGAATCCCGCGCTTAGCGAAGGCCTGCCGCCGTTTCTAGCGCCCGGAGCCGGACTCAACTCCGGATTCATGATGCCGCAGGTCACCGCGGCGGCGCTGGCCAGCGAGAACAAAGTGCTGGCGCATCCCGCGTCGGTGGATTCGATCACGACCTCGGGCAACAAGGAAGACTTCGTCTCCATGGGCATGACGGCGGCCAACAAGCTGAAGCGCGTCGTCGACAACACGCGCAACGTGCTGGCCATTGAAGCGATGGCCGCGGCGCAGGCGCTCGATTTTTATCTTCATGCCGAGAAGCCGCTGAAGACTTCGAAGCGCGGGCAGGCGGCGCACGCCGCGATCCGGTCGGTGTGCGCGACCATGGAGAAAGACCGCGTGATGTACCAGGACTTCGCGCGGCTCGCGGAACTGATCGCCAGCGGGAAGCTGGCGGAGATCGTGCGGTAGAAGATCGTGCGCTAAGAGCGCTTTTGGGGAAGTGTTCCTGAAGGAACGCGGTGGAAAAGGTGCCCGCTTTCGCGGGAGATCGGCATCGCCTTCACTCGCTGCGGAGCTGCGCTCCGCTTGGACGGGCGAAGGCGCCCGTCCCCACACAACCTAATTCGCACAGCACCGGGCTTCGCCCCGCGGACAGCCGAGGGTGGCTGTCCCCACAGGTGCAACGGCTACGCCGGCTTTGCGGCGCTGCCGTCCAGACCTAGCTCTGCGGCGATTTGCGTCATGGCTTCGATGCAGAGGGCGATGTGTTCGTCGAGATCGACGCCGAGGGCGGCGGCGCCGTTGATGATGTCGTTGCGGTTCACTTTGCGGGCGAAGGCTTTGTCTTTCATCCTTTTGCGCACGGACTTCACGTCGACTTCCGCGAGCGACTTGCTGGGCTTGATGAGAGCGACGGCGGTGATGAATCCGGCGAGCTCGTCGCAGGCAAAGAGAGCTTTTTCCATCAGCGAGTCGCGGGTGACGCCGGTGTATTCGGCGTGCGACATGACGGCGCGGCTGATGACTTCGGCCCATCCGCGCTCCTTCAGGATGGCGTTGCCTTTGTAGGGATGGTCGTCGAGGCTGGGCCAGCGGTCGTAGTCGAAGTAGTGGATGAGGCCGACGATGCCCAAGAGATCTTCTTGCCCCAGTCCCTCGGGGGCTGAAGCCCACGAGAGCTGTGACGTCTGATCGGCACGACTGAAGTCGTGCCCTTCCCGGTCGTGCCCTTCGCCGAACTTTCTTGCGCAGGCGCTCATGCAGGCCTCGACGGCCAGCGCGTGCTTGCGTAAACTTTCTGACTGGGTGAACTCGGTTAGGAGTTCCCATGCGGCCTCTCTTGTGTTGACTTCATTCATCGTTATGCATGCTCCTTGATCCCAGACGCCACTGTGCGGTCCGTCTTTCAGTGCTCTAGGACTTCAGTGCGCCTAAGGCGATTTTTCATCAACTATGTCTATAAGAGAGTGCCAGCGTAATCTCAATTTCGACACAACTTCTCAAGGGCGATCGCAGCCTCAAGAGTTGGGGCGTTGATCAAATGAAAACTTTTTTTGTCCGTCCACCTCACCACCCAAAACCCATCTTTTTTGCCCTTAGACTCCACCGAGTATTCGGCTCTGCGCCCTACGGTTTTTCCATCTCGAGCTAGTGTACTGAGTCTAATATTCGTTGAATAAGTTATGGTTCTTCCTGCATCTGATATAAACAGGAGGAACTTCATGGCTCTCGAAGAAAACGGAATACAGAAACCGTCCGATTAAGGACGAGCCAACCGGAATCACCATGAAGTGCCCTTAAAAGATGGTTCCTCCCTTGCGCGTGGTGACTGCTGTGCAGGTTTTCCCAGAGTATTTGGACGAAGATTCCAATGGACACGGCGCGGGAACTTTTGGCCTGCCTGCGACATTAAAGAAGCATGAGACGGAGCTCGGCTTTTGGCTTTCTTGTGACATTAAAGAAGTATGAAGGATGTGAAAATGCGGCAGAAGGGTCGAGCGGATTGAACTGACGCACCGACTATGACTAGCGACGAAACCTTGATGCCGGATTTCTTGGGCGGATCACGCGCAGCATTCGAGGAGCTGTTTGCCCGCTATCACAAGCCCCTGTACGGCTTCGAACCCTGCGGGCTCAAGGTTTCTGCAGTTGTTTTGATGGTTGTTCCAGAAACGTCGGCAAAACAGTTTTGTAAGCGAATTTTTCGAAGGAATTGTTTACCACTCTTAGCTGGATCAAGCGGATCTGCACCGGTTATGTAGGAATGTCTCAATGAGAAAAAGGCGCGACAGCGGCTTCACTGCAGCCAGCAGTGAGTAGAAATCAGGGAACTAATTCACAGGGGCTCGATCATTATAGGTCTCGAAGGTGTAGTGGAATCCGTATCGAAGGAAAAAATCAATGAACCGAAAGATGATCAGGACAGTCACATTAGGAACTTTCGCGTTGGTGGCCGTGCTATGCGCGGTACGGCCAGGAAGCGGAGCAGACGCCAAAAATCCGTATCCCACCAGCATGGTCTCGGTCGATCAGTACCTCACGAACCGCAACGACGAGATCGCGCTGGCTCGTAGCGCGGCGCCGGAGTCTATTGCGAAGGATGCGGAGATTCTGGTGCTCGGACCGAAGGGCTACGAAACCGCGGTCCGAGGGGAGAACGGTTTTGTCTGCCTCGTGGATCGATCTTGGAGGGACAAACAAGACGAACCGGAGTTTTGGAACCCCAGGCGGCGGGGCGCCATGTGCCTGAACGCAGCAGGCGCAAGATCAATCCTTCCCAACACATTCCTGAGGACCAAGCTGGCGTTGGCGGGGCGGTCGAAAGATCAGATCTTCGAAGCGCTCCAGGCTGCGTTCGACAAAAAGGAATTGCCAGAGGTCGAGCCCGGCGCAATGTGCTACATGATGTCGAAACAGAGCCACTTGAGCGACCGTGACGGGCACTGGCATCCGCACCTGATGTTTTTCGTTGCTCCCGATCCGATTTTTGGGGACAACATGGGGGAAAACCGGTATGCCGTGTTTGCGGTTAAGGTGGCGAAGTGGTCAGACGGAACCGCCGATACGGACGGGCAATGACGGAAAGGCGGGTTTCTTTCGCCCCTACGCGGGCTGTCCGTATTTCTTCTAAGCACCCCACGGGCAAATGGTCGGATGGAACGGCTGCGCCGGTTATGTAGAAGTGTCTCAATGGGTTGGGCACCAGATTTCAAATTCTGCCACAAGGATTCAAGGAGAAAATCCAATGAAACGAAAGACATTCAAGATGATCGCATTGGCATTCTTTGCGCTGGCCCTTGCATAGGGCGCAACCCCGCAAGCGCAAGCGCAGGACTACAAAAATAGATTTCCCACCAGCATGGCCCCGATCGATCAGTACCTCAAGGACCGCAATGACGAGATCGCGATGGCCCGAAGCGCGGCTCCGCCATCTGTTGCCAAAGACGCCACGGTATTGGTTTTCGGAAAGCAGGGCTATGAAACTGCGGTGAAAGGTGCGAACGGCTTTGTGTGCAACGTAGACCGCTCGTGGATGGACCAATTCGAAAAGAGTCCCGAGTTTTGGAACCCAACGAGGCGCGGTCCGGTCTGCTACAACCCGCAGGCTGCCAAGACGCTGGTGCCGATTCTTTTGATCAGGACACAACTGGCGATGGCTGGAAAATCGAAAGAGGAAATGAAGGAGGGCATGAAGGCCGCGATTGAGAAAGGGGAACTACCGGCCCTCGAGCCAGGCGCGATGGCCTATATGCAGTCGAAGCAAGGGATCCTTAACAGCAAATGCGGGAACTGCGCTCCCCATCTCATGTTTTATGTTTCTGTGAAAGACGCTAACACTTGGGGTGCAGGCCCGCTGGGCTCTGACCTCCCGGTTACCTAGCTCCACATTTTAATGGTAATCCGGAGCCAGTGACCGAGTTCATCGCTGAGGTGCCCGAGTGGTCGGACGGATCCAGGGCCGGACGGAGCACCGGCAGCCCCCGGAACATCATCACTGACGTCCGATTCTAAGCGCGAGTATAGGTCATGCTGCAAAAACTGGCTCTGTAGCACTATTTATGGGTAATTGTGGGTAAAAGGGCCGTGGAAAAAGCCGCTTGGTGGAAAAGCCCTGACCTCCACGCGGGGTTGCGCTACAGCTGCGCGCCGTGGATCGCGGCCCGATCGCGCTCGGTCCTCTAGTTGCAACGCTGGGAATTTGGAGCAAGCGAGGATGATGACGGAGTCGCAGCCGCAAATGGCGGATGGCACGGTAGAGAACCGTGAGGAAAGGCGCCTGTTTCCGATGCTGGGCGCGACGGCGGTTGTACTCCTGATTGCCGCGTGCAAGCTGGTGGTCCATTTGTACGCGGGACACAGGTATGGGTACTTGGGTGACGAGTTGTACTTCCTGGCCTGCAGCCGTCATCTCGCTTGGGGCTATGTCGATCAGCCGCCGCTGATCGCGATGATTGCCTGGGCGGTGCGGCATACGCTGGGTCAGTCGCTGCTCGCGATTCGATTTTTGCCGGCGCTCGCGGGGGCGGTGGAGGTTGTGCTAACCGCGCTGATTGCGCGCGAACTCGGTGGGAGGCGCTTCGCGCAGGTACTTGCGGCGATTACCACGCTCGCTGCGCCCGGCATTCTCGGGTTGGACAGCATCTTCACGATGAATGCGTTCGAGCCACTGTTCTGGATGACCTGCGCGTATCTCGTGATTCGCATCATCAAAACCGGAAATGAGAGGCTGTGGATTTGGTTCGGCGTGGTCGCGGGCATCGGTCTCGAGAACAAGTACTCGATGATGATCTTCGGCGCTGGGATTGTCCTCGGACTACTGCTTACGAACGAGCGGAAGCTGCTCGCGAATCGGTGGTTATGGATTGGTGGGGCGGTCGCGTTTGTGATTCTTGCGCCGCATCTCTGGTGGAATGTTCGGCACCACTTTCCATTTCTCGAATTGCAGGCCAACCTTCGACGCAGCGGGCGGAACGTGCCGTTGGGCTTCTTCAGTTTCTTCGGTCAGGAAATTGGTGCGATGAACCCGTTGACCGCGCCCGTGTGGCTAGCAGGCCTGTGGTTTTTCTTGTTCGCGGAGCAAGGGAACGGATTTCGCGCGCTGGGCTGGGCCTGGGTGTTCACAGCGGGCGTGATCGTTGCGATGAGTCCGCGCGTGTATTACCTCTTTCCCGCCTTTCCGCCTGTGTTCGCCGCCGGTAGCGTCCTATGGGAAATGTGGCTCGAGGCGCGGCAGCGAAGGTGGGTGCGAGTGGCCTACCCGGCACTGCTGATCGCGGCGGGCGCGATCGCTGCGCCGGTTGTCACGCCGGTGCTGCCGGTCGAAACGTACATTCACTACACGCGCGCGTTGCACCTCTCGCCGCCTGCAAGTGAGACGCACAAGCTGGGCCCCTTGCCGCAGATTTATGCGAGCGAGTTTGGCTGGCCGGAAATGGTCGCGACGGTGGCGTGTGTTTACAACAGTTTGCCGCCGGATGTTCGAGCGAAGACGGCGATCTTTGTCCAGAACTATGGCCAAGCCGGCGCGATCGATCTATTCGGGCCGAAATTTGGATTGCCGTGGGCGATCAGCGGTCACCAAAGCTATTTCCTGTGGGGACCGCGCGATTACACCGGGGAAAGTATGATCGTCATGGATGATAGCCAAGAGCGCCTCGAGCAACTGTTTGTAAGCGTGCAGAAGGTCGGGAGCGTGTACCACCCATACTCGATGCCATACGAGCATGTCGACCTGTTCTATTGCCGAGGGCTCAAACAGCCGTTGAAGGAATTTTGGCCGCAGCTGAAGCACTGGGACTGAAGAGCCCCTCATCGGGAAGGCATCAAAGCGTGAAATCCTGGGGGTGCGGGGCAAAGCCCCCGTTCGCTTCCCACTAAAAAGCCGGAATTCCCACAAAAGTAACTGAACTCGGCGGACTCGTTTAGTCTGTGTTTGCCAAAACATCGACTGATAGGCCGGGAGATCAGCTATTCAACTACAGATTAAGACCATCCTCAATCGAATATTGCGGTTTGTGGGATTCGTTTACCAGGGAGTGCTGATGTGCTCCGGTCCAGGGCAGGGAGAATGGATCGAAATCAAGCTGGAGCCACATGCGGGTGAGCGCGGGCGTTGCTCACAGTGCCGGCGGCCAGCACCAGGCTATGATCGTTTGCCGGAGCGCTGCTGGCATTTTGTGCCGCTTTGGGGAATACCAACTTACTTTCACTATCGTCCACGTCGCGTAGCCTGCGACGAGCACGGGGTGGTGGTCGAACATATTCCCAGGAGTGACGGCAAACGTCCGGTGACCAGCGCCATGATGGGATTCTTAGCGCGCTGGGCGCGGCGGCTAAGCTGGCGCGAGACAGCGCAAGTATTTCAGGTTAGCTGGGAGGCAGTGTATCGCTCGGTGGAATGGTTCGTGGAATGGGGCTTGGCCCATCGCGAACTGCACGGGGTAGAAGCGATTGGGGTCGATGAGATTCATTGGGGGCGGGGACTGAGGGCCGACAACATCTTGACGGTGATCATCTCAAGGCGTTGAACGGTGGCGGCATGCTTTTGTTGATTCTTCAACTGCGAAAAATTGCAGTTATCGGCTCTCTCGTGGACCGAAATGGCGCCCAGAAATAGTTCTCAATCAAGAAGAAGTCAATCGTGGGAGGCTACATCACGAATATCGACTCACGAGGATTGCGCCGTGATCCCGATGAGGATTTCGCTCACTACAATGGCAGTTGCCGGGCGGCGCCGGTCACCCCACATGGGAATCTGCAGAGCCTCGCGGGAGTCCGATTTCTTCGTTTCCACAGGCAATCGCTTCGTGTTAGAGAGATGTTCTGCCACCCACGGGAAGTGAGAGCCGCTAACAACTCCCTCTATTTGCCTGATCGACAATCAGCCACCTCTTGTCTTCGCACTCGTTAGGCAATCCACTATGGAGCGGCGCTACCGCGGGTCCAGAGAGAAGCGTCCTGGTTGTGCCGTTGGTCGTTCTAGTCGCGAGCGGAATGTGGGCATGTTTGAGTGCGAGCAGGCGCTCATGAATAGACGATACCCCTTCCCAGACGGCGTTTACTCCTGGACTCGAAGTGAAGATGGGGGACAGGCCAGCAAATCTTAATGGCTTGAACCTTGGATGCCGGCTTCGAGACCGCCAGCGCTCCGCCGCCAGGCGGCCGGGGGGGCGCCGGTAACGCGGTGAACCCAGCGGGTCATGTGGGCCTGATCGGAAAAGCCGGTATCCGCCGCGATCCCGCACAGGCACTCAGAACCTCGCGTAATGCGGAGCCACGCCGCACGGGTGCGCAATTCGGCGCGTAACACCGAGGGTGTAATCCCGTATGCAGTAGTGAATCCTCGAGAGACGGTTTCGCGCGCCAGGCCGTTCACTTCCGCCCACGCACCGATTTCGGTTGACGCATTCCTTGCCAGGTCCATCAGCAGCAGGTCGGGCCAGTCATTTCTTTGTCCGGGCGAGGGCAGGCTGTTTTTCAGCAACGTGCTTTCCAGCAGCAGGGTCGCTGTCGCAACGTCCTTTTCAGCGGCGCGCGCCAGTTCGTCAACATTCTCCAAACGATAGAGCCCGCCTATTCCGCTGGTATCCGGCCAATCCAACCTTATGAGTTTGACGCCCGCCGAGACCATATGATTGCCATGGCAGTCCATCGCCGGATGGATGAGCGCGTCACCCGCGGTGGCACGTATGCGGCCAACGTATCCTGATTCCTCAAAGCTGCCGGCGAGTACGACCGTGGCATAGGCGCGCAAGTGGCGATGCCGCGGCAGACTGAAGCTGCATGGCAACGTCTCTATGCCGGGCGTGACGCTCCGGAAGTGCGAGTTGTTGAGCGCTGCGGGCACGTTTGAATCGTAAAGTGGAATCCCCACCACCAGCAAGAACAATCCCGCGATTTCAGCCACTCTGCCGCGTCAAATCCATTCAAGACAGCGTCGGCTGAGTGATTCATCTTTAGCTATGAATACGTTTTGCGCGTCCAAGTTGTCCGGCGGCGAGAAACTAGATAGAACCGGTTGCTTTTTCAGCAATCGTTGTTCGGATCGGTTAAGCAATGACCACAATAACCAGGCGGTCGTTCATGGAAATGGCCGTGGCAATGGGCGCAACTGCGGCCTGGGGGCAACCATTCGCCACGCGGTCCAAAACTGTATGGCGCGAACACCGCGAGTTCTATCCCGAGGGCGTAGCCTCTGGCGACCCCAATAGCGACAGCGTTCTCCTGTGGACCCGCCGTCCGCCGGTCAACGGGAGCCCAGTGAGTAAGCTGACCGTAGAAATGGCTGAGGATGAGTCTTTCAGCCGGGTCATCGCCACTGCCGACACGCCGATCAGCGAAGCCTCGGACTGGACCTGCCGGGTGCTGGTCGGCGGACTGAAGCCGGCGAACGTTTACTGGTATCGATTTACCGATCCGCACGGCAACGGAAGCCGCGTCGGACGGACTATCACTGCGCCCATGGATGACGACGGCAGAGTTGTGCGCTTCGCATTCATCTCTTGCCAGAACGCAAACCAAGGAGCGCAGAACGCCTACCGGCGAATGATTTTTGAAGACGAGCACGCAGCCGAAGCCAACCGTCTCGGGTTCGTGCTCCACCTGGGCGACTTCATCTACGAAATCGTCTGGTACCCGGAAGACCGCCCGCAGGGCTTGTACGATCGCCGTCTGCGCGACATCGTCCGTTACGAGCATGGCGAAAAGATCCGCGACTGTCATATTCCGACGACCGTCGGAGACTACCGCGCCGTCTATCGCGGTTATCTGCACGATCCCGATTTGCAGGACGCCCGCGCCCGGTGGCCGTTTGTCTGCATGTGGGACAACCATGAGTTCAGTTGGATCGGCTGGCAAAGTTTCCAGCAATTTGGCGGCGTGAATCGTCCCGCGCAGACGCGGAAGGTGGCGGCGAATCAGGCATATTTCGAGTATCAACCGGGACGACTATACAAAACGAGTGGTCCTTCGCTTGATCGGTTTGATCCGCCGCAAGTAGTGGACGCGCCAATTAAGCACTTTGACGAAAACGGTCTCGGACAGGAACCCAACAATCTAGCGGCAATACACAGCCTCCGGGGATACCGGACACTGCGGTGGGGTCGCAACATGGAACTGATCATCACTGATCAGCGCAGCTATCGATCCGAGGACCCCACCTACCGAGCAGAAGCACAGGCCTTTATGAGTGACGCCTTTCCGGGATTCGTGCCGCAGGAGGTGCTTGACATACTCGATGCCGGAAGTGCCTATAACAATGGTCATCCTCCGGCAACGATTAAATATGGGAACGCTGAAATCGCGAATTTTCGTAAGGATCAACCTCCAACCACCATTCTCGGTGCGGAACAGAAGACCTGGTTCCTGGAGCGTTTGCAGAAATCGCAAGCCACGTGGAAGATCTGGGGCGACACGATTGCAACGCTTGACATGCGCGCCGACCCGCAGAACCTGCCCTCAGGTCTGACCAAACCTTGGCCAGGTGCGGGATACGCTGGTTTTGAAGCCGGCTTTGGTGCTGGGGATCACAGCACCGCCTATGTCGAGCGCGGCGAGGTCTATGATTTCGTTCGGGACAACGGAATTACTGGTTTTGCTACAGTGGCCGGTGACCGGCACAGTTTTTGGGCTGGTCTCGCCGCCAAGGCTCTCCCCCCAAGGACGTTCGAGCCGGTCGGCATCGCTTTTGTTACCGGCTCCATCTCTGCGCCCGGAATGGTGGAAGCGCTCGAACATGGCCTTCCCAAAGGCCATTCGTTACGATCCATCTTTGTCGGCCAGGGACCGCGAGACTCTCGGCCTCAGCCAACTATGAACTTATTGCTGAAACACGGCGTCCGGTCATGCCTGGAATATGTAAAGAGCGGGGACCTGCAGAAAGCACGCGCTTTATCCAATCCCGATCTGTCACCCCACCTTTCCTTTGTTGACATGGGTGGCCACGGTTACGCGGTCGTTCGTGTTACCGGCGATATTCTGGAAACTGAGTTCGTGTGCATTCCGCGGCCCCTCGAACGCAATGAGCAAGCTGACGGTGGCCCGCTGCTCTATCGCAGCCGCCATCGGGCCCGTCTCTGGCGCGCCGGAGAAACGCCTAAACTTGAGACGCAAATCGTTGAGGGCGACCCTAGATTTTCAGTCTGAAATCGCAGTCTCGGGTCGGGAACGGTTTATGAAGCAACAAAAAACCGAAATCGTTTTGGCTCAGTCTGGTTGCACTGTGCGCCCGGCCCAACCGCGCGACTCCGATAGAATCGCCGACCTGGCGGGACATCTCGGCTATCCGTGCACTGGCAAAGAAGTTCGCGAGCGGCTTAGCCAAATGCAGGACGCGAATCAATACGCCGTGTTTGTGGCAGAACTTCCCGACGGAAAAATTGCGGGCTGGATCGGCCTGTACCTCTTTCGCGCCGTTGAGCTCGAAACCGCCGCCGAGATCAGTGGATTGATTGTCGACGAAGCAATCCGCTCTTCCGGAATCGGAAAGACCCTGCTCGATGCTGCCGAAGCATGGGCACGCATCATTGGTTGTGGTGCGATCTCAGTGCGGTCAAACGTTACGCGCGATCGCGCGCATCGATTTTATGCCACCAACGGATACGAGCACTTTAAGACCCAGAAAGAGTTTCGTAAGAGGCTCTGATCGAGCATCACTGCGTACAACAGTTCCTGCGATATCAACGATGACGACCACATCCGCCTCAGCAGCACTTGTGCGTGGGCATGAGTCCGAGGACGCCACCGCGGCCTTCACCGAAGGCGATCCGCCGTCCGAGCGCTTGCGCAAGGAGTTGAACCTCTTCGATGCGATCGCAGTGGTCGTGGGTACTGTGATCGGGTCCGGGATTTTTCTCCTGCCCAGTTTTGTTGCCATTCAACTGTACTCCCTTGCCGGGGTCATGCTCGTATGGCTGGTGGGCGGGCTCCTGAGCTTGTTCGGCGCTTTATCGTTGGCTGAGCTCGGTTCAATTTATCCGGGAACGGGCGGTGTTTGCACTTACCTGCGCCGCGTTTATGGCCCGCTGCCCGCCTTCCTCTATGCCTGGGCGCTGCTTCTTATGATTCATACCGGCAGTATCGCCGCGCTGGCAGTCGCTTTCGGCATCTACGCCGGTCAAGTTCTGCCCTTGAGCATGGTTGAGCAGAAAATGTTAAGCGTGGTGTTGATTCTGGGATTCACCGGTGTGAGCTGCCTCGGCATTCGCCGCGGAAAGCTGGTGCAAAACCTCATCGCCGTTGCCAAAGTGAGCGGTCTGGGGGGAATCATCCTCCTGTTGACCATTAGAGGCTCGCGGCCAATCCACTTTTTCCAGGCGCCTGCGAGTGCCAATAGTCCAGCGTTTTCAATCGCAGGATTTAGTGTTGCTCTAGTAGCTGTGCTGTGGGCCTACGAGGGCTGGCATGTCCTGTCGTTTATCGCCGGAGAAATGAAAAAGCCCGAGGTAGATTTGCCGCGGAGTCTTTTTTGCGGCAGCGTCATCGTGATGCTGATCTATCTGGTGGCCAACCTCGGCTACTACCACGTCCTGCTTCCAGCGGAGATTCGCGGAAGCAACGCGGTGGCGGCTCTGGCCATCGGGAAGATTCTCGGCCCAATCGGCGCCAATTCCATCTCCATTTTGATTGTGGTTTCGATTCTTGGTTCCATGAATGGATTGATACTCAGTGGACCTCGTGTCTCTTTTGCTATGGCACGCCAAGGAATATTCCCCGCAGTCTTCGAGCGATTGAGCGATCGTTACCGCACGCCAATGGTGGCGTTGGCGGTCCAGGGCGTTTGGGCGGCCATGCTGGCGGCTTCTGGCAGCTACGAGCAGCTTTTCACCGACGTCATTTTTACCGCATGGATCTTTTACGGGCTCGCGGTTGCGGGCGTTCTGGTGCTGCGGCGTTCTCAGCTGCAAATGACGCGTTCCTTTTCCGTCCCCGGATATCCCTGGCTTTCGCTATTTTTCTGCGTCGCCGCTGCGGGCGTGGTCTCAAGCACTCTGATTGCCCGACCGGCGGGTGCGGCGATCGGGATTGCGTTAGTGGCAACCGGTATCCCCGTTTATTTTTTCGTCACCAAAGCTGATCAGTAACCCGAGGAGGGCATGCATGACTAGGGTCGTACTGCTCTACGTTATGGTTGCGGTGGCCCTGTGTGCCGTGAGCTGCTCGCGCAGCCACAACGAAACGATCACTTAAGAGGAGTTCGTTCGAAGAACACAAGAGATTGTGGACGCGGTGGCGACCGAGGATCGGAAGCCTTTCGAAAGATATTTCGTCGAGGACTCCATGATCTTTGATGAGAAAGGGCGAGGCATGGACAAGAAAGCCTTCGGTGCCGCTCATCGTCCGTTTCTTGAGGCCTGTCTCAGTCAGATGATAGACGTAAAGATGGTTGGACGGGAAAGCCAAGCAGCAGCGATTTCCCGCAACGCTGGATCCCCGGCATATGGCCGCAAGCATATACATCCGAGGATTCCGATACAGCAAGATCGGAATCCTCCCAAGAGAACTGCGAGGTCTGCTCAGGAAGCAAAGGATAGTTCAAGCGTAGATCAATCACCCGCATATGTTTCGGTGGAATCCTCTGAGGCCGAGAAATCCGCCTTTTTCTGTCTTGAACGCGTCGCGAAACAGGGCCAGCGCTGGCCGTTCCTCCCTATAGAAATCCGACGAAGCCTTGCAGAAGGCGGTCGATATCCCCGAAGTTATTGAATATGTGTAGCGATACCCGGATTCCTTTCCCTCTTGCCGAGACAATGATTTTATTCTCTGCGAGGGCCTGCACTGCTTTCTGCGCGTCATTGGTTTCGATGATCGCTTATCCCGGCTCGCTGATTTCTGTTGGCGGGTGAGGCTATTTTCAGCCTGGCGCTAGTGTCCTGAGTCTAATGTTCGTTTACAAAAGCGGGCCACGGAGTCGAGGATTTGGTCGGCGGATTTGGTCCAGACAAAAGGTTTCGGGTCCTGGTTGTGATGGTCGATGAAGTGGCGAATGACGTTCTCCAACTGCAGCGTGCTGCGGTGAACACCACGCCGGATCTGTTTTTGGGTCAACTCGGCAAACCAGCGCTCGACCAGATTCAGCCAGGAAGCCGAGGTGGGGGTAAAGTGCAGATGGAATCGCGGGCGTTTCGCCAGCCAACGGCGAATCAGCTGCGTTTTATGCGTGCCATAGTTATCGAGGATAAGGTGTACGTCCAGTTCTGCGGGCACGTTGTGCTCGATGGTGTCGAGAAATCGGCGGAATTCGCGGGAGCGATGACGACGATGCAACTGGCCGAGCACGTGGCCACTGGCTACGTTGAAAGCGGCGAGCAAACTGGTGGTGCCGTGCCGTTTGTAGTCGTGAGTGCGGCGCTCGATTTGTCCAGGGCGCATGGGCAGCAACGATGCGGTGCGGTCCAATGCCTGAATCTGGCTCTTCTCGTCCACGCACAGCACCAGGGCGCGATCGGGCGGGTTGAGGTAGAGGCCGACGATGTCGCGGACCTTGCCGATGAACAACGGATCGCGGCTCAGTTTGAAGGTCTGGCTGCGGTGGGGCTGGAGCGAAAAGGCTCGCCAGATGCGACTGATGCTGCTCTGACTCAGTCCGGCAGCCTGGGCCAGCGAGCGTGTGGACCAGTGCGTGGCGGCTTGCGGCTGGCTTTCCAAGGTGCGCGCCAGCACGCGTTCCACCGCGGCATCCCTCAAGCGGCGCGGCGTGCCCGGACGGGGTTCATCGAGCAGCCCGTCGAGGCGGAGAAGGACAAAACGCTGTCGCCACTTGCCCACCGTGGCCAGCGCAACATGCACTCGGCGAGCCACCTCGGTGTTGCTCCGGCCCTCGGCGCAGAGCAACACGATGCGGGCGCGCAACGCCAACGCCTGCGCGGTCTTGGGACGGCGAGCCCACTCCAACAACCGCTGTCGTTCGGTAGGGACAAGAGTCAGGGGCGAGAGCGGGCGACCGAGAGCCATGAAGTTCCTCCTGCTTATATCAGATACAGGAAGAACCATAACTCATTCAACGAATATTAGACTCAGTACGCTAGCAATGTGCGTGTGCAGGTATTCGGTAAGTTCATGAACTCGCTGCTCTATGCGCTCTACCCCAATGTCCGCAAAGAGATCTAGTGCTCCTCCCAGGGCAAAGATGCCGGCGAAGTGAGGGCATCCGACCTCGAGCTCAGCGGCAGTGCCCTTGAGGTCTAAGCGGTCATTGATTACCGCTCAGGATCACGAGCGCTCCACCACCCAGCTACGGTGAATTGCCGCGTATTCAAGAATCTTTGTGAGATGTATAGCCCCGCAACGCCATATCCAGCCAGCGCCCACTTGTAAACCGCTGAAAACGAGAAAATCGTTTCCGCAGGCTTCTACGTCGATTGGAAAAACACCCATTCCCTGGGTCCGGAGGTTGACCTTCGTGCGCAGCTTGAGCTTCGGCACCAAAGCAGCTTCGAACTCGGCGTAGCTCAGGAACGTTACCTTACCGGAATGCTTATGGATCTTGAGAATGTCGGCTTCCCGAAGATTGCCGTAGAGAAATTCGGCACATGCGATGAAGGTGCGCAATGCCGTGGGAAGACTGTCGACCAATCCAGGATGAACATACAGGCTATGTTCATCCTGCCATCCAAGCGCCGTCTCCTCACACGCCATGGCGATGTTAATCGAATCAGCAGCAGCATGAAATCCAGATTATTCCGCGAGGAAAGCACCGTTACCGATCCGAAGTTCTGTGAGGGGTTTGAGATTCTTCTTGTAAGCACGAGTCACTGTGTATTCCTTCCCACCTTTAACGCGGAGACCACAGTTTCCCATCGAGGATGGCTTGATCTCTACCACAAACGTGGTATTCACGAGCCAGGATCGATGGATCCGAATAAATCCGTACGCCTTCAGCTGTCCTGCCACCCTCGAGATTGACTCGCGCAGGAGATAGGAGCCCGATTCCCGCTGCAGCCTCACGTAATTGCCCTCAGCTTGAACCGCAACCACATCTCCAGGATTGATTAACAG
>VFSW01005170.1_pt1 | contig 19345 bp, 16 predicted proteins | sample 5358111 | NCBI WGS metagenome assembly VFSW01 (sample SAMN11554181, study PRJNA540505) | mine drainage metagenome | isolation source: sediment from site ElyBrook_90M | place: USA: Ely Copper Mine, Vershire, VT | collected 2017 | reverse complement strand
ACCCCACACCCTTCCCACAGTCCGCCAAACCAAGCGCCCGCCGCCCCGCGCCCATTAGCGCGCGGGGCGGGGCTAAAACTTGGCCGTCTGGGCCATTTCCCCAGTAGTGAGGGGCTTTAGCCCATCCTGGTCAACCCGCCTTCCACCGGACCTCTAGCGCAACCACTTGACACAGCGCGCCGCTCCGGGCTGCTGAAAACTTGACACGCCATGAGATAATTGTCATGGCGGTACTTTGTTTCACGCTCCCGCGTGACGGGGGCGGATTTGGATGGACCGCGGCCGTCGCGAGCCATCCGAACGGCGCACGGCGCCCCACACGCCACATGGCAATTTCCGCGCCGCAAGCTCTTAGAAAATTGAATCGGCATCCTGCCCCCTGCCAGACGCCAGGAAGAGCCGCGAACCCGGCCCGTTCCCGCCGCCGCGCCTGACCCTCCGCGACGATGCCCTCCCCGGAGACGCGCTCTTGGCCTGTGCGCGGGATTTCCCGCACGCGGCTGCGCCTGCCCGTGGATGCCCCTTTTTTACACTGGGCGGAGGAAGGTTTAGGAGCGTTTCTGATCGTCACACGCTATCCATCAAAATTGCGTGTAACTCCTTTGCTTTCAACAAAACAATATGCGCTGATCGTCACACTTTTTCAAACATTTGGCTGCCTGCCGCCGCCTCTTCTTTTCCTTCGCCTCTGCCCCGATGACGACCCCTCCCGCCGTTTTTTTCTGTTGACAGTCACCTCTCTTCGCGCAATATTGCCCGTGGCTCCCTCTCGGGGCTTTTCCTGTTCCGGACTATTCGGCGTTCCGGAAACGCCGCGGTTTTATTTCTAATCTTCATCTGATTGCGCCGCGCACTTCCGGGCGTTCTAAGCGATACGAATGGATCTCCCGGCGAGTCTCACGCCCGCGGGTATGGCGCTTTCCCGCGGTGCGATGAGCCGTGGGAGAGGCGAGGGCGAATGCCCAGGAAATATATGTCCGAGAGCCGGAGTCTTCCTCTCTATCCGCTGGCGCTGTCGGCGTTGCTTCTGGCTGCCGCGGCGCTCTCCGCGCGCCCGCCGTCTTTTTCTCCGGCATCCCCGCGCGGCGCTGGTATTCGTCCCGGCGCGGCCCTCGGGCGGTCCGCGGCATCCCCGCAGCGGCGCGGCACAATTCAGGCCGCGTGGCAGGCCTTGCCGCTCTGGTTCGAACCGGCTGCGCGTTCCGGTACATTCCTCGCCCGCGCCAGGGGCTACATCGCTCTGCTTCAGCCAGGCAAGATGACGCTCGAGCTTCGCTCGAAGGGGAAGGGAATCCCCGCTGGTCACGATCGCGTGACCATCGAGTTCTCTGGAGCAACCGCTGGCCGGCTGATGCCGGGTGGGCCGCCATTGCCGGGGCGCGTGAATTATTTTCTCGGCCAGCGCCGCTCCCGCTGGCGCACAGGCGTTCCGCGTTTTGGCTCTCTCCGCTCGAGGATTGCTCCCGGCGTGGCCCTCGAATACCGCGGCGCCGGCCAGAGCATCGAGGAGTTCTTCCGCCTTGCGCCCGGAGCCGATGACGGCGGAATCCAATTCTCGTTCGCCGGAGCGGCCAGGCCGCGCCTCACGCCCAGCGGAGATATCGAGCTGGTATTCTCCTCCGGGGCCATCCGCATCAGCCGCCCTGTGGCATGGCAGCTGGGCCGTGGCGGCGCCAAGCGATTCGTTGAAGCCGCCTACCGTGCCTGTGGCTCTCACGGCGTCCCCCGTTTTGGCTTTCGCTTCGGGCGCCGCGACCGCACCCTGCCACTGCTGGTGGACCCCACCATTTCCGTCACCTATACAACATTCTTCGGCGGAAGCGGAACCGATGTGGCCAATGGAGTGGCGGTGGATGCCACAGGCGATGTCTATATCGGCGGCAACACCAACAGCCTGGATTTCCCGGAAACACCCAGCAACGAATTCGGGCCGCTGGGCCAGGACGATCTGTTTTTCGCGGAAATCAATCCCACCCAGAGCGGCGCCGCCTCGCTGGTGTGGCTGACCTTCGTGGGTGGCTCGTCGAATGACGATGTGGGGGTCCTTGCCGAGGACCCTTCTGGGAATACGGCCTTCCTGGCGACCACCACGTCACTTGATTTTCCGGTGACGGATAAGAGCATCCGCCACACGGGGCTGAATGATCTGGCGGTGGGCTCGCTGGACCCCACCGGCGCGCTGAGGTTTGCCACCTACTTTGGAGGCAACGGCGCGGAATATGCCCAGCAGGCCGGTGGAATTGCGGTGGACGCCTCAGGAGACATATTCATCACTTCGGATACCAGCTCGACGAATCTGCCGGTCACATTGGGCGCGTTTCGCACGGCGTATGGCGGCGGCGTGAGCGATGGGCTACTGGCGGAATTTGCCACCGGCGGCGCGCTCAGCTATTGCTCCTACCTGGGGATCAATGCGGCGGTAGGCAGCGCCGCGGTGGCTGCGGATGCCGGCGGCGATGTATACCTGGCGGGCTTCACCACCCAGCCGCCCGATTCTTCGTTTCCGGCGCTGAATGCTTTCCAAGCCATGTATCCCGGCGGAACGATCGATGGATTTGTGATGAAGTTGAGTCCTAAAGGGCTGGGCCAGAGCGATCTGCTCTACGCCACCTATCTTGGTGGCACGGGCCTGGATAAGGCGCTGGCCATCGCGGTGGATACATCTTCGCCGCCGGACACCTATGTGGCCGGCTCGACCACATCGGCGAATTTTCCAGTGTTTGGCACCGACGGCGCATTTCAGACGCTGCTCGATGGCCCAGGCGATTCCTTCCTCACGGTCATCGCGACGAACGCGACGAGCGGGCTCACCTCCATCTACTACTCCACCTACCTGGGCGGCAGTGCGACGGAATCGGCCACCGGAGTGGTGGTCACGGCGCCCAATTCCGCCTATGTAACCGGGCAGACTGTCTCGGTGGACTTTCCCGCGCCCGGCTCGTTGCAGGGATTCACGGGCACGCAGGATGTATTTTTTGCAAAGTTTGATCCCACGATGAATGGCGCGGCTTCGCTGGTGTATTCCACGCTGCTGGGGGGTTCGGCGACGGCCTCGGCAACGTCGGTGGCCGCGGACACGATGAGCAATCTTTACGTGGCGGGATCGACCAATTCGGCGGATTACCCGCAAGCGCCCAATCCCGGCAATGGGGTGCAGATCATCTGTTCGAGTTGCGGCGGAGGAGCGCCCGAGCCGGATGCGTTTCTGACGCGGCTGACGGAATCCAGTTCGCCCGCGCCACAAGTGCTCCTGAAGCCCGGCAGCGTGCAATTCGGACAGGTTCCGGTAGGCCAGGTGGCGCCCGGCGCCATCATCACGCTGGAGAATACGGGGAATGAAAATCTGCTGCTGGATTCTTTCAGCATTGCGGGAGCCAATAGCGGTGATTTTACGCAGAGCAACAACTGCCCCGCGACCGTGATTCCCACGGGAACCTGCACCATCTCCGTAGACTTTACGCCGAGCATCGCGGGCGCGGAATCGGCCACGCTGGAAATCTCCGATAACGCTCCGGGGAGCCCGCAGCAGGCCGTGCTGGATGGGACGGGACTGGCGGCCGAAGCGATGGTGAGCCCGGCATCGATCAGCTTTGGCGATCAGGTGCAAGGCACCAAGAGCGGCACGATGAGCGTGACGCTGACGAACAATGGGAATGTGACATTGAACATCGAGGTGCTGAACCTCATTGGACCGGATACGGCCCAATTCACCTTCAGCGCCGACACCTGCAACGCGGTGCTTCCGGCAGGCGCATCGTGCAGCGTGGGCGTGATCTTCGCGCCGATGACCACAGGATCGTTTTCGGTGAGCCTCGAATTCATGGACAACAGCAACAACAACAATTCCAGCCAACAACTGGTGCCGATTACGGGAACGGGAGTGGCGGCGAGCCCGCTGGTTTCGCTTTCGACAACTTCGCTGGCGTTTGGCAGCCAGGTGGTGGGCAGCCAATCCGGCGCACAGACGGTGACGCTGCAAAACAACGGCAGCCTGCCGCTGACACTTTCAAGCATCAGCCTGGCGGGAACGAACCCGCTGGAATTCGCGCTTTTGGGAGGCAATAACGCGTGCCCGCAGACGGGAGGGACGATTGCGGCTGGTGCTACGTGCCTGATCAGCGTGGCGTTTGCGCCGCAATCGGTGGGAGCCAAATCCGCCCAAGTGATGATCCTGGATAACGCGCCGGGCAGCCCGCAGCTGATCGCGCTGAGCGGGACGGGCACGACGGTGTCCGATACCATTTCTCCGGCGAGCCTTACGTTTGCGGGGCAGGAGCTATTCACCTCCAGCGCGGCGCAAGCGGTAACCATCACGAACACCGGCAGCGGCGCGCTGACCATCACCAGCATCGCTTTCCTGGGTCCGGATGCGGGCGATTACACGCAAAAGAACAACTGCTCGAGCGTTGTGAATGCAGGAGCAAATTGCGTGGTGGACGTGACCTTCGTGCCACAGGCGGCGGGCACGCGAACAGCCTCGCTGGCGTTTACGGACAATGCTCCGGGCAGTCCGCAGCTTGTGGCGCTGACGGGCACTGGAATCGCCCCGACCATTGGACTTTCGCCGGCAAGCGTGGCCTTTGGAGGGCAGTACGTGGGCACGGTCTCCGCGGCAATGAGCATCACGGCGACAAACGCTTCGGCAACGGCGCTGACGCTTACGGGAATTACACTGGGTGGGACGGACCCGAAGGATTTCAGCGAGAGCGACAATTGCAGTGGAAGCATCGGGGCAAATTCGATGTGCACGCTGATGGTGACCTTTGCGCCGGCTGCCCCCGGGGGGCGGAGCGCGCTGCTGAGCATCAGCTACAACTCTCCCGGCAGCCCGCAAAGCGTGCCACTGAGCGGCACAGGCACGGATTTCCAGCTTGCGGCGCAGGCCAGCGGCTCGACATCGCTGAGCGTGCCGCCAGGGCAGGCGGCGATGTATTCGCTGCAACTGATGCCGCTCGATGGCTTCAGCGGGGCGGTGATGCTCAGCTGCACAACCAGCGCGCCACAGACCACCTGCGCCGCGGCGCCCTCGACGCTGAACGTCAGCAACGGGGCGAACGCAAATTTCGTGGTAACGGCGACGACCACGGCACTGGAGGTTCCGGCGGGTGGAGATTTCGAGCAGCGGATTCCATTGCTGCTGGGAGCGCTGCTGCTTTTTGGCTGGTGTGTGGGCTGGCTGGCGCACCTGGGCGCAGGGCGCATGCGTTTGCGCGTGGCTGGTTTCGCGGGGCTGGGCCTGCTGCTGTTGATGTCTGGCTGTGGGGGCGGAGGGGGAGGCGGCGCGCCGGCAGCGGTGCAAGGAACGCCTCCAGGCAGCTACAGCGTGGTGCTCACGGCGAGCCAGAACGGAGGGAGCCACATGCTGACGCTAACATTGAATGTGGAGTGATCCATAAAGCTGGAGGGAGGCAGCGGGAGGCCGCCAGCCTCTTAGAATTGCTTTATTGCGATGTCACGAGGAGCGCGGCCAACCGGGATGAGCGTGATGAGGCTGCCGGTTTCGGTGCGCAGCACGGATAGGTCGTCTGATTTCCCGTTCACAACCAGAAGCATTTCCTGGCCGGGAGTGAGGCGTGCGGCACCGGGACCTTCACCGGCCGCGATGGGATGTCCGGCGACGCGCGAATCCACATTGACGGGAATGACGCCGCCGGCGGAATCGGAAACGTAAAGGACGGCCTGGCTATCGGCGAGGATGCCGGTGAAAGGAGCGAGACCGAGGAGCATATAGGCATCCACTTCATTGGTGTGGGTATTCACGATGAGAAGGCCATGGGCATCGGGCGACGGGATGTAGAGTTCACCGCCATCGCGCTTGAGGATGAGATTTCCTGGCTGGCCGCCGAGGACAAGATTGGTGATAAAGGCGGGCGGATGCAGGCGAATCGCGGATAAAAGTGGAAGAGATCCTGAGGAGATAAAAGCCTTGGAGGAATCCGGGAGGATTGCAATCTGCTCCGGGGACGAGGCGATGGGAACCACGGCGAGAGTGGAGAGGGAAGCGGCGTCGAGGACGCTGATGCTGGAATCGAGGCGGTTGGAAACAAGGACCGTGCGACCGTCTGGCGCAACGCGTGCCAGCCATGCGCCACGGCCAGCCTTGCCGCGCGCGACAAGTTGCCGGGAAGCGACATCAATCTTTGCGACCGATGCGGCGCCCGCCGAGGCAACGTAGGCGAATGCCCCATCCGGGGAAAAATCCAGGGCAAAGGGAGAAGAGCCAACGGGAATGCGTGCGGCCACCAGATTTGTGCGGACGGCGAGAATCCAGACTTAACCTCCGCCGGTGCTGACGCCCCAGATTTCGTCACGGGTGGGATGCGCCCGGAGGCCGCTGGGGGAGGGGCCGACATCTACTGTGGCGACAGAAGCGAGGCGGATAAGGTCCAGGACAGAGACTGTGCCGTCGGCGGTATTGCCGACATAGGCGCAGATGTGAGAGCCGGGTTTAATCCATGAGAGGCGGTGTTCGAGGAGCACTTCACGGGCAGCAAGAAGCGCAATGAGCAGCAACAGGAAAAGAAGGCGATAGTTTAGGCGGAGGCGCACGGCAGTGTGGTCCGCAGGCAGGGAAGGAAAGTTCTGTGGTCCATAGGGGTACTCAATTCAGAGTGCGATCAAGCACGCCGAGAATCCTGCCCACCTCGGCGACCAATCGGTCAAACTCATCGGGGAGCAGAGATTGGCGGCCATCCGAAAGAGCCTGCTCGGGCGTCGTATGGACTTCCACAAGCAATCCATCCGCGCCGACGGCGGCGGCAGCGCGTGCGAGAGGGAGAACTTTGTGGCGGTGGCCTGTGCCATGGCTAGGGTCGACGAGAATGGGGAGGTGGCTGCGGCGGTGGACGGCGGGGACAATACTGAGGTCCAAAGTATTGCGTGTGTGATCGGAGAAGGTGCGGATGCCACGTTCGCAGAGGATGACGCGCGGATTACCCTCGGAGACGATGTATTCAGCGGCCATGAGCAGCTCGTCGAGGGTGGCGGCGAGGCCGCGCTTGAGGAGGATGGGCTGCCGGGAACGGCCAGCGCGCTTGAGGAGGGAGAAATTCTGCATGCTGCGAGCGCCGATCTGGATGACGTCGGCATAGCGCTCGACGAGATCCATGCTCTCGTTATCCACCGCTTCGGTGACGATGCCCAGGCCAAAGCGCTCACGAATGCCGGCCAGGATATTCAAGCCGGCCTCGCCAAGGCCCTGGAAGCTATAGGGAGATGTGCGGGGTTTATAGGCGCCGCCGCGGAAGAGGCGTGCACCGGAACGCTGGACGCGCTGGGCGATGGCTTCGGCCTGCGCGGCATTTTCGATGGCGCACGGGCCAGCGATCATGGCGACACTGCCGCCTCCGATGTGGACCACGCCCAAAGGTGTGGGAACGGAGATCACGGTGGTTTCAGGATTGGAATGGCGGCTGACAAGTTTATATGGCTTGGTGACCGCGAGACATTCTGAGACGCCAGACATGACTTCAAAGACGCCCGCATCCAAAGCTCCGGTGTTGCCGGTGATGGCGACGGCGGTGGAAAGGGAGCCGGGGATGATGTGAGGGCGCAGGCCAAGAGATTGGACGCGCTCACAAACGGCCTGAATCTGAGAGGCCGTGGCATCTGGATGCATGATCACGAGCATGGATATCTAAATAGCCTCTCCATCGCGCCGGCCGCAGCCAGCCACATACGGAAACCGTGTCCGGTGGTGCGAAACAGGATCGTGCACAATCCGAAGCGAGAGAAGAGAGTGTACAGCAAAGACGGGAGAATGTGCAAAGCCGGGAGGGGAGAGCGGGGCGAGGAGCATGTTTGACAGTTAACCAAGCGGCTCCTATGATGCTGATGAGACCGCGTTCAGGGAAAAATGTTAAGCATCCAACATATCATCATCATATTTGTGGTGGCGCTGGTGGTCTTCGGGCCCGAGAAGCTGCCGGAACTGGCGCGGACGCTGGGCAAGGCCATGGCGGAATTCCGGAAAATTACGGGAGATTTGAGGACCTCGTTTGAAGATCAAATGAGAGAGCTGGAGCGGGAGACAGCAATTATCGAAGCGAAGAAACGGCATCTGGAGGCGGAGCAACGCGCTTTGGCGGAAAAGCCCGCGCTTAGCCCGGGAACGGCAGCGGCGGAGACGGCAGAGAATTCCATAGGAGGAGGGCGGACAGAGAGTGCGCCTGCGGAGGCGAAGACGGAAGCGGCGGTGAGTGAGCAAGTCCCGGCACGAGATGAAGAACGAGAACCGTGGAGTGGAGTGACGCCAGCTCAGCCTCCCGGAGAGCCCCGGAGCAATAGCTGAAGACCTGCGAATGCCGCTCCCCTATCAACCCGGAAGCCAATCCAGCCGAACCGGAACACCCGCGGAAGGGGATGATGCGGGGGTGAAGATGTCGTTTTTCGAGCATCTGGTGGAGCTGCGCAAACGCCTGGTGGTGTCGATGCTGGCGATTGGGGTGGGGATGCTGGTGGGCGTGGCGATAGCGCAACGTGTGTTCGGATATATTGCGCGGCCGATGCAGCAGGCGCTGCGAGACGCCCATCTGCAGGACAAGCTCGTCTATACAAGCCCGACGGGAGCGATTAATTTAATCATCACGCTGGGGCTTTACCTGGGGCTGGTGATAGCGCTGCCGGTGGTGCTCTATGAATTCTGGTTATTTGTTGCGCCCGGATTGTACCGGCACGAGCGGCGTGGGATCGCGACGTTTATCATTTCGGCGACGGGGCTGTTTGTGTGCGGCGTGGCGTTTGGGTATTTTGTGATGCTGCCCTACATACTGAAGTTTCTGATCGGGTTTCGCGGCCCCTTTGTGCCGCTCATCAGCATCAACGAATATTTTGAATTGATCCTGATGGTGTTGCTGGGGCTTGGCGCGCTTTTTGAGATGCCGGTAATCATATTTTTTCTATCACTTTTTGGTATCGTGACGCCGAAATTTCTGTGGAAGAATTTCCGATACGCAATGCTGATCATCACGATATTGGCGGCCATCATTACCCCCACCCCCGACGCGCTGACGATGCTGATCTTTATGGCGCCGATGGTGGTGCTCTATTTCGTAGGGATGGGAGTCTCTTACCTTGTGGTGCGAAAGAGGCGGGCCAGGGAAGCCGCGGAGGGAGCCTGAGGCATGAAAGTATACGGGTGGGCGAATGCGCTGGTGATCGCAGCGTTTCTGCAAGCAGGATGCAACGCGGGGCCACGGGCGGATAAGGCCACCGCAGCCGCACCGGCGGGAGGGAGCGGCGCATCCACGCCGAGAGAGAAGGCGCCACCGGCGGACCAGACGGGCGGGTTTGACGGTCAACGGGCCTACGAAAACGTGGCGAAGCTGGTGAGCTTCGGGCCGAGACCGCCGGCTACAGCGGCGCTGCATGGCTCGCAGGAGTACATCATTGGCCAGCTCCGGAGCTATGGCTGCGGAGTGGACGAGGACGATTTTCATGCACAGACGCCGGTAGGAACCGTGGCGATGAAAAACATAGTGGCGAAAGCGCCGGGCGGGGGAGAGAAGATCATCCTGCTATTGACACACTATGACACGCTGAAAAAGGAAAATTTTGTAGGCGCGGTGGACAGCGGGTCGTCGTCGGGGATGATGCTGGAAATGGCGAGACTGCTTTGCGGGAGGAAAAATAAAGATTCCATACGAATTGCCTTCCTGGACGGGGAAGAGGCGTTTGTGCAATGGAGCGATGAGGACAGTACGTATGGAAGCCGGGAGCTGGCGGCACGAATGGCAGTCTCCGGCGAGCTGAAGAAGATCAATGCGGTGATGCTGGCGGATATGATCGGGCCGTATAACCTGAGAATTCGCAAGGACACGAACTCAACGCCCTGGCTGACGGAGCTTGTGTGGAACACGGCGAAGCAACTGGGCTATTCGAAGTATTTTGTGGATGAATCGACGGCGGTGGAGGACGACCACCTGCCATTTACGCGGCGGGGAGTTCCTTCGGTGGACGTGATCGACCTGGTGGATTATCCCTATTGGCATACGAGCGAAGATACGCTGGACAAGGTGAGCCCGAAGAGCCTGGCGATTGTGGGGCACGTGTTCCTTGCGAGCGTGGACGAGCTGGAAAAACGCAACTAGCGGGGGCAAACCGGAAAGGGGAAGAGCTGCCGGACGGGAGCGCATCCCAAGGACCGGGCCGCAACGAAATATTGCCATGATGACAGTGAAATCGAGAGACGGCGCATACCACGTGATGACCCAGGCAGGGATTTTGGGCAGTGCAGGAAGGCACCTGGAAAGGGAGGGAATCAAGGGGCGGCTGTTTATCATATCTTCGCGAAGAGTGTGGAGGCTTTGGGGGGCGAAGCTGCGGGAGGGGCTGGAGAAAAGAGATTTGGAACTGATCCTGATTGAGGATGAGGAGCGGTGGAAAAATCTGGAAAACGTCCAAAGGATCTGGCGGAAAATGGCGCGAGCCGGAGGGGATCGCAGCAGCACGGTGATTGCGTTTGGCGGGGGAGTGCTAGGGGACGTAGCTGGATTCGCAGCGAGCTGCTACATGCGGGGCGTGGGGTTGGTCCATATTCCCACAACGCTTACGGGGCAAATTGACAGTGCAATCGGCGGGAAGACGGGAGTGAACCTGCCGGAAGGCAAGAATCTGGCGGGAGCATTCCATTCTCCTCGGTTTGTGCTTGTCGATCCGCAGACACTGGCGACGCTGCCTGCGCGGCAGTTCAACGCCGGGATGTATGAAGCGGTGAAATATGGCGTGGCGTTAGATGCGGAACTCTTCGAGAGATTGGAGAAACAGCTGAGACCTGGGACGCGAATGAGGGGCGCGGAGCTCGACTGGGTGATCCGGCGATGCCAAGCGGCGAAGGCGCGTGTGGCCAGCGAGGATGAAAGGGAGGAGGGGCCGAGGGCGTTGCTGAATTTCGGGCATACGACCGGGCACGCCATTGAAGGAGCCAGTCGATTCCGGCGGTACCTGCATGGAGAAGCAGTGGGCTGGGGAATGATGGTGGCGACGCTTGTGGCGACGGGGATGAAGAGGCTGGAAGCGAGGGATGGAGCAAGGATCCTGAGGCTGATTGGACAAGTGGGCAGGCTGCCGGAACTGCGCGGGATCTCGCTTGCCAGAGTGCGAGAAATGATGCGGCGCGACAAGAAGAGGCGCAACGGGCGAGCAGGCTGGGTGGTGCCTGTGGGGATCGGGAAGGCAGAATACGGGGTGGACGCCCCAGAGATGATCGTAGAAGAGGCGCTGGGGAGCGTGACCGCATTGTATGAAGGATTGCGGCGGTGGCAATGAACGCAGAAGACGCGGAGCAGGGGACGCGGCCGGAAGGAACGAAAGATGAGGCGGAAGCGTCACGGCACGTGCGGGAGATGTTCAGCCGAATTGCGGGGCGTTATGATTTTGCGAACCACCTGCTTTCTTTGGAGATTGACCGCGTATGGAGGAGGAGAGCCGCGCGGCGGTTCACGCATGTACTGAGGAGGCCGGAAGTGCGCGTGCTGGATGCGTGCTGTGGCACAGGCGACATGGCATTTGCGCTGGAGCGAAGGGCGACGCTTGATGGAGAGAAACAAGGGAGAACGATCATCGGAAGCGATTTTGTGTTTCCGATGCTGCAGCTCGCACGAGAAAAGGCAGAACGGAGGAAGTGGCAGGCGAGTTTCGTGGCGGCTGATTCACTGGCGCTTCCGTTTGGAGATGCGAGTTTCGATCTGGTGACTTCGGCGTTTGGATTCCGAAATCTGGCGAATTACCGGCAGGGGCTGAGGGAATTTGGCAGGATATTGCGCCATGGCGGCGAATTGGGGATATTGGAATTCAGTGAACCGGAAAAGGGAACACTGGGGGGATTCTATCGCTTCTACTTCAAGCATGTATTGCCGCGGTTGGGCGGAGCGATCTCCGGGGATAGCAGCGCCTACGAGTATCTGCCACGGTCGGTGAGGCGGTTTGCGCGGCCCGAGGAGATGGCCGGGTGGATGGAGGAGGAGGGCTTTGGAGCAGTACGCGTTGAGAGATGGATGTTCGGAGCGGTGGTGCTGCACAGAGGCACCTGGAGAGGATGAGGGTTAGCGAGCCCAGCCAGGGTCACCGCCAGCTTTGCGGAGATCGTCCTCGAGATTACTGAGCTGGCGCTTAAGGTCTGCGATTTCCATCTGTTTTTTATCGATGGCGGACTGTTTTTTGGTGATATCAACCGGCATGATGCTCTGCATCAGAGTCTGCTGGGGATTGGGATAATACTGGAGGGTAAGTTTGCCGAGTTCGCGCTGGTCGATGGCGAGCTCTTCCTGGGCTTGGGATAAGTTCCGGCGCAGGGTGGCGAAACGGTTGCGCCAATCCTTTTCATTTGCGAGGGGAGGCTTCTCTGAAGTGGCGGGCGAGAAGGCGCGAGCGGATTGCGGAGCGGAATCGGCCTGGGCTGGGGGTGCGGGCGGAGGAGACGGAACACCTACCGTGGAGATGCCGCCTGCGCGCGGGATGTTGTCGTTGGTAAAGACGAACGATGCTTTGGGAGCCAATTTTCTCTGCTGACGGAATTCTCTGGCGATCTGGCCGAGGGACTCGCCCTCGCGCAACTGGGCAGAAAGAGGGTAGATGAGAGCAAGAGAAACGAGTACGGCCAAGACCCATCTAAACACGCAAACCCGCCTTCAGAAGGGGCAACCGTAGTCAGGTTAACGCATTGCGGGCGGCGGGGGTCAGCGGAAAAACTGGGAAGAGTACCAATGAAGAACGGGCTGGCCGAGGAAGAGAACGAGGAGTGCGGCCATTCCAAGAAAGACGCCGAAAGGAAGTTCGAAATCGCGGTGCTTTTTCCGGGCAAGGATGTAGAGGCCGCCGATGAGGGATCCGAGCAGGGAACCAAAAAGCAGAGTGAGGAATGTGAGCTTCAGGCCGAGGAAAGAGCCGGCCATCAGCATCATTTTCGCATCGCCCAGCCCCATGCCTTCACGGCCGCGAAGGCGAAAATAGCCTTCGCCAATGATCCAGAGGATAGCGCCACCAGTGGCAGCGCCGAGGAGGGAATCGAGGAGCGAAATGATGGAGGGGGAAGGGAGGGAGGATAGAAGGCGGGAGAGAAGCCAGGAGGCGGCGCCATCGCGGAGAGGGACAAACAGGCTGAGAATCAATCCCACCAGAAAGCCTGGGATGGTGATGAGATCGGGCAATAATCTTTCGCGAAGATCAATGACCATGAGAAGAACGAGGAGCGAGGAAAAGATGGCCGATTTGAGCGCGAGCAGGGAAAAGCCAAAGTGGAAGACAGATGCAAAGAAGAGGGCGCCGGTGAGAAGCTCGACGGCGGGATATTGCATGGAAATGGGAGCATGACACGAGCGGCATTTCGCGCGCAGGAAGGCGTAGCTGAGGAGGGGGATATTGTCCCAGGGGCGGATGGCAGCGCCGCAAGCGGGACAATGGGAACCCGGAGTGACGATCGACTCTCCGCGGGGGAGGCGGCAAATGCATACATTGAGGAAGCTTCCCACCGCAAGCCCGATGAGAAGAGCGAATAGGCCGAGCACCAGAACATTCTGCCATCTTGCGGGCTGAATGAGCTACCGGAGGATGGAGGAAGTTTCAAGCGGAGCGAATGGAAGGGGATCGACTGAGAAGAGAGATTTTCTGAGGAGGCTGGCTCGGAGAAAATTGCGGAGCTTCCGCCCATGGACTGGTTCGAAAAAAGGATTCGAAGGTATGAGCAAAAGCGGTGGTCCGCGGACGCAGACCAGAGGCGAAGACTGCCGTTTGACTGGGGTCTGGAGCACGTTGGAGGGCCTGAGAATGCCACTGCGCCGCAAGAGTGGCTGAGGAATTGGACTCCCAGGACGATTGCGGGAAGCGACGAGTGGTTTGATGGAACGCGGGCCGAGGACTATGAAGTGGCAAAGGGCAAGGATGGGGACTGGGTGATCCGATATTCGAGCGCGGTGCGCTCACCCTGGGCGAAAAACAACCAGGTTTACGGGAGAATGTTTCGAGCGAGGCGGGGAGGGCCAGCGGTGGTGGTGGCGCCGCAGTGGAACGCGAAGCAGGGAGAGCAAGTGGAGCTTTGCCGGTGGCTGAAGAGATTTGGGATTTCGGCGCTTCGGCTGAGCCTGCCGTATCACGATTGGCGAGCGGCGCCAGGGCACCCGCGAGCTGATTTCCTGGTGGGACCGAACATCGGGCTGACGTTGCAGGCAAACCGGCAGGCAGTGAGCGATCTGCGGCGCGCGATACGGTGGCTTGAAGAGGAAGGATACTCGGGGCTGGGGCTGGTGGGGACAAGCCTGGGGTCGGCGCTGTGCACGACAGTGATGGCGCACGAACGTGCGATACGAGCGGCGGCGCTGCTGCACGTATCCACGTACTACGGCGATGTGGTGGCACGAGGGGTGACCACGCAGCATGTGTGGGAATCGCTGAAGGGACACGTGAGCCGGGGGGAGCTGCGGGAATACTGGTCAGCGGTGAGTCCGATTCCGTACCTTGACCGACTGGCAGGTGGCGGGCAACGGATTCTGGCGGTTATCGCGCGATTTGATGAAACATTTCCGCTGGATCTTTCGAACGAGTTTGTAAAGGCGGTGCGAAGGCAACGGGTAGAGTGCGAAACGGAGGAGCTTGCTTGCGGGCATTACTCGCTGGGGGACACGCCGTTCCGGGAGCTGGCGTTCGGGCGGCTATTGCCATTTCTATTTGAACATCTTGCCTGATGAAGACCGATGAGTGAAGAGGTTAGGGAAGGGCCTGGACGATGCGCTGAAACACGCCGTCGGCGACGAGGCGCGCCACGGCTTCGATGTCTGGAGCGAGGGCGCGATCTCGATCCATGGTGGGCGAAATGGAGCGTACCTGGCTGTAGGCGAGATTGGCCGCGAAGCCGGTCTTGAGCGGGGAAAGAAGATCGATACCCTGGCAGGCAGAAAGAATTTCGATGGCAAGGACGACACCGACATTGAAGAGCATGGGAGCGAGGCGGCGGGCGCCGCTCATGCCCATGCTGACGTAATCCTCCTGATTGCCGGAGGTGGAGATCGAATCGACGGAGTGAGGCGCGGCGAGGGCCTTGGTTTCGCTGGCGAGCGCGGCAGCAGTTACGTGGGCGATCATGAAACCGGAATTGAGGCCGGGGTCTGAAGTGAGGAAGGCAGGGAGCTGGCTGGTGTGAGGGTTGGTCATATGTTCGGTTCGACGCTCTGAGATGCCGGCAAGAGTAGCAAGTGCGATGGCCATCTGGTCCGCGGCCATGGCAAGGGGCTGGCCGTGGAAATTGCCGCCGCTGAGAATCTCCTGCGAGTCCGCGAAGACAAGAGGGTTATCGGTGGCGCTGTTCAATTCCAGGGAGATTGTGGTGCGAATCTGGTGGAGAGCATCGCGGACGGAGCCGTGGACCTGAGGGGTGCAGCGGAGGCTATAGGCGTCTTGAACGCGGGAATCCTTCTGTGGGGAACGGTGAGATTCGCGGATTTCACTACCGTGATTCAAGCGGGTGAGATTGTGTGCGGAGGCGATCTGGCCGGGAAAGCCACGGACGTGCTGGATGCGCGGATCGAAGGCCGAAGGGCTGCCGCGAAGAGCGTCGAGGGAGAGAGCCGCGGCAACGTCAGCGGTATCGGCGAGCGCCTGGGCATCGCGGAGAGCCAGGGAAAGCAATGCCAGCATGCCCTGGGTGCCGTTGAGGAGGGCGAGCCCTTCCTTTGCTTCGAGGCGGAGGGGAACAATGCCAGCGCGGTCCAGGGCGATGGCGCCGGGTAAAGATTCGCCAGCAAAAATAGCGCGACCCTCGCCGATAGCAACCTGGGCAAGATGGGCGAGCGGAGCAAGATCACCCGAAGCTCCTACGGAGCCCTGGGAGGGAATGACGGGGTGAACGCCGGCATTGAGCATGGAACAAAGAGTGTGAATGACGACAGGGCGGACCCCGCTGAAACCTTTTGCGAGTGTATTGGCGCGAAGGAGCATGAGGGCACGAGTTTCGGGCTGGGAGAGAGGCGAGCCGACGCCGCAGGCGTGGCTGCGAACGAGATTGAGCTGGAGATCCTGAATTTGATGAGGAGAAATGCGGACACGCGCCAGCGCTCCGAAGCCTGTGTTGATGCCGTAGGCGGTTGTGTTGGAGGCGACGAGGCGATCAACGACTGCGCGAGAAGCCTCGACGCCGGGCAGTGCCGAAGCAGCGAGAACGACCGGAGCGTTGCGGAGGGATGCGGCGTAAAGGTGGTCCAGGGTGAGGGAATTTCCGGTGAGTTCGATGGGAATCATCTGGTGAGGAGAGTCTCCAGGGCGGAAGAATATTTCTGAGGCAAGGCGCGAGTTTTCATTTGGCGGTCGCAGACGAGGTGGGTGGTTTCGCCCTCGGCAACCAGGACGGCGGGCTGGAGATCGGGCATGGGACGGCTGATTTCGTAGGAGAAGCGAATAATGGGGCCTTTGACGCTCTGCAGGCGAGTGCGAACGGAGAGGACATCGTCATAGCGAGCCGGTGAGCGATAACGGCAACAGGCTTCAACGACAACAATCATACAACCATCGGCTGCTTCCATATCGCGGTAGCTGAAGCCAAGTTGGCGGAAGAAGTCTGTGCGTCCGAGTTCGAACCAGGTGAAGAAATTTCCGTAATAGGCGACACCCATCTGGTCAGTTTCCGCATAACGGACGCGGAGGGAAGAATCAAAGAAGTCAGCCATCAGGATGCACCCACGGTGTCGTTCCTCGAGAGAGAAATTTTAGCAAAGAGCGAAGGGAAGAGCCAAAGATGAAAGGAAGTCCAGAGGGGGCCGCGGCGAGAATGGCAGGTCATCTATTTGCCCTGCCAGCGAGGAGGGCGCTTTTCCAGGAAAGCGGAGAGGCCCTCGCGAAAATCTTCCGTCTGGCGGATGGAAGCGCTCTCGCGAACAGCGATAGCCAACTCCTGCTCAATCGCTTCGCGCTCGAACTCCAAAAGGAGGCGCTTGGTGCGACCCAAGCTTGTGGGACTGAGAGAAGCCAGGGAAGAGGCGAGATCACGGGAGCGAGGGAGGAGATCGGCGGCGGGGACGAGCTGAGTGACGAGGCCGAGGCGGGAGGCCTCGGCGGCGTCGAAGATGCGGCCGGTGAGGAGAAGATCACGAGCATGCATAGCGCCGATCTGACGGCGAAGAAAGACAGAGACAACCGCCGGCATAAATCCGATGCGGACCTCAGTGTAGCCAAAGGTACCTTCGGGTGCGGCGAGGGTAAAGTCAGCCAGGGAGGCGAACCCTGTGCCTCCGGCAATGGCGGGGCCATTGACGGCAGCGATAACGGGGCGGGGAAAGAAATAGAGGCGCCGAAACATGGAAGACATCTTTTGAGAATCTTCGAGATGCTGGGCCGGAGTCTGGGTGGCCTGGCGGCGAAGATCGGCGAGGTCCATGCCGGCACAAAAAGCTTTGCCCGCGCCGGTGATGATGAGGGCGCGCGCGCCGCTTTGCTCGACCTCGGAAAGGGCGTCGGGGAATTCAGAAATCATCTGGCTGGAAATGGAATTTCTGCGATCCGGCCGATTAAAGGTGAGGGTGGCGAAGTCTGAATCGAAATCGAGGAGAAGAGTGGAATAGGGCATCAGAGGTGGCTCCCGCTGGATGGGCTGGTCAATTTACGTGCAAATCTCCGAGGGCATGAGAATACTGGCGTCCGAGTGTCTCCGTGAGAGCGCAAGCGACGGCGAGGCGGCCGGCCGAAAGGCCAGTGGAGACGCCGCGAGCCGCGAGGGAGGTAACAATCGCCTCTGTGGGGATGTTGCCGACGAGCTCATCGGCGGCAAAGGGGCAGCCGCCCAATCCAGTGAGGGCTCCGTCAAACCTGCGGCAACCAGCCTCGTAGGCGGCCAGTATCTTTTCGGCGGCCCGTTCGGGGCGGCTGTGGAGATGGAGGCCGAGCTCGATTTCGGGGACGGAGTCTGCGGCCATGCGAAACAAGGAGGCGACATCGTGAGGAGCGGCCAGGCCAACGGTATCCGCGAGGGAGACAGTGGCGACGCCGACACTCTTGAGCCAGAGCAGAGTTTCCAGGACGATTTCAGGGCCCCAAGGCTCTTCGTATGGGTTACCGAAAGCCATCGAGACGTAGACGACGAGGGACCGGCCAGCCGATGCGGTGGCGGCACGGAGGTGTTCGACGAGGGAGCGGGACTCGGCACGAGACATATTCGCATTGGCGCGGCGAAAATAAGCAGAGATGGAATACGGATAGCCGAGGGTGGAAACCCCAGGAGCGGCAAGAGCGCGATCGATTCCTTTTTCATTGACGACGATTGCGATAATCTCCGGGGAAGAACCATCGGCGAGGCGAGCGTCCTGGAGGCCAGCCATGACGGCTTCGCTATCAGCCATTTGAGGGACAAGCTTTGGGGAGACGAAACTGACGGCATCGATATGGCGAAAGCCAGCGGCCAGAAGGTTTCTGAGGTACTCAATTTTCCCGGCCGTGGGGATGATGCGAGGCAATCCCTGCCAGGCATCGCGGGGACATTCGATAATTTTCACAGAGTTCATGGTAGACGCATGCCCCGGTCAGGTTTGCAGGACGCCGGTCTTAAACTCGGCGATATCAGGATTGAGCGCGGCGGCTGAGAGAGCGGCGATGAGATAGTCGCGAGTCTGGGCCGGATCGATGATGGCGTCCAGCCAGAGACGGGCAGCAGCATAGCGGGGATCGGTTTGGTGCTCATAGGAGGCATGAATGGAATCGTAGAGCTCCTTTTTTTCGGCAGGAGTAAGCTTTTTCCCGGCGCGTTCGAGCTGTTTGATTTTGATTTCGACAAGGGTGGAGGCGGCGGAATCTCCACTCATGACGGCATAGCGAGCGGTGGGCCAGGCGAACATGAAACGCGGATCGTAGGCCTTACCGCACATGGCGTAATGACCAGCACCGAAGCTCCCGCCGATAATGACAGCAATTTTAGGAACGACGGAATTGGCAACGGCATTAACCATTTTGGCGCCGGCGCGAATAATGCCGCTCCATTCGGCTTCCTTACCCACCATGAAGCCATTTACGTCGTGAAGGAAAATCAAAGGGACGTGGTGCTGGTTGCAATCGAGGATGAAGCGAGCAGCCTTGTCGGCGGCGGCGGTGTAGATGACGCCGCCGAATTCGATGCGCTTTTCGGAGGTGCCGGGGGCCGTGGTGTGGATGTGCATTTTCTGATTGGCGACGATGCCGACAGCCCAGCCGCCGATGCGGGCGTAGCCGCAGAGGAGGGTCTGGCCGAACTCGGGGCGATATTCCTCGAAGAGGCTGGAATCTGTGATGCGGGCAATGATTTGACGCATATCGTATTGTTTGCCGGGATCGGAGGAGAAGATGCCGTAGAGGTCTTCGGCAGGGAAGGCAGGGGCTTGGGCAGGCCTGAGATCGAAGG
>VFSW01005169.1_pt1 | contig 19350 bp, 15 predicted proteins | sample 5358111 | NCBI WGS metagenome assembly VFSW01 (sample SAMN11554181, study PRJNA540505) | mine drainage metagenome | isolation source: sediment from site ElyBrook_90M | place: USA: Ely Copper Mine, Vershire, VT | collected 2017 | reverse complement strand
CCGCCAGACTGTCCGCCACCGCCGCCACCGCCGCCACCACCGCCGAGCGACCTGAAATTCTTTGGCATCCTGACAGACCCAAACGGGATGCCACAGGCCTTTCTACTGCATGACGACACTGTCTTCCGGGCCGCCGACGGCGACGTTGTGATGCGCCGTTACCGCGTGCTCTCGATCGCGGAGAAGTCCATCCAAGTGGAAGACTTGCAGTATAAAGACACGCAGACTCTGCCGCTACTGACAAACTGACGATGAACTGGAAACACAAAACCGGGGGCGAGCCGCAGCAGAGAGCCGAGCAGGGCTTCATGCTTCTGGGGTTGATCGTGGCTGTCGCGATCATCCTGATCGCACTCAGCGTTGCCGCGGCCGATGTGGCCTTCAGCCTGCGCCGCGAGCGCGAAATGGAGTCGGAGCGCCGCGCCCAACAGTATGTACGCGCGATCCAGGTGTACTACAGGCAGTTCGGCCAGTACCCCGGATCGATCCAGATATTGGAGAACACCAACGGCACACGCTTTCTGCGCAAGCGGTATGTGGACCCGCTCACCGGAAAGGCCGACTACCGGCTGATTGGCGTGGGTCAGAACAAGACGACGGTCACGGGCTTCTTCGGCGAACCGCTGGCTGGAATCGCCGGGGCCGGCCTGGGTGCAGCCTCCGGCATGCAGTCGGGAGGCATCGGCGGAGCTGCCCCATCAGGCGGCACAGCCGGAGTGGGCGGCGCAAGCGGCCCCACATCGGCACCGGGAGCCACCGGTTCAACGGACTCAAGCAGCATGTTCGGCGGTTCGTCCGGCTTCGGAGACTCATCGGGATTTGGCGGTCCGTCCGGAACTGGAGGCCCGTCCGGAACTGGTAGTTCGTCTGGACTTGGAAGTGCCGCGGGCATGGGCAGCTCGGGAATGGGCGGCTCGATGGGCCCGTTCATGGGCGTGGGAAGCAGCGCGACGGGCAATGCCATCCTGGTTGTGAACCAACAGACGACCTACCAGACCTGGGAGTTCCTCTACGACCCTCGAATCGAACTGCTGAAGGCAGCCGCGGCTCTGAATGGCGGTGGCGCGGGTTCGCTGGGCGCGAGCACGCTCGGCCAGTCGTCCAGTGGGTTTGGCCAGCCATCCAGCGGCAGTGGATCGAGTGGATTTGGGTCGAGCAGCTTTGGGCAATCGTCCAGCGGCACCGGACAGTCGCCGACAACGCCGGGCGGCACAAGCCCCATGTCCTCCCCGTGATCCTTCAGTCGTACGGACGGGCTTCGTCGCTCTGCCCTGGGGTCTGCGAGGCGCGTCCTGCCCGTCAATCGCCGGCCGGTTCGCCTGCCTCGGTCAGGCCGTACTCCTTCAGCTTGCGATAGAGCGTCGTCTTGCCGATGCCGAGCAGTTTGGCCGCCATCATCTTGTCCCCGTTCAACTGGCGGATGGTGCCCAGGATCGCCTGCCTCTCCATGACGGCGATGGAGACGACGGCCCCCGCCCGCGCAGGACCGCCTCCCAGTTCATCGAAGTCGGCGTCCGCAGCGGATGCAAGCTCCGCCGCCTGGCGATGCATGCGGAAGTCCTGCAGTTGCGTGGGCAGGTCGGCCATGTGCAGCACCGGTCCCGAGGAGAGAGAGCAGGCGCGCTCGATGGCATTCTCCAGCTCGCGCACATTGCCCGGCCAGTCGTACTCGGTCATCAGCCGGATTGCCTCCTCGCTGAAGACGTGCGGTTTGCCGCTCTCGCGCTGGATGCGCTCCAGAAAGTACGCCGCCAACACCGCGATGTCGTTCCTGCGCTCGCGCAACGGGGGCAGCTTCAGGTTGACCACGCTGAGCCTGAAGAAGAGGTCCTTGCGGAAGGTCCCCTGCACCACCATCGCGCTCAGGTCGCGGTTGGTCGCCGCCAGCACCCGCGCCGAGATCGGAACCGCGCGGGTGGCCCCCACCGGGCGCACCTCCTTCTCCTGCAGGGCGCGCAGCAGCTTTGCCTGCAGATCCATCGGCATCTCGCCGATCTCGTCCAGAAAGACAGTGCCTCCGTCGGCGGCCGAGAGCAGGCCCACCTTGGAGCGGTTGGCCCCGGTGAACGCTCCCTTCACATGGCCGAAGAGCTCGCTCTCGATCAGCGTCGGCACCAGCGAACCGCAGTCGACCGGGATGAACGGCTTCGATGCGTTGGGGCCGTTCATGTGGATCGAGCGCGCCACCATCTCCTTGCCCGTGCCGCTCTCGCCCAGGATCAGCACGGGATGGACCGAGTGCGCCACCTTGGAGACGATGCGGTAGACCTTCTCCATCTCCGGCGAGACGCCAATCAGTCCGCCCAACCCGGTCTGGGTGCGCAGCCGCTCGCGCAGGCGACGGCTTTTGATGTCGAAGTGCAGCCGTTGGCTGGAGCGGCCCAGCACGCCGGTCAACTCCTCCAGCGCGAAGGGCTTGGTCAGATAGTCGGCGGCGCCGATGCGCATCGCCTCCACCGCGGAGGAGACGGTGGCAAAGGCCGTCATCACCACCACGCACATCGCAGGATACAGGGTCTTGACCTCGGTGAGCAGCTTCAAACCGCCTCCACCGGGCAGCTTTAGATCGAGCAGGAGCATCTCCACCGGCTGCCGCCGCAGTACGCTCAGGGCCTCCTGCACGCTGCCCGCAACCAGCGGCACAAAGCCCATTCCAGCCGCGATCTCGCAGCACGCCTTGCGCATCGGGGCCTCGTCGTCCACCACCAGGAGGCGCAGCGGCGGCATCCCCTCCGGCAGGCGTTCCAGACGGTACGCGGCCTTCAACGACGAGACGCCGACCAACATCCCCGATGGATCGGTGGAAGCGGGTACGTCGCGTACTGGACCGCGCCCCCACCTTCCATCCGCCTGCGACCGCGCCGCCTGCGCGGCATCCTCTCTCGCTCGCGCGTCCCCGTCCAGTCTCGACGCGGGCTTCATTGGCAAACCCCGGTCCGGTGTCAGCATATCGACCACTTCCCTTCGACCGTCGCCGGTCCTTCGTCTGGGCCAAAGTGCATGGATGGCGCGACCGGCCATTCGATCTGCACCCGCGTGCCGACACCCGGCGCGCTCATCACCCTGAGGTCTCCGCAGGAGTCCGCGACCAGCTCCCGCACCACGCGGAAGCCAATCCCGTGCCCGCCCCGCGACGGTGCCCGGTTCCCGCACTGAATGCGCTCCAGTTGCTCGGCGGTCATTCCACACCCGGAGTCCTCCACCGTCAGCCGCACCCGGCGCAACGGCCACGGCCTGGGATCGTCTGCGCGGTTGACCACCAACCCCACGGCGACTCGGATCGCCCCCGGGGTCTCGTCGGCGGTCCTGTCCGCGGCCAGCTCGACGACCGCGCGCGGCTCGATGTCCGCGGCCCGTTCCGCTGTCGATGCGCCCAGCGCCGACGCAGAGTTGCGCACCAGGTTCACCAGAATCCGCTCCACCGTCTCCGTGGCCACCGCGACTGGCACCGAGGCCGCGGGCCCGTAGCTCACCTCGACCGTCCCGCCGCCGGCCACACGGCTGAGCAGTCCCGTGCAGCGCTCGACGACCGCGCGCAGGCTCACCGGACCCTGCAGGCCCGGCAGTCCTCCCTCCGGCCCGCCTTCAGCCCTCCGCGCCCCAACCGGTCCCGCGCAATCGGCGTCCTCCTGCCACACGGTCCGTCTTTCTCCTGCGTCCTGCGGCACCGCCTGCGTCGAAGGAAGATGCAGGCGCTGCTCGATCAGGCGTTGGATCAGCATCCCGCTGCGCGAGCCCAGAAGCCGCAGGTCCTCCACATAGTGGCGATGCTCCTGCTGGAGCACGCCGGGCATCGACAGCAGGTCGCAGTAGAGTTCGATGGCACCCATCAGGTTGCGCGCATCGTGCAGCAGACCCGCGTCCTGGGCCGTCCGCTGGCCGGGCCGCGTACCGCGCCGGACAGTAGGCGCTGCACCCGCGCCGCGTGGCGGCGCTGCGTAAAACGCACCCGCATCTGTAAGGCCCAGCGCCGCGGTGCGGATCGGAACAGGCGCTGTGATCGGTTCGGAACTGCGATATATCCCCGAGGCGGTGGAACTCTGCTTTGCCCGCATGATCTCTGTTCTCCAGTCGTGGTTGGCACTCCATGAGTTGCATACTTGCCCGATTGCCGAGTCGCCTGCTTTACTCGCGGTTCGAGGAAGCAGACACAGACTCTATAATCAGGTTAGGTGCCAAACTGGGACTGTGGTTCTAAGTAAATGATAATAAATTGGGTATCCCGCCCGATTTGGTGTCTCGTTCTGGCACGCTATTCCCAATATGGGACTGGATATCCGTGCAGGAAGCGCGCAACTAGCACAAAACAAATATATCCCTCACACTTCCCGAATTGGGATAGATTCCTATTTTGGGAAGCATCTCCGCCGTGCATCCCTCCGCCACCCTCCGCCCAGATAAACCGTCCGCACTACTATAATCGCGCCATGACGCATATCTCCACTGCAACCCCCGTTCAGTTCCCGAAGCAACCGCCTGTCGCGGCCACAACGACCACTCTCTTCCGCCCCGACGGCCGCGCCGCCGACGCACTCCGCCCCGTCCGCTTCACCACGGGCTTTGTCGCCACCGCTGAAGGTTCCGTGTTGGTCGAATCCGGCAACACCCGCGTCCTCTGCAACGCCACCATCGAGACCGGCGTCCCCGGCTGGATGCGCAACTCGGGCCGCGGCTGGGTCACCGCCGAGTACGGAATGCTGCCCCGCGCCACGCTCACCCGCACTCCACGCGAGAGCGAGCGGGGCAAGGTCGGCGGACGGACGCACGAGATCCAGCGGCTGATCGGTCGCAGCCTGCGCGCCGTGGTGGACATGAAGGCGCTCGGCGAGCGCACCGTCATCCTGGACTGCGATGTGTTGCAGGCCGACGGCGGCACACGCACCGCGGCCATCACGGGAGCGTCGGTCGCGCTGGCCCTGGCGCTCAGGAAGCTCGTCGCCGCCGGAACGCTGAAGACCTCGCCGCTGCGCCAGATGCTGGCTGCCACCTCGGTGGGCATCGTGGACGGCAACATCCTGCTCGACCTGGCCTACGAGGAGGACTCACGCGCCGACGTGGACATGAACGTCGTCATGCTGGCCGATGGCGGCCTGGTGGAGACGCAGGCCACCGCCGAGCGCGTCGCCTACACCCGCGCCCAGCTCGCCGCCATGCTCGACTACGCGGAAGCCGGCATCCGCCAACTCCTCGCCGCCCAGCAGGCCGCGCTGGCCAGCGCCAGTTGAGAAATCTTTGAATCAGTCGCCGCCTTGAAAGGGCGAGACTTCAGTCCCGCCGCAAGCGGCCTGTTCGCAGTGCGGCTTTAGCCGCCGAGGGAATGCCGGGCACTTGCTCGGCCGTTCCCTAAATGCTTGTGTCGGGCGGCTGGGTGGTGGGCCCTTGCGACGCGGCGGGCGCAATCTGCACCAGCGAGGCGGGGTTGACCGGCTGTGCGGATTCAGCGGCCTGGGCCGACTGCTCCATCGCAACATGCGCGGCGGGCGGCGCGATGGTTACATCGTAGCCGCCGGGGACCAGCGGCGGATGGGTGTAGCTCCAGGCGTAGTCGTCGGTCACGCGGATGAGGATGGGAATCGCCGCCAGCACGCAGAGGATAGTGAGCGCAGCCGCCGCGGGGCCGTACGCGCCGCCGGTGAGCCATGCGGGGCCACTGGCGCGCGTATCGACGATGGAGCCGAGTGTGCTGTCGCCGTTGAGCGGCAGGCCGAAGAGAACGGCGGTCGCTGCGGCCCAGGCAAAGCTCAATCCCCACAGCAGCCACAGGCCGTGCGTGCGCAGCCAGCAGAGCGCAAGCAGCAGAGAGAACAGCAGCACAACCAGGATGCGCGTCCCGTCCGGCGTGCCGTCGGCGGTTGGAGTGAGCGCGGCATTGAGCGTTGTCAGGCCGACCAGGATCAGCGTGGCGCGCACCGGGCCGGTCGCATCGATCAGTCGGTGGAAGCCGTAGCCGTAGAGGGCCAGCGCGTTGGCGAGGGTTGCAACGGCAAGTGTCGCCAGGCCCAAGCCGAAGAGCAGGAGGGCGCGCGGCTGGAGCCAGAGCTGGATGTTGAGAGCGCGCGCAAGGACCATCGGCAGCACGCAGGCCAGCGCCAGCGCCCATCCGATGGCCGCTCCTGTGGCCCACTCCGCGCGCGATGTGGCGCGGCGCGGCAGGCCGAGCGTCAGACGCAGCGGAGCCAGACGGCGCTCGATGGAGCGCAACAGCGCGAGGCCGCAGACGATCAGGAAGAGCAGCAGGGCCGCCTGAGCGAGAGGCTGCGCGCTGCCCAGATCGAAGAGCCGGTCGAGGCCGCTGGCGGCGTCCGCGGAGAGGGTCTGCGCGCACGGGTACCACAGCACCGATGCGAGGAAGAGGGCGAAGTCGAGCGAACGCGGGCGCGACCGCTTGACGGTAAACCCGGGCGGCGGCGGTGATGGAGCGACGGCGGTGGTCGTGGTCTGCTGCAACTTCAGTCCTTTGTCGGAGTGGCAGGCTTGTTCCATTCCTGCCATCGGATCGGGCGAGCATTCAGCCCTTGTTGTCTTGTCGTGGCCTTCAACCTGGGCTTCGTCCCAGGCTGGGACAGAGCGCGTCTTTGGCGTTTTTTACTACTCGGCTGCGGTGTACTGCCGTGTGTGGTTTTACTGCTCGGCGGTGGTGTAGAACTGCGCGATGTTGCGGAACTTCTGGTAGCGCTCCTCCAGCAACTGTCCCAGCGGCTTGGCGTCGAGCTGGGCCAGGTGGAACTGCAGCTTCTCGTCAATCAGATCCATGGCGAGCGCGGGGTCTGTGTGCGTTCCGCCTTCCGGTTCGCCGAGCACATCGTCGACACAGCCCAGATCCTTGGCATTGAACGATGTGTATTTAAGCGCAACGGCGGCCTGCTGCTTCTTGCTGGAGTCCTTCCACATGATGGAGGCGCATCCCTCGGGCGAGATCACCGAGTAGATGGCGTTCTCCAGCATCAGCACGCGGTCGGCGACGGCCAGCGCCAGCGCGCCGCCCGAGCCGCCCTCGCCGGTGATGGTGGCGATGGTGGGAACGCGCAGGCGCGACATCTCGAGCAGGTTGCGCGCGATCGCCTCGCCCTGGCCGCGCTCCTCCGCGCCGATCCCGGGGTTGGCGCCGGCCACGTCGAGGAAGGTGAAGACGGGATGGCCGAACTTCTCCGCGATCCTCATTGCGCGCAGCGCCTTGCGATAGCCCTCCGGGTCGGGCGAACCGAACTTGCGCGCCACGCGCTCCTTCACGGTGCGCCCCTTGAGGTTCGCCACCAGCAGCACCGGCCGCCCATGGAAGCGCGCCATGCCACAGGTCATCGCCGTATCGTCGCCGAAGGCGCGGTCGCCGTGGATCTCGCTGAAGCCGGTGAAGAGTGCTGCGATAAAGTCCATCGGGTAGGGACGCTCCGGGTGCCGCGCCAGCTCCGTCCTGCGCCATGCATCGGGCACAGCCGCCTCTGCCGCCTGCACCTGCGCGAGCTTGCCTGGTTCCTGTTCCGCCATTCAACCCATTGTATCGGAGTGCGGGATAGAGGTCGTGGATTGTTCGTTGCCGGCGATGGATTGGCGGTTGCGGACTGAGGCCAAATGGGACGCGGACTGACGCAGAGGAGCGGTCCCGCATCCAAAAATATATGGACGCATAGCCCTACAGTCTGTAATTTGAATTGCTTGAGAATCAAAACTCGCAGGATGGGGTTGAAAACTTCAGGAGGCACTTCTCCAATGCGTACGAGCAATACTGTCCTGGCTGTAGCGTGTGTGCTTGCAATCCTTGCAGTATTTACCCCAATGAGGCCCGGCGCGGCGGCGCAGCAGGACGCAACGCAGCAAGGCGCGGGCGCGACGCAGACTCTGCGTGTGTACTCGCGTCTGACGGTGGTGGATGTGACGGCGACCGACGCCAACGGGCAACCCGTTAAAGGGTTGAAGTCGTCGGACTTCACCGTTCAGGAGGACCGCAAGCCGCAGCCCATCCGCAACTTCGAGGAGGTGAGCGCGCAGCGGCTCCAGCCTCTGCCCAAGCTGCCGCCCAACGTCTATACCAATCTGCAACCGCCTGCGCCCAGCAGCGCGGTGAACATCATCCTGCTCGACCTGATGGACGAAGCTCCGCTGGACAACACCAGTGCGCGACAGATCGCCGCATCGACAGCGATGCAGCACTATGTCAAGGTAGCCGCGATACAGGCGGTGCAGAACATGCCGGCCGGCACCCGGGTCGCGGTCATTGCTATGACCAACAACCTGCGCATCGTGCAGAGCTTCACCTCGGACCGCGCGCTGCTCACAGCGGCCATCAATGCGGTGCCGTACGACCTGCTCAGCATGGCCTCCGCGACCGGCGGAGTGTGCTTCGAGTTGAACAACCGCAACGAGAGCGTTCTGGAGACGCTGGATCGGATCGCGACCGATTCGATGGCGCTGCACGGAAGGAAGAACCTGATCTGGTTTACGGTGGGGATTCCGGCCATCACCGACCCCGCACAGCGATCGGGTTGCATGCCCGACTACTCGCGGGGCCTGAGCAATGCATACGACATGCTGACAGCGGCGCAGGTCTCCGTCTACCCCGTCGACGCGGGCGGCGCGGGGCCGCTCGGGGTGGGGCAACTCTCCGAACAGATGGTGGCCGAGGCCACCGGAGGCGTGGCCTACTGGGGGTCGAATGCGATGGGAGCGGAGGTGGACTCCGCGATCGACAACGGGGCCAACTATTATTCGATCGCATACATCCCTCCGGACATCGAGCAGAACAATGTCTTCCACAAGATCGAGGTGAAGGTGGACCGTCCGGGTGTCCACCTGACCTATCGCCAGGGCTACTACATCAGCGATACGACGAAGATGAAGATGCCGCCGGGACTCACCCTCTCGATGACTCCACCCACGGCCGACAGGGGAAACATGAAGGCCCCGATGAGCCGCGGCCTGGCCACCTCCAGCGATATTCTCTTCGATGTGGGCGTGCTGCCAGTCGACCCAGCGCGCAAGCCGGGCGCGCCGGTGCTGGGCACGCTCGACCCCAGGCTGAAGGACAAGCCGTTGAGGCGCTTCGGCTTCCAGTACACCGTACCAGGCCAGCAGATCGCCTTCCAGGACGGGAAGAAGGGAGCGCACGGCGACAAGTTGGACTTCGACATCGCGGTCTACGACTCCAAAGACATACTGCTCACCGGACTGAGCCAGACTGTCACGATGTCGCTGACCGATGCCAGCTACCAGCAGATGGTCGCAGACAAGGAGCCGGTCAGACTCTTCCAGCGGATCGACCTGCCGCCCGGCCAGTTGTTCGTCCGCGTGGGCGTGCTCGACCACAACTCCGGCAAGGTCGGCACGCTCGAGCTGCCGCTGACCGTGGGCAAGAAGTAAAAGGACACATACAGCAGGACAATTGCATGAATCCAAAGAAAACCTCTTCCTTTTCCAGGCAATTTTCGCATCCCTAGGCCCACAGTATTTTCCCTTTTTATTTCAACCAGTTACAAAACCAACTCGAGCGCATCGTCAGCGAGTAGATCAGCCGTGGGCTTCTTCTCGTTGAGCCGCGAACCGCGGTCCCGGTGTTGTCAAGTCCATCCACACCTGAAATGGCCAATAGATAACTGATAATAAACCACTTGATTTGTAAAAACAAGTGGCATAACAGTTTTCCTCCTGCATCTATAATGGAAGCAGTAGAAGATGGAAGGAGTCGAGGATTTAAGAGGAGACGCTTCGGCTGCGCTGCACCCGTTCACTCTGCGGCAGAGATAACCGGCTTGTTTTCTTATTGATAGGGTGTAACACATCGCGAATCAAGTGGTTGCAGCTAATATCGTGTACCTGATTGATTCCAGATATTTTATCGACAGGGGGGGTGGGGCAACACAACGAACGATTCATGCGATTGCGCTGCATTCAGGGCAAACTCGACTTCCTCTGTGGTGACGTCAAGTTCTGCGATGTGTTCTATATTGTCGTGGTCCCAATCGAATTCGATCAGCCAAGTCACCGAGGCATCACCTACTGATACTGACAGCCTAGTCGATGATGCGAACCGCGCCACGGCCGACCAGCTCTTCCACGCGGTCGATAAACAGGCGGTCGGCGGCGACGCTTACGTCGTGCGGCTCCAGCACGGCGCAGAACTCGCCCGGCTCTTCGAGATCCAGCAGCAGTCTGCCCGGACCGGGTGCGGCCACGAAGATGGCCTGTAGCTTCTCCAGCAGCGCGGCGTCGCCCTGGCGCAGCGGGACTTTAATGCGTAACGACTCCGGCAGCTTCAGCACAATGTCTTCCAGTGCCTGGATGCCGGAGACGGAGAGCTTCGGCGCGGAGTCGTCTTCGCCGCGCAGCACGCCGCGCACCAGCACGGGCACGTCGATCTTCAGCCTCTCGGCCAGCTTCTGGTACGCAGACGAGAACGCAATCAGCTCGATCTTGCCCACGCTGTCCTCCAGCGTGGCCTGCGCGTACATCTCGCCCGAGCGCTTCGACTTCGCCACCTTGAGGCCGGTGATGACTCCGGCGACCTGTATCTCGTTCTGCTGCTCGCTCTGGCCGCGCCGATAGCTCTGCGGCTCCGGCTTCATCTCAATTGCGGTCGCCGTATCGACGACGTTTAGGTTGCGCAGCTTCTCGCGGTACCGGTCCAGCGGATGACCGGACACGAAGAAGCCCAGCACATCTTTCTCATTTTGCAGGCGCGTGTGCTCGTCCCAGTCCGGCGCGGGCGGCAGGCTCTCCGCCTCGCGGCTCGCGGCGGGCGCATCACCGGCGTCGAAGATGCTGCCGAAGAGTCCGCTCTGCCCCGCCGCCGCGTCCTTCTGCGACTTCTGCGCCCGTTCAATCGCCTTGTCCAGCGCCGCGGCGACCTGACCCCGCGGGCCGAAGGAGTCCATTGCGCCGGCCTTGATCAGCGATTCGAGAACGCGCTTGTTCAGCAGGCGCAGATCGACCCTGTCGCAGAACTCCCACAGGCTGCTGAAGCCCTGCTTCCCTTCCCCGCGCAACGCCTCGCGCGCGGAGAGGATCGAGACGATCGCGTTGTGGCCGACGTTCTTGATCGCCGCCAGCCCGAAGCCGATGGCCTCGCCCGCCTCAGTGCGCACCGGCGTGAAGTTGGCGTCCGACGCCTGCACACTGGGTGGCACCACTGGGATGTTCATCTCGCGGCACTCGGAGATGTACTTCACCACGTTCTCCGGCTTGGATGTCTCGCTGGTCAGCAACGCGGCCATGAACTCCACCGGGTAGTGCGTCTTCAACCAGGCGGTGTGGTACGCCAGCAGAGCATAGGCCGCAGAGTGCGATTTATTGAAGCCGTATCCGGCGAACTGTGCCATCAGGTCGAAGATGGTCCCCGCAACGTCCTTGGGATGGTTGTTGGCGGCGGCACCGAACATGAAGCGCTTGCGCTGCTTCTGCATCTCGGCGACATCCTTCTTGCCCATGGCGCGCCGCAGCAGGTCGGCTTCGCCCAGCGAGTAACCCGCAACGACGTTTGCGATCTGCATGACCTGTTCCTGATAGACCATCACGCCCAGCGTCTCGCGCAGGATCGCCTCCATCTCGGGGAGATCGTACTCCACGGCGCGCCGTCCCCACTTGCGCTCGATGAAGTCGTCGATCATGGCAATGGGGCCGGGACGATAGAGGGCGTTCAAGGCAGTCAGGTCCTCAACGCTGTTGGGCTTGTAGCGGCGCAGCACGTCGCGCATCCCGCTGGACTCGAACTGGAAGACGCCGGAGGTGAGCGCGCGATGGAAGACCTGCTCATAGGTCGTCGCATCGTCCAGTGCGATGGTGGCAAGATCGAGGTCGATGCCCTGCGTGGAATGGATCAGCTTGAGCGCGTCGTCGATGACGGTGAGCGTGGTCAGTCCCAGGAAGTCCATCTTGAGCAGGCCCATCTTCTCGATCGACTTCATGTCATACGCCGTCACGATGGCGTCGTCCTTGGTGCGCGTCACCGGCACAAGTTCGGTGAGCGGCTTGGGCGCAATCACCACGCCCGCCGCATGAACGCCCGCGCCGCGCACCAGGCCCTCCAGCCGCATCGCCGTGTCGATCAGTTCGCGGATCTTCGGGTCTTCATAGGCGGCAGCCAGCGGCGGAGACTCCTGCAGCGCCTTGTCGATCGTGATGCCGATGGTCGCCGGAATCAGCTTGGCGATGCGGTCCACCTCGCCGTACGGCATGTCCAGCGCGCGGCCCACGTCCTTGATCGCGGCCTTCGCCGCCATCGTGTTGAAGGTGATGATCTGCGCCACCTGGTCGTCGCCGTACTTGCTCTTCACATAGTCGATGACCTCGCCGCGCCGGTTCATGCAGAAGTCGATGTCAATGTCGGGCATCGACACGCGCTCCGGATTGAGGAACCGCTCGAAGAGCAGCTCGTTCTGCAACGGGTCCACATCCGTGATCTCCATGCAGTACGCCACCAGCGATCCCGCCGCCGATCCGCGTCCTGGGCCTACCGGGATCGCATGCTCGCGCGCGTAGCGGATGAAGTCCCACACGATCATGAAGTAGCCGGGGAACTTCATCTGCTTGATGCAGGCGATCTCGCGGTCGAGACGTGCGTGATAGTCCGGGACAGCCTTCTTCAGCAGTCCTTTGCAGCGCAGGTGCTCGACCGTGGTGGCGAGACGCTTGGCGAGGCCTTCGCGGCAGATGCTCTCGAAGAAGCTCTCCAGCGTCTCGCCCTCGGGCACGGGGAAGGCAGGGAATGGATTGTCAACCTTCGAGAGCATCAGGTTGCAGCGCTCGGGAAACTGCATCGTTCCGCTGACCACATGTGGCGCATGGGAGAAGAGGCGGGCCATCTCGTCGGCGCTCTTGATGTAGAACTCGTTGGTGTCGAACTTGAACCGCTTGGGATCGTTCATCGATCCGGCGGTCTGCACGCACAGCAGGATCTCGTGCGCGCGGCTGTCGTCGGCCGCGATGTAGTGCGAGTCGTTGGTGGCGATCAGCGGGATGTCGAGGTCTTTCTCCAGCCGGAACATCGCCTCGCAGACCTGCTTGTCCGGCCCAAGCTGGTGGTCTTGAATCTCGAGGAAGAAATTTCCGCGGCCGAAGAGGTCTTTATACTGCCCGGCGGTCGCCTTGGCCTGCTCGTAGTGGCCCTCCATGATGTGATGCGCCACCTCGCCGGCCAGACAGCCGGAGAAGCCGATCAGACCCTTGGCGTGCTTGGCGAGGAATGCCTTGCTGATGCGCGGCTTGCGATAGAAGCCGTGCAGCGCCGCCTCGCTGGTCAGACGCACCAGGTTGCGATAGCCCTCCTCGTTCTCCGCCAGCACCAGCAGGTGGTTGTACTTCAGGTCGGGGTCGGGCTTGGCGCGGTGGTCCTCTTCCTTGCAGATGTACAGCTCGCAGCCCAGGATGGGCTTGATCCCCTTCTCCTTGGCCGCGTTGAAGAAGTGCACCGCGCCGAAGATGTTGCCGTGGTCGGTCATGGCGACCGCGGTCTGGCCCAGCGCGTGGACGTGCTTCACCAGCTTCTCCACATCGCAGGCGCCGTCCAGCAGAGAGTAGTCCGTATGCAGATGAAGGTGCGTGAACTCGGCAGGCATACGACCAGTTTAGTTCCGCGATGCCCGTAGGAAAACGCGGCGGTAATTGTCGAGGCCGCATCGGCTTCGCGCCGGAGGCCCCGCTCACATCCCGAGAAAAAGACTGAGCGCGGCTGCGATCTCTGCCATCTCACTACTCGAAAGATGGCCGATCGCTTTGCCTATCTTCACGCGGGGTAGCGAAACGAGCTTGTCCAACATTACATCTGACGGCTGACGCAATCCATTCCCGTCTGAAGGAAGGATGGCCTTTCGAAACAGCACCGGCCTCGGTCTCTGATCGCTCGTAATCAGTGCGACAACCACAGATTCTGTTTGATTGAATGCATTGGACTGGAGAACAAGCGCAGGTCTTGGCTTCCCATAGTCACCAGGCGCTATAACGATTGCAATGTCTCCGCGGCTCAAACCCATCCGGTGTAATCCATTGCATGTTCAATGAAATCGAGCGCTTCCTTCTCCTGCGGATCGTCCTTCAGCGCGAGGCACTGCCTGCGCGCCTCTTCTGCGAATCCGGGCCTGCGCGTGTCGGGGACCCATATCTGGATGGGCCGCAGGCCGCGCGCGCGCAGAGCTTCGCGGTGCTTGCGCACGCGCTCCCTCGCGGCGAGCTTCTTCTCCGCTTCGGATGCCGTCCCGCTCTGTCGCTGCCCAGTCTTCATACTGAAAATTGTTACATGTAACACTACTCACCGCAACAGGATTGTTGGAACCGGTCTGGCCGATCCGCTTCATTGTTCGTCTGCGGGGCCGGAGGGCGAAGTGCCAGCAGCCGCCCCTGTCTGCGCGCGCCGCAGCAGGGCGACCACCTCTTCGTCGCCGAGTTGCGAGAAGTCGCGGTAGAACTCTCCTACAGCCGTGAACTCATGCGGCCCATACAGGCAGATCAGGTCATCTACCTCGGCCCGCAGCCGCACGCACGTTGCAGCCGGCGCCACCGGAACAGCCAGCACCAGCTTTGCCGCCCGCATTGGCCGCAACGCATGGAGGGCGCACAGGATGCTGGAGCCGGTGGCTACTCCGTCGTCCACCAGAATCACCGTCTTGCCTTCCACGTCAAAAGGCGAACAGCCCGGCGGACGTCCACTCCGATAGAGCGCGGCACGCCGCGCCAGCATTGCCGCAACCTCCCCGGCAACCTGCTCAATCTGTTGCGAGGAGACGCCCACCGCGCGAATGACCCGCTCGTCCAGCACACGTTCGCCGCCCGCCGCAATCGCTCCGAAGGCAAGCTCCTCCTGCCCGGGAACGCCCAGCTTGTGCGCGAGAAAGACCTCCAGCGGCAGATGCAGTGCCTGCGCGATCGGGAAGGCGACCGCGACCCCACCCCGCGGAATCCCCAGCACAACTCCGTCGTTGCGGCCCGCAAAGTGCCGCAAACGCTGCGCAAGTTGCCGTCCGGCATCCTCCCGGTTCTCGAAGATCATCGCCTGCGCACCCCCTGCCCTGCTGCGGTTAGACGCAGATACCCGCGCCATTACCAAGCATGTCCCTGGAGCAGATTTGCCGTGCCTGAACCCACACTTCCAACGGTTCTGCAATCCCACAAAGCATGTTCTCGGAGGCGAATAGTGCTTCAGGTGGGTTGCGCGGCTTCACTGCGATCTGTCACGGGATGAGACTGGAGTTGAATCTCCGCCAGTTCGAGGCCCTTCCATCAATAATATTACTTCCGTAACGTTATTCGTATGATATGCAGTTATATCATTGATTTTACTAGACTTATATCATTTTACATCCTACTGTGGTTCTAGATTGTTTGTCCAGAGAAATCTTTCGTAACGCATATCTTTAGTTATCCAAAGGGGAATCACACATGAAGATCATCGTCCGCAGCCTAGTCGTCGTCCTCGCCCTAACCGGAGCAATTGCCACCACCTACGCGAAGGCCCCATCGGCCAAGACGACTGCCAGCATCAGCAAGACGAGCGCGTTTCCCCAGCCCACATGCGACCCCAACGACCCCGGCGACTGTGGAATGTAATTAGTGACCAACGTAACTAAAGAAAAAATAGATGGCAACGCGCCCTCTGGATGAGGTATATTTAACTTGTCCAGGGGGTTCTGCGCGTGACCTCAATGCCGCTTCTCACATTGCTCGGTTATCTCGAAATCGGCTTATGCTTGGCGGCGCTGTGTGCAATCGTAATCAAAAAGCAGTGGACGGATTATTGGTCGCTGGGCGCATTTCTCGCTGTTCGCGCGACCTCAGACATCATTCTGCTGGGACTGATGTATTATCACAACTATACCCTCGACAAGCACCTTGCGTACGTCCTCTACTTTTACGTCTATTGGATCAGCTTCGCGGTCGAGTCAGTTCTCGTGCTCCTGGTCGTATACAGCGTCTTCCGGCTGGCCATGGCCCCGCTCAAGGGTCTACAGCAGCTAGGAATGTTGGTCTTCCGCTGGGCCGCGTCCATCTCGGTCGTCGTGGCGCTCGGTTCAGCCTTCGCCGCCAATATGACGGCCACAAAGTACCTCATCGCCGCCATCTCGCAGTTGCAGCGTACCCAGAGCATTCTAACCCTCTGCCTGCTGGTCTTCGTCTGCTTCGCCATTCGTCCGATGGGTCTCAACTACGGCAGCCGAATCTTCGGCGTCAGCCTCGGCCTCGGCGTAGTGGCCACCAACGATCTGGTGCAATCTGCGCTGCTGGCCCTGAACCCCAACATGCATACGACCTATAACCTCATACGAGGCATCGTCATATGCCTGACGCTTGTAATCTGGGCCGCCTACTTCGCGCTGCCCGAGCCGAAGCGTCGCCTCATCGTGCTTCCCACCACATCGCCCTTCCTGCGTTGGAACCAGATCTCGCAGGTGCTGGGCGACAGCCCTGGCTATGTGGCGGTGGGCGGTATGCCGCATGAGCTGCTCGCCCCAGCGGAGATCGAGGTCATGCAGCGCGCCTCGCGCAAGATGCCCATTCCCTTCCCGGAGTCGCTGAGCGCATAAGGCATTCTGCCGGCGGTGTAGATTGTCGCTCTGTCGGAAAAATGCGGGGATTCTTCGCTCCGCTCAGAATGACAATTCGTAAGCTTTGGTGCTAAGAACAGTTTTTTAAACAGGTTCTCACAACTCACCACTCACAACTCACAACTGTTTTACCGCACCACGCCCATCTGCTCCATCGGCCAGTAGACGAAGACCGCCTTGCCGTAGATCAGGTTGCGCTCCACCGGGCCAAAGTCGCGGCTGTCGCTGGAGATCGACCGGTGGTCGCCCATCACGAAGTATTGGTTGGGTGACAGAACCATCTCCGGCAGCGAACGGTCGTCGGCATAGCGCTTCGGGACGTAGGACTCCTTCAGGCGAACGCCGTTCACGATCACGCGTCCACGGTCGATGCGCAGGTCGTCGCCCGGCAGCGCGATCACGCGCTTGATGTAGCTCTTTGAACGGTCGAGCGGATACTGGAAGACCACAACGTCGCCGCCATGGATCTCGCCCACGCGATACGCGATCTTGTCGATGAAGAGGCGGTCCTGGTCCTGCAACACGGGCAACATGCTTGTCCCCTCCACCCGCACCGGCTGGTACAGAAAGCCAATGATGAACGCCGAGACCGCTACCGACACCGCAATATCGCGCAGCCACGCGCGATACCCGCGCACCGAATGCGGGCCGCCGCCACTGCCTGCCTGCACGCCGTTCTGCACCGTCACCTCCTGTTTCTCTTCAGTCACGCTCTCTCCTCGCACCGTTCAGACCCTCACTTCGCACTCTTAGTTTAGACGCTGCGACCCCGCTTCGGGGACTTGGCGTAGCGGCGCGCGCAATCTTGACCGGCTGCCCGCCCGCGCCGCGGCTGCCCACTCATCGTTGCCTCGCACTGTCTGCCTCTGAATTGTCGCGCCTGTGGCAACCGGTCTCGACGACTTCCACGGTTGAAAACCAGGGATGCATATTGCTGCGTACCCATGTAGACTGGGGAATGGAAGTCTCGGCGCATTTTGCATTGCAACTTGAACCCGACCACCGAACGATTTAAACTATCATCGATCCACGGCGGCAGACCCAATGGCTACACTCACCATGATGGAACAGACATCCACGCCCAAGCCCCCAGCGCAGGCGGTGGATGGCCCGCAGGACGTCACCACCGAAACTTCAAACGTGGCGTCCGAGGGCTTCGACACCAAGTCCGCACTGGAGATTGCGCGCATCGTCAACCACGAGGACGCGAAGGTGGCCACCGCCGTTCGCAAGGCGCTGCCGGAGATCGCCATCGTCATCGACATCGTAGCCCGCTCGCTGCGCGATGGCGGTCGCCTCATCTATGTCGGTGCCGGCTCCAGCGGACGCATCGCGGCGCTCGACGCCTCGGAGTGCCCGCCCAGCTACTCCACGCTTCCGTCGCAGGTGCAGTACATCATGGCGGGCGGACCGAAGGCGCTCGCGTCTGCCTCCGACGTCAACGAGGACTCGCCCGAGATCGGCCAGCGCGACATTGCCCGCCGCAGGCCCACGCGCAAGGACATCGTCATCGGCGTCTCCGCATCGGGCAGCACTCCGTATGTCATCGGAGCGGTGGAGTACGCGCGCGCGCGCGGTGCCATCACCGCCACCATTACATGCAACGTCAACACGCCGCTCGCCGAGGTCTCCGACAACACCATCGTCGTCGAGGTCGGCCCCGAGGTCGTCTCCGGCTCCACCCGCATGAAGGCCGGCACAGCGCAGAAGATGGTCTGCAACATGATTACCACAGGGGCCATGACCCGCCTGGGCTACGTCTACGACAACCTGATGGTCAACGTCCACATGAAGAACGCCAAGCTGGTGGAGCGCGGCATCCGGATGCTCATGCGGCTCTGCGGCCTCGACCGCGACGCCGCCATCCGCACCATCAAGTCCGCGGGCAAGTCCATTCCCATCGCCGTCGTCATGCTCAAGGCCAACGTCGACAAGATGGAGGCGGTCCGCCGCCTCGCCAAATCCGACGGCAACGTCCGTCTCGCCATCGACGACAGCCGCCTGGAACTCTAGCGCCCCAGTCTTGTTATTGCCGGTGAGGATTCACCCTCTCACATGCGGCACGGGATCGTGTGGCGCGGGATGTTGGATGCAGGATCGATGTGTAGTGAGGCGAGCCAGCCGAACGCAGCATCGCTGAGCTGCACGGGATCGGGCTGTTCTCTCATGCATGCGAATCCGGCTGCGGCTTTTCCTGTCTCCGCCTACCAGGACCGCCCGACGTACACGTCGAACGTCCGCAGGACACCATTCAGGTTGGGATTCCAGTGGTCTCCGTAACTTCCGTAATAGAAGACCGTACCACCCTCGATCTTATGCGGCAACAGATAGTACGCGTTGCCCTGACCGATCCATTGCGGCACCTGCACCTCCGAGACCTGGGTTGAACTGAGGGCCAGGTTCCCAAGAGCGGACTGGAACATCCCCGGATTGAAAGCACCTTGTTGAATCAGGGCGGCGTTGCCTAGCTGGGCGGCGTCGTTTGGGTTCAGGTCGGGCCGGTATCCGCTGCTCGACTGGTTGCGAGTGAGCCGCAGATTCATTCCAAGGCGCTGCTTGAGCGTATAGTTCGATTCGCCCCAGACCACCTGGCTCAGTTGCTTATAGGGCACGTTCGGCTCATCGACGATATATCCCGTGGAGCTATCGTTCTGGAACGCCATGTATGTTGTCAGGTTGTTCTGTAGGTAGGAGTACCCAAGCGCAACGTCCCAACCCTCCATAAACTGCATGGTGGCGCTGGCCGCTTCGGTATAGACGCGGTCGCGTCGTTGAAAGTTGGCGGGCAGGCCGGAGATGTCCAAGCCAAACCCCTGTCCCGCTGTCG
>VFSW01005168.1_pt1 | contig 19351 bp, 15 predicted proteins | sample 5358111 | NCBI WGS metagenome assembly VFSW01 (sample SAMN11554181, study PRJNA540505) | mine drainage metagenome | isolation source: sediment from site ElyBrook_90M | place: USA: Ely Copper Mine, Vershire, VT | collected 2017 | reverse complement strand
AATGGTTCCGCGATAGGACTTAGCGCCGATTTTCGTGATGGGCACTGGATGACGGAAGCCGTTGGGACCGAGCACGAAGATGTCCGGCAGCTTGGCCGGATCTTCCGCGTCGGCGCCGAGATGATAATTCACGGTGAGGTCGCCACTCGCGCTGTCGTATTCCACTTTGGCTTCCCCGCTTTCGGCATGCGGCAGCAGATCGCGGAAGATGTTGGTCCACAGTTTGTCGAAACCCTTCCAGGTCACCCAGTCGGCTGCCCAGCGGCTCTTGGCATCCGAGGTAAATACGTCGGCGCGGCCCAGTCCGTACTGCCAGCGCACCAGCAGCGGATCCATTTCGTCCACCTTGAGGATGGTATCGGCGGTGGGCTTGCCGATGAACCGCACATAACCTTTGAGCGCCGGCGCGGTGTCGATGCCTACGCCGTCCAGTATCTCGGCGTTCTTGGCGACGAATGGCCTGAGCGTCTTTTCCACGGCGGTGGATCCGGTGTGTTCCATCACGTCTTTGAGGACAATTTGGGCGAGTCCCGCAGGCTCGTTCAAGAAATACGATTTGCCACCGGCGACGGAAGCGACTTTCTCCAGATAGGCGCGGTTGACGTCCTGGCCGAGCCCGACAGTGGAGATGGTGACGTGCTGGGCGGCCGCTTCTTTCGACAGATCCAGACTGTCGCCCTCTTCCGAGATGCCGTCGGTGAGCAACACGATGTGTTTGAACGTGGCGTGCGTGGGGAGCACTTTGCGGTACGCCTCCGCCAGCGCGGGAGCAATCTGGGTGCCTCCATCGGGAACGATTCCGGAAATCAGGCGCTTGATAAAAACCTTGTCTTCGACGCGGCGAATGGGGACGTCCCATTGAAAAGAATTGTCGAATATCAGTACGCCGACCAGATCGATGGGGCGAAGATTTTCCACCACGCCGATCGCGGCCTGGCGCGCGAGCTCGATCTTTTTCCCTTCCATGGACGAAGATTTGTCGATGATCAACACCACTGCGGTGCCTTCGGGGGATCGGGGAGGAGCAAGCTTGGCGGGCAGAGTGCGATCCAGCGCATCCTCAACCTTTTTGTCTTCGGCGTAGACGTTGCGTTCGCCCGCGATCACGAGCAGGCCGCCGCCCTGCTGGACGAACTTTTCGATCTCGTCTTTTCGTGCGGCAGGCAAGGATTCCATGTCCAGGTTGTTCAAGACCACCAATTGGTAGTCCGCGAGCGTTCCGTGCGCCGGGTCGGCGGTGCGATCGACGTCGAATTGAGCAGCGGCCAGGGTCTGAAGCAAATGTGTCCCGGCGCCCTCGGGATCCTGCGAAACATATAGGACTTTGGGACGCCGCAAAGTGACGGCGCGATCAAACCGGATTTCACCCAGTCCGTTGGCTTGGATGACGCCGGTGAGGCTCAATGCTCCGGCGGCCATGAGACTGGCGTGAACGCGAACCTGATTGTCGCCCTGCTCGAGCTTCAGCGGGTTTGATCCGAGCACCTTTCCTTCTGCGCTGATTTGGACTGTTCCCGAAACGGCGGACGGCGACACGATACTCAAATCCACTGGGAACTGCTCGCCGGTGAACGCGACCGTGGGCACTGTCACCGATTCGAGGCGCAAGGTGGGCTGAGGCCGTCCCTGGAGTGCGACGGTATCGATCGGAATGCCGAGGCGCTGTGCCTGCCAGGCCGCGCGAGTGATACTGCCTGCGTTCTCTTTGCCATCGGAGACGAGCACGATTCTCGGAACCAAGCCGGATGGAAGCGAACTGATGGCTTCGTCAATGCTGGATTCGAGATCGGTGGCGCGTCCGGCATCGCCGGCGGTGGGTTCAAGATGCAGCCCGCGCTGCTCGCCGGGCTCCAGATCGCGGACCGATCGGGCGAACGGAAGGACACGCACCCAGTGGCGGCCGCGCGCTTTGTCGAGAGCGGCGGCGAACTCGGACGCACGCGTCAGGTCCCGCTGCGAAACACTGGAGGAAGTATCCACCAGAACAGCGACTGCCATCTTTGTTTGGGGGACTGTCAGGGTGGGTTCGGCAAGGGCCAGGACGATCGCAATAAACGCCAGCGCTTTGAGAACGAGCGCGGTGAAGCGCCGGGTCCGCCGCCACTCGAACACCATCCAGCCTAGCGGAAGGAGCAAAAATACCAGAACCCAGGTTCGCTCGAAGGTCATGAAGCTTTCCTCCAACTTTGCCCAGGCATGGCGCCTGCGGAGGCGCGCATGCGGCGATCGATGCGGCCGTAGAGAATCCAATCCGCGAGCAAACCGGCGGCGCCCGCCAGCGCCAGCCACTGCCAAAGATCACGCGATGTTGGTCCGATGGGCGCGCGTCCGGGCAGTCCGACTTTCACGTTCGCCGGCTTCCACACTGTGTCGCCAGGCTGCGGCAGCGTCAGCGAGTAGACCAACTCGCGATCGCCGGTGAGCACTCGCACCACTCCGGGCGCGCCGGTGAAGAATCGCAGATTTTTTCCTTCCACGGTGAATGGCAGCGGACGCCCTTCTTCCGTTTGAACGCGAATCGATTTCGGATCCACTTCGGATTCCAGCTCGACATCCACGGTGCCAACGGTGCCGGCCGTTAGCTCCCAGGAGCGAAACGCATCGGGGGCCATCCAACGAATGACGTTCGCAAACAGGAGCGGCGTGGTGAGCTGGTATTTCATTCCCGATCGCACGGGGTGAAAACCGAGCACTACAATTTTCGGAGGTCCAGGCCGCGCAACGATCACAGGGCCCGCATCGGAGCGAGCCACGACAATATCTCCGGGGGCGGGATTGAAGATCTCGGCGCTGGCTAGTTCGATGTCACGCGCGCGCAAGCCCGCTCCCAACGGATGATCCGCTTGCCCCTGGTTCAGCTTGACCCTTTGTTGGGTGCTTTGCACCGGAATAGGCGATTTGTCCGCGGGCGGCTCCAGCCAAATGCTTTGCGCGGCAGGCGGCGAAGGCGGCGCAAAATGGTCCAGCAGAACGATGCCCCGAGCGTCGGGCTTATAGCTTGCAACCGGAAGAAAACTGGCTTGGACGCCTGGAATCGCGCTAAAAATCGGCCGCAAAAGATCTGGGTCGGCAGAATACACGGTGACAGGCACGGCGCCTCGGGCAGGCAGTTCGAGAATCGCGCGGCTATCTTGGCGAAAGGTGTCTTGACTACTCAGCCGCGTTTCCAACCAACCGGCGGCGCGCGTTTTGAAGCGGAAGGTGAGGTCTTGTTCGGCGGCCGGTGGCAAGTCGAAGCGGCGAGTGGCCACCGGCGATCCGCCGAAAGCGACTATCACGGGAACGGAGCGGGCCACGGCGCCATAGTTCTTGGCGGCGATGAAGACTTCCCACGTATCTGGATCGTCCATGGAGCGATGGACACTGACTTTTCGCAATCCGACGTGTTCGGTAGGGCCGTCGATTGCGATCAAGCGGAAATTCGCGGGAGCAATCAGCCGCGCGGCCTGCTCGGCGGGAATGCGGCCCGCTCCGACAAAAACGATCTCACCGGGACGCTGGGCCTGCACTTTCTGGGCTTGCTCCGCGAAGTCGAGAGCTTGCTGTAGATTCAACGGCGCGACGCCGGGCTGGGTGCGATCGATGGCGAGATGAATCTTCTTGCGGTCCGACTCGAAGAGGAGCGCGGGCGTGGCGAGGACGTCGGCGCGAACCACCATGACGCGATCGGCGGGCGGCAGCGCGTTCACATAATTATCGGCAGCCAGGCGGGCTCGATCGATGAGACGGTTTTGGCCGACGCGCGCGGCCATCCATGCGGAACTATCGAGAATCAGTACGTGATCGCGGGAGTAGCGGGCCGGAGATCCGAAGCGAAGCTGGGCGATGGCCAGAAGCAGCAGCAGCAAGCTGATCAACTGCAGCAGCAAGGACCAAGGCTGCTGCAATTTGCGCCGATGCTTGAGCACCGGGGGTTTCTCCGCCGCGGCGAAGAAGCGCAGCGTCGCCACGGTGTGGTGCTTGCGCATGCGGTCGAGCAGATACAAAGCCACGGTGAGTCCCGAAAGCGATCCGAGAATCGCGAGGAACTCAGGCAAGGAGAGATTGAGGAAGAACATCGTGACTTACTCGAGGCCGCCGGCGCGCGCGAGCGGGCCAAACACCGCCTCTTCGATTGTAGTGGTTGTGCTGATGCCCACATATCGTCCGCTATTGCGCAGGCCCACGCGCTGGATGTCGCGGGCGTGGGCGTCGAAGGCTTGCGTATAATTGACGCGCGCCGCGCCATCGAAACCGATTTCGAGCGTCTCGCCGGTTTCGGCGTCTGTCAGATCGAGCAATCCATCCCAGCCGGGTTCACGATCTTCGTCGGCCCAGACCTGAACCAGAATCAATTCGTGGCCGAAGTCGGCCAGGTATTGCAAGGGGCGCTCACAACCGGCGTCGTCCAGGAAATCGGAAATAACGATGAGGAGTCCACGCTGCGGATAGGTGGAGATGAAGTCGCGCGCGATCTGAAAATAGTTGGTGCGGCCGCCGGGTTTGAGCTGTTCCAGAAATTTCACGGCTGGGATGAAGCGGTGCCGTCCGCCCCCGCACAGAAATGAATCGCCCAACTCCTGGCCGAAGGGCTGAATGCAGATGGTGTCCAGCCGCACCAAGCCGACGTAGCACAACGCGGCGGCGAGCTTGCGCGCATAGTCGAACTTAGAGACGGCGCCGGTGGTCGCTCCCCCGGTGGTCATGGAGTTGCTGCAATCGAGCAGGATGCGGACGGGAATGCGCGGCTCCACCTGGAACATTTTCAGAAACAGCTTTTCCAGGCGCAGATAAGCGCGCCAGTTGACGGCCCGCAGATCGTCGCCATGATGGAACTGGCGGTGATCGAGAAACTCCTGGCCGGGCCCCGAAAAATGCGAGATATTGTGGCCGCCGACCAGGCCGGGAAACGACTTTTGCCAGCGGATCGCCAGCCGCTCGAGCTTCTCGAGGAACGCGCTGTCGATCAGTGGCTCGGTTTTCACTTGACGGCTTTCACTTGACGGACAGGGCAGTAACGCTTTCGATGATGGTGGTCAGCAGGGTTTCGGGCGTTTGTCCGTCGGCGTGAGCGTCGAAATTCAGGATGATCCGATGGCGGAGCACATCGGGCGCGATCTCGCGAACATCGTCGCCGCTTACGTTCAAACGTCCGCGCATCAAAGCGAGCACCCGGCCGCATTCCACCAGGGCCTGCGCGCCTCGCGGCGAACTTCCATAGCGAATGTATTTGTTAGCGAGCGGGTGAGCGCTGGAGGTGCCGGGCTGAGTAGCCATCACCAGGTCAATCGCAAAATCCTGCACGTGCGGAGCAATGAGCACTTCCCGGCAGGCGGCGCGCAGTTGCAGAATCGCATCGCGGTCGACCACTTGTTCCAGCGCGGTCTCGTCGCGATGAATGGTGCGCTCGACAATGCGGCTCAGATCCGCACGCGAAGGATAGGTCACCAGGATCTTCATGAGGAAGCGATCGAGCTGAGCCTCAGGAAGCGGATAGGTTCCCTCCATCTCGATGGGATTCTGGGTGGCCATGACCAGGAAGGGCAGCTCGAGTTCATGGGTGGTAGTTCCGCTGGTGACGGTGCGCTCCTGCATGGCTTCGAGCAGCGCGGACTGCGTCTTGGGCGTGGCGCGGTTGATTTCATCGGCCAGCACCAGATTCGCGAAGATGGGGCCCGGTTGAAAGCGCAAGGCCTTGGCGCCATGATCGTCACTCTCGATGATCATGCTGCCCACGATATCGGCGGGCATCAGATCCGGTGTGAACTGAATGCGCGAATATTTGAGATGCAAGACGCGGCCCAGGGTGCGGAGCAACGTAGTCTTGCCGAGCCCAGGCACGCCTTCGAGCAGAACATGGCCGCCGGCTAACAGACAGATCAGGACACCGTCGACCACGTGTTGCTGGCCGACGATGACCTTGCCGATTTCTTTGCGCACCTGATCGAGATGACCGGTGGCGAGCTGGAGTGTAGGCTCGGAACGCACGTTCTTATTTTAACGACGCAAGCTTGCTACTGCTTGGGTGTCATGTACTATAACACCAGGGCGTCATGCCGTCCAATAATTCGTCTCCCAATCTCACAAAGCAGCGGCTGACCGATCTGCGCAACGGTTTGCTTAGCTTGCACAAGACGCTGCTCGATTCCGAGCGCGCCAGCTACGAGCGCGATATTGCCCGCATCGACTCCAGCGGCGAGCTATTGAAGCTGGTGCTCTACGATCCATGGTTCGCGTGGTTGCACGAGCTGTCGGAATTTGTGGTGCTGATCGATGAAACGCTGGACGCCATCGACGAGAAACCAAAGGCTTACGATCGTCCGCCCAGAATCGATGCGGCGCGCCTTATCGAGCAATCCCGGGAACTGCTGATACCCAATGAAACGGGCACTGGGTTTCCCAAGCGTTACTTTGAGGCTCTGCAACGCGATCCGGACGTGGTGCTGGCCCACGCAGGAATGCGCAAGGTGCTAGCGAACTTAGGTTGAAGCCAGACCAAGGGGTCCGGCGAGGACGTTGCGCGCAAACGCGTCCGCCCCCACTAGCAATTAGTTCGGAGACTCGGCCTTGCGGCTCAGGTCCTCGGCCAAGATGATCGCCTCAGCCAATTCCTTCATCGGACGACGAAGGCGCCGGCTCTCGTTGCGAAGGCGCAAGTAGGCCTCTTCCTCGGTGAGGCTGTGCCGGCTTTGCAAGATGCCTTTGGCGCGCTCCACCAGCTTCCGTGTCTCGAGCTGGCGCTTCATCTCAAGGGTCTCTTCCATGAGGCGCGCGTTGGTCTCAGACAGGATCGACTTGGAAACCGCGCCGCCCATCTGCTCGCCCATAAACGTCAGCAAAGAGATCTCCTCGCCATTGTGATTGTGGGTCTGCCGGTGGTGAACGTTGATGACGCCGATGACGTCGCCCCCGCTAACCAGCGGGACCGAAAGGAAGGCTTCGTAGGTGTCCTCCACCAGGGTTTGAAAGCGCTTAAAGCGGGCGTCCGCCCCGGCTTTGGAGGATAACGCGACCACGGATTTGTGCTCCGCGACCCATCCAGTAACGCCTTCTCCGACTTTCATGCGCAAATGGCCCAGCGCGGCGGCATGCGGCACTTGCGAGGCGCGTAAAACCACTTCGTCGGTATCACGATCCAAAAGGTAAACCAGACAAGCGTCGCAGTCAGTCACCTGGACGGTAAGTCCGACAATCTCTCCGAGCATTTCGTCTAACGACAGCTCTGAGCTCACGATGTTGCTAATGCGATGTAGCAAAGCGACGTGTGAACTCACGGGCTCCATGATGTGAACGGTTGCCATAACCAAGGGTATGCGAGCGGAGGTTCGCGGTCCAATCGAAATTTCCTATCGGGTCGATTGGCGTGTCGTCTAGAGGCGCGAAACGTATTGATATAGCGGAGGTTTGGCGCGCGAAAAGCCGTCGGCAAGAAGGCCCTGGATGAAACGTCACTTTCGTTACTGAATAGTAACGAGTTTTTGCTGAACTTCGCCGGTAACTAGCGCTTCTGTTGCGCCGACGTAGACGTTCACCTCGGAGCGAATCCCGAATTCGGGGAGATAGACGCCCGGCTCGACGGAGAAGCAGGTTCCAGCGATGAGTCTGCGCTCGTCGTGCGTTTCGAGGTTATCCATGTTGGCACCGGTGCCATGCACCTCTTCACCGATGGAGTGGCCGGTGCGATGGACGAAGTACTCGCCGAATCCGCGATCCTTAATATATGTTCTGGCGGCGTCATCGACCTCGAAGCCGTGAATGACCTCGCCACGCGGGATGGCGGCCTGGACGCGCTGAATTGCGCGATCGCGGGCGGTGCTAACTACTTCGAAGATGTTTTGAAGGGCGGTGGGCGGCGTGGGTCCGCAATAGCCGGTCCAAGTGATGTCATAGAACACGGCCGAGGGCCGATCGAGCTTGGCCCACATGTCTATCAGCACGGCATCACCCTGGTGAATCTCGCGGCTGCCTTGCGCCTCGGGTTCATAGTGCGGATCCGACATATTGGAATTGACGGCGACAATTGGCCCGTGATCGGTGACCAGGCCGGAGTTTTCGAAGCCGGCGCGGATAAAGCGGTTCACGGCCCACTCAGTGATGGTTTGGCCGGCGGCGAGAGTGGCCGCGATCTTTTGAAACGCCTCCGCGCGAACGCGGTCGACACGGCGGCCGGCCTCCAGGTGCATCTCCAATTGTTGGGCCGTCCAACGGGCTTCGAAGAGTTGAACGAGGTTGGCGGAAGTGGCGATCTCGACGCCGGCGCCGCGAACTAATTCGATAGTGCCTGCATCCACCAACGACACGTAGGGGATGGAGCAGTTGGGCGAATATTGCATCGCGATCCGGTGGGCGCCCGCTAACAAAAGATGCAGACCCTCTACTTGAGCGGACCAACTGGAATATTTGCGTACGTCACCCGGCAGTCCGGCAAGAACGCCGGACTCGATGGCATGGACCATTCCCTTCGGTTCGCCGTGAGCGGGAATGAAGTAATACCAACGGCGAGTGGCGACGCGCTGCGGGTTCAGTTTGAGAATCCGGTAGGCGAGAGGATCGCGCTGGTGATGGTCAAAGAACAACCAGCCATCCAAATGTTCTTCTCGCAGCGCGTTTTGAATTTCTTCGATTAGCATGGATAAACTCACAATGGATAAACTCACCGGATCAGGCTGCTTGGTTCGCGATGGGACGCAGAAACAACTTTTTGATGGCGCACCCGCGTATTTAAGTTCAACACACCGGCAACATCTTTTGTGTCCTCTACACGGAAATCGATCACGTCATCGAGCCAATCCTGGCTGAGGCCGTTCCAATACTGCACGGCGACCGTGATGGTGTATTCGTGGCGGCTCAGCAAGCAATCCAATTCAAACTCGACTTCAATTTCTTCGCCAGCTTCGAAGTCTCCGAGATCGGCACGCTCCAGGCGCGTGTTGGTTCCAAAAATATCCATACCGATGCGATTGCGGATCAGGATGCCGACCACGGGGTTCGAGACCGGCTTTTGAAAGGCAGCTCGGACGCGCACGATGATGGACTCTCCGGGCCGAAAGGCGTGGCAGGTTTCGCCGTTGGAACCGAGTATGCGCACGTCCATCACGCGGCTAGCGCCATCTCCATGGCGAAAGCTGCTTTTGGCAATAATCGATTCTTCCAGCAGCCCGGTGCTTCGTTCCTTGGTGGCGCGCTCGCGATCCAGCACAAAGCCGACATACCGATTGACCGCGTCCTTCGGCGCGCCTTGCATGACAATTTTTCCATCCAGCATAAAGGCGGCGCGATCGGCCAGACGCTTGATCAAACCGAGATCGTGCGATACCAGGAGAACGGTGACGTTCTTCCTCCGCAGCTCCTCGAACTTTTGCACGCATCGGCTGGCGAAAATCGCGTCGCCGACGGCGAGGGCCTCGTCGACAATGAGGACCTCGGGATCGACGTGAATGGCGGTGGAAAACGCCAGGCGAACGTACATTCCGCTGGAGTATTCTTTAACCGGCCGGTCGATGAATTGGCCGATTTCCGCAAAGGCCTCGATGCGCGGAAAAACGTCGTCCAATTCGTTGCGCGAGAGTCCCAGGATCTCGCCATTGAGATACACATTTTCGCGGCCGCTGAATTCAGGATTGAAGCCGGCGCCCAGTTCCAGCAGCGCCGCGACACGGCCGGAGCTGAGAACCCGGCCAGTGGTCGGTTGCAGGATGCCGCTGATGATCTGCAGCAAGGTGCTCTTCCCAGACCCGTTCGGCCCAAGGAGTGCGAATACTTCACCCTTTTCGATGCGCAGGTTGATATCGCGCAGAGCCCAGAACTCGGCCTTCTTTTTCCTGGATAGCGCTAAAGCGCCCAGGACGCGATCGAAGGGATGGTGGTAAAGATGGTAGACCTTAGATACATTTTGGACGGAAATCACAACCGACCTTCACTGTACCGCGAACGTGCCGGGCGGCGCTGAGTTATCCTAGCTGCGCGCTTCGGCGCATGCCACGCGAGAGCGGCAGGGAGTAACCGATCAAGCATATCTGGTCCAGCGCAAACAGGACGACCGATTCAAACCCTTGTCCTTCGGCAAGCCGCACTTCCTTGAGCCACGCGGTGGATGAATCGCCGACGCCTACCAGATGACTCCGCTGCGCGGGCGTGAATCCCAGGCTATTCACGGAATCCATTGAGACAAGGCACATATCTAAATTGCGGTCATAAGTGTAAGTGAAGCATTCCGTCTTAAGACAATTCAGATTAGCGGGAATCCAGTCAGTTGTTGGATAGTTGACGACCTTGGTGAGCGGGAAATTATTCACGTCGGGAGGATAGAGAACCTCGAAGCGGCAGTTCGGATAAGTGGCATGAACGAAAGCGCGGATCTGGGCAGTGAAGCTGCCAATCAAGCCCGGCAGGAACACAGCCTCCTGGGGAATTGTTGAGGGGTCCACGGTATTGCTCGTAATCACCGTCATGGCGCGGCCAAACTCCGTTTGAAAAGTGTCGGTAGTGTAGGCGTCGTAGAAGGCCATGCCCGAAACAGCGCCTGGTATGAGGGTAGTGTTGGGGAAATACCACCATTGCACTTCGCCAAACTGCAGATACGGGGTCAGCCCGGCGGCGTTCAGCACAGTAGCCATGTCCAGGTACACCTGTTGCCAAAAACTTGCGCTGGTGGGCGAGAAGTTGGTTTGTAGCGAGGGAGTGTTGAGCAGCGCCGGGGTTTGATCGGGGTAACGTTGCGCGACGCCGGCGCCAACCGATGGATCGCCGTTACCGAGTTCCATGCTAAACGACGCGGTGGCGTCGAATCCATACCCCTTGAGCGCTTGAAAGTAACTCTGGCTCCAGTCGCGGACCGCGCGGTTCAGGCAGGGTGTGGCCTCCAGATCGGTGTACCAGTTACCGTCCACGCCGCCCGAAAAAGTAGTAACTCCCGAGTTGGTGGTGGTTCCGGAGAGCGTGATTGTGAGGTCGGTGGTCGCGGCGCTGGTCGAAATGGTGATCGCGTTGCCTGCTGTGCCCATGGCGCGCGAATAAATTGTTAGCTGACTGCCGCTGGCCTGCGCCCAAACCGCCGCGTAGCCGCCGTTCAGCAAAAGCGCAAACGCTATCGCCAGCGTTTCCGTCGTGTCGCCGATGAGATTTAAATGCTCAATCGTGGTGTCGGTTGAAGACGGTTGACCGTATGTGCCCAGAATGATCTGCGTAGTCAGATTCGGATCCGGAGACCCAGAGAAGGTAATTGTGGCGGACGCGTATTGCTGGCCGGTGCAGATCAGTTCATAAAACCACAGCGCGCCGACATAGTGATTCACGCGCGCCTGGAAGCCGAGCGAGTAGATCATCCATGCCGTGCGCTCAGGCGCGAGTGCAAGGGAGTGCTCCGTATCCCAGTCCGTAGCCGCCGCAAGTTTCAACTCGCTGGTTTCTGTAGGCAAATCCGTTGCCGGGATGGCGATCTCGAAAAAGTCAAAATAGAAAGCAGTTCCAGAGGCGCCGTCGTGGGTTACTGTCACGGTGTGCGTTCCGGGAGTGGGTTGACCTAACAGGGTCCGAATCAGAACGTCCTCGCCGGCGAGCTCTAAGTTCACGCTAAACGGGGCGCTTGCATCCAGAACAATAGAAATCGACGTTCCACCGTCCAGCAGCCGCGTTCCTAAATACAGTGAGTGGTTTTGCGACGACGCGTAAGTGCAACTAACGGTCGATCCTGGCGCGCTTGTGGAATGAATGGTGCCTCCGGAGAAGTTCCCACCGGCGCTGGTCCAAGTGCCGGTATAGTACATTTGACTCGAATCATCCTCCATGCGTTGGCTTCCGGGGCCGGCGATCGAATAGCTCTGGCCCGTGCCAGTGACTGTCCAGTTTGAGACCACCACTTGAAACTCGCTGCGAACGAAGGCGCCGGCTTGCAGGTCCGCTGAATACGTCCATCGCAGCTTCCGAATCGCGCCGGCTGGAACCACGCCGAGCACGGGATCGGACAGTGACGCAAACGGCAAGGTAATTTGCCATTGTGACGGCGACATTCCGCCTGCAAACGGCTTCGAAGACGCGTCCCACTGTTCTGTCTGGCTGCCCGACACATAACTGTACGCGCCAATTCGATTCCCATTGGCCCCCGTGGTGCTACTTGTCGGTAGGCCCGTACCAAGGTAGGTAATCGTGATGGTCGTTCCGCTCGCCGATGCCTGCATCGTCGTCGAAAACGCGTTGATTCCCTCAACGATATTCTGAATCGCGAACGTCAGCGAATCGCCGGTGTTTAATTGATAAGGATAGTGCTCCGACAGAAACGCTAGTCCGACATAGTCTCCCACAGTTGCCGTTCCCCCCAGGGTGAACTGCACCGTGGCGGATTGATAACTCCCCGCAATCGGAGTCGCATAACTCGTCAGCGGGATCTTGTAGATTTGTTCGCCGCTCCCGTTGTTGGCCCAGATTCGCAGCGTCGGCCAGTCGACTGTGGGATATAAGTCGGAGTCAAGTGGAATGCAGTTTTCTCTCGTTTCCCGATAACTCAACGTCAATCCGCTAAGATCGCCATCAGGCAGGTAGCGAAAAGCGGGATGTTCAAATACGTTGTCGCGATTCCACTCAATCACCGCCCAATCGAACTGCTGACGCCACGTGCCTGATACCGTATACCCCGCCGCGCTAGTCGCACTGAGTGCGGCCACGGCGGACGGCTCGAAAAAGTAGCATTGCAGATCGCGGTCGGGTTGCAACTTCTGTAAAGTCTCGGGCATCGTTTAGAGCGGCTAGAGTCGAATGGTCACGGTTAGATTGCTACCAGGTGCTGTGTTCCCGGCCGCTACGACGGAAGTAATGTTCAGGCCGACCAATGCCTGAGCCGCCAGTGGCCCCAGCGCAAACCCATTTACAATATTCGATACCGTGGCCCCGGTGGGGATTGTAAGTTCGCAATACACCACACCGTTCTGCGTCACTTGCATGACCACCGGCGCGGCGGCAGGCGCATCCTGCACAACAGCATACACATCGCGCACAGAACATGATGTCGCTACCACAAGCGGAGGCGCGGCATTGGTTTGAATCGCCAAAGGCCCTTCCACTTGAATCGTAAGTTGCCCACCCAGTAGACTTCGCAGGCCTAAATCCGTGGTGTTGGTAAATGATTCAGCGGCAACGCTGCTGTTACCCCGAGAGTTAGTCATGAATAAGTCGGCCGCGGCAATCCGGACATCGGGAATCGTAATGGGATATGCATAGCTCCCACTCGCCGGACTCCCAAAGAAGTCCTGTGCGAAGGGCAGGATGAAAATCTTCTTCTCGAGAAAGTACACGCCCGTTTGAACCGTGTGGGCCGCTGCCGTAGTGGCGTGAGAGCCGCGGGTAACGGGAACAGTTGTGCTGTTCGTCAGGTCCTGCTGCACCACCATGACTTCCCCGTCAATCTGCACCAGGTCTCCGGTGGACGCCGATACCGCGGTAGCCACAGTGAACGAAGTATCGGTCGCGCCCATTGCGGCGCCGAGCAAGATGGACGACGGTCCCAGCAATTCATCCCAGTAGCCAAGCGTTAAGGTGCCAGCGCTGATGGATCGCGTATTGGTCAAGTCAGTGAAGGCAATCCCCAGGGCCTCAATCGTTCCGGCTCCGATGGAGTACAGACCGAATACAGGCTGTGCGGAAACATCGTTGTCCAGAGCCTGGCCGGCCGCGCCTAAGAGTGTCCATCGCGTGAGGGGCGACAATTCGTACGCGCACTCTTCGTCCACAACGTTCGCCGCCCGGCCGGAAACATGAATCGTCACTCCTTCGCGGTTCGGCACGGCAAAGGAAACCGGCGAAGCGTTGCTCGATGCTCCAAACTGCCAGGCAGATTCGGCTATCAGGAAAAAGCTGGTCGTATCCGGTTGGATGCTCCATTGAGTCGCGATGGTAAGCGTACTCGCCGTATTGGAGTTGATCGTCCGCTCCTGCCCTGCTCCGGTCCCCGTGGTGATTCGAACCGTGGCGCCGTTGTACAGGTTCAGTAACATGTTTAACGCGCTGTTGCCAATAGTGCTAGCCGAGCTAATGTTAACTCCCTCGGGAGGCTGAAGCTCCAATCGCCAATAGAAATTGGCGTGATCGTAATTGTAGTCAGGAGGCCCCTGCAAGGATGCAGTTAGTCCCGAGTCGACAAACTGACCCGCAATCGCGGCATTGCTCGCGATCCGCAAGATCTGGGTAGGGTTGGGACCGCGATACACATTAAAAGAAGCGGCAGTCGATGAAAAACTGAGACTCACAAGAGTTACTTGGTTTGTGTTTGTGCCCGCCGGGACATTTGCCATTGCGACAAATGAGAGTCCACTTTCAGCCCCGTTCGCATCCACTGCGCTGAGCCCGTAATAAAGTGCTTGCGCCCCCTCCAACGTCCCCCCCGTATTACTTAGTTGAGGGTTGAGCCCCAATAGAGGGATGCCCGCCGCGCTAGCTTCTGGCTTTGCTGGTACCGAGAAGGAGACCGACAGATTCGTGGTGACGCTGCCATCCGTACTGGTGGTCTCAGTCTCCAAGATTCCAAACTGCTAAACGCCGTTGCTGTCGAACACGCTACCCACCAGCGGCCTGGGAAGCCCGACCTCGAAGTCCGCCTGTCGCCCTAAGCCAGCCGCGCCCGAGTTCACGGCGGTGTACCAAGCATCGTCATGAATCTGCGCAGTTATAACGGCAGTAAGGAAATTGAGTCCTGGCGATAGCTTAGTGATCCGGAACGGCTGCCGGCTGAAGCCTTCTCTCGCGTAAGTCAGCGTGATGATATCGCCCGGTCTTAATCCCACCCCCTTCACGCTTGTCTCAAATTGAACATACGTGTTGCCGTTCACGGATTTGTATAACTGCAGCGCCGCCGCTCGGTTGGCTTGATCGAAGTTTGGCAGTCCGAGCGCTGTGAGCGCTGCCGTAACATTCTGCCCCGTCACCACGAAATCATCGATGTCCGCCAACGATAAGCTGTCCTGTTGGTAATCATTGAACTCATCTTGAAATTCAACCGTATACCGATTCGGAGTATTAGAGATGCTCTGCGATGTTACTGTGAGCGAGGAAGCACCGTTGGAACTGCGCAGGATGCCGGAAAACGTGTCATCGCCGAATTCGTAGGCGGGCCACCCGCCGTTCAACGCTTCGGTGCTATTACTGTTGGCCAACTGCGTTGGCTGCTGGTTTGCTAGTGCGTCTTCCGGATTTAGCTGAATCAGTCCGTTCGAATCGAAACCTAGGTACATAGCCGAGCCGTTCCGAATGCCGCGAACGATGTCGCCGGCGCTACGGCGCCCAGTCAGTAGAAGGTTACATTGATATCGAGGAATTGTTGTACTGTTCCCGTTCACGTCCACGGTACTGACCAGCGCATTGCATCTTTGCGCCACGGCGGAAAACGTTGGAAGGTCCAGTTGTGCAACCCGCCAGCCGCTACGCAACAGCACGTCTAACATAACCCAAGCTGGATTATTGGCGAACACATTGCTTAAGTAGCTGCCGCCGGAATCATATTGCGCGATCTGGAGGCCCTGAATTAGGACATCCACCTGGGGGAATGAAGTGCCATTGGAAATCGAGTTGGGCACCACCAGCGACATAAACGCCATACTTCCGTACGGATCACCCAACGGCTGCCCGGCGGAATTGCTGAAATCCGGATTGAAGCTGCCATTCCTGGTTCCATAACTAATGACGTTGTACCAACCCGTCGCCGTCATGTTTGTCCCGCTGACTCCCACCGGGATTTGCGTGCTGTTCACAATTACTGTAATAACGCCACTAAGTTGTCCAACTCCGAGCAGTATTTCGAAGTGAGTGAGATTCCCATCGTTTCTGGCTAGAACGATCGGCGGCTGATACCATCCGGTTCCGTAAATTAGTGGAACGAAGTCGTTATAAAGGGCTTGATTCGGCAGGGGTATTGATAGTTGCGACGTCTTAGCCCCATAAGTACGCACTATGATTGACGCGGGTACAAATTCAATTCCGCCAAACCTCCGCGTAGCATTGTTCTGACTGTCTGTGTCGAACATTCCTCTCTGTTGGCATTGCGTACGCGAATAATCGCACGTCGTGAAGGGAGTGCCCGAGTTCATATTCCCCACACCGCCGGTCTGATCCGGTGAATATCCGCACCGGTAGAAGGGCGAAAATGCCCCTTGCGTTCCGCCGGTGACTGCCTCCAGCCGTTGCGCTGCGGTGCTCGGAAAGTTCCATGGACACAGCTTTTGAATTCGGATCTCAGGCAGAAATACCCGCTGTAGGTTCAGGGTATTGGTAAAGCTGAGACGCAAAGTCGATTCAGTGGATTGATCCGGCGGGTTTGCGATTCCGCGAAACACCACCTGGCTGTCCGAGGCCACCACTTGGTTTGTCAAATCGAAGAACAAAAACGTGACCACCAGACTGGAGCCTTTCCATCCGATATTGCGCTCAATCGAGGAAAGAAAAGAGTCTGCGTTGCCCAGTGTGATGGAGACCTGTGAGACTCCATCAGTCGCGGCTTCCGGACTAGAGTTCAGATCGAATAGGTTGTGCTTGAGAACGCGGCTTAGATACTGCTGTGCATTCACAGTGACGTTATGAGTGCTCCAGTGCTCAACATCGCCGGTTGGAAGAGTACAATCGAACAAAAATAACGGAGTCCCGGGAACTTCCAGCTCTTTTAGAATGTTGATCGGAGTCATTCTGGAAAATACTCCCTGGTTCCGCTGCGCGAGTTCATTTCAGACTACTGATCAAGCCAAGCTGACATGAATTCTGGTTAGGTGCGTTCGCCACGAAGGAAAGTAAGTCGGACGAAAACCGCGCTATCGGGTAGACACCTCCTAAGTCGACGGTCTTCTTATACAATCCTGCCGCGGGTTGTGCCTCCACCTGCGCGCCGAAGACGTCCACTTGTGCGCCTGCCGGCAATTGCACCCCGAATGAGATGCCATCCTGCTGGACCGAGAGGCGTCCTGAGGCGGTCACGCGCCGCCACGAAGATCCGGTGGTTACCGGCGTCAGAGAAGTCTGTCCCGTCGCCGCTACAACCAGTTGAACCGCCCCCGGCACAGCGCTCCTAACGTACACGCTGAAGCAGTAGAGAAACGAACTGGGTCCGCCCGTGCTCTGGACGATTTGTTGGGTGGTTTGCCCAGTGTTCGTAAGTTGCATGGCGTAAGTGCCGCCTATCGGATCCGAAATTCCTCCGGTTACTTGCAGCAGCGGATCGGGGGTCCACACCGCCTGGGTCCAGTCTTCGCTCCACATCAAAAGATTGTCAGTGGGATCTAAGAAGGTGAACGTGTTGAGCTGACCTTCGGACGCTTCGAACAGGCTTTCGATGGAGGACCGTTCACCGTCGCTCAGGCCTGAGTATTGAAGCCGCCATTGCGCCTTTTGCGCGCCCGCGTCTTCCATCCGGATAGTAAAGCCGCTTGCAAGTTGATTGGATACGGTTCGCATCTGCGTGCTCCGCGTCACGGGGAATTGGGAGACGGCGCCGGTGGTAAGCTGCGGATAGTAGAGCACGTCAGTTCCCGTTCTCCAGCACCGTTAGCGACGTCTCGCCGTTCCACTCGCCCGCAAGCACAGCGGTCATGCTATCGCTCCCTAGACTGCAGCTTGGGTAACTCGTCGCATCCCAGGGATCCGTGAAAGCGAAGTTTTCAGCGCGTCCCGCCATCGCGCGAAAGAATTCTTGAAATTGATGCAGCTCGGCCTGATCCAGCAGACTAAGTCGAATCACCCAGCGGTGAAGGGGCGCCTGGTAACTTCGGAAACGCTGTTCGGACCCATCCACAAATTCCAAGGCCGTCGTCGAGAACGCAACGTCGCGCTGGGACGGGTACTGCATCACAGCACCGGTCTTCAGTGTCGGAAACGAGTTCATATCTATAGGCCGGAAATTACGTCATTCAACGAACTGGAGTTTAAGATGGCCTGCTTCACTGCCATCGCTATGTGGTCGCTGTGATCTAGAAACGATTGGCTGTCCATCGCGTTTACTTGAATAGTCACCTGCGGCGATGTGTTTGCAGATTGCGCGCGCGGCTGACCCGTTTCTCCATAACTAACCGGCGCCACCTGCCCTGGCGCGTTCGCCGTGAGCCCTGCCTGCGATTGCACAGGCAGCGGCAACATATACGGAAGTGGCGCCGCGAGCGTCTGACCGCCCCCGCCTCCGAACAAACTCAGAAGTCCGCCGAGCAAGGGCGACAGGCTGCTCAGCCCCCCGCCTAAGAAACTCGACGCAACGCTCTCAACCGTACTGCCAACCGAAGATCCGGCGCTCCCCTTCCAGCCAGTGTTCTGCGTCACCGCTTGCGTATTGTCCTGCAGAGCGCTGATTTGTGATTGTTGAATTGAGGCAAGACTGGTGATTTGCGTCGTCAGCGAAGTCAATTGCTCCGTGACGGCGGAGTTACTGCCCTGAAGCACTCCGCCAGCGATAGTACTGCTCTCCACGCTCCCGACACCGCCGCCCGCCGACGCCACTAAGTGCCCGAGTAAGTCACTTCGCGACGCACCCCCAGCGCTGCTCGTCGGCAGGAGCGCATCCCACTTACTTCTGGCCATCGTTAGTTTCCGCCCTCAATTCGGTCTCCAAGATAAAGATCGCGTGTACGAGGCGCGCGGGCAAATCGTAAAAGCTTCCAGCGCCTAAGAGCTTCCAGGCATGAAATTCCTCCAGCAGCGCGACGCTTTCGGAGGTGATAGTTGACGTCGGACAGGTCGCAAGCGTTGTCCCTCCCCGGGCCCACACGATCGAAGAACTTTTAGCATCGTCATTCACCAGCCAACCGCATCTCCGCTTTCTCTCCAGACCGCTCTTTCTACACACGTCGCAGCTCCATGCGGCCTTGTTTCCAAGTTGAAAATGGAATGCGACGATTAGTTTTTTCTTTCGGGCTCACTCAAGCCGCACTGTTCCTTGATCGCACCGACTATCTCACGGGTGAGGTCCTCCGGACCCTTTTCCAACAACCGCACTGCGGTGGCAGGCTCGCCATCGATGATCAATCCCTCGATACTCAAGAGTCCCCAATGTAAGTACATCGCGTCGATTTCTTGCGCCAGGATGCTGGCTTCAATCTTCTCGTGCATCTCCGTGCCGGCTTCCAGGAATTCCACCTTACGGGTGAGCTCGCGGACTCGCCGGCTCAACTCCATCCGCCGCCCAAACGAAATGCGATGGATGGCGAAGCTGACCCCCTGCACGGCCTTGGATTCAATGGAAATCACGCTCTCGTACTGTAAGGCGCCGTTGCGTGAAACGCCACCTCCAACCTCACAACGCTCCTTATCCAAACGCGACATAAATTTCATCATTCACGCTTCCTTGCGCCCGGCAAGTCTGAAATTGCCACTGTTGCCGCTTGTCGGAATCATCGAAGGCCGGAACCTCCGGCAC